>WNGR01000205.1_pt1 | contig 60901 bp, 62 predicted proteins | sample 5407581 | NCBI WGS metagenome assembly WNGR01 (sample SAMN13153383, study PRJNA577476) | soil metagenome | isolation source: 80 cm soil or saprolite under Garry oak tree replicate 2 | place: USA:California | collected 2016-06-15 | reverse complement strand
TGCCCAAGTCGATGCGGCGGCGCATGCCGCCGGAATAGGTGCGCACCAGGCGGTCGGCGTCGGCGGTGAGCTGCATCTGGTCGAGAACCCTGACCGCCGCCGCTCTGGCCGCCTTCTTGCTGAGCCCGAAAAGACGGCCAACCATCTCCAGGTTCTCCCGGCCGGTCATCGCCTCCTCCACGGCCGCGAACTGACCTGCCAGGCCGACCACCTGCCGCACCTTGGCAGGCTTCCGCAGGGCGTCGATACCGTCGACGTGCAGCGTCCCCGCGTCCGGGCGCAGCAGCGTGGCCACCGCCCGCACGAACGTGGTCTTCCCCGCCCCGTTAGGCCCCAGCAAGGCGACCACCCGGCCGGGGTTCGCGACGAGGTCCAGCCCGGCCAGCGCCGGGGTCTTGCCGTAGCGCTTCGTGAGGCCACGGGCCTCGAGGATCGGTGTCAAGCAGACTCCCTGTCACATCGGCGCGGTTTGGCAGGTCACCTCTATGACCGGCAACGACGAGGGAATGTGACCGATGGACGAACTTGATGTGCTCGCGGAACGGTTCGAGGCCCACCGGACCCGGCTGCGGGCGGTCGCCTACCAGACGCTCGGCTCGGCCAGCGAGGCCGACGACGCCGTTCAGGAAGCCTGGCTGCGGCTGAGCCGCTCCGACCCCGATGGCATCGAGAATCTCGGCGGATGGCTGACGACGGTCGTCGCCCGGGTGTGCCTGAACATGCTGGCGTCACGCCGTGAGCGGCCAGTGGGGATGCACCTGCCCGAGCCGGTCGTCAGCGACGCGGACGGCATCGACCCCGAACGGGAAGCGCTGCTGGCCGAATCCATCGGTCCCGCGCTCCTGGTAATCCTGCACACGCTGGCGCCCGCCGAGCGGCTCGCATTCGTCCTGCACGACATGTTCGCCGTCCCGTTCGACGACATCGCGCCCATCGTCGGGCGCTCGCCCGCCGCGGCCCGCCAGCTGGCCAGTCGCGCCCGTCGGCGGGTCCAGGGCGTGGGTCAGGTCCTCGACACCGATCTGACCCGGCAGCGGGCGATCGCCGACGCCTTCCTCGCCGCTGCCCGCAACGGCGACTTCGACGCGCTGCTCGAAGCACTCGACCCAGACGTGGTGGTGCGCTCAAACGGCGCCGAGGCGGTCCGCGGTGCGGCGGCGGTGGCCGGACGCGCGCTCGCTGGCGCGCGATTTGCCCAGGTCACCCTGCCCGCATTGATCAACGGTGCCGTTGGCGTCGTCATCGCCGCGGAAGGGATGCCGATCTCGCTCATGGCGTTCACGATCACTGGCGCGAAGATCGCCGCTATCGACCTCATCGACAACCCCGGCCGCATCGCAGAAGCCGACCTGGCCATCCTCGACCACTGATGCGCTGATCGGCCCCGCCTCCGCCGCAGCGCCTGGTGGTGGTCAGCATAGAACCGGACCAACGGCACATCGACCCGGTTGCCGGCGCGGCGGATGGCGGCGGGGCCGTAGGCTGGGCGGTGATGACGCCCGATGAACGCTGGCTGGCCGCGCTCTGGCCATCGGTCCGCGCCCCGCTGCCGAGTCCGCCCGCCCGCATGCTGGAGATCGGGTGCGGGCCGCTCGGGGGTTTCGTCCCTATGCTCCGGGCCGGCGGGTACGCGGCGACCGGAATCGATCCGGAGGCACCAGAGGGAGCCGACTTCCGCCGGGTCGGGTTCGAGGACTACCTGCCGTCGCGGCCAGCCGATGCCATCATCGCCTGCACCTCGCTGCACCACGTGGCTGACCTGGGCCGCGTGCTGGACCTAGCCGTGGCGGCCCTGGTGCCGGCGGGGGTCCTGGTCGTGGTGGAATGGGCTCGCGAACGCTTCGACGAGGCGACCGCGGGCTGGTGCTTCGCCCGGTTGCCCGGGCCCGGCGAAGAGCGGGGCTGGCTGAACGATCGCTACGAGCAGTGGCAGGCTTCGGGTCAGTCCTGGGACGTCTACTTTCGGTCGTGGGCGGACGGCGAAGGGCTGCATTCGGGCGAGGACATCCTGCGCGCGCTGCAGGTCAGGTTCGAGACCGGCGAGCTCGGCTACGGCGCCTACTTCTTCCCCGACCTGAGCGGCACCAGCGAGGCCGGCGAACTCGCCGCGATCGATGCCGGGCAGATCCGGGCTAACCGGATCCAGTACCACGGCAGCCGGCGAGAATCGCGAGCATAAGCCTGTCGATCTGAGGTGGTCCCGTTCGTCCAGGGGTAAAACCTGATCTGGACGGAGGCGAGAATGCGTTACCTATGTCTTCTGATCGGCGAGCCGGACATGGAGGGCCCGGTGCCCGGCACGCCGGAGTTCATGCAGATGCTGAGCGACTACGAGTCCGCCACGCGGGCGATGGCCGCCGACGGCGTGCTGGTCGACAGCGGCCCGCTGCAGCCGCCGTCGGCCGCCGCCACGCTGCGGGTCAGGGACGGCCGGCCGCTGGTCACCGACGGGCCGTTCGCGGAACTCAAGGAGCAGATCGGCGGCTACTACGTGCTGGACTGCGCCGACCTGGACGAGGCGCTGCGGCGGGCGGCGACCATTCCGGCCGCCCGCTACGGGGCGATCGAGGTACGACCGCTGATGGTGATGCCGGACCGGGCGTGACGTCGCAGGCCGAGATCGTCTTCCGCCGGGAGTGGGGCCGGGCCGTGGCCGTGGTCACCAGGCTGACCGGCGATCTCGGCCTGGCCGAAGACGCCGTCCAGGAGGCGTTCGCGGCGGCGGTCGGCCGCTGGGCCAGCGCACCGCTGCCGTCGGATCCGTCCGGGTGGCTGATCACCGTGGCCAAAAACCACGCCATGGACCGGCTCCGCCGCGAGGTCCGGCGATCCGGCAAGGAGCAGGCCGCGATGCTGATGCTGGGCCAGCGCGACCCCGCTCCTCCGCCGGGCCGGATCGCCGACGACCAGCTCCGGCTCATCTTCGCCTGCTGCCACCCGGCGCTGGACCCCGGCACCCGCGTCGCGCTGACGCTGCGCACCCTGTGCGGACTGAGCACGGCGGAAATCGCCAGGTCGTTCCTTGTCAGCGAGGCGACCCTGGCGCAGCGGCTGGTGCGGGCCAAGCGGAAGATACGCGCCGCGGGCATACCGTTCCGCATCCCGGCCGATGACGAGCTGCCGGGCCGGATCGGCGGCGTGCTGCGGGTGGTGTACCTGGTGTTCACCGAGGGGCATCAGGCGAGCACGGGTTCGCGGGTCGTCCGCGGTGAGCTGTGCGACGAGGCGGTCCGGCTGGCGCGGCTGCTGGCCGGGCTGTGCCCGGAAGACCCCGAGGTGCTCGGACTGCTCGCGCTGCTGTTGCTCACCGACGCCCGGCGCGACGCCAGGGCCGGGGAACGCCTAGTGCTGCTCGAGGAGCAGGACCGTAGCTGCTGGGACCACGCCAAGATCGACGAGGGCACGCGGGTGCTCGACCGGGCCACGCGGCTCCGGCGGCCCGGCCCCTATCAGCTGCAGGCCGCGATAGCCGCGTGCCACGCCGCCGCGGGTGAGGCGAGCGCCACCGACTGGTCCGAGATAGCGGTCTTGTACGCGGCCCTGGCCCGCCACGAGCCCTCGCCCGTGGTGCATGCCAACCGGGCCGTCGCGGTGGCCATGGCCGAAGGACCAGCGGCTGGCCTGGCCATCCTCGACGAGCTCTGCGAGGACAGCCAGGGCGGGCGCTGGCACCTGCTGCACGCCTGCCGCGCCGACCTGCTGCGCAGGCTGGGACGCACCGCCGAGGCGGGCGACGCCTACCGGGCCGCGCTCGCCCTCGACCCGCCGCCCGCCGATCGGGAGTTCCTCACCGGGCGGCTCGCCGAACTCGACCGTTTATGCAAAAGGAGGAAGCCATGGCCAGCGTGGAGGACGGCATCGCCGCCCAGATCCGCAACATCGAGGCGCGGTACGGCAGGATGCTACCGGAATGGTTCGGCATCATCGCGGCGAGCGGCCTGACCAAGCACACCGAGGTGGTCGCCATGCTCAAGACCGACTACGGCATGGCCCACGGCGCGGCGCACCGCGTCTCGCTGCTGTCCCGGCAGGCTGCTTCTGCCGCCTCGGTCCCGGCTACGGCCCCGGCCCCGGCCCCGGCCCCGGCTACGGCTTCGCCGGGTGAGGTGGCCGACGCGCTGTACGCCGGGAAGAAGGCGTCCCTGCGGCCGCTGCACGACAAGCTCATGGCGATGGTCGATGCGATGGGGCCTGACGTGAGCCTGGCGCCCAAGAAGGGGTACATCAGCTTGCGCCGCCCGAGGAAACAGTTCGCCATGATCCAGCCCAGCGGGGCCGGCCGCATCGACCTGGGCCTGATCCTGCCCGGCGTCCCTGCGGCCGGCCGCCTGGAGCCTTCCGGAAGTTTCAACGCCTTGTTCACCCACCGGGTCCGGGTTACCTCCGCTGCCGACCTGGACGACGCGCTCGCCGGGTGGCTCGCCGCGGCCTACGCCGTCGCGGGCTGAGGTAGCCGGGCGCCGCCGGGCGCGGGCGCGGCCGGGAAAGCGATGTCAGTCACTCCGGCACCGCCGGCGCAGGGCCTCCTGCCGTGGATGCCGCGTTTTATGCTGCCAGCTCACTGCCGCTCGCTCAGCCGTATGGGCCCTGGGGGTGTCGCACGGGCGCAGTAATCGCGTCAGCCCCTTCGGCACCACCCGTGCCGAGGGCTTACTGCATGGCTGCCCCAACCATGTCGCTGGAACTGCATGATCGCGGCATCCATGCAGTACGAACGGGCGGGACGGGGCAGCGGACCGGGTAGCAGGTGTCACGGGAGTAGGCGGGGAGCGCACGGGCACCAGGAGTGACACCAGAATCCGCGCCAGCCCGCCCATGATCGACTTAGCCTGAGCGGCATTGCCCGGCGAGGCGGTGGCGGTTACTGGAGCGGGAACTCAGTCCCACGCTCTCCTGACGGGCGGGGGCCGAAGATCCGGCGCTGGGATTCGGTGATCGCGACGTCGTTGATGCTCGCCTCCCGGCGGCGCATCAGGCCGTGCTCGTCGAACTCCCACAGCTCGTTGCCGTAGCTGCGCCACCACCGGCCCTGCGCGTCGTGGGACTCGTACTGGAACCGGACCGCGATCCTGTTATCGCCGAACGCCCACAGGTTCTTGCGCAGGGCGTAGTCGAGCTCGCGGTTCCACTTGGCCGTGAGGAACCCGATGATCGCGGCCCGCCCGGTGAAGAAGGCGTCACGGTTGCGCCAGGCCGAGTCCACGGTGTACGCGCCCGCGACGCGCTCGGGGTCGCGGGTGTTCCAGGCGTCCTCGGCGGCCTGCACCTTGGTCAGGGCGCTTTCCCGGTCGAACGGCGGTAGTGGCGGACGGTCGGTCATGTACGGACTCCCTTGCTTCTTTAACTAAGAATTTTTAGTGATAGAGTCTCGCCCATGAGCCTATCACCCGGCGGCCCGGATCTAGCCTCGCTGAGCAGCCTGGACGATCCGCTGCGCCGCCGCCTGTACGAGGTCGTCACCAGCCAGCCCGATCCGGTCAGCCGGGACCAGGCGGCTTCGGCGGCCGGGATCGGCCGGGCGCTGGCCGTGTACCACCTCGACAAGCTGGTCGAGTCCGGGCTGCTGACCGCGTCTTACCAGAGGCCGCCCGGACGGAGCGGGCCGGGGGCCGGCCGGCCCGCCAAGATGTACGCCCGGTCGGACCGCGAGTTCGCGGTTGCCGTTCCGCCCCGGGAGTACGAACTGGCCGCGCGGCTGCTCGTGCAGGCGGTCGAGGCCGATCCGAGCGACCGCAGCCGGACCGCGCTGGCCGAGGCGGCCCGCCAGCTCGGCACCGAGCTGGGCAGCGCGTTCCGCCCGGCCGCGGGCGAGGGGGACGCGGCCGGGCGGGACGTGAAGGGCGTGCTGACCCAGCAGGGATACGAGCCCTGCGGCGGCGCCGACGGCGTCATCAGGCTGCGGAACTGCCCGTTCCACCAGCTCGCGGAGCAGCACCGCGAGCTGGTCTGCGGGATGAATCTGGCGCTGGTGGAGGGGCTGGTCGAGGGCGTCGGCGCGGACGGCTGGCATCCGGCCCTCGACCCGCGGCCCGGTCAGTGCTGCGTCGCGATCGGCGGTGACCGGGCATGACGGCGGAACCGTCCCTGCACATCGCGCGGGACAACACGGGGGTAGACATCGACGCGGCCGAACGGGCGGCGGCCAGTTTCCTGGCCGCGCTGGGGATTGACGTGGATCACGAAGACCTGCGGGAGACCCCGGCCCGGATGGCCCGCGCCTACGCCGAGCTGTTCAGCTCGGCGCCGCTGCGGCTGACCACGTTCGCCAACGACGAGGGGTACGACGAGCTAGTGCTGGCGCGGTCGATCCCGTTCCGCACCGTCTGCGAGCACCATCTGCTGCCGTTCTCCGGCGTCGCGCACGTCGGCTACCTGCCCGGCGAGCGTATCGTCGGGCTGTCCAAGCTGGCCCGGCTGGTGGAGCACTTCGCCGCCCGGCCGCAGGTCCAGGAGCGGCTCACCAAGCAGGTGGCCGAGTGCCTGGCCACCCGCCTGCGCGCGCCGGGCGTGGGCGTGGTGCTGGAGGCCGAGCACTCCTGCATGACGCTGCGCGGCGTGCGGGCGCACGGCGCCAAGACGGTCACTTCGGCCCTGCTGGGCACGCTGCGGGCCGACCCTGCCAGCCGGGCCGAGTTCTTCGCCCTGGCCGGCGTGCCGCACTAAGCGAGCTGAGGCTCAGCGGGTTGGGAGCTTGCCGCCCATCAGGCGCCTGAGCCGCAGGATCTCGGTGTCCCGTGCGTCGAGGACCGGCTCGATGACGTTCATCGCGGCGTGTACGGCGGTCTCCACGTCGCCGGAGACGCCGTAGCGAAGGAAACTGCGTCCCAGCGCCCGCCGGAGCCGTTCCGCGGTGACCGTCAGCAAATCGGGCGGTTCTTTACGCGGCTTGGCGGGATTACCGGGACCGCCCGGGCGCGAATTCGGCCGGCCTCCGCGCGCGGGCGCGCGGGTGTCCTGGCGGCCGGACGGCGCGATCATGTCCGGGCTGTCCGGCACCGCGAACAACGGCGTCATCGCCCCGGGCTGCGGCTGAGTCGAAGGGCCCCGGGCGGCGCGCCGCCGCTTTGGTAGGGTCGGCTCAGGGAGCATTGGCGTGACCTTCCTGGCAAAGGATTGTCGTCTCAGCGCTAATGCTCCCTCTTTGTGGCCGTAATATCACAGATGTCCAGGTCGCACGGCGTGTCATCAATACTCCGCTCGGTGCTTTGCGGCTCTTTCCGGCCATAATCCGACGACAATTCCTATCGAATATTTGTGCGTACGAACACCGTTCACGCAGTGGCCGGGCCGGCTTCGCCGCGCCGCCCGATTTCCACGTGCGGGCGGGAAAGCCAGATCGCCCATTCCGCGCTGATCTGGCCGGCCGTGGTCAGCAGCGGCGGCAGGTGATCGTTCAGCAGTCGCTGCGTGGTCGTCTCGGCCGCGTGCACGGTGACGTTCATCGCGGCCCGGACCGCCCCGGTCCCGTCCCGGACCGGGACGGCCACCGAACGGACGCCGGGCGCGAGCTCCTCGTCGGCCAGCGCCCAGCCCCGCGCCCGCACCTCGGCCAGCTCGTCCCGCAACTGGTCGGCCGAACGGCCTATGTACGGGGGCAGCCCGGACCGGCTGGGCTGGGCCAGCGCGGCCGCTACCCGGTCCGGGGGCAAGGCCGCGAGGAGCACCTTGCCCTGCGAGGTCTGCGCCGCCGGGAAGTGAGTGCCGATTTCCACCCGCAGCGCGATCAGCTTGGGCACCGAGACGCGGGCCACGTAGACGATGTCGGACCCGTCGAGCTGGGCCATGGACGACGACTCGCCGGTGCGGGCCACCAGCGCTTCCATGTGCGGCCGGGCGATATCCCACAGGCCCAGCGAGCTGACGTACGCCATCCCCAGGCTCATCACCTTCGGGGTCAGCCCGAAGGTCCCGCCGGAGGACCGGACGAAGCCCAGCTCCTCCAGGGTCAGCAGCAGGCGGCGGGCGGTGGGCCGGGTCAGCCCCGCCGCGGCCGCCACCTCGCTGAGCGACATGCCGCGGCGATCTACGCCGAACGCGGCCAGGATGTCCAGCCCGCGCGCCAGCGCCTCGACGAAGTCCGGCCCCTTGCCGCGCCCGGCCATCCGCTCCCCTAGCCGTCCTCGCCGAACATGCTGCCCCGCGCGCCGTGCGTCGACTCGGACTTGAACCCGGTGTACTGGTACGGGTTGTCCAGCACCTCGGTGCCCGGCAGGTCCGGGTTCATCCCGGCCGCCCAGGCCTCATCCCCGAGCTCCGATCGCAGGTAGCCGACGGTGGCCTCGACGGTGCGCCGCACCGCGGTCAGGTCGGCCCCGACCAGCCGGTTCTCGTGCTTGACCACCCGGCCGTCCACCAGCACCGTGTGCACGTCGCCGCGCTGCGCCTGGAAGGCAACGTGGCCGTAGGGGTTCACCAGCGGGAACGAGACCGGCGAGCTGTCGTTCTTGATGAGCACCACGTCGGCCTTGCGGCCCGGCTCCAGGCGGCCCAGGTCGTCGCGGCCCAGGGCGCGGGCACCGCCTCGGGTGGCCCAGTCCACCACGTGCTCGGCGCGCAGGTGCGTGTGGGTAACCGTCTCGCCCTTGACGTGCGCCTCGAGGTGCTCGCGGGAGCGGTCGGCGCCCAGCGTGGTGCGCATGGCCGAGAACAGGTCGCCGCTCCACCAGACGCTGGTGTCCATGGACAGGGCGACCGGGATGTCGTGGCGGCGCACCTGCCAGGTGGGCGGGTAGCCCTGGCCCGCGCTCTGCTCGGACTCGGTCGACACCGAGATGGCGCCGCCGGTGGCGGCGATGCGCTGGTAGGAGTCGGTGCTCAGGGTGGCCGCGTGCACGTAGACCGTCTCCGGGGTCATGAACCCGTTCTCGTGCATCAGCCGGATGCCGTCGTCGTTGGTGGCGCCCCACACGCCGGCGTGGGTGGTCACCGGCAGGCCCAGCTCGCGGGCTGCCTCGAACGCCGCCTTTTCCGGGAACGACGGGTCGCCGGTGACGTCGAAGGCCAGCTGGAAGCCGAGCATGTCACCGGCGCCGGCCCGGCGCCGCTCGAAGAACGACCGGACCGCGGGGTCGCCGGCCCACTCCCACGGGCCGGCCTGGATGTTGCCGTAGGCCAGGACGAACCGGCCGGGCACCGCCTGCAGCGCGTCGACCGCCGCCTCGGCGTGGTCCACCGTCTGCAGCCCGTGCGACCAGTCGACCGTGGTGGTCACGCCGGCCTCCAGGGACTCCCAGGCGGAGACGAGGTTGCCCGCGTAGATGTCCTCGGGGCGGAACTTCCGGCCGTGCTCCAGGTAGTACCAGACGAAGTACTGGGTCAGCGTCCAGTCCGCGCCGTAGCCGCGCATCGCCGTCTGCCACATGTGCCGGTGCGTATCGATCATCCCCGGCATCACGATGCCGCCGCTCGCGTCGATCTCGAGCGCGCTGTCCGGTGCCTCGAGCCGCGATCCCACCGCGGCGATCCTGTCGCCGGTTACCAGCACGTCCGCGTCTGCGACGATGGTATGGGCGTCGTCCATGGTGAGCACCGTGCCACCGCGCAACACTACCGGGCGGCCCGCTGCCAGCTCGTCGGGATTCGCCATCGAAACCTCCGCGCACTCTACGGACAAGCGTCCGTATACGACCGTTCGGCCAACCATTGTCACTGTCGGCCAGCGGCGGCACGGCTGTCAAGCCACCCACCTGGTGGTCGGCCTTGACAGGCACTTTCGCGGGCCTAGGCTGGTCCGTACGCTGATCATGGACGATTGTCCGCATGACGGACAATCTGACGAAAGGACGATTATACGATGACGGTGGACCAGGCGGAAGGGCCGCTGGCCGGGCTGCTGGTGGCGGACTTCTCCCGGATCCTGGCCGGGCCGTACGCGACGATGCTGCTGGCCGACATGGGCGCGGAGGTGGTCAAGGTCGAGGGCCCGGGCGGCGACGACACCCGCACCTGGCAGCCGCCGGTCCGGGACGGCATCTCGACCTATTACCTCAGCGTCAACCGCAACAAGCGCTCGGTAGTGCTCGACCTGCGCGATCCCGGCGACCTGGCCGCGGCGCACGAGCTCGCGCGGCGCGCCGACGTGGTCATCGAGAACTTCAAGCCGGGCGGCCTGGCCGGCTTCAAGCTCGACTACGACTCCGTCTCGGCCGCCAACCCGGCCGTCGTATACGCCTCGATCAGCGGTTTCGGCAGCGGGCCCAAGGGCGCCGCGCTGCCCGGGTACGACCTCATCGTCCAGGCCACCTCCGGGCTGATGAGCGTGACCGGAGACCCGGAGGGCGAGCCGTACCGGGCCGGCGTGGCGGTGTTCGACGTGATCTCGGGCCTGCACGCCACCATCGGGATCCTGGCCGCGCTCAACCACAGGCGCGAGACCGGCCGCGGCCAGCACGTCGAGATCAGCCTGCTCGCCTCGGCCATGTCCGGTCTTGTGAACCAGACCGGCGCCTTCGTCGCGGGCGGGGTGGTGCCGTTCCGGATGGGCAACAGCCACCCGAGCCTGTTCCCGTACGAGCCGCTGCCGTGCTCCGACGGCGAGCTGATCATCACCGCGGGCAACGACATCCAGTTCCGCAAGCTGGCCGAGACCCTCGGCCTGCCCGAACTGCCCGACGACCCGCGGTTCGGCCGCAACGAGGACCGCACGGCCAACCGGGACGAGCTGCGGCCGCTGCTGGTGGAGCGGCTGCGGACCCGGCCCAAGATGGAGTGGTTCCGCGAGCTGACCGCGGCCGGGGTGCCCTGCGGGCCGATCAACACCATCGACCAGGGCGTGGCGTTCGCCGACGAGGTGGGGCTCGATCCGGTCGTCGTCGTGGGCAAGGGCGACGAGGCGATCCCGTCGGTGCGCCACCCGATCAGGTTCTCCGCGACCCCCGCCAGCTACCGGCTGCCGCCGCCGTCCCTGGACCAGCACGGCGAACAGATCCGCCGCTGGCTGGCCGAACCGGAGGGCGCGGCCCGCGACCAGGAGACGGACCGATGAGCGATTCGGCGGGACTGTCCTTCCCCACCTCGCTCGGCACCTCGACGCCCGACCAGATCAGGCTGCTCGGCGAGGACCTGACGGCCGACCTGATGGGCAAGGTCAGCTTCGGCGAGCTCGCCTTCTGGCTGGTCACGCTGCGGCGGCCGACCCCGTCCGAGACCCGGGTGTTCGAGGCGGTGCTGGTGGCGCTGGCCGACCACGGGTTCACCCCGACCGCGATCGCCGCGCGGGTCACCTACCTGTCCGCCCCGGACTCGCTGCAGGGGGCGCTGGCCGCCGGGCTGCTGGGCGGCGGGTCCCGGTTCCTCGGCGTGACCGAGGACTGCGGGCGCTACCTGCACGACGTGCTCTCGGGGCTGGGCGGCACGTTGCCGTCCACCGACGAGGGCTGGGACGCGATCGCGCTGGAAGCGGTCCGGCAGACCAAGGCGGCCGGGCGCTTCGTCCCGGGGCTCGGGCATCCGGTGCACAAGGTGACCGATCCGCGTACTCCGGTGCTGATCGAGATCGCGTCGGAAGAGGGCCTGCGCGGGCCGCACCTGCGGCTGTTCGAGGCCATCGGCCGGGTGCACGAGCAGGTGCTCGGCCGCAGGTTGCCGTTGAACGGGGCGGGCGTGTGCGGCGCCGCGCTGGCCGACCTCGGCCTGCCCGTCGAACTGCTCCGCGGCTTCGCCTTGCTGGCTCGCGCGGCCGGCCTGCTCGGGCAGATCGCCGAGGAGCGCCGCCGCCCGATCGGCATGGACGTGTACATGACCGTCGACCGCAACGCCGTCTACGTCGACCCCAACCCTTGAAACCCTTGACACCCTTGACCGACTGAGAAGGGAGCAGCCGCATGGCTACCGTCGCCGCGGTTATCGCCTCGACCCACCACCCGTTCTACTACCGGGCCAGCACCTCGGCCGGCCCGGACCGGCCGCCCTTCGCCGACGAGTGGGTGGCCAAGATCGAGGCGTTCCGCCAGACCCTCACCCGGGCCGAGCCCGACGTCCTGGTCATGGTCGGCAGCGATCATTTTCACCAGCTGTGGCTGGACAACATGCCGCAGTTCCTGGTGGGCAAGGCGCCGTTCTTCGACGCGAACTGGTACAACGAGGAACGCGAGTTCGGCCTGCCGCGGATGCGGCTGGCGGGCGACGAGGAGCTCGCCGGGTTTTTGCTGCGGGAAGGCCTGGACTCCGGGTTCGACCTGGCCTTCAGCAACGAGTTGCGGATCGACCACAGCGTGACCTGCCCGATCATCACCCTGCGGCCGCAGGCCGACCTGCCCATCGTGCCGGTCTACACCAACATCTTCGCGCCGCCGATGCCCCGGCCTTCGCGGTTCGTCGAGCTGGGACGGGCGCTGCGGCGGATGGTCGAGGCGTGGCCGTCGGACAAGCGGGTGGCCATCATCGGCACCGGGCACCTGTCGCTGGAGCTCGGCGGCCCGCGCCAGTTCGGCCCGCACGGGCCCGACCCGGAGTTCGACCGCAAGGCGGTGGCCTGGATCGCCAACGGCGACGTCGACGGCTGCCTGGGTGAGGTCACCCTGGACAGCCTGCACGCTCCTGGCAACGCCACCCACGGGTTCATGGACTTCATGCTGATGATGGGCGCGGCCGGCGACGGCGTGAAGGCCGACTACACCGACAGCCTGGACCTGTTCCACACCATGGAGGCCTACTTCACCTGGTACCCGGAAGGAGCTGTGTCTTCGTGAGCAAGTACCTGCTGGACAAGTTCCTGTACACGGTGGACCGCGATCCTGACCTGGTCGAGCGGTACCGTTCGGATCCCGCGGGGACTGTGGAGTGGTGGGAGCGGGAGATCGCGAACTCCATCCTCAACTGCCATGGCGCGGAGAGGTCGACCTGGCTGGCGTTCTCGGAGGAAGAGCGGCGGGCGCTGCGTTCGCATGATCACGTGGCGCTGTTCGGTATGGGCGCCCACCCGTTCCTGACCCTGACCCTGTTCATCGCGATGTTCGAGCGTGACCACGGGCCGCTGGAGTACCAGATCGCCTACGCCCGGGCCATGGAGCACATCACGCTCCCCTACCCCGACATCGCCACCTGAGGAAGCGGACTTCCATCACGCTGAAACCGCCAGCACCAGTGGCGACTGGGAAGGAGGCGCGCGGGGACGGGCGACACGCCCGGATCGGTGATTGGCCCTCCCGCTGCACCCTGGGGCCTTAGAATCCTGCACGCGGGGCCGCGAACAAGCTGGGAGAGCCATGGCTGCGGTGCTGCTGGGACCGGGTACCCGCCTGCTGCACATCGGCCCGCACAAGACCGGCACCACCGCCATCCAGGGCGCCCTGCACCTGGCCAGGGAGCGACTGGCCGCCGAGGGCGTGGTCTACCCGGGCCGGGGCCGGCAGCCGCTGTGGCCCATCCTCGCCGTCACCGGCCAGCCCGCCCTGCGCGGCGGGCCGCGCCCCGAGATCTCCTACTGGGATAGCCTGGTCCGTGACATTCGCGCGGCCGGCGACCAGCGCGTGGTGCTGAGCAGCGAGTTCTTCGCCGAGGCGGACGACGCCACGGCCCGTCGCGTGATCGCGGACCTGGGCGGAGCCCGGGTGCACGTCGTGGTGACGCTGCGCTCCCTCACCCGGATCCTGCCGTCGCAATGGCAGCAATATCTGCAAAATGGCTTTGATTTCCGGTACCTGGAATGGCTCGAAGGAATACTCAGCGACCCGCCGCGCACACCAACGCCGGGTTTCTGGCGCCGTCACAGGCATGACGCCCTGGTAACCCGCTGGGCCGCTGAGAACGGCCCGGAAAATCTCACCGTCATCGTGCTCGACGAATCAGACCGGCTGATGCTGCTGCGCGTCTTCGAATCGATGCTCGGCCTGCCCGGCGGCTTCCTCGTGCCCGAGGAAAGGGCGGCGAACCGGTCCCTCACCGCGGCGGAGGCCGAACTCGTCCGGCTGCTCAACTCCGAATTCAGCCGACGCGCCTGGCCGCACCGCGACTACGGCAGGTTCATGCGCTACGGCGCGGTCGAGCACATGAAGGAGGCCCGCCGGCCGTCGCCGGACGAACCGAGGATCGCGACCCCGTCCTGGGCACTGGCCCGCGCCGCGGAGATCAGCGCCGAGATGGCCGCCGGCATCGAGGCACTCGGCGTGAACATCGTCGGCGACATCGCCTCGCTGGGCAAACTACCCGCTGACGAGCCGGACCCGGCCGCCGGCGGCCCGGGCCCGGCGGCGGACGACGGGTCTGCGCCGCTGATGGTACCCGTCGAGGCCGCCGTTCGCGCCACGCTCGGCGCCTTCATCGCCGGCGGGGCGGGCGGCCAGACCGCCGAGGAGGTCGTCCGCGAGCTGGACACCAGGAGCCTGGCCAGGGTGCTGGCCGGCCGCTGCCGCCGGCGAGTACGCCGGGCCCTGCCCGGTTGATCCGCGCGTCTGCCCGGCGTGCCAGGATGGCGGTATGACAGACCCGCGCGCCGGGCAGCCCGCTGCCGCTGAAGACCTGGTAGACGTCGCGAAGCTGGTCACCGCCTACTACGCGCTGCACCCCGATCCCGGCGATCCCGTGCAGCGGGTGTCGTTCGGCACGTCGGGGCATCGCGGGTCGGCCTTCACGGCGACGTTCAACGAGGACCATATCCTGGCCACCACCCAGGCGATCTGCGAGTACCGGGCCAGCCAGGGGATCGGCGGCCCGCTGTACCTGGGCGCCGACACGCATGCACTCTCCGAGCCTGCGCAGGTCAGCGCGCTGGAGGTGCTCGCGGCTAACGAGGTCCGCGTTATGGTCGACGCGCGCGGCGGGTACACGCCGACGCCGGCCGTGTCCCGCGCGATCCTGGCGCATAACGCGGCGGGGACGGGCCCGCGCGCCGACGGGATCGTGGTCACCCCGTCGCATAACCCGCCGCCGGACGGCGGCTTCAAGTACAACCCGCCCGACGGCGGGCCGGCCGGAACCGACATCACCCGGCAGATCCAGGACCGGGCGAACGAGCTGCTGGCGGACGGGCTGAAGGGGGTACGCTGTGTCTCCTGGGCCAGGGCGGCGTCCGCCGCCGGGAAGTTCGATTTCCTCGACAGCTACGTGGCCGCGCTCGGGCAGGTGGTGGATCTGGCCGCGATCAGGGCGGCCGGGGTCCGCATCGGCGCCGACCCGCTCGGCGGGGCGAGCGTGGCCTACTGGGGCGAGATCGGCGACCGGTACGGTCTCGACCTGACCGTCGTCAACCCGATGGTGGACGCCACCTTCCGGTTCATGACGCTGGACTGGGACGGCAAGATCCGGATGGACTGCTCCTCGCCGTACGCCATGGCCGCGCTGATCGGCCGGCAGCACGAGTTCGCCGTCGCGACCGGAAACGACACCGACGCGGACCGGCACGGCATCGTCACGCCGGACGCCGGGCTGCTCAACCCCAACCACTACCTCGCGGTTGCCATCGATTACCTGTACCGGCACCGGGACGGCTGGCCGGCCACGGCCGCCGTGGGGAAGACGCTGGTCAGCTCCTCGATGATCGACCGAGTGGCGGAGGGCCTGGACCGGGAGCTGCTGGAGGTCCCGGTCGGGTTCAAGTGGTTCGTGCCCGGGCTGCTGGACGGTTCGGTGGCCTTCGGCGGCGAGGAGAGCGCCGGGGCCTCGTTCCTGCAGCGCGACGGCTCGGTCTGGACCACGGACAAGGACGGGATCATCCTGGCCCTGCTCGCCTCCGAGATCATCGCTGTGACCGGGCACTCGCCTTCCGAGCTCTATCAAGACCTGACGTCCCGGTACGGCGACCCGGCCTACGCGCGCATCGACACCGCGGCCAGCCGGGAGCAGAAGGAGGCGCTGGCCGGGCTCTCCCCCGAGCAGGTCGCCGCGACCGAGCTCGCGGGCGAGCCGATCACCGCGGCGCTGACGACCGCGCCGGGGAACGGCGCGCCGATCGGCGGGCTCAAGGTGGTCGCCGGCTCCGGCTGGTTCGCCGCCCGCCCGTCCGGCACCGAGGACGTCTACAAGCTGTACGCCGAATCCTTCCGCGGCCCGGACCACCTCGCCGCCATCCAGGACCAGGCCCGCGAGATCATCAGCGCCGCGATCGGCGGCTCCTGACCATCCCGGACTTATGCCCAGGCTGATGGAGCAGCCTCAGCGGACTCGCTCTCCACACGAACTACATATGGTCTTCACCGGGGTGCCACCACCGTTAGCTGGGCTAGCGTTGTGGATCTTGCCGGGCGGGAGAGGCTCGTGGTGCGGCGCGCCGGGGCGGGGCAGGCATGCGGACCTGCACCGGATACCCCCCGGACCGCCGCCCCGGGCAGACGGTCACCCTGCCCGTCGAGCTTGCCGCGGTACCAGCGACGAGGACGTTCCGCCCCGGGGTGTCCCCCGCGCTCCCCTTCCCGCACGCGACCGAGGACGGGCCGGTCAGCACCCGTCCGGTCGGCGTGGGGGTGGGCGGGAAGGAGCACGGCGCTTCGCGGTATCGCGGCACCGCCCGGCAATTGATCCGCTAAGCCGAGGTCTAGTACGGAACCTCGGTGTTCAGCAGGTCGTCGACGGTGGTGCTGGCCGGCCGCCGGGCGATGGCCCGGCAGAAGTCCACGGCGTCCAGGGTCCAGCTCGGGCCGTTGGCACCGGCCCGCCAGGTCCCGCCGGCCGGCCCGGTGAGCGTCAGCTCGAAGTCCTTGCCGTGCCGGTCGGCCCACTCGGCCACGACGTCGGCGACGATCACGCCGTCGTGCTCGGCGGTCAGCCGCGGCTCCGTGCCGGTGGCCGCAGCGATGTCCTGGCGGTGCATCCACGGGTCACGGGTCAGGATCACATCGATCAGGTAGCCGAACGTCCAGGGTTCCCGCACCCCGTTCACCTCCTGGAGCACCGGCATGGAGCGGCGGCGGATGAGGCCGGGGGTGCGGCGGCGGCCGACTGCGGCCTTCGGCCCGCGGGCGGCGAAACGCCGGGTAATCCGCTCCGGTGTCCAGTCCGCGCGCTCATCCACCTGGAGCTGAGTGAGCGCGTCGATGTAGACGCCGCCGGACCCTGCCACCTTGGTCGCCTTGCGCTGCTGGCGGAGGTTCTCCCTGATCGAGGCGGCCATCTCGGCCATGCCGAGCATGTGGGCGGCCATCTGGCGGACGTCCCAGGCCGGGCAGTCGGTCGGCATGGTCCACTGGGCCGGGCTCAGGGACCGGAACATCTCGGCGCAGCGGCCGTACTCGGCGGCGGCCAGGCGCATGGCCACCGGCCGGGGCAGGGCGGATTCGCGTGGGTTCATCGTGGTGCCTTTCCTAGGGCAGACCTAGATCATCTGCGAACATCGAGATCACCCGGGGGATCAGGCGCCGCCACCGCTGGCCGCCCGGGTCGTTGGCGAGCTGCTGGCTGACCAGGCCGCCGATGAGCGCGGTGTAGACGTCGGCGTCCTCGTCCCTGGTGATGCCCATGCCGCGGAGCTGATCGAGCATGAGGTTGTAGGCCTGCACAGCTGGGGCGTAGGCCTCCGGGCTGGGCTGGAAGTTCGGGACGACGTTGACGTCCATCAGCTGGTGCCGCGGCAGGTCGGCGACCGCGAAATCGAAGTAGTGCTCGGCGATGGCGATCAGCCGGGGGCGGGGCTGGGCAGGCAGGCCGCCGACCGCGGTCCTGGCGTCATCGAGGAAGGCCTGCCAGGCCTGCTTGAACATGGCGTCGTAGATGGCCTGCTTGGAGGCGAAGTGCGAGTACAGCGAGGGCTGCTGCATGCCCACCCGGGTAGCGATGTCGCGCAGCGTCAGCCCGGCGACGCTGGTCTCGTGCGCGGCGTCCCAGGCCGCGTCGATGATCTCCCGCCTGATTGCCTCATGACGTTCGGTTCTCCTATCACGATTAGGTTTTACTATCACCATTTGATCATGAGCCTGCGCTGACGCCGTGTCAAGGGTTCTGCCATGTGCTGGCGCGTTGCCGCCCGGCATGCCAGCGGCTGGCAGTCGGGCGGCATCGGGGCTGAGCCGTCCGGCCGGTCCGGGCTAGACGTCCCGCTGTTCAGCCAGGTCGGGTTGCTGCGCCTCGGCGGCCAGCCGGATGCTCTCCTCGCGGTAGGGCAACCGGTGCAGGCCGGCCGCGAGCACGCCACCGATCAGCGGTGCCACGATGAACAGCCACACCTGGCTCAGGGCGGTGCCGCCGACCACCAGGGCGGGACCGAGACTGCGAGCCGGGTTCACCGACGTGCCGGTGACCGGGATGCCGATGAGGTGCACCACGGTCAGCGTCAGCCCGATGGCAACGGCCGCCGTGGCCGCGTTGGCGGTCGCCGACGTCACCCGCAGGACGATGAAGACGAACAGCGCGGTCAGGATGATCTCGAAGACGAACGCCCCGCCCAGGCCGATGTGAATGAGGGACTGCTTGCCCCAGCCGTCGGTGCCCAGGCCGGTGATGGACCGGTGGTAGAAGGGCGAGGTGCTGAACGAGCCCCACAGCACCAGCGCACCGACGATACCGCCGGCGAACTGGGCGATCCAGTAGCCGACCGCCTCGGCTAGCGGGATGCGCCCGGTGAGCAAGGCGCCGATGGTGACCGCGGGGTTGACGTGGCTGCCGGATATCGGCCCGATCATGTACACCAGCGCCAGCAGCGTCAGGCCGAACGCCAGCGCGGTAGCCACCACCCCGGCCGCCACGCTGGCGCCGGCGAGCCTGAAGCCGAACATCAGCGTGGCCACGCCCACGGCGAAGAACACCAGGATCGCCGTACCGAGGAACTCAACCGCAAGCTTCCTGATCATTGTGTGACGATAACGACGGGGGCGGGCAGCGTCGTCACCCCGGCAGAGTGAGCCTAGGGCGGCGGGGCGAGATCGGCTTGGCGGGCGAGGAAGCGGAGGCGGGCGGCCCGGGCATCCCAGGAGTAAATGACGGCGCTGCCGGCGATGAGGTCGTGCAGGGCGCGGTGCTCGCGCTGTACGAGGATGCCGAGGAAGCCCAGGCCGAAGAGCAGGAAGCTGAGCGGGAACACCAGGGCGCGGACGACGCCCCGCCGTGGTTCCAGCACCGAGCCGTCCGCCCCGACGACGCGGATGCCGAGCGCCGCCATGCCGAAGGTGCGGCCGCTCACCGCCCACGAGTAGCCGAAGTACACGAACTGCCAGAGGACGAAGAGGACGGCCACGACGATATTCGAGCGGTTCCAGTTGACGTTGTGGCCCGTCACGATGTGCACGCCGTACGAGATGGCGGCCAAGGCTAGCGAGAACACGGCGCTGCTGACGACCAGGTCGATGGCGTAGGCGGTGAACCTGGACACCGAACCCGCGTAGTGCCCCTGGTAGCTGACTACGGCCGGCTGGACGGTCACGGCTCGGCCTGCGCGGGAAGCAGCGCCGACGGTGCCGGCGGGGTGGGACGCTTGCGCCGGAGCAGGCGCTGCACCCAGCGGTCGACGAACTGATCGAGGCCGACCGCCTGGCTGCGGACCGCGTCGAGAGCCTCGGTCCCCATTCCGCCGGACGACCTGGCGATCACCGCGCCCAGGTCGGTCCGCTCGACTAGGGCGTCCATGTCGATCTGGCTGACCAGGTCGTTGACGTCGACCCGGTCCAGCAGCGGTTTGAGGTCCACCCGGGCCAGCACGGCGTTCACGTCCACCTGGTCGAGCAGGGTGTTCAGGTCGACCTGCTTCAGGACCGTGTTGAGGTCGACACGGTCCAGCAGCGCATTCAGGTCGATGCGGGCGGCGAGTTCGTTCACGTCCAGCGCGCTGACCAGGAGATCGACGACACGCTCGGTCACCTGCTGGGCGATAGCCTCCACCGGATTTCGCCTGCCTGCCGGCCGCAGCCGGTCGCGCGGATTCACCACGGTGCCAGTATCGCGGAACGGTCGCAGGTAGCGGTCATCCGCGGCGGGTGAGGACAGCTCCCCGCCGGGGACAGCACACTCGGACCAGGCGCTGGAAAGGGGCAGCCATGGACGGCATGGTGCGGATTCCCGGCGCGACCTTCCTGATGGGCTCGGATGATCACTATCCCGAGGAAGCCCCGGCGCACAAGGTCACGGTGGGCGGGTTCTGGATGGACGCGGGCCCGGTCACGAACCGGGAGTTCGGCCGGTTCGTCCGTAAGACCGGGTATGTCACCGTGGCCGAGAGAGCGCCAGATCCGGCGGAATATCCGGGCGCCCGGCCAGAACTGCTGGTGCCGTTCTCCTCGGTGTTCGTAGCGCCGCCGCACCAGGTCAACCTAGCCGATCCGTACAACTGGTGGAAGCCCGTCCGCGGCGCGGACTGGCGGCATCCGATCGGTCCCGGCAGTTCCATCCGCGGTCTGCCGGACCACCCGGTCGTGCATGTGACCTGGGCCGACGTGCTGGCTTACGCCACGTGGGCAGGCAAGGCGATCCCTACCGAGGCGGAGTGGGAGCTGGCCGCTCGGGGCGGGCTGGACGGCGCCGAGTTCGCGTGGGGAGACGACCTGAACCCGGACGGGAGCTGGATGGCGAACACCTGGCAAGGTGAGTTCCCGGTGCGGAACACCCGGGATGACGGGTACGAGCGAACCTCACCGGTCGGCGCGTTCCCGGCCAACGGCTACGGCCTGTACGACATGATCGGCAACGTCTGGGAGTGGACATCGGACTGGTACGCGGGTCATGCCGTCAGCGCCGCCCCCTGCTGCAGCGGGGCGGCTCGCGTCCGCAGCGTTGACCCGCGGGATCCGGCGCGCATCCCGCGCAAGGTCATGAAGGGCGGATCGCACCTGTGCGCGCCGAACTACTGCCGCCGCTACCGCCCGGCCGCCCGGATGGCGCAGTCGATCGACACGTCAACCTGTCATCTCGGCTTCCGCTGCGTGCGGCGAGACACGGCCGGGTAACCAGATGGGCACCGCCATCGGGCCAAGCTGATCGGCGACGCCATCGGCGGCTTCAGCAGCTGACGATCTCGGCTGGTACGCCGCGTTCATAACAACTCAGCCGGTAGCATCTGGACAGATGTGCACTTTGTAACGCTCGGACATATGTGCACGCTGACCGGATTAGCCGCCTGCTGGCGGACGTAGCCGGTTCTAGTGCTGGTCACTTATGTCCAGGCGGAGGGGACGTGCGCACGCACCGCTATCGGATCATCGTCGCCGGTGGTCTGAGTGAGATCGGCCGGGAGGCATTCAGTGACTTCCGGATCGAGGCCAACGGCACGAACACCGCCCTGGTCCGCGATCTGGACCAGGCGGCCTTGTACGGCACGCTCAACCGCATCTTGTCGCTCGGCTTCGAGCTCATCGAGCTACGCCGCCTGACCGACAGCGCGAACTAGGCGGTGCCTGGGTGATCTCGACGAGCTCCAGGCCCAGCGCTCGCACCCGGTCCAGCACGGCGTGCAGGCCGCGCTGGTCGAGGTTCCCCGACAAGACGGTGATGGCAGGCTCGACCTCCACCACCAGGTCAGCGAACGCCTCATGCGTAGCCGGACCGAACGAGCCGATGACCCTGATCTCGTACATGTGCCTGGTCACCGAGACCTCCTTCCTGGTTCCGATCCGCCGACCCGGCGAACCTCCTCCAGATCGAGGCCGAGCGACCTGATCCTCTCGAGCATGCCGTGCAAGGCGGCCTGGTCGAACTGGCCGGTGATGACGGTGACCCCGGCGCGGACTGTCACGTCGAGGCCCGCGAACGATGTGAGCGCGGCCTCATCGAGCTGATCCGCGATCCGGATCTCGTAGGTGGGCTGAGCTCTCATGCCTCATGGTCGCGGCCCGCGCCAGCCCGCGCTTCACCCTCGGGAGGTGAATCGGCGGGCAGTAGCTCAGATCAGCTCGAGCTGGCGGGCCCGGAGCACGGCGTCGCGCCGGCGAGCGGCGGGAAGCTTGCGGTAGATGGCGGCCACGTGCGTCTTGACCGTGTTCACCGACAGGCACAACTCGTCGGCGATCTCGGAGGTCGACATGCTGGTGGCCAGGAACCGCAGGATCGTCAGTTCGCGCTGGGTGAGCGGGTACGGCAGCTGACGGGAGATCGCCGGCGCGGTGACGTCGTCCGCCGGGGTGCGCGGGCGCGGCACCGGCCACTGGCCGGCGATGGCGGGGTGCCGGGCCAGCAGGGCGGCGAACACGTCGTTCATCCGCAAGAAGGGCAGGACGACCTCGCCGCGGGCGACGTCGAGGGCCCGGATGAGGATCTCCAGGGCGCGATCCGGCTCGCCGGTGCGTTGCGCGATCTGCGCATCGCAGAGAAACGCTTCCACGAGCACGAAGCGGCCGGCCTGGGTGCCGGGCGTGGCCAGCACGGTGTGCACGCAGTCCTGTGCGCCGCGTAGATCGTTCAACGCCAGGCAGGCACGCGCTCGCGGCACCGCGGTCGGGATGGCGAATTCGCCGCCCCGGTAATTCCGGAGCCTCTGCAGGGCCGTGCGTGGCCGTCCCATCGACGTGTCCAGGTCGGCCAGCATGATGTCACGCAGGACGGCCAGCAGCGGCGGGACGTGACGGCCGGCCTGCCGCAGCATGATCCGGGCCTCGTTCACCTGGCCCTGGGCGAGCCTCACGCTGGCCTGGCCGAGTATGAGAGCCACCGCGAGGCCGGGATCCGAGCCGACGACATCGGGCGGCACGACCCCTTGCAGGGGGCGCCTCCAGTGGTCGGGCTCGCCGGCTATCTGGGAGCGTAGTGTCGCGGCAAGTTCCAGCGCCGGAGGCAGGCCTAGGCCGTTGTGCTTCCGGAGATCGTCGGCTCGGCGCGCGGCGTCGTCCGCGTGCTTCGTCCGCGACCAGTAGCTGTCGAAGAACGCCATCATGCCGAGCACCTCGAGTTCGATGCCGGGCATGCCGTCTCGCTGCGCCTCCGCCAGCGCCTCGTCCAGGAGAGCAACGACATCCTCGTGCATGCCGTGCCACAGGTGGGTGCTTGCCTGCGCCAGCAGCACGGCCGCCCGCAAGCCCGGCACCGGGGGTGCCGGGATGCCACTGCCGCGTCCGAGCAGGCGATAGGCGGCGGCATCGACAGCGCCGACATCGGACGCCTTCTGCCCGAGGACCAGTTTCACCAGGTCGGAGGTGACGAGCAGGTCTGGATCGGCCAGGATCTCATCCGGCTTCGGGGACGGAACGTGGGCTAGTTCCCGCGCCGCCGCATCAGCGTCGGCGAACACCGCCTCGATCGCGGCGCTGACGATGGCGAACTCGGCGGCCCGGAGGGCATTGCCCCCCACGGGCCTGCGCAGCGGCAGCAGATCCCGCAGGCCGAGACCCGACAGGTCCTGCCGGTTCACGAACGCGTGCGCGAACCCGCCCCGGGCCATGAGCTTGACGACGTGGTGCCGGTTGCCTGCCCGCACGGCCCAGTAGACGGCGTTACCGAGATCGCCACTCGCCTCGTACCATGCCACCGCGCGCTCATGCAGGCCGCGCATGGCCTGGCGCCTTTGGCGTCGCAGCAGGTAGCGGAGGACCTCCGCGAACAGCTGGTGGTAGCGGTAGCGCTCCTGGGCGGCATCAAGCGGTATGACGAACGAGTTCTCCCGCGCCAGGCTGGCCAGCATGTCGCCGCACCCGGTCATGCCGGTGACCGCATCGGCCAGCGGTCCCGTTACCTCCTCCAGGAAGCTGGTCTCGATCAGCAGCCTGCGCTGCGGTTCGGGCTGGCGGTGGAGGACCTCGTTGGTCAGGTACTCGCCGACGCTGCCCGGATCGAGCGCCAGTTCGGACACGAAGTCGGCGGGATACCCGGTGCCCGCCATTCGCATGGCGGATAGCCGCACGCCGGCCACCCATCCCTCGGTCCGCGCCACGAACAGGTCGAAGTCTTGCGCCGGCAGGGTGACGCCATGGATCGCGAGTACTTCGGTGATCTCGGCCGGGGTCATCGCCAGGTCGCGCGCGCGCAGCTCGTGCATCTGCCCGGCCAGCCGGTACCGGTGCAGCGGCAGCACGGGATCGCTGCGCGCGGCCAGGATCAAGCGCAGCCCTGGTCGCCAAGCGCGTATCAGGCTGTCCAGGCCGTCCAGGACGTCGGAATGGGTGAGCAGGTGCGCGTCATCCACGATCACGACGAGCCGACCCGGATCAGGCATCCGGCTGAACAGGGTCTGGAGCAGATCAACCCCCGCTCCCCGCGCAGTCGTGATCGGCGGGTCGCGCTCACTGCCGTGGGCTTCCCGCAGCGCGCACTCGAGCAGGCGCCAGAACCGCCGGGGCTCGGCGTCCGCCGGCGTCGGGGTGAGCCAGGCGATCCGCTCGGCGCTGCGCCGAACCCAATCGGTGAGCAGCACGGTCTTGCCTGCCCCCGGTCCGGCGGACAGCAAGGTAAGCGGCAGATGCGCGGCGGTGTCGAGCTCAGCAAGCAGGCGGCTCCTGGAAATATGCCGCGGCGGTAGCTGCGGCACCATCACACGAGAGTCACGCACTGCATTTGACATACTGGGGCCTCTCCCCGTCCCAGAAAAACGCGTCACGTCGCGCTTGCAACTGTCGCTGCAACCACACTAAATCGGCCCTGCCCAAGATGGTAGTCCTCGCTTCTATCACATTATGAGACAAAGACCTCCCGCAATGACCCGCCCGGGATCACGACGAGCAAGCACCTGCAGGCGGACGAGGCGGCAGTAGCGCGGGACATCGAGACGGCGGCATCCGGCCCTGACCAGGACGGTCCGTGACCCCTACGCCGCTTCGGCGTAGGGGCGGTCCGCCGGGACGATGCGGACCCCGAGCGGCAGCAGGGTTATCGGGATGATCTTGAAGCTGGCCAGGCCGAGCGGGATTCCGATGATCGTCAGGCAGAGCGAGACGCCCGCGACCAGGTGCCCGATCGCCAGCCACCAGCCGAACAGGATGATCCAGAGCACGTTCCCGATGATCGACGCCACTCCCGCGTGCGGATTCTGCTCGATCGTCCGGCCGAACGGCCACAGCACGTAGCCGGCGATACGGAAGGCCGCGATCCCGAACGGGATGGTGATGATCAGCACGAAGCACACTAGCCCGGCCAGGACGTAGCAGATGGACATCCACACGCCGCAGAACACCAGCCAGATCACGTTCAGGATTGCCCTGACCATGGTCCCTCCCTGTCCAGTGGGCCGGTAACCCATTGCATCACCGGCCGGCCCGGGAGGCCTCACTCCTGCGGGGTGATGACGGTCCCGCGCGGGTGCGCGATGGTGCTGGCAATCCGGTTCGAGACAGGAGTACCCCATGGAATCTGGCGACTACGACCCGCCGCTGGCACCGGGTCTGCTCGCAGCGCAGTCGTGGCAGGCAACGGTAATCCTCGGCGCCGTGACGCTGATCCTCGGGCTCATCGTGAGCTTCCACCCGGGCGGGTCGCTGAACGTCGTCGCCGTCCTGCTCGGCATCCTCATGATATGTTCCGGGATCTTCCATCTCGTCCGGATATTCGGCCGGGGGGAAGCGCACCGGGTATGGCTCGGCATCAGCGGCCTGCTGATGATCGTCATCGGCGTCGTCCTGATCCGTCATCTGCATCTGACCCTCGCGCTCATCGGCCTGTACGTGGGCATCACCTGGGTCGTGCAGGGCGTGACCGCGCTGATCGCGGGCATCTCGGACGCTGGCCAGGAAGGCAGGGGCTGGTGGATCGCCTTCGGGGCGCTGAGCCTGATCGCCGGGATCGTGGTGACGGTCACCCCGGTCACCTCGGTCACCGTCCTGGCCGTGCTGCTCGGCGTCTGGTTCATCGTCATCGGCTTCTTCGAGATCATCGCCGGGATCATGCTCCGCCGCGCGGTGAGCACCACGGCACGGCCGGTCCGGCCGGAAGGCCTATCCGGCACCGTGGTCTAGCTGCCCTGGTCTAGCTGCCCTGGTCTAGCTGCCGGTCGAGGTTGACCGCGGCGCTGATCAGCGACAGGTGGCTGAACGCCTGCGGGAAGTTGCCGAGCTGCTCGCCGGTGCTGCCGATCTCCTCGGAGAACAGGCCCAGGTGGTTGGCGTAGGTGTGCATCTTCTCGAACGTCAGCCGGGCGTCGTCGAGCCGGCCGGCCCGGGCCAGCGCGTCGACGTACCAGAACGTGCACAGCGAGAAGGTGCCCTCGTCGCCCGCCAGGCCGTCGGGTGAGGCGGCGGGGTTGTAGCGGTAGACCAGGCTGTCCGAGACCAGCTCGCGGTCCATCGCCGCCAGGGTGGACAGCCACATCGGGTCGCGGGGGGCGATGAAGCCTTCCATCGGCATCTTCAGCAGCGAGGAATCGAGGACCTCGGTGTCGTAGTGCTGGGTGAACGCGCCGACCTTGGGGTTCCAGCCGCGCTCCATGACCTGGCGGTAGATCGCGTCGCGTTCGGTGATCCACCGGGCCAGGTCGGCGGGGCGGCCGCGCTGGGTCGCCATCCGGATGGATCGGTCCAGCGCGACCCAGGCCTGGAACCGGCCGTAGGTGAAGTTCTTCCGGCCGCCGCGGGTCTCCCAGACGCCCTCATCAGGCTGGTCCCAGTTCTCGCACAGCCAGTCGATGATGCCCGCCAGCGCGGTCCAGCCTTGGTGGCCGGCCTGCACGCCGGAGGAGTCGGCCAGGTAGATCGCGCCGGCGGCCTCACCGTAGATGTCAAGCTGCAGTTGGTCGGCCGCGCCGTTGCCGATCCGCACCGGTCGCGAGCCGCGCCAGCCCTCGAAGTGATCCAGGGTTTCCTCGACCAGGTCGGAGCTGCCGTCCACCCGGTACATGATCTTCAGCGGCCCGGAACCCTGGCCCGCTTGTTCTTGCGTCCGGTCCCGGAGCCAGGCGCCGAACGCGGCGGCCTCCTCCACGTAGCCCAGGCCGAGCAGCGCGTAGATGGAGAACGAGCCGTCCCGGACCCAGGTGTAGCGGTAGTCCCAGTTGCGCTCCCCGCCTTCCTGCTCGGGCAGCCCGGTGGTCGGCGCCGCGACCGGGGCACCGGTCGGCGCGTAGGTCATCAGCTTCAGGGTGATGGCCGAACGGGCGACCATCTCGCGCCACCGGCCGGTGTAGCTGGACCGGTGCAGCCAGCCGCGCCAGAACCGCTCGGTATCGTCCTGCAGGCGCTGCGCCTGCTCGGGGGTCACGATACGCGGCGTGCCGCCCATCGACTCCAGGACCACTCCCCCGGATTCGCCCTCCCGCAGGGTCCGGGTCCACCGCACCCGGTCACCGTCACGCTGCAGCGTGACCCCCGCCTCCTCCAGGGTGGATCCCTCCGGCGCGATGCCGTGCACCGTCAGTTCCAGGTCCTCGGACCGGAACACCACGCCGGACTCGGAGATCTCCGTCGTGTGCGGCTTGCGGCCGTAGTCGAAACGCGGCTGGATCTCGATCGCGAACCGCATGACCCCGCGGACCACCCGGATGTTGCGGACCAGCCGGTGCCGGCCGGTCGCCGGGCCCTCGATGACCGGCATGAAGTCGTGGACCTCACCCACCCCGTCGGGGGTCATGAACCGGGTGATCAGGACCGCGGTATCCGGCAGGTACAGCTGCCTGGCCACGTAGTCGTCCCGGTCCGGCGCGATCCGGTAGAAACCGCCGCGCTCGGCGTCCAGCAACGACGCGAACACGCTGGGCGAATCGAACCGGGGGCAGCAGAACCAGTCGAGAACGCCGTCCGTCGTCACCAGCGCCGCCGTCTGCAGGTCACCGATCAGACCATGATCAGCGATATTCGGGTAACGCGCCACCGCGTCCTCCTCCGGGTCGGCGAAAATCCCATTCACCATGGCGACGCCGACCGGGAGGACACATCACCCGGCACGGATGATCCCCGGCTTGACCTGACCGGATCCGGCCCGCACCGTGGTGCGGGCCGGATCTGTCACGGGCGGCCCCCGCCGGCCGACTGATCCTTCTCGTGCAGCCGCCGGACCTCTATGACCTCCACGCCGAACGCCTCGAGCCGGGCCAGAAGCCCGTTCAGGGCGGCCTGGTCCTGAAGCGCGCCGTGCACGATCGTCTCGACCGGTTCGACCGAGGCGGTGAGCCGGTCGAAGTCGAGCAACGCCTCGGGCGGGAGAACACCGGAGACCCGGATCTCGTAGTAGGACGATGGCACCGCGGCTCCTAGCGACTCGGAATCACATGCCCCGGCTCCTACGGTTCCTCGTCACGCCCCCGATGCGCCCCATTCATGGCGGGTGAGTTCCGGCGGGCTGAGCCTTGGTGTTTCATCCGTCGCGGGTGGGCCGCCGCCGGGCGCGCCTTGATGGACTGCTGGTGACCCAGCGACAAAGGAGAGAACTATGTCTGACCTGATCGCGATCGGCTACCCCGACGAGACCACCGCGGAGGCCGCCGCCGACGAGGCCCGGCGGCTGGCCCAGGACCTGATCATCCAGCCCGACGCGATCGCGGTGATCGTACGCGACAAGGAGGGCAAGTACCACACGCACACCAGCCACCACATGGTCGGCGGCGGGGCCACCTGGGGCATGTTCTGGGGCATGCTGTTCGGCCTGCTTTTCTTCGTTCCGGTCCTGGGGATGGCCGTCGGCGCCGGCATGGGCGCGCTCATGGGCAAGGTCACCAAGTCCGGTGTGGACAAGGCGTTCCAGGACCAGGTCCGCGGCCTGCTGCAGCCGGGCACCTCGGCGCTGTTCCTCATGGTGGAGAAGGTCACCCCGGACAAGGCCGTCGAGGCGATGAGCAAGTACGGCGGCACCGTGCTCAAGACCTCGCTGTCCAAGGAAGGCGAGGCGGATCTCCAGGACGCCCTGCACGGCGGCGGTGCTAGCTGAGCACGGACGGGGCAGCCGCGGCCGTACCGGACCGCCAGAAAGTGGCGGTCCGGTACGGCCTGCTGTGATGCCGGGCTACCTGAGGATGTTGACGGCCCTGGAGACGACGAGGATCGCGACTAGGAGCGAGATCGCCTCCTCCGCCATCATCATCAACTTGGCCCATGGCCTGATGGCCGAGACATCCGTAGGGCTGAACGCGGTCGCGGTGGTGAACGAGAGATGGAGGTAGTCGATGAATTTCGGGTACCAGCCGGGGCTTACGTACTGAGGGTTGGACATCTCGGGAAAGACGAAGGCGGGCTGATGGTCCGAGCCGCGCGCGCGGGCGGCCGCGCCGCCGCGGTCGAGATCCCAGTACCACAGGCCAAAGGCAATGACGTTGCTGAGCCAGATGGCACCGCCGCTGGCGAGCAGGACATTGGCGTCGGTGCTGAACTTGACCGCGCCGATGATCCCGGCCACCAGGCGCACGGCGGCGGCGGCGTTCACGGCGGTGATCAGGCCGATCAGCGTAGCCGTGAAGGCCCGGAGCCAGGCAGAGTCACGGTCGATGCGGCCGGGATCGCCGATGACCAGTATGGCCAGGAGCACGACGACGACCACAATGAAGGCCCAGCGGGCGTCGCCGTTCCTGAGCTGGGCGGGCAGGACGGCACGGAGGCCTGCGGCGGCCAGCACGGCCAGGGCCATCGGCCAGCGGCTCTCGCCGGTCCCGGTCGGGACCTGGGCTAGCCGCGCCGTCGGATCCTGGCTGGTCATTTGTCAGTTGACCAGCAGGTAAATGCTCTTGCCCGCTAGCCAGAAGCCGAGTAGCAGGAAGACGGCGATCAGCACCTGGTCCTGGTGCGAGCCGAGCCAGGCGCGCAGTTGGTCGAGCCGGGCACTGGCCCGGGCGGGCGCGAAGGTGGCGTACAGCTCCAGGTACAGGAAGCTGGAGCTGGCCAGCAGGCAGAAGAGGATCAGGGCCAGGTAACTGCCCGCGGTGGCGAGCTTGGCCTCGGTAATGGTGGCTGCGCCGGCCGCCACCAGCGTCCAGGGCTGCAGGAACGCGGCCAGGCCGGCCGCCCCCCAGGGTGAGACCCGGTCGAGGCGCGCCATCCAGGCCGGCGGCTTGCGGGGGCGGCCTATCCGGCGCCGCTGGCGTTCGGCCATCAGGATCAGCACCAGGCCGAGGGCCAGCTTGACGGCGAGGGCGGCCGTCGACGGCACGGTCTGCGGCGTGGGCGGGCTGTTCCCGGTGGCCAGGATGACCGCCGCGATCACCGCGACCAGGCAGGCCAGCCAGCCGAGGATGAACGCCAGGCCTTTCCAGATGCCTTTCCTGGCACTCAGCACCAGGATGAAGGCCATCAGCGGGAACGGCTCGAGGGTGATACCCAGGCCGATGAGCAGCAGGTCAAGTACCACGCCTGGTCACAGGCCGTGCTCGGCGGTTATCCGCCCGGACTTCGCCGCGTCGACCAGGGCCTGGTAGTCACGCTCGTTCTGATCGGCGTAGGCGGCGGTGAGCCGACCCACCTCGGTGTCGAGCTGGTACCGGCCTACGGCTCGCGCGGGCGCTTCCGCTGTCAGTCCGGGCATGATCGGCCCCTCTCCGGCTATGCACTCGACAATGCCGCGCCGGGCCGATGGCCGCCTCACCCGGTGCGGATGAGGTGATCAGGCCCTCGGTCAGGCTTATCCTCCGATCGTCCGGTTCCGCCGAGCCGCTCATGCCACGACTGCTCGCGAAGGGCATCGCACAGTGACGATGGAGGGGAATGCACCCGAGCCGCCGCCAACGGCTTCGTCAGCCGATGACTCTTCCGGTCCGTCCGGGGACGGGGCACGCCGACCGCGGCACCGCATCACGCGGGCGCAGGTCGTGCGGTTCATCCAGGCCATCAGGGACAGCGACCAGGCGACCGTGAACGAGATGGTGCTGCGGCTGAGCCGCGCCCGGCCATGGCTGGCGCCGCTGGCCTTCGCCGTCGGCGCCTTCGCGATGCTGTTCGACGGGGTGAAGCTGCTGTTCACCAACTGGCGGCTGACCCTGATCCAGGTGCTGCCAGCGATGTGGATCTGGGCCGCCATGTTGGATCTGAAGGCTCATGTGCTGCACGACAAGGCGTTTCACGTGCTGATCGGGCCGGCCATCGTGATCCCGCTCGTCCTCGGCATCGCCATCATCACCGCGGCAAGTTTTTACCTGAACGCCGTGTTCGCGTTCGCGATCGTCCAGCCGGGCCGGCCGCAGATCCGGCCCGCGTTCACCCAGGCCTATCGGCACCTGCCCGTGGTCCTCGGGTCTGGCGCGGTCGTCGGCGTCCTGCTCGGCCTGGCGATGGTAGTCGTGTCGCGCTGGGGAAAATTCTGGTTCGCGTTCGCCCTCGGCATCGTCGTCGGCATCATGATGGTCTGCTATATCGCGATTCCGTCCCGGCTCATCGGGATGAAGGCCATCGTCTCCAAACGTGACAAGCTGGCGGCCAGCGTGGTGGGCGGGGCGATCGGCGCGGTGGTCTGCACGCCTCCGTATGCCCTTGGCCGGGCCGGGCTGCTCATGCTCGGCTCGAGCACGCACGTTATCTTCGTCCTCGGCGTCATCTTCTTCGCCGTGGGCCTGACGTTGCAGGCAGGTGCGACGGGCGCGGTCAAGACGGTCAAGATGAGCGCCAAGCTCGTCTCGGGCCGTCGGCTGCCCGACGGGTGATGATCAGCGGGATGGTGCTGGCCCGAAAGTCCTCCCTGGCGGATGAGGCCGGGGGCCGCGCGGTCAGCCCATCATCGGTGGTGCAGCTGTCCAGTTGACCATGCGGAAGGACCCGGTATGCGGCGCACGATCAAGGGGTTTTCGCTTCCGGTGGCCATGCTCGTCACCGGATGCCTGCTGGCGGGGTGCGGAAGCGGCGCGAAGAGCGCGATCGGCGGCGCGACCAGCAGGGCAGCGTCGGCGGTGAGCTCGGCGACCGGGGGCGCGACCGCCACGCCGACGCCCACCGTGACACCGACGCCGACCACCCCGACCGCGGTGCCATCGACCGCGACCGTGACCGCCACGGAGACCGCGACCGCCGCGCCGCCGACCGAGAGCACCACCTCCCCGGCGCCAGCCACATCGCCGAGCGCTGCCGCCTCGGGAGGCAGCTCAGGCACCAGCCTTCTCTGGCTGTGGATCCTGCTCGGCGTGCTGATCCTGGCCGGCTTGATCACGTGGATCGCCATGTCGGGCCGGCGCCGCTCGGCGGCCGCAGCCGGCTGGCGGTCAAGGCTCATCGACGCGTACGCCAAAGGCTCGGCCCTGCACGACGCGATGAGCGTGGCGGAGGTGCAAGGTGACCTGGGAGCCAGCGACGCCCGCGCCCGGTGGTATGACATCCAGCGCCGGGCGGACGACCTCGCCCAGACCCTCTACACGCTGCGCGAGGCGGCCCCGGATCCCGAAGACCAGGCCGCGATCGCGGATGTGCTCGCCTCGCTGCAGGCGGTCCGCTCGGCGATGGATGCCGAACGCGCCCCCGGCGGCGCCAGACCGGAGCTGGCTGAGGTTGTCCGCCGCCGGTTGTATGCCTTCGAGTCGTCCCTGCGCGCGCTCCGCGCCAGCGATGAGCAACCTTAAGGAGACGCGACCATGTCGGGAACGGGCTGGGCCATCACGCTGTCCATCCTCTACCTCGTGCTCATATTCACCCTCGCCCTTCTCAGCTTTCGCAAGGGACACTGGGTTCTGGGCCTGATCGGCTTCGTGTTCCCGGTCTTGTGGCTAATCGGCGCCATCCTGCCCGCGCGCCGCCACTGAAGTTAGAGGGCGTCCAGGCCGAGTTCACGCGTGCGGACGACAGCCTCGCTGCGCGAGGAGACGCCAAGCTTCCGGTAGGCGGAGTACGCCTGCGTCTTGACCGTGTTCTTGGAGACATACAGCCGCTCGCCGATTTCGGCGTACGACAGGTGCGTGGACAACAACGGCAGAAGTCGCAGCTCGGCGGCCGTGAGTGACGAGGCGCCGATGGTGTGCGAGGTGCCGGTGGCGAGACCGGCTTGCAACTGGCCAGCCAGCTCGGTCAGGACGCCGAGGTCGGGTCGTTGCTGGAGGATATCGTCGGCCTGAGCAAGAACCGCCGCGGCACCCCCGGGATCGCCGAGCGTGATGTAGGAACGGGTCATCTCGAGAAGGGCCTGGACCGACACCACGGGCAGGGCATAGGTCAGCAGGGGCCTGAGCCGGGACGCCCGCCCGAGGTAGGAGCGCGCCCGGGAGACGTCTCCCCGGTGCCCGGCGGCGCGGCTCGCCCACGCGTAGGCCAGAGCGCTGGTCCAGTAGTTACCGAAGTGCCCGTCCTCCACGATCGCGGCTGCTTGCTCAGCGAGCGTGGTGACCTCGGCCCAGTCATTGCGTTCGGCGGCCACGCCGCACTGCTCGGCCAGGATCAGGCAGGCCAGGGGCAAGCTGCCGGAGTGAGTGGCGAGGTTGAGCGCGCGGGCGAGAATGGGCCCGGCTCGGGTCGGGTCACCTTCCAGCAGGAAGGAAATACCCTCCGTGTACAACATTGTCGCCCGGTAAGGGCTGGCCGGACTCAGCCCCTCCCAGGCGAGCTGCGCGTCGCGCCGCATCTCGCCGATGCCCTTGCGGCACAAGATCGCGCGCAGGTAGGCGAGCGTGGCCTCTATCGTGCTGCCGTCTGGAAGAATCCCAGCCGAGGACGCACGTTCCGCGGCGGCCGCCCAGCGCTCGGCCTCGCTGGGCTGGCCGAGGAGCGCGAAGATCAATGAGCCGTGCACCGCGATCGCCCCGTAGTGCTCGGCTGACGTGCCATCCCGGATCCACTCCATCCAGCGCAGCACCGTCTCGACACGGCCGCTGGCCCAGACGGGCTGCTGGAGTTCGAGGATCAGCCGGACCACCCGGTCGTAGTCTCCGGCCGCCTGGGCGTGGCCGATCGCTTGCTCCGGCATGGAGTTCGCCTCGAACCAGGCCGCCGCCCGGAAGTGGAGATCGGCGACCAGACCGGGCTCCTGGCGCCGGAGTTCGGACTGCAGGAGGTCCCGGAGCAGGCGATGGTAGCGGTACCACTCACGACGGCGGTCGAGCGGGAGTACCAGCAGGTTCCTGGCTTCCATCTGCTCGAGGACGGTTCCGGATTCCTTCTTCTCCAAGATCGCGTCGCACAGAGATCCGCACATCCGTTCCAGGACCGACGTGCGGGTGAGGAACGACGCTTCCTCGGCTGAGATCCCGGCGAGCAGTTCCGAGCGCAGGTAGTCGCCCATGTAGACGTCGTCGCCGGTGAACGTGAAGCCGGCGTCGCTCTGGCGGGTGCCGGACTTGATGGCGAGTGCGGCGATATAGAGCCCGGCTGGCCATCCTTCGGTCCGCTGCAGGAGATCGCGAAGGCTGGCCTCGTCGGCCTCGACCCCTGCTCCCATCAGCAATGAGTGCGCTTCAGTCACTCCCATCGCCAGGTCGTCCGCGGTGATCTCAAGTATCCCGCCGTGAGCACGCAGCCGCGCCGTAGGCAGCGGCACGACAGTGCGCGAGGCCAGCGCAAACTGCCAGCCCGGCGGCAAGCGCAGGGCGAACTCGGCGATCGTGTTCAGGCACTGCCTATTGGTGACCGCCTCGGCGTGGTCGACCAGCACGGTCACGGGCGGCTGTACCGGGGCGACGGCGGCCACGAACCTGGGCACCACGGTGATATCGGCGCCCGAGGAGGCCAGCGCCGAAAATATCGCCGGGTCGACGGGCCCGATCCGGCTCAGCGCCACCGCAAGCGCACTCAGTAGCACAACGGGATCGTTGTCTGTGTCGTCGCAGGACAGCCAGGCCACCCGCGACTCGGTCCGCTGGGCCCATTGCGCCATCAGCGTCGTCTTGCCGTAGCCCGGCGGGGCAACCAGGGTGATGACCGGCACCCGGGTAGCGGCTAGCCGCCCGAGCAGAGCGGTCCGGACGACGATTCCCGGCCGGACCCCCGGCGGGTGAAATTTCGACTCACGCAGCTCGAAAGCAAGCCCCGGCGCGGTCCCGCGATCCCCGCCCCACGGCACGGGAAACGCGTCGGTGACCTCCGGATTCACCCTCCCGAACGTACTCCCCGATCAATGCGGTATCAACGCGACATGGCCGGCGTAGCCGTCTCGGTCAGCGTGGACGGCCCCGGACTCAGGTACCGAACAGCTTGGCCTTGGCGGCGGAGAATTCGTCGTCGGTCAGGACGCCTTGCTGGTGCAGCGCCGCCAGCTGGTTGAGCTGGTCGAGCATGGCCGACGACTGGGACGGGGCCGCTGGCGGGGGCGGGGGCGGCGTCTGCGGCGGCGGCTGGGAGGACTGCTGCTGTTCCAGATCGTCGATGCGCTGGTCCTGCTCCGCCTCCTGCTGGTACCCCGCTTCCTGGCGCCGGGCCACATGTTTCCCGGCCATGTACGCACCACCGCCAACTACCGCCGCACGCAGCAGCGGGCGCCGCCGACGAAACATCACTGCCTCCTTGCTAGCCCGGGTTCGAGCTAAACGTCATCTGGAAGGGACAGGCCGAGAGCTAGCATGAGCTCGGGCGCCGCCGCGACGACCCTGGGCCCGCCGACCTGCGGGGTGACGGCGATCAGCACGCCGACGAGATCCGCCGGCGTGGCCCCTGCGTCCAGCGCGTTGGCTACCTGCCAGACATACGAGGCCGGAGGGGCGTCGAGCGCGATGAGCGCGGCCAGCTTGACCAGGGCGTAGCTGCGTGGGTCCAGGCCGCTCCGCGCTTGCCATTCGGCCCGCAGTTCCAGGCCCGTAGTCAGAAGGTCGTGGTCGCCCCGGGACAGGCCACCCAGCGTCTCCTCGGTGGCGTCGTCGACTTCTACCTGGGCTGGCGTGGTCATTATCAGAATCCTTTCCGTGGCAAGGCGGACGGGCAGGCGCTCCGCACCGCTGAGTCGAACAATGGCGTGGGTTCGTTAGGCATCGCGTCACCCGCGGCGGATGAGTCGGCCTAGGCCTGGCTCGCGGGCTCGGCCCCCGCGGGCGGCCGGCCGATCAGCTCGATCAAGCCGAGGACGAGCAGCAGCAAGATAACGAGAACGATGACGACGAGCCCGGTGGGGTGGCCCCAGAACACGAATATCAGGGCGAAAAGGGCCACCGCTCCGATACGCAGGACGTGGCGGTGCGCGTACGTCCAGTCGCCGACCGGGCCAGTGGACACTCCCCGGCGCTCACCGAAGTTGCGGATCCAGCCCAGCCAGGACTTCAGGGCCGAACGAGTCTGGATCGCCGCGCGCGAAGGTCCGGTGATGAAGGCCCCGATGGCGACGACCAGCCCGACCGCCAGGACGACACGGAGCCCGACCTTGATGAAGTACACCATGGCGTCGAACGCGGCCGCCGCGGCATCGCCGGGCAGCACGCTGGGCGGCACGCTGTTGAGGTAAATGCTCCGGGCGATGAGCAAGCCGATAGCCAGCACTAGCATGGAGCCGGCCAGGCCGAGGGCCGCCCCGATCAGGGCACGCCTGCGGCCCCGCGCGACGTACACCCCGGCGGCGAGGAGGGCCAGCGCCAGGATGGGCAGCACGATCTTGAGGGTCTTGATCAGCCGGTAGCCGGCCTGGGCCTTGCCGAGGTCCTTCGCCTGGAACAGCGCCACGGTCGGGCTGACCGGCGGGATGTTACTGGCCAGCGAGAACCCGTGGTCGACCAGGTCCTGCTTGACCACGGCGATGAACGGACCGAGATTGAGCACGATCTGGCCGTTCTGCGTGCTGACGGCGCCGTTGCCCTCCCCGGAAAGCACCTTGACCACCGCCTGGTGCGCCACGGTGTTGACCTGGACCCAGAGCTTGGCGACCCTCGGGCCGGACACGATCCTCTGCACGGTGCTGTGGATGAATCCGGTCACCGCGCTGGCGATCTGCGGGCCGAATGTAGTGAGCAGCGAGCTGATCCGGGGCAGGCCCTTGTCGTTGAGCTGGGCGGACGCCTGGTCGATGACCCCGTTTAGGTTGAGCTGGCCGGTTATCTCCTTGGTGATCCTGTCGGTCAGCACGCTCTGGATGGCCGGGTCGTGGATCAGCGGCTCCACCGTCGCCACCCACCGGCCGGTGTCGGACACCTCGTTGCCGGCCCAGACGCCGAGCACGGCGACCGGGCCGAGTATGCAGCCGAGGACGATGAGCACGATGGAAACGGGGGTTCGCCAGCTGAAGCGCCGCCGCCGTGCGCCGCCCGCACCCTGGCCGCCTTGGCCGCGGAGCTTGGCCTTCTCCTCCCGCAGGCGTTCCAGTTCGGCCCGTTCGTCCAGGCTGAGTTCCGGGCCGTCGGTTGCCGGATGAGATTCGCCACCGATAGCAGACACGGTCACCTCCGGTCAGAGCATGGTTTACGACATCCGGCTGAGCAGATGCTCGCCGACCCGGATGGCGTTGGCCATGGCGGTTAGGGCCGGATTCACCGCCCCGATGCTGGGGAAGAAGCTGGTGTCCACGACGTAGAGGTTGTCCAGCTCGTGGGCCTTGCAGTTGGCGTCGAGCACCGACGTCGCCGGGTCGCCGCCGAACCGGCAGGTCCCGGCCTGGTGGGCGCAGCCGGCGATGGGGATGCTCATGTTCATGTAGAAGTTCTTGTCGAGGACGTGGTGCTGGGCCATCCCGACGTGGTTCAGGATCTTCCTGAGCTCGTGGTAAAGCCCCGCGGCCTCGGTGGTGTTGGTCGGGGCATAGGCCAGGTGAACGCTGCCGTCGCGGTCCACGGTCACGCGGTTGCCGGGCTTGGGCACGTCCTCGGTGGTCAGCCAGAAGTCAACGGCGTGCCGGGCGACATCGGCCAGGCTCCAGTGCGGCGCCAGCATGGTGAGCTTCGGCTCCTCGCCCTTCATCGCCTCGGCGTTCGACTTGCCGCACATCTGGATGTTCCCGAGCGGCCATTCGCGGCCGTTCCCGGCGAAGTAGAAGTCGTTCAGGCCGAGCGTCTTCTCGAACACCGTGTCGTTCCGCTCCTTGCCCAGCGCGACCACGGCCTTGCTGTTGTGGTACATGTAGTTGCGGCCGACCTGGCCCGAGCCGTTGGCTAGGCCGTCCGGGTACCGGTCGGACGCCGACCGGAGCAAGATGGCGGCACTGTTCGCCGCCCCGGCCGCGACCACGACGATGTCGGCCTCGTACACCTCCTGCTGCCCGTCCCGGTTGACCACGACGGAGGTGACGGTCCGGCCGCCCGGATCGGTCTCAAGGCGCCGGACTTCGGCGTTGACCAGCAGGGTGACGTTTCCCTGATCCAGGATCGGGCGCACCGCGATGACGTCGGCGTCGGACTTGGCGTGCACGAGGCACGGATAGCCATCGCACCAGGTGCACCGGATGCACTGGCTGGCCGGCCGGTTCGCCTCGTCGAGCAGGATGCCGCACGGCGCGTGGAACGGGTGGTAGCCGGCGCCGGCCAGGGCATCAGAGATCTCCTGGATCCGCGGCTCGTGCGACACCGGCGGCCACGGGTATTGCTTCGAGCAGTGGCCCTCGGTGGGATCCTCACCGTGGACTCCGTGGACCTGGTACAGCCATTCGGCCCTGCTGTACCACGGCTCGAAGTCGTCGTAGCTCAGCGGCCAGGCGGGCGAGATGCCGTCGGCGTGCTTGAGCTCGCCGAAGTCCTCGGGCCGCAGCCGGTACAGCGCGGCGCCGTAGAGCTTGGTGGCGCCGCCGACGAAGTAGTGCACCTGGGGCTGGAACGGCTTCCCGTCGGAGTCGTACCAGGTGTCCCGCGACACGTACTTCCCGTCCACGAAGACGGAGCCGGGATCCCAGTTGTCCATCTCGCGGGGCAGGAAGTCACCCCGTTCGAGCAGCAGGATCCGCTTGCCGGACGGGGCCAGCGTGCGGGCCAGCGTGCCGCCGCCCGCGCCGGTGCCTACGATGATCACGTCATAGTGCTCAGTCACGTGCCTATCTTGGAAGCACCCGGCGACGGGGGCCTCACCCGCGGGGGATGACGAGGCGTCATCCGGCCGGCCGCGCCGTGAGCACGACCATGCTGTCCCCGGGCTCCGCTTCCGGCGGGCCGGACCGGGTGACGGGGGCGAGCCTGCCGTCCGCCCGGACCAGGAAGAGCAGGTTACCGTCGGCGCTGGCCGTACCGTCGGCGGGCTGCACGCAGATCCGCGCGCCGTCGGCGTAGCGCCTACTCAGCTCGTACCTGGTGAGCTGCGGGTCGAACAACGTCTGGCCGCCGGTATAGGGGGCCACCACGCCGTGACCGGGCCGCCGGGCGCCCAGCCGGTAGACCGCGCCATCCACGCTGCCCTGCAGCACGGTAGACCCGAGCGCGTTGAAGTCGTCCTCGTCGGTGAGCAGGAGGACGGCGGTGATGCCCTCGAGTTGCGCGCCCCGGCCGGTGGCCGCGGCCAGCAGTTCGCCGGGCGCCAGTTCCAGGCCGGCCTGGCTGATGCGCTGACGCTGCTCATCGAAGCCGGCCCACATCAGGACGTCCAGGCCCTGCGAGCGCAGGACCCGGCCGAGGTCAATCACCCAGTCGTCACCGCCCACCAGCAGCGGCCGGGCACGGGCCGGGCGGGTCACACCGAGCCGCCTGGCCACCGGGACCGCGGTCAGGCCGTAGACCGCGACGGTCACGACAATGACCAGGAACGTGACCGGGAGGATCTTGCTCGCGCCCCCGACGTGCCGGGCGACGAGCCCGGCGGAGAACGTCGACGCGGTGGCCGCCGCGACGATGCCGCGCGGGTCCATCCACCCGGTGAACAGGCGCTCCCCGGTGGTCATGTTGGTCCGGGCCGTGGCCAGCCAGGCCACCAGCGGCCGGGTGACCAGGATCAGGACCGCGGCCAGTGCCAGCGTGGGCAGGACCAGATGGCGCAGCGACGCCGGAGTGACGGTGGCCGAGATGGAAATGAAGAGCACGCCGATGATCAGCTGCACCAGGGTCTCGAAGAACGGCCGCCGGGCCGGGACGTCGAACCCGCGCAGGTTGGCCATTGCCAGGCCCATGACGATGGCGGCGATGAGCCCGGAATCCTCGCGGAGGATGTCGCATCCGGCGGCCACGGCCACCACCGACGCGAGCTGGGCGCTGGTGCCGAGCACCTCGCCGAGCCGGAGCTTGCGCAGCAGGAGCCACAGCAGGGCGACGCCGACGAGACCGCCCGCCAGGCCCACGGTGATGCCGAGCAGGAACTGCCCGAGCTGGTAGCCGGGGACCCGGTGGGTGCTCGCCACCACCGCGTGGAAGACGACGGCGCCGAGGATGCCGCCCACCGGATCGATCAGCGAGCCCTCCCAGGAGAGCACGCGCTGCACCCGCTCGGCGGGACGGACGAACCCGAGCAGCGGCCCGACCACGGTGGGACCCGATACGACCAGGATGGTCCCGGTCATCACGGCCGCCTGCCCGGACAGGCCCAGCAGCAGGCCAGCGAACACGGCGCCGAAGGCCAGGGTGACCGGCACGCCCATCACGATCAGCCGGACCACGATCCGCCGGGTATGGCCGCGCAGCTGCCGCAGGTCCAGTGCCATGCCCGCGTCGTAGAGGATGACGGCCACGGCCAGTGACACCAGCGGCTGGAACGCCGCCCCCAGCAATTGCTGGGGGTCGACGTCCGTGGTGATCGCGCCGGCGGTAAAGCCGGCCGGCAGCAGGAGGATGATAGCGGGGATCCGCAGGCGGCTGGCGAGCACCTGCGAGCCGACCGCGAGCGCGACGATGAGGCCCACCCCGAGCAGGACCTGGTTGGTTGTCACGGATCCTTCCAGTTGTCGGCGGTCCAGTCCTTCAGCCGCTCGGTCAGCGTCCGCTCGTGCCGCCGCCGGCCGAACATGCGAGATAGCAGGCGCGGCCCGCGGTCAACCTTCTCCACCCAGGACAGGTCGTAGCCGCGGGTACGCCGGGAGAATGACCGGAAGAGCGCGTCCAGGCCCGGATCGGAGCCGGCCAGATCGCGCTCGATTCGCTGGAGGGCACGCAGAGAGCGTCGGCGCATGGTCACGACGGCATGGTCACCCCGCCAAGGCCTGGCCGCCTCCTCCCGCCGGGGTGAGCCGAACGGCCCGCCCGGCGCCGGGCACGGCCACCGGGCCGGACCACCCGGCAGGGGTGAGGTCAGGGCGGCCGCGGACTCGCATGATCGGTGGCTATGACGAGTATCGATCTCGCCCGGGTGCAGTTCGCGTTTACCTCGATCAACCACTTCTTTTTCGTGCCGATCACGATCGGGCTGGCCTTCCTGACCGCGCTGCTGCAGACCGCGTGGTACCGCAGCAAGCGGGAGGAGTACCTGCGGCTGACCCGGTTCTTCGGCACGCTGCTGGTCATCAACGTGGCAATTGGCGTAGTTACCGGCATCGTGCAGGAGTTCGAGTTCGGGATGAACTGGGGGGCCTACTCCCGGCTGGTCGGCAACGTCTTCGGCGCGCCGCTGGCGATGGAGGGGCTGGCCGCGTTCTTCCTGGAGTCCACGTTCCTCGGGCTGTGGCTGTTCGGCTGGGACAGGCTCCCCCGCCGGATCCACCTGCTGACCATCTGGGCGGTCTGCCTCGGCAGCGTGCTGTCCGCGGCGTTCATCATGGCGGCGAACTCCTGGATGCAGCACCCGGTCGGGTACACGATGGTCAACGGCAAGCCGCAGCTGAATGACATCTGGGCCCTGCTCACCAACCCGGTGTTCGTGTGGGGATACGCCAAGGTCCTGTTCGCCTCGCTGGTCACCGGCGCCATGATCATGCTGGCCGTGTCCGCGTGGCACCTGCGGCACCGCGGGGAACCGGAGGTGTTCACCCGGTCGGCGCGGATCGCGCTGATCGTGCTGGTCCCGGCGATGCTGTTCACCCTGCTGGTGGGCGATGAGCTCGGGGTGGTCGAGGGCAAGTACCAGCCGATGAAGATCGCGGCGGCGGAGGCGCAGTGGACCACCTGCCAGCCCTGCTCGTTCTCGCTGTTCCAGATCGGCGGCGGCAACAACGACCAGACCCCGACCAAGATCATCGCGATCCCGCACCTGCTGTCCCTGCTGGCCACCAACCACTGGAACGGCCAGGTGGTCGGGATGACCCCGCTGCAGCAGCAGTACACCAAGCAATACGGCCCCGGCAATTACGTGCCGAACGTGTTCATCCAGTACTGGAGCATGCGGGTCATGGCCTACCTGGGGGCCCTGGTCCTGCTGATATCGCTGTGGGGTTTGTGGCTGGTCCGGCGGAAGAAGCTCGAGACGTCACGGATATTCCTGTGGGTGGCGATCTGGAGCGCGGTGCTGCCGTTCGCCATGAACACCGCCGGCTGGCTGCTGACCGAGAGCGGCCGGCAACCGTGGATCGTCCAGGGCATCATGCTCACCAAGAACGGGATCTCGCCGACGGTCAGCGTGACCTGGCTGTGGATCAGCCTGATCGCCTTCATCCTGCTGTACGGCACGCTCGGCACCGTGGACCTGATCTTGATGCTGCGATACTCGCGCCGCCCACTCGAACCCGAGCGTACCGAGACCGACCCGCACGCCGCCGTACCGGCCGTCCAGTACTGAGGTAACGATGAATCACCTCATCCCGTTCTGGTTCATTGTCATCGCGGTCTTGTGGACCGGGTTCTTCATCCTCGAGGGGTTCGACTTCGGGGTCGGCATGCTGCACGGCGTGGTCGGCCAGGACGAGGCGGGCCGCCGGGCCGCGATCAACACGATCGGGCCGCTGTGGGACGGCAACGAGGTCTGGCTGATCGTGGCCGGAGCCGCCATGTTCGCCGCCTTCCCCGGCTGGTACGCGACCATGTTCTCCGCCTTGTACCTCGCGCTGGTGCTGCTTCTGATCTCGCTCATCATCCGCGGCGTGGCCTTCGAGTACCGCGGCAAGCGCGACGCGGCCCGCTGGCGCAGCACCTGGGACGTCCTGCTGACCGCGGGCAGCCTGCTGGCCCCGCTGCTGCTCGGCATTGCCCTCGGCGACCTGCTGCACGGGCTCCCGATCAACGCCAGCCAGAACTTCACCGGATCATTCTGGGATCTGCTCCAGCCTTACGCCGTGTTCACCGGCGTGACGTTCGTGCTGATCTGCCTGCAGCACGGCGCGACGTTCCTGTGCCTGAAGACCACCGACGGCATGCGCGAGCGGTCCTGGCTGGCCGCCCGCCGGGTGGCGCCGTTTACGGCGGCCGCCGTGACCGGCTTCATCATCTGGACGCACGTCACGGCCAGCACGGCGTTCTTCCTCAACGTGATCGAACTGCTCGCCGTGCTCGCCGCCATTGCCGCGGCCTGGCTGGTCTACGAGCACCGGGAGGGCTTCGCCTTCGCGGCCAGCACGGTCACCATCGCCGCCTGCGTCGTGTCGATCTTCGTCGACCTGTACCCCAACGTGATGGTCTCCAGCACCAACCACGCGTACAACCTCACCGTGTACAACACCGCGTCCGGCGCGTACTCGCTCAAGGCCATGACCGTGGTCGTCATCATCTTCCTGCCTCTGGTACTCGCCTACCAGACCTGGACGTACTACGTATTCCGCAGGCGGGTCAGCCGGCAGGAATTCCGGCCGGCGGAGCCGGCATCCGACGTCACCGCTCCCCCGGCAGGCTCCGGGGAGCGGAGCGAATCGCCCGCCGCGGAGGATGCGCGCCCCAGGCCGGGCGCGATCTGATCAGGACGATGCATCAGGAGGAAAATATGTCGGACAAGGTTGACGCGCTGGTGATCTTCGGCGCCACAGGGGACCTAGCCAAGCTGGAGACTTTCCCGGCCCTGGTGGGGCTGGTCAAGCGCGGCGTCCTCGACGTCCCGGTGGTCGGGGTGGCCAAGAGCGGGTGGGGCCTGGAGCAGTTCCGGGACTACGCCACCGCGTCGCTGAAGCTCAACGGGATGGACCCGGCCGAGCCCGCGGCGGCCAAGATGCTGAACCTGCTGCGATACGTGGACGGGGACCTCGGCGACGACGCGACCTACAAGGCCATGTCGGATGAGATCGGCGCGGCCCAGCAGGTGCTGTTCTACCTGGAGGTCCCGCCGGTCTTGTTCGGGCGGATCGCGCAGGGCATCGCTACCGCGGGACGGGCCGCGGGCAACCGGGTGATGGTGGAGAAACCGTTCGGCACCAACCTGGACAGCGCCCTAGAGCTGAACAAGCTCATGCACCAGTACTTCCCGGAGGAGGCCATCTACCGGGTCGACCACTGGCTGGGCCTGGACCCGGTGGAGAACGTCCTGTTCGTCCGGTTCGCCAACTCGGTCATCGAACCGCTGCTGAACCGGACCTACGTGGAGAGCATCCAGATCACGATGGCCGAGGCGTTCGACGTCGCCGACCGCGGCCGGTTCTACGACCGCACCGGCGCCATCCGCGACGTGGTGCAGAACCACATGCTGCAGGTGATGGCCACCGTCATGGCCGATCCGCCAGAAGGCGTGGGCCTGGCCGGCTGGCGCGACGCCAAGTCACGGCTGGTACGCGCGATCCGCCCGCTGACGCCCGAGGACGCGGTCCGCGGGCAGTACGAGGGATACCACGAGGTGGAGGGAGTCGACCCGGGCTCGACGACGGAGAGCTTCGTCGCGGTCCGGCTCACGGTGGACTCCTGGCGGTGGGCGGGCGTGCCGGTACTGATCCGGGCCGGTAAGTGCATGCCGGTCACCGCCACCGAGGTCAGCATCGCCTTCCGGGACCCGCCGCAGGACGTGTTCGGTATCGAGCCCGAGCGTCCGTCGGACACGCTCCGGTTCCGCGTCTGGCCGGAAACGCGGGTCAGCCTCGTGCTGCAGGGAAAGAAGCCGGGCGCGGGCTGGGAGCCGCAACCGGAGGAACTCTCGTTCGCGGCGCAGCCCGGGTCGGACATGCGGCCCTACGACCGGCTGATCGGCGCGGCCCTCGACGGTGACCGGTGGCTGTTCGCGCGGCAGGACACGGTGGAGGAGGCCTGGCGCGTGGTGGAGCCGGTGCTCGGCGACGTGGTGCCCGTGCACCAGTACGCCCGGGCCAGCTGGGGCCCTCAGGAGGCAGGCCGGCTGTTGCCGGCCGGCGACACCTGGTACGACCCGGCGGGGTGAAGTCATGACCACGGGATCAGGTGCCCGCCGGGTGGTGATCGTCGGGGGCGGCTTCGCGGGCCTGTTCGCCGTCCGGGCGCTGGCCCGCGCGCCGGTCGAGGTGACCCTCATCGACCGGGCCGAGCACCACCTGTTCCAGCCGATGCTGTACCAGTGCGCGACCGGCATCTTGTCCGAGGGCAAGATCGCCGCCCCGCTGCGCCAGCTACTCGCCAAGCACAGCAACGCCGAGTTCGTCCTGGCCGAGGTGACCGGCATCGACGCGGACCGGCGGCAGGTGCTGGCCCGGCGACCGCTGGGCGAGCAGATCGAGTTCGGCTACGACTACCTCATCCTGGCCGCCGGCGTCCGGCAGTCCTACTTCGGGCACGACGAGTACGCCCCGATCGCGCCCGGGATGAAGACCATCGAGGACGCGATGAAGATCCGGCGGCGGATCTTCGGCGCGTTCGAGATGGCCGAGTCGGCGGACGACCCGGCCGAACGGGCCCGCTGGCTCACCTTCGCCCTGGTCGGCGCCGGGCCGACCGGCGTGGAACTGGCCGGGCAGATCCGCGAGGTCGCGACCAAGACGCTGCGCCGCGAGTACCGGCACATCAAGCCCGAGGACGCCCGGGTGCTGCTGTTCGACGGGGGGAGCGCGCCGCTGGCGATGTTCGGCCCGAAGCTGTCCGCCCTGGCCGCCCGGGACCTGGGAAAGCTCGGAGTGGAGCTGCACATGGGCTCGATCGTCACCCACGTGGATCCGGGCGGCCTGGAGGTCAAGGACCACGACGGCACGGTGACCCGGTACGAGACGTGGAACGTGTTGTGGACCGCGGGTGTCGAGGCGCCGCCGCTGGCCGGGGCGGTGGCCGGGGCCACCGGCGCGCAGCAGGACCGGGCGGGGCGGATCGTGGTCGGTGCGGATCTCAGCATTCCCGGCCATCCGGAGATCCTGGTCACCGGGGACGTGATGAGCCTGGACAAGCTGCCCGGGGTGGCCGAGGTGGCCATGCAGACCGGGCTGTACGCCGGGCGCAAGGTCGGCCACCTGGCCCGTGGTCAGGACTTCGACAAGCCGTTCCGCTACCACGACCTGGGCTCGGCCGCCTACATCTCCCGCGGGAAAGCCGTCGTCTCGGCGTTCAAGATGCACTTCGGCGGGTTCCTGGGCTGGTGGGTGTGGCTGTTCATCCACATCGGCTTCCTCACCGGCTACCGCAACCGGGTCGGAGCGGTGCTGGGCTGGTGGTTCGCGTTCACCCGCGACCTGCGCCGGGAACGGTCCTTCACCATCGACGACATGCCGGTGGCCGCGGGCCCGTACGGCGTCAATCAGGCCGCTTCGGAGGATACGGCCGCGCCCAGAGGGCGCGCTGAGCTCTGAGGCCGCCAGCGCCGACGACGATCAGCAGGACCACGTTCAGCAGCAGTTGCAGCGCCGAACCTCCTGCTTCGCTCCAGCTTCCGAAGGCGACGGACAAGCCGATGTCGGCGGCCGCGGGAATGGTGGTCACGGAAATGAAGACCCCGATGAGGGCGCCGGCGCGGGCTGCACGGCGCCCTGGAGCACGATCAGGTTTCGGATGCCGGGGAGGTCCGCGAGCCGGTCGAGCAGCCGCCCGGTGAGACCAGGCGTGGTGACGACGCGGATGTGCAGCATTAGGCACGCGGAGTTACCGAGGGATCCGCGGCCGCGGCCGTCGGGGCCTGCGGAGCCGTCGGCGGCTCGGCCGGCTCGGCCGGCGTGATCCGGGCCGAGGCGACGTAGGCGACCACGACCGCCACGATGACCAGCGGCATCACGGCCAGGCCGTCTGAGGCCAGCAGTAGCGTCGCCAGCAGCACCGACGTCAGCGGGAGGGAGAGCATTGCCACCGACATCGCCCCGATGCCGGTGGCCACCCCGGCGACCAGCGGCAAGCCCGGCAGGTGGGACAAGGCCATGCCCCCGGCCGCGCCGATGAACAATGCCGGGAAGATCGGGCCGCCCCGGAAGCTGCTCAGCGACACGCCGTAGGCCAGGCTCTTGCACACCAGGAGAAGCAGGAGCGTTCCGACGGTATACGAGCCGGTGTGCGTGATCAGCGGCCCGAGGGCGTCCTGCCCGGAGAACAGGACATCGGAGGAGTTCTTCCCCGTGCCCTCGGCGTACGCGATCGCAAGTCCCGCCACGACCATGCCCGCCACCAGGGCGGCGGCCGACGGCGAGCGAAGCGAGAACGGCTGCAGCCGCAGTCCCAGCCAGCGGATTCCGGCGCCGAGCAGGGCCGCGGCCAGGCCGACGACGACCGCCCACCCGAACTCCGCTATGGTTGGCGAGCCGAAATGGGGCAGGCCCGGGACGGCCAGGGAGAAGGTGCCCAGCCCGGTCCAGGCGTCCAGCCCGAGGAAGATGAGCGAGCCGATGCCCGCGGCCAGCAGGCCGGGCACCAGGACGAGGCCCAGCATCGGTCCGCCCAGCCCGGACGCCTCCATCAGCAAGAACGCGCCGATGATCGGCGAACCGAGCAGCGTGCTGATGGCGGCGAAGCTTCCCGCCGAGGCGAGGACGGCCGTGGCCTGGTCGGGCACGTCACGGCGGGCGGCCCGCAGGGCCAGCACGACCAGGCCGCCGCCGATGGCGATAAGGGGCGCCTCGGGTCCGAGCACGGCGCCGAAAATCAAGGTGGCCAGAGCGGCCAGTATCACGCCGGGCAATTCGGCCGGCGTCGGGGCACGGTGCATCTTGAAGCCCTCCGCCGGGTGCGCGCCACCGGTGCCCGGCAGGTACCTGATGGCCAGGCCCGTCAGCACGCCACCCACCGCAAGCACGGGCAGCGGCCACCACACAGGCTCGGCCTGGAAGCCCAGGCCGTGGGGAAGATGGGTGAAGATTTCCGGCTGGAGGTAGCCGACAAGTGCGAGGAAGCCGTAGGCGGCGGCTGAGACCGGAACCCCGAGAGCCGCCGCGATGACCAGCAGTCGCAGGTAAGCGCGGCTACGCAGGAGCGCGCGCGGATCGGAGGGCATGCTCACCTATCCATCGTGGGCCGGGCCAGCCCGGAGCGGCTCACCTGCCATGGGTGACTGCAGGCCGGCTCAGGAAGGCCTGGCGCACGCCAGCCAGATCCTGCCCTCGCTCTCCCGGTCGGCTGAACGGCCGTCACCGCCGATGACTTCTATGTCGGTGAAGCGACGGCACAGCGCCTGTTTAACCTGGTCGACGGGGAACGATCGCATCTCGACGACCTGGGTGAGCAGCACGTATCTTCCGTCTCGCTGCAGTTCGAATACCTCGATATGCCACCTGAACCGAGCACCGTCGGTCGTGCTGACCGTTATCTGCAGGTAGTTGTCGCCGAATTGCTCCACTACCTTCGGGATGCTGGCCATCGTCATGAGGTACCTGACGGTGGCGATATCGAACACGAGCATGCCGCCGGGATTGAGGTGCCGGTATGCGCAGCCGAAAAAGCTCTGCCACGCCGAGAGGCTGAGCAGGTGATTGACACCTTGATACGCGCAGACGATGGCGTCGAATCTGGTGCTGAGCGTGAAGCTGGTCATATCGGCGAGGTACAGCGGCACGTCCCCGGGGAGCTTCCCGCGCGCCACTGCGAGCATGCCAGGTGCTATATCCAGACCGCTGACCTGGTAGGCGCGTGAGAGTGGCGCGGTGATGGCCCCGGTCCCGCAGGCGACGTCGAGCAGGGTGGCGACCCGGCCGTGACGCCGCTCGAGGATGTCCCGGATAAGCGCCGCCTCGGTGGAGGAATCGCCCGTCACGGCATCGTAGTGCGGCGCGAGCAGGTCGTAGGTTGCCATCATCGCAATTTCTAGAACCCTCGCCGAAGCCAGGCATCATCCGTAGCGGACGATGGGCCGGAGGAGGTCCGCTGCCAGCATGGGCGCCATGCGGCTACTTGACCCGCGTCTGCTGCGGCAGGCCGGATCGGCACGCGGATACCTGGCGGTCACGGTCGCGCTCGGCCTGGCGGGCGCGGTGCTGATCCTGTTCCAGGCCGACCTGCTGTCGCGCGCCCTGGCGGGGGCGGCGCGCGGCACCGGGATAGCCGCGCTGTCCGGTGTGCTGGCCTGGCTCGGCGTGGCGGTGGCCGGGCGGGCCGTCGCGGCCGCCGGAGGAGAAACCGCGGCGCTGCGCGCGGCGGCCGCGGTGAAGTCAGGGCTGCGACGGCGGCTCAGCGCCCACGTCCTGCGGCTCGGCCCGCAGTGGCTCGGCGGCCAGCCACGCGGGGAGATCACCACGCTCGCGACCAGAGGGCTGGACGGGCTCGATGCCTACTTCGCCCGGTACCTGCCACGCCTGGTGCTGGGTGTAACCGTCCCGCTGGCCGTGCTGGCCCGGGTGGCGTTCGCCGACTGGATCTCCGCGGTCATCATCGCGGTGACGCTGCCGCTGATCCCGCTGTTCGGGATCCTCATCGGATGGCACACGCGGGCACAGACCCAGCGCCAGTGGCAGTTGCTGGCCCGTCTCGGCGGCCACTTCCTCGACGTGGTGGCGGGCCTGCCAACCCTGAAGCTGTTCGGCCGCGCCCGGGCCCAGGCCGAGGTGATCGGGGAAGTCACCAGCGCGCACCGCAAGGCGACCATGGCGGCACTGCGGGTGGCGTTCTTGTCCGCCCTGGCCTTGGAGCTCACCGCGGCGCTGGCCACCGCCCTGGTCGCCGTCGAGATCGGCCTCCGGCTGCTGGCCGGCCACGTCGGTTACCAGACGGCACTTCTGGTCCTGCTGCTGACCCCCGAGGCCTACCTGCCGCTGCGCAACGCGAGCGCCGAGTTCCACGCCAGCGCGGACGGCTCCGCGGCCGCACGGCGCGCCTTCGAGATCCTCGACACCCCGCTGCCCGGCCAGCCGGTCACCGCCGCCCCGGGCATCGACGTGGACCTGAGCCGCGCGGATATCATGCTCCGGGCGGTGAGCCTGACCTACCCGAACCGGGCACGGCTGGCGCTGGACGAGATCAGCCTGACCGTACGGCCCGGCGAGCACATCGTCCTGACCGGCCCGAGCGGCGCGGGGAAGAGCTCGCTGCTAGCATTGCTGCTTCGCCTCGCCACCCCGGCCAGCGGGGCCGTCACGGCGGGCGGCGTCGACCTGGCGCGCATCCGCGACGATCGCTGGCTAGCCCAGATCGCCTGGGTTCCGCAGCACCCGCACCTGTTCGCCGCGACCGTGGGCGACAACATCGCACTGGGTCAGCCCGGGGCGCGGCATCCGGATATCGCGGCGGCCGCCCGCCTGGCCGGGGCGGACGAGTTCATCCGCCGGCTGCCCGGCGGCTACGATACCCAGCTCACCGAAGGCGCCCTGAGCCTGTCGGCCGGGCAGCGGCAGAAGATCGCGCTGGCCCGGGCGTTCCTGCGCCAGGCTCCGGTCCTGCTGCTCGACGAGCCCACCGCCCACCTCGACCCGGCTAGCGCCGACGCGGTCATGACCGCCATCGCGACTCGGATGGCCGACCGCACCGTCATTCTCATCACCCACCAGCCGCCACCCCGAGCTGACCGCGCCGCCCGGATCCTGGCCCTGGACGAGGGCCGGCTCAGCGACCCGGCCGGGCTGGTGGTCGTACCATGATCGCCCGGTACGATCCGCTGCTGCGGCTGCTCAGGCTGGCCTTGGGGTCCCGGCCGCTGCGCGGCCGGCTGCTGCTCGCAGTGGCGGCCGGCGCCGCTGCCACGGGGTGCGGCGTGGCACTGCTGGCGGTGTCCGGGTTCCTGCTGGCGCGGGCGTCACAGCATCCCGGCATCATGGCGATCTCAGCGGCCGTGGTCGCGGTCCGGGCGCTGAGCGCGGGCCGGGGAATCTCGCGCTACCTCGAGCGGCTCGCGTCACACGACGCCGCATTCCGGGTCCTTGCCCGCGTCCGGGTCCGGATCTACCGGCGGCTGGAGCGGCTCGCCCCGGCCGGGCTGGCCGAGTTCTCATCGGGTGACCTGCTCGCCCGGCTGGTCTCCGACGTCGACGCGACCCAGGACCTGTTCATCCGCGGTATCGCCGCGCCGCTCGCCGCTGCCGTGGTCGGCGCCGGGTCGGTCGTCGCCTGCCTGCTGATCCTCGCGCCCGCCGGGGCCGTGCTCGCCGCTGGGCTGCTGGTGGCCGGGATCGGTGTCCCGGTGCTCGCGGCCAGGGCGGCGCGCGGCGCGGCTCGGCGGGTCGCCCCGGCGCGGGGGCAGCTGGCCGCGAGCCTCACCGACCTCATGGCCGGCGCGGCCGAGCTGCACGCTTACGGTGCCCGGGAGGCGGCGCTGGCCTCGGTGACGGTGGCCGACGCCGACCTGACCAGGCAGGCCGACCGGAACGCCATGGTGTCCGGCCTCAGCGCGGGCCTGAGTTCCGTCACCGCCGGGCTGGCCGTGTGGGGCGTCCTGCTGCTCGGGGTGGCGGCCACCGGAGGCGGCGCGCTGACCAGGGTTCCGCTGGCCGTGCTCACGCTGACCGCGCTCGCCTCCTTCGAGGCCGTCACGGCCTTGCCCGCCGCGGCGGTCCAGCTCGGCCACGCCCGCGTGTCGGCCCGCCGGATCGCGGCGCTGCTGGACGCCCCGGACCCGGTGCGCGAGCCGCTCGCGCCGCGGCCACTGCCCGGCGGCCCGATATCGGTCCGGCTGCGCGGCGCTCAGGTCCGCTACCGGCCCGATGGTCCGGCCGCCCTCGACGGCATCGACCTCGATCTGCTGCCGGGGCGGCGGGTCGCCCTGACCGGTCCGAACGGGGCCGGGAAATCCACGCTGGCCAGCGTGCTCCTCCGCTTCGCCGAGCTGACCTCGGGGACGGTCACGCTCAACGGTCACGACCTGGCCAGCTACTCCGCGGACGAGGTCCGCACCAGGATCGGCGGCTGCCCGCAGGATCCGCACATCTTCGACGCTTCCCTTCGCGACAACCTTCGCCTGGCCCGGCCGGGGGCCACCGACGAGCAGCTGGCCGAGGCCGCGGCCCGGGTCAGGTTGCTGGACTGGATCGAGTCGCTGCCGCTGCGCTGGGACACCCCGGTCGGCACCCACGGGGCCGCGCTGTCCGGCGGCCAGCGCCAGCGGCTGGCCGTAGCCCGGGCCCTGCTCGCCGATCCGGATCTGCTGATACTCGATGAACCCACGGCCCATCTCGATCCCGGAACCCGCCGCGCTCTGCTCAGCGACGTTCTGGCCGCGACGGCCGGGCGCACGATGCTCCTCATAACCCACGACCTCGACGGGCTCGATGAGTTCGACCAGGTAATCACGCTCGAAGGCGGGAAGATCGCCGATGTCTATCTATTACGAGATCCGGGTAGCGGGTCTTCTGCCACCCGGTGTCCTTCTCGACTTCGAGGAGCTCAGTACATCCCCGCAGGAGGCCCAGACCGTGCTGCACGGTTCACTTGAGGATCAGAAGGAACTCCGCCAGCTGCTCGACAGGCTCCAGATATTCGGCGCCCGGCTACTGGAAGTACACCGCTTCCGTGAGAAGGCCGCCGACGCGGGTGGCCGTGACCCCGCGTGACACGTACCGTCGAGGTCAGATCAGCTGGAGCTGGCGGGCCCGGCGGACCGCCTCGCTGCGGTGCGCCGCCGACAGCTTCCGGTAGATGTTCCGCAGGTGCGTCTTGACGGTGTTGACGGAGATATACATCTCCTCGGCGACCTCGGCCGTGTTCAGCATGCCCGACACGTGTACCAGCACCTCCCGCTCGCGCTCGGTGAGCGGCTCGATCAGCAGCACCGCCGCCTCGCCGACCGCGTCCATGAGCGCCGGGAGCTGGTCAGGGCCCAGCGCGCGGGCCAGCAGCAGCCGGTGGCAGCCGGCCAGTTCGGGGTCACGCCGGAGCACCGCCCCGAGCCAGCTGCCCTCCAGCGCGAACGGCAGCCTGATCTGCTCACGTTCGGCCAGCCGGAGCGCGGATGCCAGTGACCGCCGCCCGCGACCGTCGTCGTCATCGTGGTAGCTGAGCCGGGCGTCCAACAGCCACGCATGCAGGCGCACCCAGTCCGTCACCTGGCTGTCGGCCGCGAGCGCCGGAGCGAGGATGCGGTGCGCGGCCTCGTCGTCCCCTGCGACCGCGCAGGCATGGGCCAAGGTGACCGTGGCCTCCGGCGAGGTGCCAGCCCGCTGCGCCTCCGCCAGCGCGGCCTGGCCGTCCCCGGCCGCCGCGTACGCGCGTGACTGGACCAGGCTTAGCTGCTGGTCCAGCCAGGGCGGAACGGACCACCCGGACCGGGCCCGGTCGATGATCTGCACGGCCACCGCCGGGCGCCCCTCGGCCAGCGCACCACCGGCCGCGACCAGGTAGGCCGCCACCCCGACAAGCTTGTCTGGGCTGGCGCCGATGGCGGCGTCCGCCTGCTTGAGGCAGCTGCGGGCCTCGCGTAGCTCATTGCGGGCCAGGTGCACCCGGGCCATCGCGACCAGCGGCGCGGGACCGGCGCCGGACGGCTGGTGCTCGCTCGCCACGGAGGCCGCCTCCTCGGCCAGTTCGGCGGCGCGTCCAAGCCGGCCGCGCAGTGCCTCCACCAGCGCCAGCCGCCCGCTCAGGCTCGCCCGTTCGCATTCACGGCCGGAAGCAGCCTCGGCGGCCACCCCGGCCCCGAGGATGCGGGCCGCCTCGTCCGCGCGGCCGGACCACAGCTCGACCGCGGCGCGGCCGGACAGTACCCGCCGCCTGATGCCCGGATGCCGGGCGAGTTTCCGGCCCGGGACCTTGTCGAGCATCAGCTCCGCACGGCCGGCGGCCGTCGCCGCCGTCGCCAGGTCCCCGGTACGCAGGCAGACGGTAAGCCGGAGTACCGCAGCGGCTAGCCGGGACGTGGCCTGCTCACCGGCGGGAAGGCTCTTCATCAGGCCATCGGCGGCGTCCAGGGCGGCGGCGCACGAGTCGTGCTGGCCAGCAGAGAGCGCCACCGCAGCCGCAAGCAGGTGGGGCTGCGGCGTGGTCCAGGCCCCGCCGGATGGCATGCTGGCGAACTCGCCCGCCAGGCACTGGCCGTCCTGCGGCTCAAGAATCTGGCCGATCGCCAGGTCGTCGACGACCACGGCCGCGGCCAGCGACCAGTCACCGGCCGCGATGGCGTGCCGCACCGCGTCGGTGGGCATGTTGTTCCGCTCGTACCACCTGGCCGCGCGCTGATGCAAGGCGACCACCCGGTCTGGATGCTCGTACCGCAGTCTCAGCCGGAGCATCTCGGCGAACAGCGTGTGGTAGCGGTACCACCCCGAGCCGATCGACTGGACCAGCGCGTTCGTGTGCGCCAAGGCGGCCAGGATGCTTGCGGCCTGGTCGTCGCCAGTCAGTTCGGCGGCCGCCTCGGCGCTGACATGCTCCAGGATGCTCGTGCCCAGCAGGATCTCGCGGACCTCAGGTGGCTGGACGTTGAGCACCTCGTTAACCAGGTAGCAGGTCAGGGCGCTGTCCTCGGCCATCAGCTCCTTGACGAACAGGTCCGGGTCGGGATGCGCGACCAGCGATATCGCGGCCATGCGGAGACCGGCGGCCCAGCCCTCGGTTCGCCGGTTCAGGCTCTCCAGCGCGTCCTGCGTCAGCGGCCCGCCGTGCTGCTCCAGCAGCAGGCCGGCCTCATCGAGGCGGAACGCGAGGTCGCTGGCGCGTATCTCGGTCAGCTGTCCGGCCAGCCGGTACCGGTGCAGGGGCAGCAGCGGATCCATCCGCGAGGCGACCAGCAACCGCAGCGCGGACCCTACGTTCCTGAGCACGAACTCGAGCCCTTTCAGCACGGCCGGATCGGTCAGCAGGTGAAGGTCGTCAAGGACCAGTGTGACCGGAGGGTCCTGGGCGGCCAGCGTGGCCGTCAACCGGAGCAGGAATCCCTCATCTCCCGCCCGTCCGCGCGGAACGGGCCGCAGCGCCTTTGGAATGGCGACACCGGCCTGGCGCAGCGCCGCCACGACATAGGACCAGAACATGCCCGGCCGATTGTCGAACTCGTCGAGCCCGACCCAGGCCACCGGCCCGGGCTCGGCTGTCGCCCACAAGGCCAGGGCCATCGTCTTGCCCGCGCCGGGGGGGCCGGTCACGATCGTCAGCGGGCACCACCGGGTACCATCGGCGATCAGCTTGGTGATCCGCGGGCGCGGTACCGCCCAGTGCGGCACATCCGGCGGCGTGATCTTCGAAGTCAGGATAAGGTCGACGGAGGATACGGTGGCCCGGCGGCCACGGGTTGATGCCTGGTTGGCGCCATCGGCAGCCATTTATGTACCTCCCGGTCGTTGCAGGGAGGGCCTTCACCCCTCAAAACCACCCAACGTCAGCCGCTCGATGCGCGCATCATGCGATCAGCATGAAAGTCCGGATTCTCGGCCGGCGTTGCTGAACATCCGGTAAACGCCGTGGAAACCGATCAATTGTCGCCGACTTCTTCGAGCGCTGCCGCAACGTCGTAGCCCAGAGCGGTGGCCACGTCGGGAGCGGCACAGACGACCCGGCCGAGCCCGGCGACCGGGGCGATCACCAGCAGCACGTCGGCGATCTCGTCGTCGGTGGCGCCGGCGGCCAGGGCCCGGGCGGTGCTCCACTCCAGGCAGGCTCCTGATGACCCGAGCGCTACCGACACGGCCAGCTGGAGCAGCGCGGCGGTCCTGCCGTCCAGGGCCGCCGTCCCGGCTGGACCGAGCCCGAGTCCGGCCTGGCCCGTGACGAAGGTCTCGTCGACCATCGCCAGCCTGCGCAGGACCTCCTGGAATCTCACCGTCTCGCTCATGTATCTCCGCCCGGCCTGTTGCGGTTACCAGTGCACAGTGCACCGGAGGAGAACGTCATCCCACCGATGGCATGAAATGAGGTGCTATCCCTCGAGGAGGCCCAGCTCCCGGGACCGGGTGACGGCCTGGTTTCGCGAGGAAGCACCGAGTTTGCGGTAAATCGACATGGCCTGGGACTTGACGGTGTGCGGGGACAGGAACATTTCGGCCCCGATCTCCGGGAACGACAGATGAGTGGCCAGCATGGGCAGGACGCGCAGCTCGGCGGCTGTCAGGGACGACGCACTGGGGGTAGCCGGGGCGTGCTCGGCCGACAGCCGGGCCCGCAGCGCGCGAGCCTCACCGACCAAAGTGCCGAGGTCAGGCCGACGCTTGAGGATCTCGTCGATTTCGCGCATCAGCGTTCTGGCCCCGGCCATGTCAGCCAGCGCAAACTGCACGCGGGCGAGCTCGAGCCGGGCCTGAACGGCCAGATGGGGTTGCACGTAGGTCAGGAAGGGCCGCAGCCGCTGGGCGCTGACAAGCTCGCGGCGCGCCGCCGTGACATCTCCCCCGTGCAGGGCAACGCGGGCCTGGACCGCGCAGACGAGCATGTCCTCCATTCCCGCCCCGCGCATGACGAGGCCTGCCTGGGCCGCGAAGGCCTCGGCCGAACTCCAGTCACCCCGCGCTACGGCCAGCAGCGATCGTTCGCACCACGCGGTCGCGATGACATCAGGAGCGCCGATTTCCGCTCCTTCGCTGGTCGCCTGCGCCAGGGACGCGTCGGCGCCTTCGAGGTCACCGGAAAGGACCAGAGCGATTCCCCGGCATGTGGCGGCTATCGGCGGCGCGATGCCCGCGGCCGCAAATCGCCGCACGGCCTGGTCGGCGTCGGCAAGCATCTGCGTCACTCCGCACCGGCACTGCAAGGTCCGCAGCACGGCGGCCCACCCCTCAGTACCAGGATCACCGGCCTCGCCGCGTTGTTGCCAGCGATCAACCACACCGGCCCACCGCTCGGCCTCAGCCGGCCGTCCTACCTGCGCGGCGAGGATCGAAGCCCACACGGCTGCCATCGGATGACCCTCGATCCCGTCCCGGCCGTCCAGCCACGCGAACCACCGCTGAATGGTGGTGAGCCGAGCCTGCCGGAAAGCCGGCAGCGCCAGCTGTTCCACCAAGCGGACCACCGCACCAACGTCCTCCGCGGCCATGAGGTATCCCAGTGCCTCTTCGGGCCGGCCGTTATCCAGGCACCAGCGGGCCGCGCGGCCGCGCAGCACCGACAGCAGGCCGGGCTCGTGCCGTTCCAGTTCGGTCAGCAGCATGTCACGGAACAGGTGGTGGTATCGGTACCACACCCCTCGCCGGTCCAGCGGCACGAGCAGCAGGTTCGAGCGGGCGAGTTCGGCCAGGGTCGCGGCGGAGCCGGGCACCTCGAGGACGGCTTCGCACAACGCCCCGGACATCCGTTCCAGGACGGCGGTCCGGGTCAGGAACGCCCGGTGCCGCACTGAGATCCGAGCCAGGAACTCCGCCTCCATATACTGGCTGACTAGCCGGTCATCTCCGCCGAAGGAGACCGCTGCGGTCCCCAGCGAGCCTCCTTCCCGCAAGTACAGCGCGGCCAGGTACAGACCGGCCGGCCACCCCTCGGTCCGGCGGTGCAACTCGGCTATCTCATCCTCAGCCAGCGCGAGGCCGGCATCACGCAGGAGCGCGGTGGCGTCCTCGCGGTTCAGCGACAGGTCACCGGGGCCGATCTCGAGGATCCGGCCTTCGGCGCGTAGCCGCGCGATCCGCAGCGGCGGTTCGTCCCGGCCCGCCAGCACCAGCCGCGACCCTTGCGGCACGTGATCGGCCAGCACCGACAGCGCATCCCGGCTCTCGGCGTTCCGCAGCAGATGCACATCATCGAGGATCAGTATCACGGGCGTGGACATTGACCAGAACGCCGAGCCCAGCCGCGGCACCACCGAGCCGGGCACCGAACTGACCCGCGAGGCCAGCGCCTCGAACACCCGCTCGCCGACCGGCTGGACCGCGTCGAGCGCTTCGGCCACGTAGCTGAGCAGGACCTTCGGATCGTTGTCTCGCTCGTCGACCGACACCCAGGCGGTGGCCCGGCCGTCGTGCTCGGCCCACTGCGACAGCAGCGTGGTCTTCCCGTAACCGGACGGTGCGACGACCGAGACGATGGGGCGGGAGTCGTCCCGCGTCAGCTGGCCGATCAGCGCCGACCGGCTGACCGTCCCACGGCGCGGCGCTGGGCGGCGGAGCTTCGATGCCATGAGATCGAAACCTGGTCCGGTTGTGCGCGGCATCCGGCTAGGCCGCTCGCGCATCTCGGTACTGCCCATACCCCGAACCGCATTTCTCCAGACGATGTGCCGCTCTATGGTCTTGCGCAACCTTTATCACATCAAGAGAAAATGGCCGGGGCAAGCAGGCATGGCCGAGCGCATCCTGTCTGGACGGCTTGCGGCGTAGCGAGCCGGTGAGGGGAGCGACATGATTGCTGGCGATACGAGGCCGGCGGGCTAGCGCGCGGGGTCGTGGGCTCCGCCCGGACAATCGCGTTCGGCACGAGCATCGTGGCCCCGTCCGCTTCGGCGGCGACCGTGCTGGTCCTGGTGGTCGCGTACGCCGGGTTCGCGTCTCCGCTGGTCGTGCTCGTCACGTTCGCCGGCTCGCTGTGCTGTGCGCTCAGCATCGGCCAGTTCGCCGGCTGCCGTCGGCCGGCTGGGCCTACACGTACAACAGCCGCGGCCTCGGTCCGGCCGCGGGTTTCCTTACCGGCTGGTGATGATCTTCGCGTACGCCCTGTTCGTGCCCGCCGGTGTCGGTCTGACCAGCGCGTTCGGGTCACAACTGCTGGCTGGCACGCTACACGTGACCATCGCGCCATGGGCCCTGTTCATCGTCGTCCTGACCGCCGCGGTTTTCGTCGCCTACCTCGGCATCACCACCTCAGCCTCCGTAGATCTGCTCCTCGTGGCCGGGGAAATAGCGGTCATCGCGGCGCTGGCCATCACCATCTTGGTGAAGATTGGCCCAGCCCACTACTCGGCGGCGGTGCTCTCTCCGGCATCGTCGCCCAACCAGCGGCTCACCGACCTCACGGATGCGATGATCTACGGCTTTACCGCCTTCGCCGGCTTCGAGGCGGCGGCCGCGCTGGGCGAGGAGGCAACGAACGCCCGCCGCTCCGTCCCGGTGAGCATCGTCGGCGTCGTCGTCGTGACGGGCATCTTCTACCTGCTCGTGGTCTGCGCCGAAGCATTCGCCGTCGGGCGGCACGAGATCGCGGGCCTCATCGGCCAGGCCAGCCCGCTGGGCTATCTGGCCGGCAGGTTCTGGTCGCCGTCGGTGCTGTGGAGCATCAATCTGGTGATCGTGCTCGCCGGCGTCAGCTTTGTCGTGGCCTCGGTCAACGCGGCGATCAGGGTCATGTACACGATGGGACGCGAACGGGCCCTGCCCGGGTCGCTCGGCCGGCTGTCGCACCGCCGGACCCCGGTGGCCGCGATCGGCTGCCTCGCGGCGATCACGCTGCTGATCGGGCTGCCGCTGACGTACGTCTACGGCGGCGTGCCCACGTTCGGGTACCTGGCCGGGATCGGCGGACTGCCGGTCGTGCTGATCTACCTCACCGTGAACATCGCGGTGATCCGCGCGTTCCGCACCGAGTTCCGCGACGAGTTCAGGCTCGGGCCGCATCTGCTCATCCCGGCGGCCGCCTCGGTGGTATTCCTGTTCCCCCTCTGGGGCATCCTGTTCCCTGGTGACTACACGCTGGCGAACCTGCTGCCCTTCATTTCTCTCGGCTGGCTCCTGATCGGTGCCATTGCCGCAGGCGTCCTGCGGGCGCGACGGCCCGCCACCTTCCAGGCCCTGGGAAGGGCCGTCGCACCGAACCTCGATAACCAGCTAGCGCCGGACTAGACGGCCGCTTCGACGTTCTCGCGGCTGCCGTAGGAGCACAGCCCGTACAGCGCCACCACGTCCATGGCGATGATGGTCAGGGACCAGAACGGGTAGGCCGGGATGGAGAACATCTGCTCGATTAGGTTCAGCCCGAGCACCGCCACGCCGAACCAGCGGGCCAGCTGGTTGCCCACCATGATCCCGCCTCCGGCGATGAGCAGCAGGATGGCGAAGATGAGGGTGATCCAGCCCCAGGCGCGCAAGTTGCCGAACACGTAGTGCGCGTTGGCCACGAACACGTGCGAGTTGGCGATGGCCGCGATGCCGTAGATCAAGTTCCAGAAGCCGGAAACCAGCAACAGCACACCCGCGAACAAGACCAGGCCGTATCCGCGGCCCTCCGCATACGCACGGCCCCTGGCGGGCCGCATTGCTGCCGACGTCATCCCTTACCTCCCTGATCAGGGCGCCGGACTGTCCGGCTGTCACCACGGTGCGTCATGCTCGCGGTTCATGGACCACCCGGAACGGGTGACCTGCGCCGTCACAGGTGGCTGAACCCGCCGGACTCGTCCCCGGACAGCAGTCCGCCATCCGCTCGGCCGCGATGTCCCGCGCAGGCACCGGCACGGTTCACATCTCCCCGGTCAAAGCGCCGCCCGTCTACCGAGGTGGCGAGCGGGAGGACGGACGCCTCGATTTCCCGGCGCGCCGCACGGAAACTGTCCAGCTGCCGGTCGATGCCCAACTTGATGTCCACCATTGAATCCGGGCAAATAGACGCGCCCTGGGCACTCATCCACTGCGGGTGATTGCTTCGCCGGGTGCCGGCCTCTACAAAGGCAACGTGGCGGTACAGGCGAGCGAGAGGGGCGGCCATGGGCGCCGAACGTGAGCGGGTGGACGGATTCGGCCGGCTGGAGGACGGGCTCTTGCAGGCGGGAGAGTGGTACCGGTGGGGGCCGTATGTCAGCGAACGCCAGTGGGGAACGGTCCGGGAGGACTACAGCGCCGACGGCAACGCGTGGGATTACCTGCCCCACGATCACGCGAGATCTCGGGCCTACCGGTGGGGGGAGGACGGCCTGGCCGGATTCTGCGACATCGAGCAGCGGCTGTGCCTGAGCCTGGCGCTGTGGAACGGGCGGGACCCGATCCTGAAGGAACGTGCGTTCGGGCTGACCGGCCCGCAGGGCAACCACGGCGAGGACGTCAAGGACTACTGGTGGTACCTGGACGCCCTGCCCAGCCACGCGTGGAACCGGTGGCGTTACCACTATCCGCAGCAGGCGTTCCCTTACCAGGACCTGATCGATACCAACGCCCACCGGAATCGCTACCAGCCCGAGTACGAGCTGCTGGACACCGGCGCGTTCGACGGCGACCGGTACTGGATCACCGAGGTGCACTACGCCAAGGCCGGCCCGGACGACCTGCTGATGGCGATCCAGGTCACCAACGCAGGCCCGGAGGACGACAGCATCCACGTGCTGCCCACCGCCTGGTTCCGCAACACCTGGGCCTGGGATGCCGGCGAGCCCATGCCCGGCCTGTCCGCCTCGGCGGAGGCGTCGGTCACCATCGAGCACCCGATCGTGGGCGCCATGGAGCTGATCGGCGCGACCGGTCCCGACGGTTCCGAGCCGGAACTTCTGTTCTGCGATAACGAGACCAACATGGC
>WNGR01000411.1_pt1 | contig 60991 bp, 81 predicted proteins | sample 5407581 | NCBI WGS metagenome assembly WNGR01 (sample SAMN13153383, study PRJNA577476) | soil metagenome | isolation source: 80 cm soil or saprolite under Garry oak tree replicate 2 | place: USA:California | collected 2016-06-15 | reverse complement strand
AACATATTCGCTGGTTACTGTCGCAAGACATTCCAGAAGATGCTGCAGACCAGGACATCGAGGCGTTGCTGCAGCAGCTGGAACGCGCCGACTCCATCGGCCAAAACGTCGAAGGGAGGATAGACGCTATCTTGGAAACACTGGACAGTCTCCTTGGCACACTTCAGCCAGACGGAGGTCCGCAATCTGTGGATGCGCAAGGAGGCGCAACCACACCACAGAGGGCTGACCAGGATCTGGGACGATGATCAATGATTGGTAGCTATTCTGCGTGTGCTAGCACGGCTTTCCAGCTGACAAACGGTGCCCCATCTACGTAGATATATACGCAGGGCTCTGTCCTGTCCCACAGGGGCTACTAGCCCTGGACGAACCTCCAAGGTAGCGCCGTTCCGAGTCTGTAGCACCAGTTTGGGGCTTTGAGTAACCACTACCTATTCTTCACCTTCCTTCGCCGTTTGTATGTGGTGACCATTCGCGCCTCGCTACCCGTGATCGACCTCTGTACGTGATTCGTGATGCCTACGGAATCTAGTCGCGAGTACACCCGCCAATACCCTTGATTTCGCCGAACTTCTCATTCGGAAACCCTAGTTCCCCCTATGGCAGTTATCCTACGCTCTTAGGACCCGGCCCTACCCGTATCACATAACCGATTTAAGAGCGATGGATCGCTTGGCACTACGGACGCCCCCTCAAAATGTAGTGACAACGATCGTCGCTCCCCGTTCGGGAGGGAAAACCGGCACCGGCGGCCATGATCAAGGCGCGGCGAGGATGGGACCATCGATCCCACGAGGTCTGCAGAATGCTTGGCAGAATCATGGCTCTACAAATAAAATCGTCTGTGCGATGACCATAGGCGTGAGTCCATGTCCAACTCACACTAAACTTTGATAGCCCCAGCATGTCCCTGCCCTGCGACAACAGGGCTGATTACGGAGGATTAGGCCCGACTCCGTGGCCCGGTCCGTAGACTGGGGGAGCTTAAAGGAGGAAGAAGGTTGTGCCTCCCGAGTTCTCGTCTCTCCCTACACAAGTTGGGGGTGCTTCTGGGAATGTATCTGCGTCGAATGTTCATCAGAAATCCTGATATCTCGGAATTGAAGAAGCTTGCCCTTAATCGGCAAGGCACTTTCGTTTTTTTCTAGGAGCCGAGTTTCTGAGAAACTTGAAGGGATCTGAAGCAATGTATACTGATAAGGGCATCCGCCATAGCCAGCCAGACCCCCTCCCCAACCGCTCGAGGATATGGCTCACGCTATACCCCATGGAAGGGAGACGGTGTCATGCGCCAGCACCATCGTGCACCGCTAGCATGCTGCATGTACAGTGAGGAAACTTGACTATCGATGACAAACCGCAGCCCCTTCCACATCTCCAAGATCTGATCCAACGCCGATTTACGCCGTAGAAACCAAAAGCCACATACAACTATGAATTATGTACTGTACTCGAACTCGAACGCTAACAATCGCAATCTCCATATCCATCTACCCACCAACATAGCTGTGTCCGCTTAAAAATCACGCCAAAGATTGTGCCGCCGCGGTGGCGACCAAGCTCTTGGTAAAGGCAAGTGCTTTGGTCAGTAACTGGTTCTGCAACAGAAAAAAAGCGTCGCGTGCATACCTGCAATCCGTCGGGATACGCGCCAATAAGCTCGCCAAGTTTCTGGCCACGTCGGTACGCATAAAAGCCGGGGATCTGTGTGCACATGACCAAAACGGAAGAGAATATGTCTAATTATATCTGCGGGCGCGCGATCAATAATGGGAACCAAGCGCACAGTTTGACCGCCGACGTGCTGAACAACGTCCTGCGCGTGGTCGATGTCGACCCTATAAAAGTCGACGCCGGGATATGAGCCAGAGTCCGCGAAGCCGTTGAAGATCTGCGTCATCCCGCGGCAAGGCCCGCACCAGTATGCCCAGAAGTAGATGAAGGCGACGCGGTCTGCATTGATCTTTAGGGAGAGAAACCTCGCGGGAAGAGGGGAGAGGCACGTGAGCGAGCTGGACTCGGATTTGCCGCGGACGTCACGCCGAAGAAAAAAATAAACTCACGACTGTGTTGAACTGTGTGAGTGAAGTAATCGGAATCACGGCCATTCGGAGATAGTAACTCGCTGTCGAGACTGTGTGCAACAGTGTCTCCACTAACTTGGGGTGACCTGGCTCGTAGCGATTCGGAGGAGAGGGGGCCCTTTATACGAGTGCATCACGGGCTCTACTATCTTCATTGCACCATAGCACACGGCACCCCATATAGTTCTGCTTCCAAAGTGCGGCCGAGTCCCTGAGCCTAAAGTATTTTGCGCCTCTGGGAGCCACGCAGGGTGTGGAGCCAGGACCGAGCGTCGCGCGAGCGTTTGACGTCTGCCGTGATTATTGAACGTCAGCGCGTTCTGAAGGGCGTGGGAGTACAGCTTCGCAGACACGGGCACAAGGAACAGCGGTAATTGCGCGGCCATTTGGAACGAGCATCAAGAGTGAGGGGGCCTGAGCAGCTGGCGATACCAAAAATCGGATAAGGAGACGGAGGAGACGTTCATCGTTCATGACGCCTCCCCACGAGCGCGCGCCTTGAGCTCGTTTGGAAGGACCGAAGGCTAAGGCGCTCCCACGGCTCCGACAGAGGCCAGATCAGGAAGAAGGGTCCCAAGGAATCTGGTCATGGTGGGATAAACGCGGGTCAGGGGACGTACCTAGGATGCCCGAATGATGAATTACGTTCCGTAGAAGCCGTCGGTGAGCCCTCCTGAGCTTTTGAGGTATTAGATTTGGATCCCCAAAAGATAAGGATTTTGAGTTGGGCAATGAGTCCAGAACTTAAGTCTGAGTTGCGCCAAGGAGCTGCTGGCCTGGATGCGACACTGCACAACTCGGGGTCCTTGGACCGCATACGGCAGACTGCGCGCTGTGCGTGGCACTCGTATGACAGGATGATGCGCTTTAGTCCTGGCAGCTGTTGGGTACCCCACCTTCATTCCTTCCGGCGGCCGAGCACGGATGTAGATACTGCGGTAACGAAAATTGGAACATGACAGGAGATTCTAGTGTGTATCGCCGCCAGTGAATTTCTCGCGGCTTCGGATGGAGAAAATATGGATGATCATACCTGGCCCAGGAGAGTCAGTAATTGGGGTACAGAGACCGTGGACAGGTTTGAGCCCGGTAGAGCGCCATCGACATTGTGACGATGAGCTCGAGTGGGTCTTGCGTTCGCCAAATGGATCCACAAGGCGGCGTAAACCTAGTAGGACAAGCCCGAGAAACCCAAAAATGTTTGCCGTACAAACTGCTATCATAGTAGGGCCCCAAGATTGATATCGGCCGGTAAGACGTCAAAAAACACGAAGCGAAGGACCCTCTAAGGGGAAGATGATCATTATCAAGACCACAAGTTGAAGCCCCGAATGCTCTGGAAACGTCTGTCCGACATGGGAAAGCATTCTGAGAATTCACACATTCATCAAATGGAATGATGTGCTGCGGATACGGTGACAGAGTTGCCGAAACAAATAAGGCGATCCTAGATTTGAACGAGTTTAAGACTCGAGACCTTGAGGCCTGAGACCAAGAAATATTTTTGTGAATATTCACTCTGGCGGTAGAGGGCAGTGGCTAGCGATGGTCGACTCGGATTGCGTCTGTGTTCCCAAACGGACGGAACAACGTTCCGGGCGACTGTTACGGTAGCAGGGTTGAACAGCTCACAGCGTTCATAGCCTCTGCCTTCTACTGGCCTAGCGCAGTCAATCCACCTATTACTCTCACTCTCATGGCAAACATCACCATTGAGGATGTTTCTACAGACATTTTCCAGGATGTTGAACAGGTGCCTTCAATAAGCCCGTCCCCAACCAATTCAACAGTCTCAGCCTCGCTAGACACTGCCTTGTCCCTGGTCGAAGAAGACGCTACTGTCACGCAAAAGAAAAAGAAAAAGAAAAAACCCAAGAAACGTTCAAAGGCCAAACCTGAAGCCAACACTAAGCCTCCGATCGAAGACGACGAACCCAGCCCTCTCGTGCTGCGCATCAGCCGCAACAAACATTGGCGATATATCAGTTCCTACCACGTATGTCTTCCTCTCTACCACCCTCTCTCGCCACCTTCATCGCGAGAGAATTAGGGCCCCTGGCTTCAGCTTCCGATAGAGCTCCTTGAATCTCTTCTCGCTCTCAATCTCGACCCTGCGACGTTCCACGCAGAGCCATGCGTGACGCCCATACCTCCTTCCCCGCGACAACAACGCTCCTTCTCACGCATGCGCGATCGTGCCTACGCAGGCCTAGGAGACAATTCCCCGCCCGACTCCCCGCGCCAGGCGTTAGCATCTATATCCTGTCCTCCCCTGCCTGCCCCGCCACCTGGCAAACCGATACCCCCGCCGATAGACCCGGGGGTCTTCCGCTCTGTAGCAACAATCCGTCGCCTCATAGACGAGGCTTCGGAGTTGGCCGTGCGTGCCTCGTCGGGCATGTCTGCAGCTGCACTGGGGTCCGTGCGCAGCGGCGCGAGTCCAAATTTGCACAGTAGCCCGTGGGCTCTCGCCCAGTCGCTGGGCATGAATCCCCTGGGTGACACGGGTGGGGGGAGGAACGTTGCCATGTCTGCCATGCGAATCCACCGTCTGCGTGCTCTCGCTGTGCAGAAGCTCGCTGCTGCCTATAGGGCGGACGAGATAGCCTCGAGTGTGATGGTGATGCAAGGTGGCAGCGTGTTTGAAGACATCGCAGAACGTGTACTCAAAGTTGGTGCGTCCGCCCCTCCCATTTACGCGTTTTCCCCGCCCACCTCAGACACTCAATACAGACCCAAACGACGCAGACGCCAAATACGTCCACTTCTTCCACGAAAAGATACCCTCTCGGTTCGTAGTCCTTCTTTCCGTCTTCTACGTGGCGTATATTTACTGGGAGAGAGTAGGCAACTCGCCGAATGTACAACAACTCGCGTTCTCGACGAACTCATCGAGGCTTTCCCCCAACGTCTCGAGCTCTTTCGCACGCGGGGCATCGTCCGTACCTTCCGGGACGAGTATGCCGCCGCTGTCAAAGATTTTACCCATGCGCTCAAGGAAGCACGGGCACTACGCAAAGCCAGGTCCTTCCATCGCAACGGCAGTCGCTCCACTCTGAATAACAAAGGCAAAGGCGACAAGAGGAAAAAAGAGGGCAAGAAAAAGCTGAATGGTCAAGCGCCTCCCAACGGAACCAGTGAAGTGGACGGGTACGGTGATGCCTCTGAGGCAGAACCACTGCCAATCCACCCATCTGTCCTGCCTGATGCTCCAGAGCCTATCGAACCACAACTACTTTTCCTACGCGGCGCGGCCTACCTTCAAAATGCTATATATTTAATCGAGGAGAAGATCCTGAAACTCGAGGGCATTCGTAAACGCATCTCGGCGGAAGGCGCGGCGGAGCTCCGCCTCTGCTACATCCAGAACGGACTCTACGGCGGCGTGGAAATCGGGAACCCGGACGGGCCCCTCGGCAAGACCGACGGGTCAAAGCTCCAGGCGTACCGCGGCGTGCTTGCGGACAGCGCGTTCCGCGAGCAAATCGGTACGCTGCTCAAGAAGAGCATACGCGACCAGGAGCGCTTCCTTGCCCATTTTGACGCGCTCGAGACGCCAGCGCCGACCGGCTCGTCCGACGGCGACGACGACGATGACGACGATGACGATACTAACGACACTAACAACACCAACACCGACGTCGTTGAGCGCGCCGCATACGCGTTCCTGCTTGCCGAGGCGCTGCGCCCCGGCGCGCATGGCACGCCGCCACCTCCCGCGCCGCCGCCAGACGCAGCGGTGCTCTTCACGACGTACCACCCGCTTCTCGTCGAGTCGCACTTTTCCGTGCTCATCGCCGCGCTCATGCTCGGCGACTTTGCAGCGCTACTCCGCGCCTTCCTCCGTGCCGCTACCGTCATCGACGGCCTCGAGGGTTACCCCGTCTTTCTTCCCCCGCGCTCGATGGCGCAGGCCGAGTTCGTCGAGACGCTCGAGCGCCTCGCCGGCGGGTGGCGCGTCGGCGTGCAGCCGCATGCCCGCGCGCGGGCGCGTAGCGCACAAGGGCACGGTCACGGGCATGCCAATGGAAAACTTGCGATTGAGCCACCGCCGCTGCCACCGCCTCCACCCCCGATGGAGATGAACATCCCCACGCCCGGCGTGTTTATAGACCCCCTCGCACCGTCGACGTCCTCCGCCTCCGGCTCGGGGTCATCGTCCGCGTTGGTGCCCCCCTCACCTTTACCACCCGTGCTTGGGCTAGAGGCGGAGTCAGAGACGGGGCCGGGCTTTGACCTTGTCGAGTCGCTCGACTGCGCACGCATCATCCTTGCGCCGGTCGTGGAGCGGCAGCGCGAGAAGAAGCTCTCTTCCCGTTCGTCCTCGTCCTCTTCTTCGCTCACCTCTGTGGGGGCCGGCGGCAGCGGCGCGGGCGAGAAGACGAGGAAGAAGCCGCTGCCGATCACTATCCCTCTGCACGGACCGCGCGTCGAGGTCGTGCTGGCGTGGCTGGCCGCGGTGTGGTTGGTGGAGCTCGAGAGCGTGGCGTAAAGGCAGGACGGCTTGTTGAGAGGGTAGGTAAGGGGACACGACTGGGTGTCTTATCATTTAGCGCTCGTCTTGTTTTTTTGTCCGTTCGCGTGTGTACGTGATTTTTGCGTGGGAATATACTGGTAAGGTAGATAGTTGTTTATGGGGCGTTTGACCCTCGGCGGGTTGTGGAATGAAGAACGAGCATATCTGCGCGCTTTAACCCTGATCAGACAAGCTTACATTCTCAAGGTCACCGTCGCACAACGATATTATTACTCTCGTTACAATACGAAGCTCAGATATAACCCAAACTTCACGATATTAGTGTCCGAAACATCGTATTCTGCACAACCCTAGTTTACACAAAGAAAGAACTGCGACATTGACAAGGAATTATTATTACTACCCTCGCGTTCGCGAAATACGAAAGATATCAACCAGAGGAAGGAAAGAAAGAGAGAAAAAAGTACAATCACAAAGATCAACTCTCCAAATCATTTGCTGATCTCAAGTGCCCACCAAAAGGTAAACATCGACAAGAAGCAGCAAAGGAAAAGTAAGAGTGATCCCCTGACGACGCAGGCCAGTAGTGCAGTGGCGGGGTCATCGCGTCCTCGGGTTGCAAGCAGAGCCCAAGGAACAGGGGCGGCAAAAATTAGATAACCAGTAATGGGGGCGGTGCCCCCATAATAGTGGTTAAACTATTAAGAACAGATACTACACTTGATCTAAGCCAAAAGGCCAGAGTGGTAAGGATTTCGGAAAGAGAGAGGCGGCCTTTTTATAGGCGGGACAGATGCGCACGGACCATGTATATGTTAGGCGCGCTTCGACGCGCAGCGCCGCGTCAGCCTGACTCGTTTCCTGACTCGTTTCAGTGGACAGCCCATGTGTGATGACTGGTATGGCGGCCATCGCGTTCGTGCGCAACAGTTACAGTACTTAGCACCAGACGAGAACCTCACTGGGCGTGCTTTCTGGCGCGCAATCGCAACTTTACTTAGCGCTTCTTATTTCAGCGCGCGCTGCCTTTGGCTGTGTTTTCCTTTTCCTAATGTCATCAAAGTACAACCATGATAATGTCAAGACCACGTCTTCCTCCACTATGGTTCTAATTACTGCTGCTGCCACCGTCTCGAAACCCGCGCAACCCCCACCTCACTCGCTGGATCACTGCTCACGCATACTTCCTCACGTCCTCCAGCGTAGGCCCCACCGGGGCGCTCGATGCCGCAAGATTGCACTGATGGAACGCGCGCACCTGGTCTGGCGTGAACGCGCCGACGACGGTGTGCAGCACGCCGCGGTTATGGAATAGCACGAGGTCCTTTTCCTTCCAGTCGTGTGGGTATATCAACTAGTTTTGTTTCAGCATCAGCGACGAAAGAAGATCGAAAAGGAAAAAAAACACACGCTCGGTGCGATAGCGGGACGCTGCATCTTGTACAGCATGTCGCGCACCTCCTTGAGGTCTGTGAGGTGGGCGCCATCAGGGCACAGAGCGCCCTCGCGCGAGGCGCCGTCCGGCAGCGGGTCAATGAGCAGCTCCTGCGCGGCACAAGGGTGCACTTGGAAGTGTAGGGCGCCCGTCACGGGGTTCTTCCACGTCTGGGCGGATCATAACTATCAGAAACTTGATGCGCCACGGAGAGGGCAGTGCTGCACACTCACCACGGGGAACACCTGGATCTTGTCCTCCGTCCACGGGGGGAGCTGGTCGAGAGGGAGCTCCTTCCCATCGCTCTCGATCGCAAGGCCGGTGCTGTGCGCCGCGGCGGGTCCCATCCACACGTACGGGTGCGGGGCATAGCGCACGCGGGCGCGCACGGCGACGCTCTGCAGCGCGCGGGGGAGCATGTCGAACATGGTCTTTCCCGAGACGAATGCGGTCGTGCCGAGCGGGACGGGGAGCTCGTCGCCGGTGCCGTCATCGTAGCGGCAGACCTGCTGGGGGCCCTGCGGCACGCGCACCGCGTACAGCGTCGTCACCTTGGGCGGGGAGAGCTCGTACAGTGCCGCATCGATGTGCCAGCGGTAGAAGCGCGTCGTGCCGCGGGCCTCGTCCTCGAGCGAGACGGTGGTCTTGTGGAAGGTATGGTGGGAGGGGTGCTTGAGTGGGGCGACCTCGAGGCCCTCATGGTTGTACACGGTGCCGTTGCCAATCAACTGCACCTGCGGTACGCGGGGGATCGTCTTAAGGTCTGGATGCAAGATCGATTTTTTGGTCGACTGCGTCTTGTTGTTGCCATGTCCATATGACTCGGACGTTGGGTCAAATGCCTAGACGAGAGGGACGGCAGAGACATTGGGCGTCAGCGTTTAGGGGGTCAGGTGATGGGCCCAGGACTTGAGGTGGCGGCCGCATGTAAACTTACCCTTGTCAAGGCATACTGTTGCTCAGGAGAAAAGTTGGCGTTTCTGAAAAGAAGAGCGTCGTGCTGGAAGGGGATAGGATCAGGGACTGGGCGAGGGACTTCCAGGGTCGAACGCACCGTGTAGAGAAGCTGTTCAATTTCAGCAAACTCGGCGGGCGATAGATTTCCTGGATCCACACCGATGACTTCCCTGCCAAACTGTGTGAACTTGGAGGGATCGGCCGAAGGAGGGAGGGTGAGAGGAACAGTCTGGATGGGCATGAAATTGTACGTGTACGAGGATACTAACTTAGTATTGTATTATCTTCGCGTCGCGTGGATCTTATAGGACTCGGAGATGTCCGTATCGGAGCACGTGCACGTGGAATCAAGGTCACGGTTATTCACATTCCCACGACACGCGACGCGTTCCTCTCTCCACCTCCCATGTACACCTCCAGCGCCGCCTCCAAAGCCAAGCGCCGCACCCACGGCAGCGCGCACGCGGCCGTGCGCCCCGAGATATCCGACGAGCAGAAGCAGGAGATCAAGGAGGCGTTTGAGCTCTTCGACACGGACAAGGACGGCGCTGTCGACTACCACGAACTCAAGGTCGCCATGCGCGCGCTCGGTTTTGACCTCAAGAAGGCCGAGGTGCTCAAGACGCTGCGCGACCACGACAAGACGGGCCATGGGCTCCTCGAGTATGATGACTTTGCCAAAATCAGTGCGTTCTAATAATCCCTTCCGGCGGAGGATGGATGTACGAACGATTTCGCAGTGACGGAAAGGATATTGGCGCGCGACCCCATGGACGAGATCCGGCGCGCATTCCAGCTCTTCGATGACGACAACACCGGCAAGATTTCCATACGCAACCTCCGGCGCGTCGCCAAAGAGATCGGCGACCGTCTCGAGGAGGACGAGTTGTGCGTCTGCACCCTTATCTTTTTTCTTCTTCTGATGGATTGACGCGGTCGTCTGTCCGCAGACAAGCGATGATTGACGAGTTTGATCTCGACCAGGACGGCGAAATCAACGAGCAGGAGTTTATCAACATCATGACTGACGAGGCATAACCTGTAACCGCGGTCATCTGGCTCTGGCGATTTGGGCTTTTAACCCACCAATTTACCCACCTCTCATGTTTTTGTTCATCGCTCGTACATGTACATCATACAAAACCCTATATATTTATATATAAACCCCCCTCGTATAACCTCATAGACGAGGGGGGGGATCATATGATAACATAGCAAATCGTATAAAAGACGACAGACCCACGGCGCACGGTGGCGAGCTCATAAGCGCCATAAGTAAGACTACAGCGAGATAGAATAGGGAATACACATGGATGGATACAGGACAAGCGGGGTTGAAGCAGTGGTAAAAGTACATGTGTGAGACAGCAGAGATGGAGAGGAGAGTGACGTAACAGTGACGTAAAGCAGGCATAGTAGTGGTAGTCGTGACGAGACGAGATGTACAACAACAGCAACATTGTCCCTGCCTCATTTACGTAGAGTCCCAACGATACCTGAGCCCAAGCAGACAAAAGAACGAAGTAAAAATGGAGATAAAAAAACAAAAAACAAACTGCGGCGTTAAGGCATAGACCAGGCGTGAACGTAAAAAGAAGATAATTGGGGGTAAAGGCGAGTTTTGGTCGTGCGCGAGGTAGCGTAGCACGCATTCAGCTGTCGTCGCCCACACTGGAGAGTTCTTGACCCTTGTGCACACGCATGTGCTGTCCGAGGTTATCGTGGCGGCTAAAGTCCTTTCCGCATCCTTCGATGGGACACTTGTGCGCTGTGGCAAGGTTATGAGTCCACAAAAAAAAAAAGTAAGAGGAAGACACTCACGCTTCTCGTTAGTGTGAATCGACCGTACGTGCCGCTTCAGGTGTTCACCACGGGCAAAGCACTTGTAGCACCCCTCGACACTGCATCGGTACATCCGCATGTTCTTTTGCACGCCGCCCTGGACAATGAACACCGGTGCGGTCGGCACTCGGCGCCCGCGCGACTTTTTCGTGAGGTTCGGCACCGGCACCGGCGCGCCCAGACGACAAGATCGCGCGGCGCGCACACTGCCACTGCCGCTGCTCACGCTCACGCTACTAGTGCGACGTGAGCGAGTGCGCGGGAAGGCCATGCGGGATGGTATGAAATCCCCATCGTCGTCGCCCTCGGCCATATCTGACGGATCGGCGGCTTCGCTCTCCCCCGACTCGCTTACTATGTCCTCGTCCGACTCACCAGTCAGCCCTGGCGGACTCGACGATCCCAGAACGCGGGGGAAGGGTACCGGTGCCGCAAAGGTGGGTGGTGAGGATGGCATGACTTCTGAGGGCTGCACAAAGACGGGAGCTACGGAGGAACCTCCCAATGAGTGAGGCGCAGGGGGGGGAGATGGGTACTGCTGTTGTTGCTGCTGTTGTCGCTGCAAATCGACATCTCCTTCCATCTCCATTTCCGACTCGGCCGCAGGGCTCAAGTACACCACTTGCTGCGGCGTACCGGTGAGCATCTCTGAAGTCGGGTGAGATTGAGGCTGCGCAACGAAAAGCTGTGCATCGAGGGCTGCATTGCCGGTGGAGTCATTGTAAAAGGCGTAGCTCCCAGGATCTGCGTAAAAGACGGGCTGGGGCACGGGTGGAGACTCGACCTTGAAGTCGGTCTTGGCCTCTGACCAAGGTAACTGGCCCGGATTGAGAAAGGCGGTCTGGGACAGGTCGAGTTCTGCGAAGCTCACGCCAGAGCCGGTGGCAAAAGTGATGTCAAAGGGATAGTCGTGCTGGATGTCGGCACTCATGGAGGGAGTGGTGTGGTACGAGTTCTCAGACGGACTGTAGACGAGAGGATATGCGGATGAAAGAGGGGATGTATGGCGTGGATAAGAGACAGTGGGTGGAGCGGCAGGAGTCATGCTGGTGCGGTGTTGGGGAGAGTAGTATGGAGGAGTATGGGGGAGATGATGGTGATGGCGGTGGTGGTGGAGCGAAGGGGGGACTTGGGGGGGACGATTTGGCCTATAAGAGCGTGGATAGAGATCCATACTTGAAAAGAATGAAAGGGAAGATTGAGACTGATTTGGTATGAGAGGAGAGGACCGATATGCGATGCAGGCAGAATGTTGACGACGAAAGGCGGGGACTGGCCTTGGCTGGTGGGTTACAACGGTGGCCATTCTCTGCGCACAGGTAAATTGGGATTGGGTGGGCCTAGAGCTGAGTCTGAATCGAATTGGTGGAATGGCTAATAGCGGACGAGACGGATGCGGGTGCGATCGTAACTAGTCGGCAAATGGAACGAAAGAGTTGGGGTATCGAGGGTCGTCACAGGTGAGAAATCTCGTGCTCGTGCTTGAGGGCGGATGCGTCCAAGAATGGGAGGAGGGTGGGGGTCGTGTCGAGGTACGTCGAGTCGGGTGAGAGCAGCCAGGAGAGACGAGAAAGCAAAATAAGATCGGAAAATCGAATCGATCGAGAAGAGGAATGGGGTGGGGGAGAGAGAGCCCGAGAAAAACAAAGAATATATGCAGAAAAGAAGAAAGAGAAATCTCCTGCGCGAACTCACTTTCTCGCTCTCGCTCTCTTGCTCTCACTCGAAACCCTGGCGTACTTGTACAGAGAGCACAGCCCAGGGCCGGATCCCTCCGTCTTATATTCCAATCGCTTTGTTTGTTCCCCTGCCATTCCCCTGGCGCACACCTGCCTCTTTCGTCACTATCACCCAACATCCCCATCACACCAGGTGTGTCCGACACGAGGCTACCAAACCTCTCCAATTGCACGAGGTTAACTTGTTATGTTCCGCCCTGCTATTCCATTTCCGTACCTCCACCACCCACCACACAATCCACCCCCCCGGCATCGCATCGGAACACTAAATCTATCCCTCCTTTCGGTCCCTCGATATATGAAATTATTTTATCTCCGATTTAAGCGCTAATCCCTTTCCGGCTCCAAATCTCTTCAGGGCCCAATCACCAATCACCCAAATCCCCTTCCTCCATGATCGTGCTTGAGATTCTCTTAATCGGTCCATCCCTTGCCGCCTCCCTTCCAACCGAAACCTCCTTTGCTTCTTTATACCTGTCACCTGCCATTTCCTGCCCTACCCCGCGCCCCGCGCGTCCCCACTCCCTCGCCATGCCTTCGAAAAGAAGAGCCGAGAAGCAATGGGGGCCACCGCTGCCCACGCGCCTCTGATATCGTGAAGTGGCGTTTTACCTGTCGGATCAGCTTTACCCGGCACAGTACATTACCCGATCTCAGGGCCGACCCCGGGATTGCTTTATATCCTTCCAACGCACGTAGATATAGACCTAACGCAATTCCCCTTTTCAGTGGACGGGGCGGATGTTCCCCAGGGAGAAGCGCAGAATGTCAATAAACTGCCGTGGCGTTTTACCCCAGGTGCAAGGAGCAAGCCATACGAAGTAAAGTCCCAAGTGCACACGTGTGTGTATGGATGTTCGAGAACGCCACCGAAGGAACGCCAAGGTGTCCAGATAGCTTTAGGAATCGAATCAGGCATTAACGAAAAAAGGTACCCGTCCCACGTCGGGATTTCCTGTTCCCCACCAGGTGCAGTGTATCGTCCTACGCGCCATCGGATACAACGAGGCTTTTGGACCGTCTGCTGATTCGTTACGGCGCCCGCAATCATCCAGTTTGGTCTATTATGGAACTTTCTTCCTTTCGGAAAAGCGATGGGGGGAGTCACGGTGCTGCATTCCGTTTTCGCAGATCTCACATGAAATCTTTGCTTCCGAATCTGATCTCCGAGCCCTCGAGCCTCTCCACACTGCACGCACAACAGTCACGAGGGTCTTTAATGCCGCCGCCTCTCTCGACGCTACACATAACACACTTCATACATACACCCCGTATATAATCGATTCGGCGCCCTTCGTTCTCCATATGTCTCTTCGTCTTCCATTCTTGCCACTTGCTGCCGCGCTCCGCAGTCCCCACACTGAGTAAGCAGTCACATGTCACTCGCCTAATCAAACCCCCCGAAAGCCTGGTGGCGCGTTTCCCGAGGGCGAGCCCTTACTCCAATACAATTACTAATCTCCCGAATCACGTCAAATAATTACAATCTAATGTAACGGTCTCGTATCTTTTGCTTTTATGTAACTCTCGACATTACAGTACTCCATTTCATTTCATGTGCCGCTTGCTCTGTTGGGGAGAAATGCATGTGGTAGATTCATTACCATAAAGGCCATTTTTGCCAAGTTCCTAAAAAAAAAAGGGCACTGCGCATCTGCGTACATTCATTCCTAAGCTGACTCCGTGCCCTGCGCAACACACAGCCACCCACTCCACCTACTCCACACACACTCACACGCACGACGGACGGCAACCAGTGGCTACGACTGCGGCCACGGCCGTCAGCTGTTCCATGGGGAAAAAAAGATAACAAACATGAAACGGCAACGAAACATATCTTGATTTACCGGCTAGGCACGTCAAGTCATGTGGTCCTCCGAGCCTCGGCCGTCCATCCATCCTTCCAGAGTTGTTCCCGACACGTACCAGCTAGCGTCCCCAAGATCTTTTTTTTTTTTTTCTTGGTTGATTGATTGATATTTCGGCTCTACATTGTCCCGCCTGGTGTTTGCGCCATTTGTGTTGCGCCTTCGTATGTTTTTCAACACTACAGAAGGGCCGTTGGCGCGTGGTACGTGGTCCGTGGTACGTTGGTGGGCGATAAATTTTTCTTTCCCTTAATTGGCGTCGTTTGTATCAGCTGAGGGTGAATACGAAGCCAAGAAGTCAGGGCGTTTGTTACGTGTGGTGTAATTCCGTGTGGTGTACGGTATGTGTGGTGTGTGTGTTTTTTGTTTGTTTTTTTGCAAATTTCCTCTGCCATCACCGCCACCACTGCCTGTCTCATCGTGGTGATCTCCGTCTTTCTCTTCCATTCCATTCCATTATGTTTTTTTGAGCAATCAGTGAGGCTACGGCACAAGTATGTGTCTTCGGTGGTTTGTGATGTCCGACACCTACTGTACACGAGGAGTGAGTGTTCTGAAGCAACACCTTCCTTCTCGGAGCGCGTTGGGGTGTAGATTTGATTATCCCATCCCTGCCCCAACCCCAGTGTGATTCTCCTTTCGATCTGACTCTTTTTGAACATATACACTATAGTTCTTTCGTCCTCATCCTCACCCTCCTCCTCAGCGTCCCTGCTTCTCTTTAATGAAAGGAAGATCGCGAGAGAAACAACCAGCGGAACAAAAGTGACCCATGCGGCTCGGATCGGAGTCACGAGGTGCGAATCCATTCGCTCGCGCGACAACGAGGCATAGGTGGAGGGCCTAGGGCCTGTGAGTGTGAGTTGTAATAGACGCGCGCGTAAGAGAAGCGCTAGCCAAACCCGAGGGAAGGAGGGAGGCATTGGATCCGATCGTGGAGATCGTGGAGCAGGCACGCGCGCCGTCCGATGTTCTAGATTCGGGCGTAGACCCACGACGAGGCCAGAAGCGGTTGGCAGTGTGTACGACACGCGATACGCTAATACGGCAAATTAAAGAGGATTTCAACCAACGACAGATCCAATTCAGATCGATGCCCCATCTGTCCATCCATCCAGTCACCCTCGACAGCCCTGCTAGTAAGGGAAATTCCACAAACAAAAAAAAAGTTCGACCCTGCGCAAGAGACCGCTTTCAGGGAAGATAAGAAACCGACCGGAGGGGGAAGGGTTTATGACTTGTGCTTGTTTCGTACGATTCTTGTTTTGATCTGAATGGTAAAGGTGATGCGCGCGTCTAGTCACTCAGTAAGGTGCAATAAAAAATCTATCCGTGAGTGCGGTAACGGCCAAGGCCGTTGGATGTGTGTGTGCGCGCGCAGCACCGTAGCCAGCAGGAGATACGTGAGGCAGAGAAAGGTGCCGGGTGTGGGGGAGGGGAGGCACGAACGGGCATAAGGCCGGGATAGCAAGCAGGACAGGAGTAGGAATTTGCAAGGAGCACGAAGCACGAAGCAAGGAAGGGAAGCAGGAGGAGAGAGGGCAGGGTATTGATGCCGACGACATCCGCGAATCTTGCCCAAATCCGTGCTGGCTGGTTGGCCGCTCGGGTGGCACACGTGTCGACAACACACCGGTTATCCACACCAGTTAGTATTAGTGAGAGGCCATTTCGCCCCGCGTGTTAAGCAAGTTTGATGGACGGACGGACTGGGGGCGTGCTTTTTTTTTTTGGTTTTCTGTGGCGCTCTGGACGAACGTTCGATACCTTGTGACATGCATGTAAAGCAGATCACCGGGGGGGGCGTCAACTACACCAACCGCCAGAACCAGCGACTCGGACGAGTCATGGATGGGGGGGCCTCGTGCTCGTGCAAACCCAAAAGCGCCCGCAGTCACGGTGTCGCGTGTCGCTTCGACTCAACTCGACTCGCAGGGCTCACTCTCCCGGAGGCACAAAGCGAATTAGGCGAGTATCTTTCCTTTCCTGAAGCGAGACCAGGTGTGTGAAACAATCGGCTAGTGGCGAGAGAAATGGAGGGGAGGGGAGGGGACGTTTCAGTGAGGTGAGGTGGTGTGAAGTCAGTCGTATCGTGTCGTGTGACGGACGGGAAGGGGCTTTTTGAACAGGACGTATCGTGTACATGCACCCATGCGGCAACCTAAGTTCCAAAGTCCGCCAAGCGGATAGACATAGAGACCGACGGATAGACCGACGGACAGAATGATAGATGATAGACAGAGGTGGCCGTACTCTATGTGCCGAGTCCGAGGTATTACGCAACCAGAGGTGCCGCGCGCAGCGAAGAAGGGAAGAGTTGGGTAGCTGTAGGTTTGCACCGCCGCCCTTCAAGTTGATCGATCGCTCGTTCCGGTGAGCTGAATGTCCCGGGCGAGCGAGAGAAAGAGAGAGAACGAAGCGTGTATGAATAGCTGAATTGGGAAAACCTGTCCAAAGGGTGTTGACTGATCGAGTGGCGCGCGCTTGTCCGGTTGCCTCGCCCTCAGGGAAAGAAAGATCTCATGCTGGGTGGGGCACACACCCACGTTCACACGCTTCCGGGGAATGGAACGGAATATATATCATATCACTCGCTCACTCGCACACACCTTTCACACACACAGCGGCAAAAACAGCTCATCCACTCGGGATCGTGCACATCACCGGGCGTGAATTGCGTGACCTTGGGGCCGGCGGCCCATGCGACTCTGCAATGAGTCTGGGCCTGTGCTGGCTGCCAAGCCAGTCCCCCATGGGCGCTATGTCGGTCGGAAAGAGGACTCAGCAGTCAAGCTAGTCAAGACCGGCGCTTACAGTATTTAGTCAAGCTTCGGCAGCACTCTGTCACTGTATCACCCCGGCAAGGGCCTGGGGTAGCTATATTACGACGCCAGCATCTTCGTTAGAGTCATCATCATCATGCACATGAGGCTACCTAGTGAAACTGTGCTCGTGTGTGCGAGAGTGCAAGAGGGGAAGGGAGGATTGATTCACACCGGACAGTCACTGGCACGCAGGTCTCGTGGCGCGCCCTGCACATCCAAGATGGCAAAACATCCGCACAGCACGGACATACATACACTGACTGACTGACTCGGCATGCATTTGAAAGGCATTCTGCGCGATCGTATCCCGCCGTCTCCGTCTCCGTCTCCGTCCTCCGTCTGCAATGCGCAAATGCCATCGCATCGCATTGCACAAACACGTGCTTCCTCCTCCTGATGATCGACTCCGTGCCAGAGAAACCCGCGAGACCCGCCTGCCGTCAGCGTCAATAAAGCTCGGAAACAGACATATCATTTTCGCATTTCGCATTGCGTTATCGGCGTGTACTATGTGCGCGCTGTGTGGCTGAAGCCCCTCCCCCTCTTTGGACTTGTGGGCTTGGCTTGTGCTTCATCTCTGACTCAGACTGATTGGGGGCTCTGATCTGGCTTTCTAAAACAAAACCAAAACCAAAACCAAACAGAAAAAACACGTGCCAAATAACATGGGCCCGATGGACGGAACCGAACCCAGTGCGCCGATCGTCGATTCCAAAGACGATAGATGTAGTAGGATGGTCACTGCGGGCTCAGCCCAGAGCGGGTAGCTCCCCGCCGCAGCGTTGGGCTGCGAGAGCCTACTAATCAGCTGAACGGCACACGAGCGGATCGCCGTGCCAAGGCTATAGTAGAGGCTGGCCAGGACCTAAGCGCACCCCCGTTTTTGTTTGGACACGGTACCCTGGCGGAAACGCCGTGTACCGTATATGTACGCTGCAGATGAGTGGAGACCTGTGACCGGGCGGAGGCAGATCCCCCTTTATTTGAATGTAACGCAGAACCTCTTTGGCCGAACTTGGCTCCATGTCGGCACCGTATCGTATTGTACGTTGTGCGGCTGGTGGTTAGTAGAGCTGCCCAAACCATTTCGGGCCCTCAAACGAGCCTTTGAAGTGAAAGGGAAATTGATGATCCGGGTAACACCGGTAGTATCCCAGATACATGTCGTGGTGCTAAGGGTGTTGGGTAGACAGACGCGCATCACATAACGGACAGAACGAGATCGTTATCGTCAGTACTTACAACGTAATAGATGACCATCGAACGCCACTCAGAGTAGTGAGTCTCATGCAGTACAGTCAACCTGCGGTCGCAGTTGCACGATGCACCTACGCCTAGGCTTGTCGGTTTCGGATCCTTGTTCTCATAGCGTATCGGCACCGAAAGCGTCCACTTTGTGAAAGAAGCGAGAAGTACATGGGTAGAAGTGGTAGTGGAAGTCCTATGGTTGTGCGTAAACCAGAGCCCGAGAGGGGGGAGATGAAAGCGGTGTCAAGGCCCTGGCGAGAGAATGCGTGCGTGCTGTGTAAATCGTTCGATACCCAACCCTACACCAATCCGATCCAACCATCTCACGCGGCACTCACCTCACCGCACTTCACTTCGTCCTTCGCTTATCGAGTAGCTCAAGTTCCTTCCTCGCCGTCCCCACGGCGCCTTCGACGACCCGCAACACGGGGGGCAGCACGCCGAACGCCGCAGCAGCGAGCACGACCAGCAGCGTCGCGACGACGGGCAGCACGGACGCCGGGAGCACGCCGAGCACGAGCGGTTCGAGACGCACGACGAGCGGCACGCGCATGCCAGGCGCGTGCGCCAGCACGGGGACGCGCACGCCCTCTTCTGTCAGGCGGACGCGTGCGAGGTGGAGCCGTGCCGTGCGGACGGGTGCAGATGCGGGGGCAGAAGGGGGCGGCGGAGGGGCGGGGTGCAAGCTGAGAGTGACCGCCGCGGGGTGCTGGCGCCATGTGGGGAGGAGAAGAGAGGGGCAGACTACGTGGGTAGGTGGTCACGGTGGCGGTGGGCGGGGTTTACTCACAGATGCGGGCCAGGATACCCTTAGCGTAAATCGGTCGTAGTGCGTCCACGCACCGCCGTGGTCGAGGTCGAGCGCGAGCCAGAGGTCATGGGGACATTCCCCCGGAGCATCGTCGTCCTTGCAGGGAGTATGGCGAGGAGCCGGCGCAATATCCCACACGAAGATCTCGTCCGTGCCAGCATGGAGGACGGTCGTCCTACGGATGACAGGGAAAGCGAGGTCAATGGAAGTTTGTCAAGTTGGCTGCAGGAAAGTTTATTTTACCAGTTTTGTGGAAGAGGGGCTACGGGGACTGGGTGCCCCGCTGGAAAGTTGATGATTTGTGTGTTGGCGAGAGTTTTGGGCGGGCAATGGCCCAGGATTAGGAGACCGAGTGCAAAGGTCAGGACAAGGCCAGGCATGCCACCTGTTGCTCAAGGTGGCGTGTGGTGCTACCTTATCCGTCTTATCACATCACGCTACTGTACAGCCCGCTGCACACCTAGGATCGCACTCCTCCGGCAACGAAATGTCTGCAAATCTGGCACTAGTGTCGTCTCCGTATACCACGTGTACCGTGTGCCCGGATCCACCCTATAGCTACGCCCCGCACCAGTGACCTGTACTTTGTACTTCCTTGGATGTTACCGCGTCACGCAGATCGCAATTTCTTTCGTCGTCAGGGAATCCCTGTTCATCGTTTTTGAACCAGAATAGTACATATGACTGGAGTGCTAAACCAAAACCCTCAAAAACTATCGTAATCCGTGCCGAAATCAGACCTTCTCCTTCACGTCCGACATGTTGTCGTTCTCTGTGCTCTCCACGGCCTTACTCTCCGTCGTAACATCGCTGGCGTACACCGTCTTCTCCTCCGTGTATGACGTGTCCTTGATGCCCCAGATGACGATCCCTGCGAGCGGGAACGAGACGAGCATCAAGATCCAGCTCGCCAGGAGCTCGTTCAGGAACGGCGTCGCAGTCGCGTCCATCCCGAACGAGCCCGCCCCGCCTGCCGACTGGATCGCCTTGTAGAAGCCCGTGAAGCGCGCGAGCGTAAATGGGTCATTCGAGATTGCGCCCATGATCCAGTACGCGAGCGCCTGGTAGCATGCGTCGCCGAAAAAGACTAGCATCGTCAAAAGTACACGTCTCGTCAGCAACTGTAGCAAGTAAGGGTCGGGAAACGCACAGAAAAAGTAGAGCGCGCCCTTGGCGTGGTATGCGCTGTCGGTGTAGTGCGTCTTTGTCCGTTGCGTGTTGCGGGTAAACTTGACCTGCCACGCGAGCGCACAGGACCAGACGACGATGGTGACGATGGTGACGAACGCCAAGCCGAGGAAGCCCCGCGTCCGCCGTCTGTAGGGGAGGCCGTCGAGGACAAAGAAGCCGATAATCAAAGCGCCGACCATGGCACCGGCACCTTCAAGCGTGCCATTTAACGCTCCTACAAAACACTTACAGTTAGAATACGAGAAAGGTCTACGGAGGCGCGTATGTGTTACGCACGGGTCGACCCGTCAAAGTAAAACACGTTGAGTGCCCCTTGGTATGCGTAAAAGTAGTTGCTCGCGAAGAACATGGGTATCAACAAGAGGATGCGCTTGTCCTTGAGAACCTTGGCAAAATTGCTGAGCTCCTCGCTCACGGTCGAGGACGCCTGGACCTTCACGAGGGTGCCATCGGCACGTATAATCTCGCCAGGAGGCAGGATGAGCAGTGTCGATGCCGTGCCCGCGAACATGATAATTATGAATGCCTAAGCTGGGGAATGAGGAAACTCGAGGACGCGTAAATAAAAAGTCGAGAAAAACGCACAAGGTATGTCGCGGTTGACACGTCGCTGAGCTTTCCGGAGCGGATGTTGATGGCCAGAGCGATGACAGAGCCGATGAACGAACCAAATTGGAAGATGGCCCAAAAGACGCCGAACGCCTTGCCCTTGTCCTTTTCGAGCGGATAACTCATCATTATCGCGCCCTGGGCGGACCACAGCAGCGCCGCGGACACGCCGAGAACCCCACCGGCAAAAATGACGAACCAACGCGATCCCTGCGTCTGGAAACTAGGTTATACACCCACTGAGCGCGGATCCAGATAAGGTTACGAGAGATTAGAAGCTCACCACCACAAGGACCCAACGTAGAGCGAGTAACCAAGGGATCCAATGGAGAGGGTAAGGCGGGGACCGAGAACTGGGTTGGGCGATAGTGCATCATGAGGATAGCCCGAAACATCGGATCAAAAGAAGAACTCACGATTGTTGATTCCTCCCGAAACAAGACCTGTGAGCGCGAACATCCCATAGAGGACACCGTTTGCGGTGTCCACCAGGGCGGTATCTTGGAGGCCACCGGCGCCGAGGTTAGAAACGGCGCTGAACATGCCAACGGTCGCGAAACAGGTAATGCCTGGGTAGATAGAAGCATGGTAAGCGCTGTGACGTGGTGCACCGGATCGGAGAGGACATCGACGGCACGATGGATAGATACAGACCGACTAGGACAACCTGAGTCATGGGGGATCTGGTGGCGCATTGAAAGAGGTCAATACGAGTGAATAGCTGAGGGCCACGCGGAACAGACCTATACCATGCTGGGAGTGGGAGCGGCATCGTGAAGAGCTCGAACCGGGTAGCAGGGCAAGAACGCTAGCGAGGTTGATGGGGTTGAGAGCATAGCTAGCTTTTATATGAAGAAGAAATCACATATCGGACTGAAACGCAACCGAGAGTTTGCACCACACGGTTTGATATCACCGCGGCGACCTCATGGACACTTGGTCTTCTTTTCCTAAAGGGTCGGTAACCTGATGGTTTCGTTTATGTAACCATCTACCTAGCCGTCCCCAGAAGCCCTCTTAAACCCCACCCACGTTCCGAATGTTTTCGGAATTAAGAATGTCAAAAGAAAGAAAGGAAAACTGCATCCGAGTCGAAGTAACTTGGTGCAAGTGTAGACGGGTGAGGCGGGCCGACTGAGTCGGTGGTGGCTCACATGACAGGCGAACGCATGGCACACCCTCATTTCATTCATCATCGTCATCAAATCTCTGTCGTTAGTTCATCCCAGCAGCGCCCTTCACTATCAGAGTTCGGCAAACAAGACACCGTCCATGCTGGAACCCAACAGAGCAAAATCGACTTTACATCTTGCACGTAGTAAGATACAAATAAGATGACATTCTGCCGATCTCAGCGCGTAACTTGGTCTCAGTACTCTTACACAGTACGTAAAAATGCCTCTTCCCATCCCTCTACAGAGAAATACAGTAGCGCAAAGAGAAAGAGAAAGAGAAGCAAGGGACTAGAATGGTCAATATTTTATCGTGGCTGCGATGTGTCAAGGGTTAGTCAAGTCCACCCGCACCGAGGCAAGGCGAGAACCAAAAAAACGTTAGGCGAAGTGAGGTCCCTCATACAACAGTACAGTAGCGGGCGATGCTTTGCCCCGTGTCAAGAGCTGACCAGCTCCACACCTGTCGTCATGGCAGCCGTCACAAGCGTGCCACTCATGGCATCCCTACCGCAGTCGTGGTGGTCGAAGCGACCTCAGAGGTCTCGTTCGGTTCGGCCCCAGTGATTGGCTCCGCTCCTCCTAACCGCTCCTCCTGTCGCGAATGTGGCACTGCGCCACGTACCCATACATAAACCCAGGGATGCCTTTTCTTCTTTTCTTCTTGGTGTCGGTATCGTTTCTGGACACAAGATCCGTCGTTTGGCAGACGGCGTCTTAAGTCGCGTGCACGCGCTGGTGCTGCAGGAGATTGTCGCGGCGCGAAAAGGTCTTGCCACACTCGCACGCGAACGCTGTCAACACGGCGGGCCACGCAACGATCGGTCAGTCAGTTCCGCGGATACCCACGCGAGGACGAAGGGAACGGGAACGTACGCTTCTCGTGGGTGTGCAGCGACAGCACGTGCCGCTTCAGGTGCTCCGCGCGCGCAAAGCTCTTTGAGCAGCCCGGTACGGCGCAGACGTGCGCGCGCTCCCGCGCCTCGGCCGGCTCGGGCACCCGCCGTCCGCGGCTCTTCTTAATGAGATATGGGACGGGCACGGGCGGTGGGACACGCGCGCGGCGCGGCGCGCGGGTCGCCTTCGGCGGCGGTGTCGATGTAGCCACGGGTCCGGCAGCTGGGGAAGCGGGGACGGGCAACGCGCCTTCCTCCTCCTCCCCGGACGTGGACTCGCTTTTGACTATCACACCAACCTTCGCAGCTACGGCGTCGTCATTGTGCTCTTCTCGCGGGCTTTGGTACCTCGCCTGTTCAGAGTATAAGGGACACTTTCGGCGCAGCCGCGCGGGTATGCGAGTCGGGCTCCACGGAGGAACCAGGGCTAGGGCTGGGGTCAGGGAGGAGGAAGGTTCAGATGATGGTGGTGATGATGACGGTGATGACGTATACAAAGTAGTCGCATCCGTCGCATCGGCGGATGAGGTGCGAGAGGACGCGATGCGCGCTGCGGAGGAAGAAGTAGTGGATGAATCTCGGGCTGTGTTGGTTGCATCATCGCTGCGCTTCTCTGCGCATAGATGCGAATCGGGGAAGTTGGTTAAGGCCGCGGCGACTTCAGGGAGGTTGGCTCCCGAAGGTGGGAACGGGGTTTTCACAGTGCAATCGTCGGACATTGGGACAAAAATAAAAATAAAACAAGCGAGCAAGCTAGCTAGAAAGGGTCGAGGCCACGTTTCGGTTGGTTAGAACATATTTTTAGGAAAGTGGATTTGATGGTACAGTTGGTAGGCAGGGTTCTCCAGGTCTAGCCGGTGCAACTCAATCTGTCAGAACCAGTGAGGAAGATGTACACAAGAGGAACAATCCGAAAACGGTTCGGCTCACCAGTACTAGTTTTGTGTAAGTGTCTCTTCCAAGAACGCTATCTTCTCATTTACCCCTGGCTAGTTGTGGTAGTGACTAGACTGTTCCGAGTTGCGCTGTGCGACCGCGCGGACTTTGCGAGGGGGTCCGGAAGCAAAAAAAAAATTGCCTCCCCTTCGGATTTTCAAAAACCCCACCCGAACCTGGACCAATAATCGAGAGCTGGGTTTGATGAACTCGGTGTCAATGGATGAAAGAGGAACTTCGGGTCGACGATGGGGCAGCCCAACCCTTCATTGAACTCTATCAATGGACGGTCGGTGTTCTCGACGGGTGGGTAGGATTGTTGTGTTGTTCTTGTCCTTGTTGCTCACACACCCTGATTGTTTTGCGACCCGCGTGCAAAAGCAAAGCAAGGTATAAATAAAGAAAACTTTTTTTCGTGATGCAGTGATGTGATTGGGGCCCATTGCTACGGCTGGGCCCGGGCGGCCCGAGTCCGTCGTGGCCTAGGTAGGACGAGCCCCGATGCTGCGCGACAGTCCTACTTCTCTCGCGAGGTGGAGGGAGCTTTTTGTGGTGTGGTGGTTCCACCGCAACTTCGAGTGGGGTTCTGTCTCGGGCTCTCCTGCGCGTTCCTGCTTCTCGTCACGCGACCGTGACACGAAGCCGCTCTCAAACCGGCCGCCGTTGCTGCTGTCTTCGCCAAGGTCTTCGCACGAACCCATGGCCAATTTATTGGGTGTTCGACACGAGTCTTTGTGTGACTTTCTGCTCGATGTCGTGCTGTCCTTATGTGTTCGTGTGCAAGATGTGCCTCGTGTGGCGGTATGCTCACGCATCGGCGTTTTGACCAAGTGGCCCGTTGGATGTCGGGTTGCACCGTGCAGCCCATACTCGTAATTTGCGTTATGGGGGGCCATTACGGTTGGAACAGATCTTCAAGTTCGCTCTCTCTGATGCGCTTTTTTCCGCGTGCGTCTCCCCCGCTTTCAGTTAACCTTTAGGGCGCACTTCTTTTTCATTTCGGTGAAGAAAGTGTTAGATAGAGCAGTTTCTTTTTTACGATTGAGGCAACGATTGGCAACTATGGAAGCTAATTTCATTTTGTTGATGATAAGACCCCATCCACGCGCCTTTTAGATCATGTGCTTGGCTCGGACCGCGATGCATTTGGGATTCACGAGGAAATCAAGGCGCGTTCATCTTGAAGATCACGAACATACCAATGTCCGTACTCGTCTCATCACCAGGATGTCAACTCATGTCGGGCGGAAGCGAGACCTGATGAGTCCCGCGTGTCCTACTGTATTGCGTGAAGCGGGGCGCCAGGCTTGTTTACTATTTAATCTCCGTCCATCCTTCGACTTCTCGTGAGACAGGCGCACCTGGACTCTGAATAGATAGAGGTACTGTTCGCCGCAAGCACGTACACCGTGCTCCAAGAGTCCAAGGGTTCCCCAGTCTATGGGCGTCCCCAAAAGAAAAGTGTCGGGGGCGCAATCAGACAATCCTAGAATTCTAAGTGCACGGAAAGTGGAGAGTGCCCGGGACTGTGGCTGAACCAGAGCGCTCAAAAAAGCACCCCAACGTAAACCCTCAAGGATAGTAGGGATGATCGTCCTGAGGAGTCTTCCAAGGAGCGCTTGCTGATTGATTGATAGCAGGGAGCGCCACTAGTCAGTATCGCTCCAAATCAAGAGCAAGTTCCCGCATGGAGCACGATGTAGGGACGGTAGGCGGGCAGAAAATGGTCAAAGTTAGATCTGTTCAGGGTGTGGTTAACTGTGGGGCGGACAGACGCCACAGGGGTCACCTGTTGGATCCGCTGGGAAGGCATTGCAGACGATCGACGGCACAAACATACGGTAAGTTACTAGAGCTCGGTTTGACGGCTCCGTTTCACGTCGATGGGGTTTGCGACAAGCCTCGCACTTCAAATCGCATGCCCGGAGGATTACCGGGCATCTCGGCCTGTGCATCTGTCAAAGAGAAGGGTTACTGTAGAGGATACACACGACCGTAGTGGTTCGCTTGCATGGCCACCGACAGAATCAAAACAAAGCACGCAATCAGATCCCCAGCGTTTGAGGCGGCTTGCAGAGGCCGCAGACAGAGCGCTTGTGAAACCGAAGATACCAAAAGATCAGACAGGCACAAGTACAAGTGTCTATCAGTCATCTGTCTGGTCCATTGGGCTTGGGCGGTGACAGTACGACTTGTCGTAGCGTCTGATTATCTGAATGGAGAGATGGGCAGCGCGCATGGCAGAACAACGCGCTAGTGCGAAGATTTCAAAGTGAATGGTCTCATGTCCCAGGTGAAATCAGACATCGTACAGCCCACCGTGATATCGATCGCACTGGTTCAGAAATGCGCTGGACTTGCGGTGAACTACAAATAGTGAGCCAAGAACTTGGCGTCTCGTGCCAACGGGGCCCGCGCGGGCCACGCGTGCACGGTGGGTGGTCCGTGCGCAAGCACCCACACTATATAACACTCGCGGCTCTCTTCTTGAAATCCTTACCACTCTGGCCTTTTGGCTTAGATCAAGTGTAGTATCTGTTCTTAATAGTTTAACCACTATTATGGGGGCACCGCCCCCATTTCTGGTTATCTAATTTTTGCCGCCCCTGTTCCCTGGGCTCTGCTTGCAACCCTGGGACGCGATGACCTTGCCGCTGCACTACTGGCCCGTGTCGTCAGGGGACTACCCTTGCCTTTCCTTTGCTATTCTTGTCGATGTTCACCTTTTGGTGGGCACTTGAGACAAGCAAATGATTTGAAGGGTTGGTCCTTATCATTGCGACTCCGTAGTTTTATTCTATTCTATTTCATCATAACTTGTGTTACTAGCTGCAGATGTTCAAGCATTTTGTGTTGGAGATTTCTCAGAGTGAATAAAGTGCGTAGGATTGTTGTTTTCTATTTGTCCTCGTTCATTTGAGTGTGGTTTACACTGCTCGCTCTATTTCGCGGCTGAGATTTCGCATAGTATGAGAAAAGCTGACTCGTCTGCATTGTGTTGGTCATCGCAATCTCTACGACATTGGCTTGTCATCGAGTCGTCATCGCGTTATCGTCTGTTCTATCGTTCTGTCTCATCGTCGAATGAATGTGAAGGCCCTCCTCACAGAAGCCGAACAAGCCGAACAAAGCTGTGCATGCCGCTCCACCCGCGTCTGGTGCGACTCCACACCTCCAGCCGGCTCCGGCTATAAGATGACCCCGATATCGTGCGCCGCGTCTTGCGCAACCGCACCCATCAATCGCCCAGCAGTCCGTGCCAGAGCACCAGCCCGAAAGCGATTTAGTACCAGCCAGAGTCCACACTTACAACTGCTGTACCACCCAAATAGTCCTTTTTCGAATGCGCTCCTCGTAACGTGTAATCAGGCGATATGAGCTCATGCGCTTACAGCGCTGACCAGAGTCAGAATAGCTCAAGAGCGAGTGGAGTATTTCAATCAATCGACTATTCTCGAATGTACTGGCGCGACGACGGGCACGTTGGACGAGGATCACGTGGAAGCTGACTGATGCTGACCGAGATATTTTGATTGAGAGATTGAGAGATGACCCGATATAAATCAGGTGGGCTTGAATAAAAGCGGCTGCGTAGGACGGCGCGGGAAATTCAAAGCCTTTTTTTCCCACTCCAGCAGTTCACCCATACCCGTATAACGTAGACATTGAGATGACGGAGAAGGTCAAAGCAATCGGCTCGGTCGCTGAGTTTCGTGAAAAAGTGCGTAGTGCCGCCTCGGAATGATCAGTGGTTCCTGTTCGTTGTCTGATTAACAGTACAGATCAACTCGGGCAAAGTTATCGCCATCGACTTTTGGGCGACGTGGTGTGGCCCGTGCAGAGTAATCTCGCCTATTTTCGAAAAACTCGCGGGAGAGATTGCCGGGGTTGAGTACTACAAGGTCGATGTTGATGAACAGTCAGAGATCTCTCAAGAGGTTGGCGTTCGTGCCGTACGTTTACCCTTCCCGCCTACCTTCTGTCAGTGATCGATTGGTTTTCAGATGCCTACATTCATGATATTCAAGGACGGAAATAAGATTGAGGAGCTTGTTGGTGCTGACCCAAACGGGCTTCAGGTATGTCCCATTTGGTTGTCGGGTAATATCGCATGGTCGCTGATCAAGCCCGTAGGCATTGCTCCAGAAGGCGTCGTCCTTCGCATAAATGGGTGAATTGGACTCGGAAGTACCTACCAATTGTTTCGTTCGTCTGTTGTATGATATTCTATGCGATGGAACCCGAGTTGCTGTGTGTACATGTGGTGACCAACGATAGGCACCCCCGCGTGCGACGTACTAGTAATCTACGACGTACGACACTTGTAATTTCTGAGAGAAAACCAAGGCAGCGTATGCTGTAAGTGTGCGCATCGATCACAAATACTGTACAAGAATGACACCGTCGGGCTCACTCCCGCATGCTCTTTAGCCTGGCCCTCAGTAGCGAACACCTACCATTCATGAGTCACTCACCTCGTCTTGCGACGCTTTAAGACTCAATAGACTCTTACACACGTGTTTCCTGCTCTACAGTCGCCCCCTAGAGCTGTCCATTTCCACACACTCGACCGATTTTGTGATCGAATAAACTATTCTTCCCAGAGACGTGCAGTGTTGATTGTCCATTAAAGGAGCCTGCCCCGTCTACATCTGTTCGAAAGGAAGCGGATGGACCAATCTGAACTCGGTCAGGCAACTTGATACCAGCGTGCCTCCAGACTCTACCCTTTATCACAGCCTCCCGTAATTCCTCCTTCCAAGGTGTAAAAAATCGATGTTGCTCCCCTAGAATGCTGTCGATACAAGATCCTTGGGGCAGAACGAGCCGAGTTCTTCTGAGAGCAGGTCAATTATCAAGGAGTGTGCGAGGATAGGAGCTTGGTCGGTGATCAGATCGTTCTGAAGGAGTGTGCCCGAGCGCTATATGTTCGATTAGTATCTAAGATACAGTCCTGGTAGTCGTACGGGAAGAGTAGCTGGTGAGGGGGGAACGAGAGGAGACGGAACGAAAGACTGGACGCGAAGACAAGAAGCGAACAGAGAGAACTGTTGCGAGGGCGATGATAACGGTGGTGCAAAGGCGCGACGAAGGGGGATTGCGACGTGTGGTGGACGTGAGAGTGGCTTGCGGGCATTGACGATGGCAAGATACAGCGTGCCGGTGAAGACTTGTCACGGTCACGAGTAATGGCAACTTTCCCCACGACGTCGAGTTCGTCTGATCCTCCAGACGACAAGACCCCATTCTGTGGGATGTTCGTATTTCACTAGCCCTTTCTGGCGAATCTGTTTCGAACGAAGTGCTAACGCCGTAGCCAAGAGCAGATGTCGCCGACAATTCTCTCGGTACACCTGCCCCCGTTGCAATCTTCTCTACTGCTCGCTCTCGTGTTTTCGCGCCGAGGTATGGGAGTTGAAAGGGAAAAAATTCTTTTCGGGTTGGCGTACTCATATTAGAATGTTCGCTTTTAGGCGCACTCACAATGCTCCGAGCCCTTTTACCGCGACCAACTTACGTCGGACATCCACACCGAACCGTCGACATCTGCTGTCGAACGCAAGGCTATGTTGGAACTCCTGAAGCGCTTCGAGCAGGACAGTCTCGACGATCCGTTTGCCCATCCAGAGGAAAGCGATGACGACGAAGGTCCCGTAGATGACCTAGAACGACGGCTGGCAGGTATCGACCTCGGTGAGTTTTACATGTACGTCGCCACCTCGAGAGCGACACTAGAAGTTTGTAGAAAGTGCTTCTGCGGATAAGATATGGGATGCGCTGACCCCAGAAGAACGCTCCCGCTTCACTCGTGCCGTGCAAGATCCAACCTCTGAGTTGGCCAAAACTCTCCTCACCAGCCCGGACCTCGCGAACGACATTCCTTGGTGGTCAAGTTTGTCGACTACACCTCCGGTTAACGCCTCAGCGCCACGTCCCGCCCGGCCTCCTGATCTTATCGCTATACCGAAATCCCTCTTGGCCGTACCAACACCCCCGCCTCCGCCCGCGCCAGCCTTTCCGCTGGCGTATAACCTGGTTGCGATCCTGTAAGTTATGATATGTGTCTGCGATTGGCCCGATTCTGATTGCAAGGATGGAGCGTTGCATACGCGTATGCATCACGACATCTTTCTGCCTATCCACTCGCCTCCTCTTCTTCCGACGCAGGCCCCCTCGTCTCTCGTCTAGTACCCTTCCTTGTTGCCCGAGACGACAAGACGCGCTTCCCCGGCATCGAGTCTGTGTCAACTGACGTTTTTTCACGCTTTGGCGCGGTGCGCGACAAGCCATGATTCGCCATCTTTCACCTGAGTATTGAGACCATCCGCAGGGCACCATCACACCATCGGCATTTGCGCTTCTGTTGCGTGATGCAGCTACACTGCTGCGCCCGCCACTCATCACAGAAGGCGACGAAGGGGCGCTCGCGCTGCGCGCCCTGTCTGATCTGCATGATCTGTTTAGACCACGTGCCCCGCGCACTGCGGCGAAAGTAGTTTTCTACGCGGCGCAGGTCCAGCGCGCGTCCGCGCCCCTCTTGCGCGCCGTCGCTACGGACGCGGAGCGTTGGGCAGCGAAGCTCGAGCTCGAGCCGCAATCGGGGCCGGGGCCTGCCGCGGGGGTCGGTGGACTCCCACTTGGTGGTGGTGACACCCGAGAGAAACCGCATGTAGTTGAGCTTTCGTGAGGCCGCGGCGGAGAGTCTGTGCGCTTGCTAGGCGAAATCGTCGTTGCTACCGATTATACCGTTTATGTTATCCACCAATGAGACTCATTCCTTGGCGCAATCTCGATGGGGATGGTGATGGCGGCCCGACCGCACCGCAGTACTTCTGGGTTTAGCAGTGCAGTGTTTCGCGGTTGGCGACCACTGACCCTTCCTGCCCTCTACACCTACCGTCCGCAATGCGTGAGTCCACGCCTCGAAAACGGAGAGCAGGTCCTCAAACGTCAAACTCTGACCCGACCGAGGATAGTAAGCGCGTACGCAGCCCTCGTCATTGTCATATGAATTGCTCGTCACATGTCACATTGTTGCTGTTGCCAGACGAGCGAGCAGCGATACACTTTCAACATGCCCAGATACTTCAAGCTTTTCGTCGCGCTTGCTACCGCCTTTGCTCTATACCAGGTGAGCTCGCCCTTTTCTACCTCTGCCAACAAGGCAACCGAGCTGTGACCGTCTCGTGTAGTATTGGGACTTTGTAGGCCGGGCAGTCCAAGTTTGGCTGGGTCAAGACGACGAACCGAGTAGACAATTGCCAGGATGGAGCCCGAGTGACTACATCGGTCTCGAGGCTGACATTACGAAGCGTGATGCTGTTGTTGCGGCATTCCGGGTGCGTCCGTTCGCCCACTCGCTTGTCCTTCTTGCTTCCATGGCTGACACGCGTCACTAGCACGCGTGGCTAGCATATGGTGCGCAGACTTCTTTGTGTCCCGCCGTCCGTTTGGGCTTAATATTGTGGTAGAGAGGGACGGGATGGGAGCGGACGAGTACCACCCGATCAGCCGCAAGGGCTCCAACCTCACGGAAGCTGGCGGGATCGGCTACACCGTCGTCGACGCTCTCGACACGATGCTCCTCATGGGGCTCGAAGCGGAATACCAGCGCGCCCGCACCTGGGTCGCGGACAAGATGACCCTTGAGCGCGACGCCGACTTTAACACGTTCGAGGTGCGTCTTTTCGCCCGTTTTACGCGGCATTTGTGCGTGAGTGCTTCATCCTTTCGCGCCCGCGCAGACTACGATCCGCATGCTCGGTGGCCTTCTTTCCGCGTACCACCTCTCGGGAGGCGATAAGCTTTACCTGACGCGTGCGCGGGATCTCGCCGACCGCATGCTTCCCGTTTTCGATACACCGTCCGGGCTCCCCTTTCCGATGGTCAATCTCCAGAAACGCCAGGGTATCCAAGACCAAAACAACCGTGGCCTTGTCAGCACGGCGGAGGTGTCGACGATACAGCTCGAGTTCCGGTACCTCTCCGAGCTCACCGACGACGATATTTACTGGAAAAAGGCCGAGCGAGTAAGTTGAGAAATTGGCTCACGACGTGTGGTTTGCGAATGTGAAATTGCGTGCATAGGTGATGGCTGTCATTAGGGCCGCCCGCATGCCCCCAGGGCTTGCGAGCATCTTCATGGAGTGCGTACGATAGTTCGCTGCAACCCGATCAGAACTGAATCGACTTGTAGCATTCGTGAGGGGCGATTCGTGACTTCCGCTATTCGCCTCGGTTCTCGTGGTGATTCCTACTACGAGTACCTACTGTATGTCTTTATGTTTTATGTTAATCACACGAGGTGAGCTGACAGCTTCCCTCAGGAAACAGTTCATTCAAACGGTACGTTTCATGTGTTTCTTTCATCTTATATTCAGACTCAATCTTATGAATGTAAGGATCGAACAGAGGGCGTTTATCGCGAGGCATGTAGACGAACATTTTACGGCTGCATCCCGCATAATCCTAATTGCGGCTGCAGATGTACGAAGACGCCGTGCAAGCGATCCACGATCACCTCATTCAGAAGAGTCTCGCGTCTGGACTAACCTATACGGCGGAGCTTATTCCCGAGCGCAATTCTGCGGACCCTCAAGGGCAACTGTGAGTTCCTGTAACCTCATTCCTCACTCGGACATGCTGCTCATTCTCAATTCCTCCCCGTGTAGTTCATGGCGGCTGACGCCGAAGCAGGACTTCCTTGTGTGCTTCTTCGGCGGAAACCTTCTTCTCAGCGCGACGCGCCCCGGAGCCCTTGTGCAAGATGTGAGCGTGCCGCCCCGTCCAGAAGAGCTGTCAGAGGTTGGCCGGCGTGACTGGGCGACTGGGATTGAACTCATTCGCACGTGCATGGCCACGCACGACACAAAAACGTTTGTCCCGCCTCTCGTCGATGAACCTCAGGGTCGTTCGTTGATTTGATCTGCGGTGTGACCGCGCAGAGGACTCGCGCCGGAGATTGCACACTTCAGGATCCCGAGTGACAATATGCAGAGTGTGTTGAATGCTCCGGGTGATTGGTACATCAAAGGAGCTCGGTATGGACCCCCATTCCGGCATTGAGACACGTTGGTCGCTTAACGGCATGCCCGCAGCGTCGGAGAGTTCCCGCCGTATGACGCACGATACATGCTTCGGTGCGTCTTGATACCCTCTTCTCCCACGCCTTGCGAATGAGCTGACTGAACAACAATAGGCCAGAGACAGTCGAGTCGCTGTTCGTCGCGTTCCGTCTCACGGGAGATAAGCGTTATCGTGACCATGGCTGGGCGATATTCCGCGCGATCGAGGCACACTGCCGCATTCCAAGCGGTGGCTATGCTACCATTGTTAACGTCGACGAAGTGCCAGTGAGGCACGAAGACAAGATGGAGACATTCTTCTTGGTGGGTTTCCCCCAGCATTTCATCGATACTACTTACCTTGAAGAGATTGTAGAGCGAAACGTTAAAGTACCTGTTTCTGCTCTTCTCGGATGGGGACACGATCCCACTATCGAGTGAGTGAGAACCATTTGTGACTTGCGGACAACACCCCAACTGATCGTCTGCTGCCAGAGTACGTTTTCAACACGGAAGTAAGGAGATATCCTGCTATCTCGTCGATGCTTCGTCACTCACTGACACGTATAGGCCCACCCGCTCCCGATTTTCACTCCCTCCATCCGAACGGGTTTCTCTTGAATGCTCCAATCCTCGTGTATGCGTATCTTATCTATCAGGATCAATCTCGCAATGCCCTTATTACTTCATGTCCTCATATCGTAATTCGGAAAATCGTAAACCTTGTTACCTTAACAAGATCCGCACAAGAAGATGGGAATTACAAAGGCTACGTCTTCAGAACAACAATGCCTAGTCGCAGACACACGAATATATATGACTATCGGCACGAGATAGGTAAGAGATATACAGATAAATCGCTCCTCACGGCAGTGTCGCGAATAAGCAAGAAACAAGTGGTATACGACCCTTCCGGGCAAGTGAAATCACGAAAGCAGTCGGCCAAACGTCGGTCGCATACAATGTCCAGGAATCCTCTAGGCCGACTTGGACACAATCTCAGCATACGAGAATATCTTGCGGGCTTCATCATCGCCCCCTACACTCGAGATGTACTCCCATGGCTCGTCGGGCACGTTGCTGTCCGCGTCGTCCAGCGCAATGACGTTCTTGACCGACGGCAAGAACTCAAACTCGGTCCTCTCTGTTTAATCATGTTGTCAGTCAGCCGCCGGCGTCTGTGCGGTCATACATGACATGACATGACATGACATGGCGTGATTATAACGCACCCTTCGCTTTGGCCCCACGCAGCTTGATGGGGCGCACAAGAGCCGCGAGTGGCACCTCGCACCTGTCCTGCGTCGCGCGCAGCGCCGGTAGCGGCGGCGTGGGAAGCTCAGGCCAGTCCCCGTCGTCCGACGGCGCACTGGTATCCCTGCGGGCGTCCCAGAGCTCCGCCCAGATGTTCTCCATGGCGGCTGCTGTGGTGCGCACCGTTGGCGACGAGGGGCGGGCGCCGCCGCTGCCACCGCGGCCCGACTGGGACTTGCCCTTAGCGCGATCCGCAGGCTTCTTAGCGCGCTGCGTCGCAAACAGGTGCTCCGTGGCCGCCTTGAGTGCGGGGCCAGTGAGCCAGGAGGGCTCGCTGGCGGCTGGAGGGGCCAGGATGGCGCCGGCGGGAGCGGCCATCGGCTGAAGGGGGTTGGAAGCGAGCTTGGGCATTGGTGTATGAGCGGTTGTCGCTCGTTCGTACGGGGTGGCAAGGACAGAAGGCGAGATATATAAGCGCGAGGCGACCCCGGGAGTTGATTACACCACCGCCAGCGGTAGATCCGATGAATATGCGTAACTAAACGCGGACGGTTGGGGATATTCGGTACTGGTGTTTATAGGTGGTGCTGGTGTTGGAGAAGGATAAGAACCGACTCCCAAGGCCACGACCGTGCGTCACGTCATTTATGTAGTCATCATTTATTGGCAGACCCCGGGAATGGTGCCGATAAGTCTAGCAGTCGGAATGATCCTCTCCAAGTCCGAGCCCCGCGCTTGCATGGTCTCAGATCGCATCCGCCCATAGTAGCATGCTACGAGATAAGAGCGGGTCGTTATCACACAGTCGCAGTCACCGGGCCGGACGAGGCAGTGCGTCATTCGTGCGCAGATGGCCGGAATCGGTCTTCTCTCTATCAGAACATAATTTAGGCTGGGTGCGCTGCCGTACCTTTTGTCAGACACCGGCGATTGGAATGATCCTACTTCTCCTGCCCAATCGCGACATTCCACGGTTCTCGACTTGGTTCTCGATTCAAGTTTAGCTATTCAATGACCGGGTGTTACATACACCCATGCGTACTGCCAGCGCAGGTCTGAAACCTGTTCGGGGACGCTCATGCGGATCATATCGTTAGGCAATCCGTTTGTACCCTTCCTGCATTGTGATATCAGTGGCACATTCGACGGACACCGGAATGAGACGAGCTCGCGATCCGATCGCTGTGGGACCCCTCGTCGACCCAGGTGTCTGATTCTCGTCTAGCGCGGGAAATTAGGGGGCGCATCAGTGGCGCACCTGCCACTGCCAGTACGACCGCAAACGCCTCTCAATACATGTCTTTGGACGACCGGTCTTTGTCTTAAGGTACATGTCCCGGAATATAAATGGAATCAAGACAGTGTGCGGTCCCGGGACGAGAGGCTGTCCGCGACGTCGATCTTCTCAGGAGTAGGAGATTGCCGAAGTGGGAGGGTTTCAGGGTAATGGCATTGCGAGTGTAATCGTGGCGCCGTCGGACGACCGTGGTAGGTATTGAAAATGCCGAAATTGGAAGGGAACGCGGCTTGGCACATTCCCTTTCTACAAGTCTGCCAGCTCAACAGTCCGATAGACGACGTATCTACGACTCGAGCAATCGACATCACGAATAGACTTTGGCATACTGTATCAGGCATACTGGATGAGGACAAGGACCACTTCAGTGTGTTATCTATTACGCAAGAGATGACTCATCGCTAGCGGGAACTTTACGTACTAGAACTTTCAACTGGGAGATGACGACAATCGAGAATACAGCAACGCTCGAGGTCCGCACTGTCAAGCAAAGATGAGCACCGATATGAGGGTTACCGATCATACACCGTACGGCTAAGGCCGCTAAGGGCGAGGTGGCTTTTCTGGGTTGAGACAATTAAGTCAACCAACTGAGATGGTCGGCGAGAAAGTAGTCACAGCACTTCCAAGAATGTGCGGGCTTACGATATTGAGAAATCCGATCTTATTTAATCACCTAGACCCATCAACCGGAAGGCGTCAGGTCCCTGGTTCACTGTTCAGGTGAACGGGAATGTACTAGAAAACCTTTTGGTTGATATCTGAAACTCTAGAAGTTGGCATTCAGATAAGCGCGACAGAGAGTGGGCATGTGCTCCCTCTAACCAGCGACAGCAGCGGGTACACTCGCTAATCGATGGGGAATGGGAGCTCCAAGGGGAGCTCCACCCGCGCGTCTCAAATACTCCACAAAGCATAGACTTGCAGCATCCAGTCAGCGGAGAGATCTCTTGAGGACTCGTGAGCGAGCTGTGTGTCGATGTTGAAAGACTGAGGAATCCGACAAATACAGTACGAACCTGTTTTGTCAGCTTTCGGTGATACTCCGAATACTGTTGGAGGGCATGGCCACCTTGATGGGAGGGAACCATAGTTGTGGACAGAAATTGGTCGAGGTCGAGTCGAGAGGGCCACGACGAACGCTACGCGCTCATGACTCAAAACTTTCGCAGCAGGATCTAGTGAGATGAGACCCCAAAAAACAGTGTTCACGGACAGACATCACCCCCTCCCGAGAGAGAAGCCTGAGAACAAAATGACGGGAAGGTTACAACGAAGAGTGTCCAAAACGTCGGGCCAGTAGAGGCAGGCGTCATGATCGGAGGGCGTGAACATGGGCGTGGCCTTAGGGAAGTACGTGCATGCTCAATGAGGCTGTCCTTATGCCGGACCGGGGCACAGCTGCTTGTGGTTTTGTCTCCGGCCTCGACGGCGTTGTCAGTGTGGCACACAACTACCATGGCAGACGGCTCGCTCTCCTCTGTAGTATCTAGCCTCGTACGTGCTCAGATGGGTGCTTCAGTGCCCACAGCCGTAACAGACGAAGACCTCGACCGCCATGTAGCGGAGCTCATCCTCAAGGAGGCTAAGAAGAAGGCAGAACAGTATGACCAGCAGGGCATCCGCGCCTACCTTCCCCAGTCCGTTCATCTTCCTTGCCGTTTCTATTAACCCAGCTCGTAACATTGACGACTTAATAGGCAAGAGAGTAATGTACCAAAGACGAACAAGCGGTTTCTCTCTTCTATTATTCGCAATACAGACGATCACAACAAGAGCATCCTCCGAGCGCAAGCCCTCTCTGCCGCCGAAGTACGTATAGAGCGCGAAGCCCAGGAACGTGCAGAGCGCCGGGCGCGTGCAGAGGAGGCGGCGACTGCGGAACGTGCAAGGCGCTCGAGGCGTGGCAGGGACGAATCGCGAGAGCGCCAGCGCAGGCATAGAGAGCGGAGCTGGGAGCGGCTCGGGTCAGACGACGCAGGTGAGGATCGGTGGCAACCATCAAAGAGGCGACGGGAGGATCATGCGGGCGAACGTCATGGCTCCCGGTCTACGCGGAGGTCTCGGCATGACGAGGATGGTTCATCCAGGCGTCGCAGACATCACACTCGCTCGGAGGATGAGGACAAGGAGAGGCGTCGACATCGACATCCCCGCGCATCGAGGAGCAGGAGTCCCCGTGGATCCGTTGACCGGGCATCCCGTGGCGGAGGCGACACTTCTGCTTCCAAGCGGCCCCGCTCGCTTTCTCCTTCGGACCTTGAAGATGAAAGTCTTCATTCGCGGCGTCGTCGACGCCGGCAGGGCTCTAGGAGTCCTGACGTGGACGATGCACCCGGTGCCGACTCGCACTCGAGACACAAAAGGCGCTCGCACCGCCACAACACTTCCCGCCGACGCCGGCACAGATCACGCTCGCGCTCGCGCACTCCCGAGAAAGCATCTCGCTCGGAGACGTCGGAGTGGTTAGGTTCCGGGAGTCGGCCATCTGGCTCAAGAGCATCCAGTCAGCCTCTGGCCTCGGAGCATACCGCATGCGATCTCACTGAACGCGAATCTTCTGATTTACGCCGCAAGCTCAAAGGGAAGGGGAAAACTTCTTCAATGGATACGGAACCGCAGCACGAGCGTTCGAACACCTCTACCCTGGTCCCTGGATCTGTCCCACGCGATGCCACCCCCAACCGTTCACGCCCTCCTTCTCCTGGGCCACGTCCACCACCGGGTCCGCCGCCACCCCTTCCGCCACCAGCCGACTTCGCCCCTGATAGCGTTCGGCCTGACCTGCCATCGAAGATGGACAAGTACTTCGAGGCGTCCTATGACCCACGTTTTGATGTCGCACCGCTAGCTGTGCCCAGCGTCCCGGCGACTGGCCTAGTCAATAACGCCGAGTTTGAGGGTTGGGACACGATGCTCGAATTGATCAAACAGCGGCGGGCGGACAAGGCCGAGCGAAAGCGTGTTGAGCGCCTCGGTCCGGTCGAGAAGAGCGGAAAGGATAAGAAGAAAAGCAAGAGCAAGATTGCTGGGATCGGTGTCGCAGGAACGCTGGCGGGCTGGTCAGAGTCAGAGGGTGGGAACGCTCTTATGAATATTGAGTACAAGAAACGTGGGTCCGTGAGGGAGTGGGACCTGGGGAAGGAGACCCCGACATAACATGTGTATGTAGAGTTGTCGGTACTGTACTATAACTATTGCCACGTGCCCGTGCATTTACGCGACGCGTCTCACCCACGACGCGTCTTTATACCCCTCCATCATGACCACCACCGCCTCCATTGCCCAAGTACTCACATCCACCCTTAATCCCGACTCGAACATTCGAATTTCTGCGGAGCTCAGCCTCTCGGAGCTTCTCAAGAGTCCACGTGAGCGGCTTCACCAGGCGACACTCTTTCAATCTTTTCTCACTCGACTTGCCCTTACAGAGTCCGCGCTCTCACTCGCGCAACTTATTCTCTCTCGGGATGCGGAGTCTTCCCTGCGACAGATGAGTCTGGTGTGACCTATTCGCGCAGACCGTCTCTTGATGACGTCGCGTGCCATGCTTTGCGCTAGCACTCTGCAACTATCGTGCTCAGAAAGTACGTGAAGGAGCATTGGTCTCCGTTTTTCTCGCAGTTCAGAGGAGATGCGCCCCCGCCGGAGGTGAGCTCTCTTGTTGGACTATGCCTTGTTGGATCACCATGAAGTGCGTGTAGGTGAAAGACCAGATCCGCCAGGCTGTCTTCCAGGGTCTGTCTGATTCGGATCGTAAGATCAGATCTTTATGCGTGCGTTGATCCATCCAACAGTCTCACCTTACGCGACCAACAATCTGTCCCAGGCGCATACCTTATCGACGATAGCCAACAGCGACTGGCCGGATGAATATCCTGACCTGCTTAATCTCCTCGTCCAGCTTTTGTTATCTGGGTCACCCAGCTCCACCCATGGTGCCATGCAGGTGTTCACCGAGTTTGTCAGAACAGACCTTACAGAAGACCAGCTTCTGCCTGTCATGCGGGAGTTGTTGCCTGTCCTAATGTCGGTTCTGAGTGTCACCGAGGTACGTTTTGGCTCGATTGACCACAACGATGAATTGCGGAGCGCGCCAACATATATATCTAGCAACACACTCCCCTGACGCGCTCGCGCACGATTTCTGTCTTTCGCCAATGCGTCGAGGCGCTCTATATGGTCAAAGATCAGCACCCCCAAGCGGTCAAAGAGGCCGCTGGAAACGTGTTACCTGCTTGGCTGGATGCCTTCAATGTCCTTCTAAACCTCGATCCTCAGCAGGACGTCTCCGGCGAGAACTGGGACGGTCTAGAAATCCGCGTGCAGATCTTTAAGGTGCGTACTCTCGTCTCTGTTCTCTTGTTCGTCTCCTAGACCTGGTTGGGAAGAACAGACCCTCGACACGATACACACGTCCTTTCCACGCGTGGTCGCACCGTATTTGCCGGGTTACGTTACTGCTTCCCTGCGTCACCTCCATGCGCTCTATCCAACATACGTGCAATATTATCTTGTGGACAGCACGGCGGTTCCAAACTCTTCCGAAGGTGAGCCGATCGAGTTGTACAAGCTCATTGCCCCTCTCGTCGACTTCGTCACGGGCGCTACACGCCAAAGCAAGGCTCGCGTATCGTTCGATGAGGGAACGTTGGCGCAACTTGTCGATGCGTCAGTGCAGTGGAGCCAGATGACGAAGGAGAATGTACGTGCGCCAAGTGCTTCTTATGAATGATGACTGTATGTGTGAATTTAGGAAGAAGAATGGGCAGCGGACGCGAATGTGTTCATCTCTCAAGAAGAAGACGATACCCAAGCGTACAGCATCCGAGCCGCTGTCTTCGAATTGCTCTCAGTACGCCGTAGTTGAGGACACCTGCTACACCGGCCTAACGCTGTCTCGTTGTAGTCTCTTTTGACAAACACCCCAATCCCAACGGCATCCGCATTGCATTCTTCTATCCTGCGTACAGTCACGACAGAGGCCAACCAGGCTCGAGAAGCTGGCGTTGAGGACTGGCGAGTCACTTCCTGGTTCTCAGTGTCGGTCTATTTATGCCTTTTTTTGTTCTCAGGTGGCGTCCTCTCGAAAGCGCTTTCGCGATCCTGGGGTCTCAGGCGGAATCGATTTTGGACATCTCGAATGACGAGCACGACGCCGGTCGCCCCCGGCCTATAGATATCGAGTACCTCCTCACGCATGTCATCCCATCGCTGCTTACACTTTCAGGTTCGTGGCATCAGAGTCAAGATGACGACGGCACTCTAATAGCCATAACATAGCCTATCCGTTTTTACAAGGTCGTTGCCTATTTCTCGCCAGCCGATTTGCAGATATGCTTTCCCCGGACGTGCGCGGGCAATATCTCGATGCCGCTGTACAGGTCATCGAGTCTAACGAGACCGAAGTCCCGTTCAAAGTCTCCGCGGTCAAGTCGATCCAGCAGTCAGTCCCTTGTTTAGCCTTGTTTACTCCCACAAAAGGGCATTGTGTTGACCACTCAAATGCAGTTTTGCGCCGCATATTTCTGATGCCCAATCAGCCATCATCCCTCGCATAACGAGGGACCTCGGGCCGTTCTTGCTAGAAACTTCGGAAGACACCTTGTCCCTTGTCCTCGAGACGATATCTGTCTTATGTGAAGTCGGAGGTGGCTCATGGTTTACGACAGATCTAGCTGGAGCCCTTACTACCGCACTTTTGGATGTCTGGCCGAAGAATATCAAGGGTGCGTTTCGCCATCCCTTCACGGGGCCGGTCGCTTATCCTAAGCCATTTGACAGACCCGGTCTTCTTGTCTATCCTCAATGATGTATTTCACTCTATTGCAAGTGCGAAGGTGCCAGGCGTGTATGAGACAACCGTGAAGCAAGTGTTGCTGAGGCTCACTGCGTCGATCGGAACTGCCAACGCGGACGAGTCGTGGGTCGCCTCCTCAGCGCTCGAACTTATGGGCAGCGTCGCGCGAGGTGCCCCTGAGACCGGCTTAGGGGAGGGTTTCTTCGCCGCCATCGCACCATGTGTGTTCGACTGCCTCAAAGTCGCCGAAGACCGCGATGTCTTACAGGTGCGCGTGCCTTCCCAGTCCGTCCGTTCAGAGAAAGCTTGACATCATAGACTTGCTATTGTAGAATGGCGTTCTGCTCCTGACGCTCGTCGTGCGTAAGGATGTCGGACAGCTCCTGTCGTGGACGCACACCGACGGCCAATCGGGCCTCCTGCACGTGTTCACGGTCATCGCCCGCCTGCTGCAGAACCAAGACGAGTCGGGCGGGCTCGTGATCGGCGACCTCATCATCCACCTCTTCCGGCGCGCCGGCGAAAGCGTGCTGCCGGTGCTGCCGGACCTCCTCCAGGCGATGCTGGTGCGGATGCGGACCGCGCAGACGGCAACGTTTCTGCAGAGCCTGGTCGTCCCGTTTGCGTTCCTGGTGTATAGCCACCGCGACGCGGCGCTCGACTTGCTCGAGGCGACGCGCGTCGGCGAGGGCGAGGATAGCCGCTCGGGGCTCGACGTGCTGCTGAACACGTGGTGCGAGAATGCGACGACGTTCCAGGGCTTTTGGCCGACCCGGGTCAGCGCGCTCGCGCTGTGTACGCTGCTAGCTTCCGAGCGACCCTCGATGCGGGCAGTTGTGGTCAAGGGCGACATCATCATCACGGCTGCGACGAAGAACAGTGGGTTTTTAATTTCTCCCGGATATATATACACCCGCACGGACTTTGGTTAATCTCTCGTTAGCGATCATGACACGTTCAAAGACGAAAGTTGGTGAGTTGGCAGATCGACCGCCTCGAAAGAGGACTTTTTTGATTGTTGTGTTGCAACAGAGCCGCCTCAATTCACCAGAGTAGCGTTCCCGGTCAAGGCGCTCAAGCTCTTACTACACGAACTACAACCAAGTGGCGAAGCCGCGAGCCTGGCAGCACCTAGAGCCCCCCTCGATGCCCAGTCCGATGACGGAGTAAGCTACTCAGACCTCGCTTTGCCCTGTGACGATTTATTGTTCACCCCAAAAGGATTCTGACTGGTCTGACGAGGAGAGAGTAAAGGAGGACAGGTTCTCGTTCTTGGCGGACGTGATGGGTGTGGGCGGCCCGTCGTTCGACGATGACGGCGACTTACTTACCAGCAACGATGACGAGGACCTCCAGAAGGATCCGGTCTCACTGATCGACCTTCGCGTGCGTTTCTTCTTAGGGATGGCCCGGATACTGATAACAGGACGTCCCATTTGCAGGCACATATCACTTCTTTCATTCGGGAGAGTGCGGCGCGAGATGCGGATGGGTTTGGGGCGCTTGCAGGGCAACTCGGCGCAGAGGAGATGATTGTCGTGCAGCGCGCGTTGCAGCAGGAACAAAGCTGATACTCTGTGGCGATCGTCTGCAGTTGGGTGTGTTTTGTGGAATACAAACTATAGTAGAGATAGGAATATGGGAATGCCTTTGCACGGAAAAATTGAGCCTTGCATCCTTGATACGGCCTCTCCACGAGTATTGAAGAGGATCCAGTTTCTTTCTTTTCAAAAATCCTGACAAACTTTGTCGACGTGAGACGGAAATACGTTTATTTCAACCAGATTATCGATGAACATGAAAAACTGAACAAAGAGTGTATAGATATGTTCCATGGAGATTGTCGACATGCCGTGTCCTCGAAAAGTGTAGACACGACACTTCCTAGCCTGGGTTCTTCTCGAGATTACAGAGACCCGAAAAGAGTCACTGGCACTGTTAACAATGGTGGAGGAAATCTGGCATCGAACAGCGTGGCATGATCCCTGAGTGAAAAACTTGGGGTGCCAACACCGCCTGCTTATATATGTTCCCAACAATTCCCACGGTTCACCGATGGCCGAAGTTTTCCCGTACAGCGGCATCAACCGCGACTGTCATAGCACTCACAGGCCAGCACAACAGCAATGCTACGGGCCTATCTTCTACGAGGTGCGTGTCGATATATAAATACTATCTCTATTCGTACTAAGCATACTCAGGTTCCAAGGTGGCAGCAACTACTGTCACCTCGGTCGCGGGGTGCAATGCCCCACTACACACCACGGCCGTTCTTGGCGTCGAGTCTGCGCGCAAACGACAGGCGCGTCTAACAAAGCAGAAAAATATCGCAAAGCGCGAGGAGCTCGGACAGAAGGCCGCTTCTACGCGGCCACACGTCGTCCTGGGCACTGTCTCTGGCGATGACGCCGCCTGGGCCTCCTGCGACCTCGCGCGGGTGCTCGTGCGCGCCGCCGAGCTCGCGCCTGACGCGCCGGCGCAAGATGTCCGCATACCTGCGGCCGACGCGGACGTCCACCTGCCCCCCACTCTGGCGTTCGGCATTCGCGAGCGGGAGCAGCGGATGGTCTTCGCACACCTCCCCCTGCTCTCGGCGGACATGAGCACGCGCAGGGAGATGAACGGCATGCAGGGGATGAAGGTGGCGGATATGGCGGCGCACCACGAGCGGCAGCTGGGGGCGGGCGTGGAGCAGGCGAACGCGGTCGCGAGACTTGTCGACCTGCGGAATGCCAATGCGGCCGGGATCGCATTCGAGAACCGGCGCAGGGTCATCGCGGCGTTCTCGGAACCGGGAATGCCGAACGATACAGGAAGGACCGAGGTGCAAGGTGTGCAATGCCGATGGCGGAGTGTCGTTGGGTCAACCACTGACGTGTTTCCGCTAGCGGCGCTCCTGACATTGCAAATACGCAGCTTGTGGAACCACCTCAGCGAATTCAAACGTGACGTGGCAAACCGGAGAAACTTGCGTCGGCTCGTTCATCAGCGAGCCAAGCTCCTGAAATACTTGAAGCGCACAAACCGAGATCGGTATGAACGAGTCTTGGAGCGTCTTGGACTAGTCCCTGGCGCAGTCGAGGGCGAACTCGTCGTGTAGCATCGTCTTTGTCTCTTTGGGTACCTCATGCCAGATGACTCCCAGGCCTACCTACGCTGATCGTTTTCGATGCCACCTTCTCGCGTTCTCACACAACCTTGCATCTAATATACCTACTATTCATATCATATATGAAACGACGACGCACCCCGATCACGGTCTTTTGATGCGTGCGCCGCGCACTAACCCGAGGCCTCGAAAGACCCATAGGCTTCAAGAACACCTTTAGTCTGCGAATACAGCATGGAGGGGTTCGTCAAGCGGTATTCCAACCACTGGCGGACAACCCCGCGGCACGCAACAATGCTGCTCAGCCAAGAGGAACTTGGATTACACAGGGAGGTAAAACTCATAAGGTCTGTTCTACGGTGATGCTTATGACATCTTGTGCTACAAAATACATGGTCCGTCTCTCATGAACTCCCTGAATTTTGTTATGCGCTCGGATCGGCTTCTAGTCTCTTGCAAGTCGTCGGTAATCGCACTCGCGGCCGTCTCGAACAATGCAATGAGAAAACGGGGCGATCGAAAGCATGACCTGACTTTGCCATGGCCATCGCGTTTAGTGAGAAGATGGCGAATGGCACCGTCGAGAGGAGGAAAACCTAATTGAGGGTAAAAACGGTGGGTGATAGATACGTACTTCTGACGTTTGCCCGGCATAGGTTTAAGTTCCCGTAACAGGAATTAGGAAGGTTCTTTCGAAAATTCATCGAGCTACTTTGATGAATTTTCAAAAGAACACTTCGAGCAGGCGTGACTTGCTCATCCCAGATGACTGGACAATTGGGCAGTACGGAGCGTATAACCCCCTTTTCCCTCTCCTCAGCAATGTGCGCTGCGAGAGCCTCCAGCGCACGTTCCGACAAATGGCGTCTCCCAGGATTTCGCAACAGCTAAAAAAGTACGATGTATCCGATTACACGGCCAAGTGTGAACGGGTGAGATAACCTTCTTCCTTTAATGAAGCGGGAACAAGGTTGAAACTGAAGTGGGATCATGGACATCATCGGACATCACTGAAAGACGAGACTGAAATGAGTGGTTGATGATAAACCGGTCCGTAGGCCGGGGGCGGGTCACGACATGGCTCCAATCTTTCTCTTTACGCGCCTTTCTCAACATCCGACAAAATCTGACGCTCCTTTCTTGGCCACATTCCTTCTGAATTGAACAACACTGACAAGACTGTCCGGGCGTGGCCCGAAGAGACGCGCGAATGTCGCAACGGCACTGTAGATAGCTTCTAGGACACCTTCAAAGGCAGTATCCGTGCCATCGTCTTGCCATTAATGTCGTTGGTACAGGCTCGGCAATAGATGAGAGAGCGCGATCTGAAAAATCCCTGCTAGTGGACGCTGCTACTAAAGAAGAGTCAACGGACATGACCTCGATATCTGGTGAAGCTATGCGCCGAGTTTTGGCAGATGGCCAGAAGACAGCTAATAGTGTTTATTTGACATCACAAAGTCTACAGGGTTGAATCTTGAAGCTTGAAGCGCTGAGGGGAAATCGTTCAAAAAAAAATTCGGCGCGCAGTGGCAGTGGCTGGCTAACTCGGAATGATAGGCTAGTAACTTGTACTGCTGTGGCTGAACGATACGTCTTTCTCAACTATTGTAACAAAACACCCAACTGCAAACGATGAACTTCGCTGTACACATGGATCACGCCCCAGGCCTTTAACTTTTCTGTTGCCGCTGGCAGGCGAAAACTGTATTACTGTATTTCGTGGGGCTGCCTGACTGTGTGTTCCTGACCTTCTGATTGGCATTTTGACGTGGAGACGCGTACTCAGTTCGGCTTCAGCATCACTCAAGATAGCAGAGGCCCGACACAGCGTATGCCAACACGTCGCAGGTGCTTCGGTGTGCGTTGTCCGCGGAACTCGTAGGCGCTTCGGCACCACCGTACAGTTGTGGATTACCATGGGAAGGAATGTCCCACATCACCCTCACAAAAGGGTGTTTTCTTTCTTCGAACACATTGCAACAAATTTTCTGACGCAAAACTTAAAAAAGTGTTGGACTTTATTGACATTCTCATCAAGCTGAACTACGATTCCGTACTTCTGCCATTATTAGTACAAATGACAAAAACACACAACCCGGGAAACTCTATTATATGTTGTTATCGAGCTCCCAAGTGGACATGAGTGGGGGGGGGTCACGTATTCACGACCCCGTTGGCTCGATGCCTCTGCTCCAGGAGATCAGCAACGTCGACGAATCACCAAGTAAACCATACCATCACAAAGATCTGACGCCATCCCCAAGAAGGCCACTGAGATCAGCCTCGAGACCGGCGATAAGATCAGCTACGTTAAATCAATCAGGCTTGTAAAAAGTGCGTATTTGCTCAAGAACGCCCCGACAGGATTCTCCTGTGGCTGGGCCACCGGAACGGCAAGGGCAAAAGCAGCAAGAGAAACTGCGAGGATGGTTCTCATGAACATCATTGTGTTTGCAATTGGATAGACTGGTGACTGGTGGTGAAGAAGAGAGAGGTCGAGGTTGGGATGATGATGACAAGGTTGCGAAGATAGGTGGCCTATTTATACCCAAGGTCGCATGATTATTCTCTATCGAGGGTGGACACGATTTTGCGACGCAGTAATTCGGACTAACTAGTCCATGGCTACAGTAGTGCAGGATGCTCTAATGACCGTAGCGTCGGTGCCACGGTCAGACGTCAAAGCGCGGCGGCGTGGTGCTATTTTATGACAGATTGGATTGCGACGTCGCGCTACAGTAAGGGCTTGCGATGAATGCGTGCAGAGGATAGTCAGCACATGACCAATGTTGTCAACTACGGACGAACGGAGATCTCGTCTCGCCGTACGAGACGAATTACATGTGTTACATGTGTACTCAGCATCGTGGGCAGACAGACCAGCCTGCTTAGTGGTGATCTATGTAAGATCTAGAGCACGCAAACGGCTGCCCGTGAGGACTCAGAGACTTAGAGTTCCAAGTTCTTCCGACTCGCAGGCCTGCCAGTGCTGCAGTGCCAAACCAGAGATTCGAGATAGTCGTCACAGTACCGGCGCACGGTGCTCGCCGAGTCGACATAAGTAATGTATCACTTCGCTAGTCGCTCGGTTGTGAGCTTCTGGTCCGTGCGAGTTAGTCGCGTGTCCCGTTAATGTCGGGAGACATAACTCAGTAACATGTTCCATTCCCTTTGATATGTCGCAGCGCCTATTGTATGTACATATTTGGATAAGATGCGTGGTGCCTTGCAAGCGCCTGCCAGTGGCCAATGGCGGCTATTGACGCGACGGAGCTTCGCGTCTCGCTCCGAGCTAAACTAGAATAGCCGTACACCACTAAGAGGGCCGAGTACTCGCTAGTCACGAAGGCACGTTCTTGAATCATTATCGTCTTTGTCAAACATGCAGGCTTGTGCAACTGGCGGTGGGTACTGTGGATATCACCGAAGTCCTGAAGCTATTGGAGAACTGAAAGATGGCTGTAGGAGTGACATAGTACGTTGACGCGTTGACGGTGACGAAGAGCTGTTGAGGTCTACTCTACACTTCTTCAAACGCCGTTGTCAAATACGCCGGGTCTTACGAGACTCCATTCACGTCTTCTCTGACAGGACGTCTAATAGGCTAGGAACCCCATTCTTGGAAGACGCCAGATGGGCAATTTACATGCGTATGGTCAAATTTATTCTCTGCATAACTTACTGTATTGCATGAGATACAGTACTACCTGAGTGGATCGTCGCGACTCCCAATTCCCGAATTCACGGAACCGATTGTTCTCAACCCTGAGCAGCTCTTGCGGCCGACTCCATGATGACACCCTGTAAGAAAACTCCGCTCGGCCTAGTAGGTATAAAGAAGCACGCCTCTGCCACCTTTTCCCTCATTTGCTCAGCAGTTCTGAACACTTCCAAACCCACCTGTCTCTCTCGACCACCAGCTTCCCTTACTGCCAGCACAATGATGCTCATCAAGGCCATCTTCGCTGTCTCTCTCGCAGTCCTCGTTCTCGCTGCTCCACCCGCCCAGCCCCGAAATGAGGAGCACAACGTTTCAGGTGAGCCGTACTTGAATGAACTTCCGCCTGGTATCAGCTTTATTCATTTGGGGCAGATGATCTTCTTGATGTCTTCGCAGATGTTCTCGCAGATGTCCACGTACTGTAAATCTGTGATGGTAATGCTCTCTCTTCTGTGTTACTATTGATATGTTCTGAACTATATCGCAGGATCCCAGCACTGGCAGAAGTGATGACATGTGTCCTGCTTGGGACCTATGGACATGTAGTACGAGCTTGATCGTCACGCATGTCAGACTTCGTGTGCGCGGAATGTGAACGTATCTGTATATAAGTTTGCGAAAGGTTTTCGCTCTGAATAATTGAGGCCGACCCGAAAACTACCGTCAGTTTGTGAGACGAGCACGTCCCTACTATGCCTCATGTAGCATATTCACGGGGTGGCTGGAAAGCCTGCTCCGTGTGCCTCGAGTTGTGCCTCGAGTCCCTCCATCATCTAAATTGGGTACAGTATCATATTCATATACCTCGACACCGCACATTCATTCTAATTACAGTGTTTCTGTCACGCGGATACAGAGTTTCTCCCCCGCCTCCGGTGGCGCTCACCAACTAGCGCCAATATCTCGATCTTTCAATCCTCTGGCGACGCCACATGTGATGCTCAGGTCATCCAAGGCATCAGCCGAAAGCCCTTCATGTGGCGTATCGTTCCGTGTTGGTTTACAGTAATTATTGACCGTTGACGCGTTGACGCTCCAGCTCTGACAGCCCAGCTGAAAACATGGAAGCACTATTTGTGTGCCCGTTGAAGTGACCGCTAAGCTTTACGAACGCAGGTGACTGCGTTTGCAACCCAATCGCCGGACATTCGATCGTGTCAATGGCGACCTTTGACGCCTTGGAACAAACGCCCGTAATGACCATTTCTTCGTCTCTTGCACGTCCTCAAGAATCGTTTTCCTTAGCGCAAAACATCTAACCAAGCAAATACCCTGTCAGTGCAATGGTGACGCTTGATGCAAAATCGACTGTGGGATGGAAGTTTATCTACTGTCACAAAAATTCAGTGAAGTAGATCTCCCGCCATCGGCATTGGAAGGCCGAGGTGGGATAAGACCGTGTGGTGGGCTCCCAGTGGCATGACCCTAAGACGGTGGTTCCACGAAGCCGAGACAACTGGACGGGCTGTTAACAGACGACGGAAAGAGCTGCCCGACTCATACGAGCGATTGAGCCGCGCCAGCCCGGAACCGCGCCCGAAACGCAACCACATCCCGCTCGAACTCGGCACGGACCCCGAGTTGCGCACAAAGCACCTTCAGCGCGCGCACTGTCACTCGCTCCTCCTCATCTCCGCGCCACAGAACGACGCTCATGCTTTCCAGACGTCCGCGCATGCGCGCCTCCTCGCGGGCGAGTGCGAGTGCGGGGGCCGCCGCGAGCGCCACATGGCGCAGACGCGCGCGCAGCGGCCGCGGCAGAAGCGCGGTATACGGGTGCTCCGTGCGCAGCGCCTCGATGCGGGGACATCTACGCGCCGCAACGTCCGCTGCGGTGAGCATCGGCAGGGCGAGCGCGGTGAGCGTAGTGCCGTGCGCCGCGAGCAATGTCGCGAGGACCGCGGGCTCGGGCTGGCGCACGAACTCGAGCGCACGAACTAGAGGGGCGGTGCTGGGGTCTGTGAGCCAGTCCACGAGCCCGGGAACGAGCGCGAGCGAGGGCTCCAGCGTCAGGTTGAGTGGGCACAGTGGGGTGGGCAAAGGAGGTGACGCTGGTGGAACGGAGAATGAGGCGGGAGTGCCGCGCAGGGAGAGGGTACGCAGGGTGCGATGGTAGAGTGAGAGGAGCGCGCCGAGTAGGGAAGTATCGCTTGACCAGTTAGCGAGACGGAGGGCGGTGATGCGGGGCCCAAAGCGCAGTAAGGACAACGCCTCGTCTTCGAGGGCGATAAAAGGATTGCCATCCCGCTCGTTCAACGGGCAGGGCTTCGGTGAGGGGTAGAAGGTTAGATCGAGTTCTGATAAGTTAGGAAACAGCGAGACTGCATGAGCGAAAGAGTGTGCGTGCAGACGTCCAGGTTGTTGAGGATCCAATACGGCACTTAGTGACCGTACATGCCGCGCAAGACGCTTTTCACGAGTCCTATGGGAGGATATGGCGTTGAACAAGGCGTTGAAGGCCACATGGGAGCGTATGGAGACATGTCGAAATAGCAGCATCTGTGCAGCCGGTGACCAACCTTTGCTGACAAGAGCAGCGCTTAGGAGAATCCCGGTATCTCGGTGTAGGCCATGTGTGTGGTATCCTGCTTCAAGAATGGCGAGAACAATTTCAACAGGGAGACGGAGCGCTCGACCAGGCTCGGCATATGTATAAAATGGCGGTGCGCGTGGTGAAGCGCACGAGTTTTGAATGGCACAGTAGGTGACACTAACTCCTACGCGATGCTACAGTAAAAATATAGGCCAATATGGGATGGGACAAACCTCCAAAGCTACTCACGAACATCTTGTCCAAACTCGCAGCACCGGGGATGATTTAGTATCCTGAGTGCACGCAATGAAGTTACCAAGCAGCACCTTGAAACGGCCCCGTTGGATAGAGGAGAGCGAGCGCGGGCTTCGAGTTATATAATATATGGATGTCGTGGGCATCGAGTGGAGCTCGCACGCCTTCGGAATCAGTGTGAGGTCTGACATACATCAGCCACCACGAATAGCAAGCATCCTTCTGAAAACCATTGGGACGCCACATGGGAAGGAGACGTCACTTGTGACAGAAATATGCTGAGAAGACACGAGGTATACTGTATTCGCTTCGAGTCCTGCACAGAAAGGTCACCGGAGTGACTGACATCACTCTAGCGGATCATGTGTGATCCACCACGCATTACAGTATGCCTACTCTGAGTGATTCATTCCGCTACGCTCGGAAGGAAGAGGTCAGAGTCAAACGTGCGTCAACCGCTGACACTTGAAGACGATTAGGCGGAATGCTGAGGAGGTCAATGGTATGCCACGAGCGGTTAAATGTGTGTAGATGACTTCAGTATATTAAATTGGTTTTTAAACCAGGCGTCGACAGACATCTGGGTGGAGGAGTGCCCACTGCCCAGACGGAGGAGGGTCAGACTTGCTCTCTCATCGCACTCGACACGTCAGTTGCAAGGTCAGCTGACTGTAGGGTTGCACAGACATACTGCGGTTCCGACTTGCTATGTAGCACAGACACACTGCGGGTCATCGATGACCAGTGGTGCCCGCAGTGGCGCACTCCACTGTATGGTCGGACCGGTGATATAGATAGGAGGCTCGTGCGACTGCGCAGGACACCACAAAGCCTCCGGCTGACTAAGCTTGTTTTGGTGTCGCATGCCGTTCAGCGTAGTGTCTGATAGATCTGATCGGCCAGCTCAGCAGGATGAGTGGCAGACAATGGGCAAGCCACGGAAGGACGACTCGCAGCCGCCCTTTGATAGACAGGGTCCTGTCAGGTCAATTCAATGAGGTCGTTATGGCCAAGTAGCAACAGGGTTCAAGTTTTACTGCCAGATGACCAATAGCTAGACGCTCTGCTCCACCAAGACCCCACAGCTGTGTTCCATGACAACCCGTGACAGACACAACGCTCTCAGTTGTCATATAAAACTAGGGGTCATTCATGCACCACAACCTCTATTTTCGTTTTTCGCTCTTCTCTTAAGCCGTTTGACATACTCAACCACCAAGTACCATGAAAGTGACGAGATTTCTCACTTTTCTTTCCCTGACCGCGCTCGCCCTTGCTGCGCTTGAGCCCCAGCCCCAAGAGAAGCGTCAGGGTGCGTAGCTCCTTCCACAGTCTATTGCTGACAGAGTACAAAATTGAATCAACCCCACCGTGCAGTTTTATCGGTGGTTGATTCTGTTGCGGATGATGTTACGTCTGCCGGTACGTCCTAGTAGCGTCGTAGAGCTCACATCGCAGCCCTAATCCCATCCCGCAGCCGGGTCTGTCTTCACACAAGTGACGTCTTTCGGCGGATCCGTTGCGTCCGACATCACCTCACTGGCCGGTAAGGTTGAGACCCAGGTCACTTGTAAGTCCCATCTAATACAGGGTTCCCGGAACACTTACGAGGATTTGCAGCCATTGGTGGGAAGGTTTTCACCGAAATCACATCTGTCGGTGGTCCTGCGATCACGCTCGCGGAAAGTGGTTTCGGCAAAGTCACCACCTTTGCTGGTTCCGTTTATACAGTCGCAACGTCTGCAGCAGGCAGCGCGGGTACATCATCATCTGGGTGCGCCATTTTGAACCGAACTAATGCGACTATGCTAACTAAAAAGAAATACGTTACTAGGAATGGAGCTGTGGCGAATGTCCACCTTTTCCATGTCTCTGCACCCCTATTCTCAGCACTTGCTGCAACAGTCGGTGGAGTGATACTCGGTGCTTGGGCAACGTTGTAGAGGTGTATGATTTGGGCGCGTGGATTTATCATTTATTTATGTTCGCACCGAAACCCCCAAGCCAAACAAACTTGCACTTTGTTCTGCTGTTTTGCCGTCTAGTACATTCTTTCGTCATTTGTGTCCTGGGATGTTCCCACTGCCTGTCACTGTCGTGATAAGACCACAGGGCCATTATTATGGCACACGTATTTATAAATCAGTGTTCTTCTGGCCGAAAATGGTGACGCTCTTCCCTCCCACGGTGCCGTTTCACCTGTTTCATCACTGTCATACTGCTTGGCGCCAGAACGAAGCCTGTCTCGTGCGGTTTTGGGGCCTGGTAGAGTGGGTCGGGTGAAAGCTGGACTATTGCATCGTGACATGGCTCAGCCTGTATACCATCTTGACCTTATGAAGAGAGTGAGTTTTCGCGCCAGTACAGGGGCAGGGACACCGCTGTCTAACGTGGTATTTCTGCCAGTGGACACTCTACCGACGCTTACCTCGTGTTCTGTCTACTCGGGTTTGGGCCCTGCACAAAATACTTCTCACCTGACTGATGAGCCTTTGATCTCGTGGGCCCTGACAGTCGTCACTAAGTGGATATCGCCTACCTGCTGCTCCGAGTTCCCGTGGTTCCAGGAGCGGTCAAGTATGTTTGCCCGGTATCTCGAGGGCGTCCGCGCAATAAAAGAAAGAGCGTTATGCACTGTGTTCCTTCCAGACTTTCTCTCAGAATGCTCGTCCTCGCTCGATATGACTTGCTCATTGCTGTCGTAATGGGGTTCAGTGGCTTGGTATTACTCGTGATGCAAGCCGGCAGGCGTCGTCTACCTTATCTACCTGGACCCAAGCGTCTCCCGGTCATTGTCAATCTATTCAGCATGCCCTCGCGAGAGGCGTGGGTTACGTACAGAAGGTGGTCGGAAGAGTTCGGTATGGAACGACCATACACCCCTCGTATCCGTTTTTTTTTACTAATTAGCCTTGGTCAGGCTCCGACGTTATCCATGTCGATGTAATGGGGTCACATACATTTATCCTCAACTCGATAAAATCCGCGAGCGAGTTACTTGAGAAGCGATCCAATATATATTCCGATAGGTAAGATAGTAGAGCAAGGACGAATCGTTCTATTATTGATTGGTCTCATACGCTTCTCAGACCACATCTGACGGTGATGCAAGAGCTGTACGTTCAAGTCTTATGAGCTAGTATTCGGTGATATTCTGATCACTCCCACTTCAAGCTTTGGAATGGATTATAATATTGCCTTTGCACCGTACAGATCAGCATGGCGTCACTCGCGCCGTGAATTTCGGGCAAACTTTCATCCTGCTGATCTCGAGGCATATCAACCGCTCGAACAACGAACCGTCCACCATCTTCTTCGCAATCTACTTTCTTCTCCGGATAACTTCGTCCAGCATTTCAGACAGTGAGTTATGCTGTCCTGGTCCATCCAGGCTGTTTGTTGATATCACGGCAAAGTATGGCCGGACAAGTCATCCTGTCAATTGCCATGTGCTCCCAGAGAACGACCCATATGTAGCGGATGCAGAAAAGGTGTTTCAATCTGTCGCCGTCGGCATGACCAAGGAAGCCAGACTTCTGGACTCGATCCCCTGGTGTATTTGCTGCCACGTTATCTTGAAACCTGAAAACTGATAGGTAGTTGGACAGTGATCAAAATGCCGAGCTGGTTTCCAGGGGCCCGTTTCAAGCGCTATGCGCGGGAATGGCACCCTATTGTCGTTGGTGCTGTAAAGGCCCCATACGATAAAGTGAAGAGAGAATTGGTGAGTGTTTTTTTTTTTCAGGTCTCGTTGCTTACAACATTGAGATGTTTTTACTTAGGCGTCCGGAACGACCACTCCCTCAGTTGCCGTGAATATTATATCGAGACTTGACGAGAATTCAACTGAGGAAGACCTATGGATTGCAAAGGCTGTTCCGGGGACGATGTATTTGGGTGGTGCCAATACGGTGCGTTTAAGCTGACCACCTGGATACTTGATCACACTTAAGATATTGCACATAGACGGTCTCTGCACTGCAGACATTCGTGCTCGCAATGACACTGTACCCAGAAGTGCAGTGCAAAGCGCAAGCTGAGATCGATGAGATAGTCGGAAATTCGCGGCTTCCGGAATTTTCGGACCAAGACGCGCTTCCTTACGTCCAAGCAGTACTCAAGGAGGTTTTACGCTGGCACCCAGTCGCCCCACTGGGTGTGTTCCTACCCACTTATCATTCCCGGCCTGGGTACTAACAGGGTACTTTTCCAGCTCTCCCACACAAGGTCATGGAGAGTGACTCCTACGAGGGGTGCCACATTCCTGCGGGTTCGGCAGTTATACCGAACGCGTGGTACGCCAATCCTAGGCATTTTCCTTCCTTTCATTGACGACGATGATTCCTAGGGGAATGATGCACGATCCTGCGGTGTTCGCGGAGCCGGGCCGGTTCCATCCCGAAAGCTGGCTTTTGCTCCTGCCCTCCTAAATCAAGCGTTCGGCTTCGGGGCACGACAGTGCCCGGGTCGTTTCCTCGCCCGTGCAAGCATATGGTCGAACATGGTGGGAATATTGGCCGCGTTCGACACCAAGCCCACTGAGGACGGTCCTCCTGAGGAAGTATATTCGTCGGGATTTATCTCGTACGCCGCTTCCCCTCCCGTCCCGCGAAATGAACACAAACTGACGGGCAATTGACCGTAGGTATTCCATGCCATTCCAGTGCTACATTCAACCGCGTTTAAAGGCAGCTGAGTCGTTGGTGCGGGCTACCGAGAGTGAAGGATGAGGTTGTAACCGTGTGCTGCTTTACTAGACAGTTGTCATTATGATCTCAAGGTTTTGACTGTAGATATGAATGACTGATGGTGACTCGGATACACCTTGCAGAAGAGGGGTGAAACTTTCCATTGCTAGCCTCTGACGATGTGCGGAGTGGAACCTCGTTATCCCGATATCGATAGTGTGGACGGCGCGTACATTCTGAGAATCTTCTCTACATAAAACGGAAACGTTTGTGACATGACTGCTGTGAGCTGTCCTTCCCACGCCCGAGGTTGGCGAACCCGTGCCGACCTCCCTTGAAGACTTCGGCGACAAGTATAACAGCCTCTACGAGTTCATTCACTGCCGCGACCTGACTTGAACTCACCTATCCTTACTTTGTACTTGTGCAGTCCCGACGGCTGCCGCAGCCGCAGCATCGCCGCACAGGAGCTCGACCTCACGCTGGTTACGGTAAATGTACGCGCGACGTACACCGACTCAGACTATCGGGTGTCTGGGCAGAAGTTATGGAATACGCGGTACTCTACAGCATCCTATTTTCCAAGGTCTGGGTGCCACCGCCACTAGCTACAATACAAATGCTGCGATGAGCAAGAGAGGATTTGCGCTCACTCGTCGAGTGGGATGTCCTCGACGGTATCGTAGAATTCCTGCGCGAGGCGCTTCTGCACGTCGAGGCTGCTCTCTTCCTGCTCGGCAGGAAAGTGCCGCGTGCATACACCCATACATATGAGCGGCGTGCGTGTCGAACGTAATCAAACAGTACGCACAGGTGTTCCCGCCACGCCGCGGATGACGAGGTAGCGTCGACCCGTCAGGATCGTCTCGGTTACCACGCCATCGTGCGGCGCGGCCTTGGAGCCTGTGACGAAGCCGCCGGCCTCTTGCGCGATCACGATGCCCGCCTGTAAAATTCAAACCGGTCGATGCAATCGGTGCCGACGATCGTACGTGGATATGAGGCGTGGCGCACGCACGCATACGTCCCATGACCTGCAAGCGCGAGAAGCGATCGACGTTGAGCGTACAGCCCAAAAGGAGGGAGAAGTGGGGAGGGCGGCAAGGGGAGAGACGTACCAGCATCCGATCTCCCTGCGGGTCACACGCGCGAGTCAGTCCGTCGCCAATCAGTCGTGAACACCGGCAAAGAGGGGGGGAGGAAGAACGCGACACGAACCAATACGCGTCCAGCGCCCCCTGTGCAACGAGCGCAAAATTCAGCGCGGCGCTTCCGACGGAGCGCAGCGAGTGCGCCATGACGCCGTGTGGTGGTGCGCCCGCGAGCCGCGCGAAGCTTTGGGTCTTGGCGCGTATTGGCTCCTGCGTGCGGTCCGAGCCCCATTCGACGGCGATGAGCGCGCCACCGAGGCTGGGCAGGGGGCGGGCCGGCGCGAGCGGAAGGCGTTGCGGCTGCGGCTGCGTGCGTGTGTGTAGGAAAGCGCCGGCGCCGCGCACGCCGGTGTAGAGATGGTCGAGGAAGGGGTTGTATATCACGCCGAGGACCGGGACGCGCTGGTCGATCAGGCCCAGCGAGATGCACGCGTAGGGGAAGCCGTGCACGAAGTTAGTCGTCCCGTCTGCGGCGCGGCGGTTGGTAGGTCCTGTCGAGGCGTGCGTATAGGGACTGCGTACCGATGGGGTCAACGCAGAACGTCGGGGCGTTCGTGAGGGGTGGGCGGGTTCCTGCAGAGTAGGACTCTTCGCCGATGCTGCGTGCAGAAACGATTAATGACAGCACGTTCGATCCTCCGAGAGCCCGCAGCCATCGGCGGGTTCGAAGAGCTAGAACGCTACTTTACAACTGGAAATGGGGGTATGCGCCCGCGATCTCGCGTCTGACGAGCTCTTCAACTTTAACGTCGTACTCCGTGACGAGATCAACCGCGTTCTTCTTCTCGCCAACACTTCCTGCACCCGCGCGTTGGATCGCGTGCGAGCCCTCGAGTATGAGAGCACCTGCTTTTCGCGCGAGCTCAGTCGTGAACGTGAGGATCTCTTGTAGGTCTGTGGGACCGAGCGGGCCTGGCATGACGAACGAAGATGAGAATGAGGTGTTGTTTTGAGGGTGATTAACGGTGATTACGCGATCGGACTTTGGAAGGCTGGCTGAACTTGGTAACAGGCCAACACGTTCGTTCATACTAGTAACTTCAAGATGATACAGGCAGAAATTTAGGACAGGACGACCTGCTCTCCCCCCCCACCCCTTCGTTGAGCGTCAGTCATATCCAAGGCAACCTGCCGTGGAAAACGGAGATAGAACAAGCCAATGACGAAATTATGTTGCCACTGCTTTACATCTTCACTGCGGTAACAAATATCACTGGTGGCCCGTGGTGGGTCCTTGAACCACTACGTTGTCCGCCCATGTTCGCCGTAGCAAGAAAAGGAAGGAGTTCTCCATCCGGTGCTATTGACCACTTTATTTCCCTATGGACACACGTTCGATGTGATGCCTCTTGCAGTGGTTGCTGCTTTATGCTAAAGGTGAGTGGTCATAAGCTGCTTTCTTGAGGGCCGCCTCACGATAAATGAGAGGGCAATTAGTACATCCCTTCATGATGCTCATTCACACTCAATACAACTTTATTCTCACTGCTGTGGTTGGTTTCAGCAGCTTGGGATTATTTGTGATGCATGCATGCAGGCATAATTGGCCTTACCCACTGGGACCTAGCCATCTCCCAGTTGTTAATAATCTATTCAGCATGCCCTTGCAAGAGGAATGGGTTGCATACAAGAAGTGGTCTGAGAAATGCGGTGTGAATGACTTGTTCACTCTCTTTGTATTCACCCTTTGTTTAACTAATTGGCGTTGGTTAGGATCTGATGTTGTAATGCCACAGCTGGCGTTATCGTGCGACGTGCGCGGTCGGGTTTATTCCGGAGTGAAGTCGTATCAGGACTTCAGTATGGTGATGAATAAGATCGTGGGAGCAAGGCTCTACCAGATATAGCGGGGATCTCTACCAGGGACGCAGAACGTATGTTGTCTGCCAGCGAGGAGCAAAACTAAAAGGCCCTCTCTCGCACCCTTAGGGAGGGCAAAGGGTGACTCAGTCCTAGAGATGGAGTACTGCTGTGATTCGAAGAGATATCGAGTCTACTGTACAAGCTAAGTAGACTACGGTTTATATAGTATAGTCTGGTGTTTGTCTGGGACAAACACATGACGCGATCCTACTATCCGGATCCTAGGAATGAGTCATATCTATCGTACATGAGTAAGCGTGCGTCATAGTGACGTTGTAATGACGTCATATGGAACGATCAGTCAGCCAACACGTCATGGATCAGTAAGCAGTCCGTAAGCAGTATGAGTCATGGGGGCAGCACGTAATGGAATGTGATGGAATGAAGTGGAAGAAAGAAGAAACGTGTCCGGATTCGTAACATTACCCCCCTTTCAGGTCTGAAGTCGGCCCGACTTCAGCTCTCCCCATCCCCGTACAGCTCGATGTCGACTTCTTCGTCGACCAGATCTTCGTCGTCAAGGGGTGGGCAGCGATGCGCGCGCATGAACCCCAGCGGTCCTCGGCTCCCGCAGGCCCGACACTGCTTGCGCATCGGGCAGTCGACCTCCTTGTGTCCGGGGTTGCTGCGGAGACACTTACCGCACCATGTCGGTACGTTCTCCTTTTGCTCCAACGCCTCCTCTACCGTGCGGCTTCCTTGCGGTACCTCGATCTTCAGCCTCTTGAAGAGGCACTTGTTGGACCAGTGCGAGTAGCTGCCGCACCAGTTGCACTTCTTGGGCCCCTTCCGCTGTGGACAGCGTCTCCATTTGTGGTTGGGGCTGTCGCACTGCCAACAGAGGCTGGAGTGGGGGGTGTCGTTGAGTCGAGGCATTTCGAGGGGTCCCCGCAGACGTAGTCCGAGGGGTACGTCCGACGGCGAACGTGTCGGCCCTGTAATCATGCGGGCGTAAGCGTCGGCGAGGGTTTGGTACAAACCCGCCCTCTCCATCCGATCCTGAATCGCTCCGATCGCTTGTTCTACGTCGAACCGCGCACCTCGGAGTTGGGTCTCCTGCACACGGAGATCGTCAAGCTGCTTTTCGATCTTGATTTGCAGCTTGAGTTTTTCTTGGAGACGCGACACCTCCGCGTCGATGCGCGGATCTTCTAGGCGTCGGAGCGTCTCGTCGATGGCGTAGGTGCGCGGGTTCTCTCTCGAGAACTGGAGGATCTGGGAGTTTGTGATGGGGATGGGGAGGTGTGTCAGATTTGGAGTGGAAAGGTATACGGGGGCCGCATAGAGGGGCTTGTCACGGCCCATGGTCCCGACGACTTCTTGCCCCTGGTTGCGGTAATAGATGAAGGGGGCAACGACTTGCGTTGCGTGATATGAATCGTCGGAATGGATGAGGAGGGGGTAGTAGCGGAAGGATGAAGGTAGGTTAGGGAAAAAGGGGATGCCCGGGTCGTCGTCGTTGCTGCCTTGGTCGGCCACCCGATTGTAGTCGATGGGCTCCTCAACTTCTTCTACGACGGTGGTGGCGAGGTCTTCCATGAAATGGAGGAATCGGTCCTCCGCCATTTCTCGGATCATATCGGCCGATGGGATCATGACCGGCGGTGGGGTGACAGAGTCTTCTGCCACCGCCGTCCTTGATTCCGTTGGTGATGAGATGCGGGCCTGTCGGGCAGTGTCCGCGAGGACTGCATTCCAGTACGCCCCTCGCTCTCCTACGCTCTCGTACTCGTCGATGAAAGAGGAAGTCATTTTTTGTAGGAGTGGGAAGGAAGGGAAGGTGATGGGGTTTGGTTCGTCTCGAGGGTCCTCCTTTTATCCTTTGTTGGGCGCTCCTTCGGCATTAGGATATCTGTTACGTCCCGGAACCGTTCTATTAATTTTTCTTTATTTTACCCTATGTTAACCTTTTCTCTGCGACTCATGGTGACTCACAGGCTTGACTCATGTGACCACCTACTATACAGACTCGTGACTCGGTATGTTCTCGTGTCTCTATTGTTGTCGTGACCTCTATTGTCCATGTGACCTATTATCACATGTTGACGGACTATGACTCATGACTCTATTGTTCTGGTGACATCATAGATCACATGCGGACTCCCTATTGTTCCCTGTGACCTATTGTACTCGTGACGCCATTGTTCTCGTGACGTCTA
>WNGR01000823.1_pt1 | contig 61039 bp, 55 predicted proteins | sample 5407581 | NCBI WGS metagenome assembly WNGR01 (sample SAMN13153383, study PRJNA577476) | soil metagenome | isolation source: 80 cm soil or saprolite under Garry oak tree replicate 2 | place: USA:California | collected 2016-06-15 | reverse complement strand
TCTCCAGTTCGGCCCGGGACGGTGCGGGGGGCAGCAGCGCACCCGGCTGGTCGTCACGGATGTGCTGCCAGACCGTCCCACGGACCCGCAGGCTGTTGCGGCCCCACGGCTCGATCCGGATGGTCTCGTGCCCGCCCCGCCACTCAAGCGCCTCGCCACTGGGGGTGACGACACCCATTCACGGCCCCGTCCGGGCGGGCATGTGTTTCTCGAACCAGTCGACGAGACGGGTGCAGAGGTCGAGCAAGGCCGGGTAACTGCGCACCCCGTGGGCCTCGGTCGGGTAGATCGCGAACACTGACTCGATGCCGCGCTCAGAAAGCGCACGGTGAAACTGCAGCGACTCGGCTGGGTGGCAGTACGGGTCGAGCGCCCCGGCGATGTTCAGCGCCGGTGTGGTGACATTGGCCACGTGCATGAGGGGGCTGCGCTGGTCGTAGGCTGCACCGAGCGCCAACGGCTGCCGGTCGAGAAAGATCTCGTCAAAGGCGCCGATCACGGACGTGTGGTGCTGGCTGCGCCAGTGTGTGACCGTGTGCATGGGTACCGCCGCCTTGAACCGCCGGTCCTGTGTCACCAGCCAGTTGCTCATGAACCCGCCGTAGCTCTCCCCCATCACCCCCACTCGCTCCGGGTCGATCAGGCCGGCCGCGCTGAGGCTGTCGATCCCGGTGAGAATGTCCTGGGCGTCCGCGCCGCCCATGTCACCAGCAACAGCCCCGGCAAACTGCTGGCCCTTGCCCGTGGAACCGCGCGGGTTCGGGTAGAGCACGGCGTAGCCGCGGCTCACCAGCACCGGCACCCAGATGTAGGTCAGCAGCCAGCGCTCCCGCCAGGCCCAGACCGGCCCGCCGTGCACACTGACCACGAGCGGGTGGGGCCCCGGCGCGCCCGGGCGGGCGAGCAGGCCGTCGATCTGCCATCCGTCCGCGGCGGTCCATGCCACCCGCTCGCAGGTTCCTATGTCGCCCAGAATGTCCGCGGTCCCACGGTGCGCGGTGCTGGCGATCTCGGTGGTGACCCCGTGCTCATGGATCGCGATGCCCGGCGGCAGCCGGTATCCCTGGCGGGCGGCGGCAACGGCGCCGTCGGCCAGCACGGCGGCGTCGGGCTGGACCATGCCGCCCAGCGCCTCCGGTGAGCACCACAGTTCCGTCGCCTCGCCGGTTGTGACGTCAACGATGCCCACGACACTGTCCAGGCCCCTTAGTCCCGCGAACGACAGCCGGGTCGCGTCGAGCCAGCGAAGGTGGCTGACGTCGGCACCACATGTGTCAAGCCGGCGCTGGCCGCCCGCGCCGTCGAGCAGCAGCAGGTCGCCAACCGTCATGCCACGGTCGGAGGAGATGGCGCTCACGACCGCGATGTGCTGCCCGTCCGGGGACCCCGCGGGAAGGCCAAGCTGGACCTCGCTGGTCAGCACCGTCTCGCACTTGCCGTTTTCCAGGCCGATGACGGAAAGCTGGGCGGAGTACCAGGCGCTGTCCGTCCGGTCCGCCGACGTGACCGCCACCGCCCGGCCGGGCCCGGCCCAGCCAGCTTCCCACACGGTGATGTCGTCGCCGGTGACACGGCGGGCCGTCCGGAGCCCGGCATCGGCAAGCCACAGCGCCCGGCCTTCGGCAGCGTCGCGGCCCCCCTCGACCCGGGGCATCCAGGCCGGCGCGTCATCACGCGCGCCCGGCGTGCCGGAACTCCCCGGCCCTGCTGTACCCTCGCGCAGCCCGGCAACCCGCAGGAGCACCCGGTGACCCTGCGGGGACCAGGCAAGCTGCTCCACGGTGCCCGGGACGCTGATCTCTTCGGCCTCGCCAACCGCCGAGCGTGCGAGCACCTGAAGCTGGCTGACCCCGCGTGCCCGCCGTTCGGAAAGGAACGCAAGGTACTCACCGTCCGCCGACCAGCGGGGTGAGAAGCTGTCCGCGGTCCCGGCAGAAACCGGTACGAGCCGGCCATCCCGCACGGTCACCACCGCGCGCCGGCCCGCGCCTTCCGCAGCGTCAAAGACCAGTGCGGTCGCCACGATGTCCCGGCTGCCCGGGCGCACGTCGATCTCAGACAGATCCACCGGCTGACCGAACCCAGGCTCGTACAGGCGCCGGAAGAACTCGCTGACCTCGCTCCCTGTGCGGGTTACGGTCAGGTCTCGCTTCAACGCTCCCCCCTCTCCTCGCACTGCCTGCCCTCGGGGGGCGGTGAGGCATGAACCGGGGTGGACCGGATCAGCCAGAAAACTGTGCCCACACTTCACCTGGCCCACGCCGGGGCGCCGGTTCACGCCTCACCAGGCCTGCGCCGGGAGGCCGGCCGACGCGGGCCATGGGCACAGTGTTCTCCCGCACAGGCGGTGGCGCTTCCGACGTGGAGCGGAATTTCCGGGCCAGGCTTACTGCAAAGCTGACAATCGCCGCCCTGAGGCTATGCTGCTGACGTGCCACGTTATGAGTACCGCTGCCGCGCGTGCGGTGCGACGTTCGAGCGTTCCCGGCCCATGGCGCAAGCCTCCGATCCCTGCCAGTGCCCACAAGGCCACGACGACACCGTGAAACTGCTGTCCACCGTCTCGGTTGGCGGTCGCAGCAGCGCCGTGGAACCACCGTTGGCCGGCGGGGGCGGCTGCTGCGGTGGGGCCTGCGGCTGTGGGTGAGGCCGGGGGCTGAAGCCGGGGGCTGAGCCCTGGGCTGAACCGGGGAGGCGCGGACGGCGGGTGGCGGGACATCCGCGTTCAGGGATTATTTTTGGCGGGCTCGCCGTGAAGCGCGTTGGCTTTCCCAAGGCCCCAGTACGCCTTGGCGGAGATCTGGTCATCCGCCATGCCGCGGGCAGCCAGCGCCTGGCGCAGCGCGAGCACGACCTTCGCCTCACCCGCGAGATAGGCATGCCCCGGCCCGGGTGGCAGCGGGACCCCCGTGACCGCGTCCACCAGGGCAGCCGGGTCGCCCAGCGAATGCCCCAGCCGGTGCAGCCAGATCAGTTCCGCGTCCGCCTCGCTGGCCAGTTCCTGTTCATCATCGGGGGTGGGTACCTCCAGGATCACGGTTGCCCGGACACCGTGTGGCAGTGAGCCAGCCATGGCAAAAAACGCCGGCAAGGCAGCGAAGTCCCCCGCGAAGACGTGCCAGTCCGCGTCCGGCGCCGGGAAGATCTTGCCGCGCGGGCCGATCGCCTCGATCTCGTCCCCCGGCCGGGCCGCCCGCACCCAGCGCTCGCCCGGCCCGTCATCGTGACGGACGATGCCCATGGTGAGCAGCGGGCGGCCAGCGCCCAGTTCCTGGATCGTGTAGCGCCGCCGCACCGGGCGGTCACCGTCGACGCCGACCATCAGCATGACGTCCTGGCCCGGGCGGTAGCTGAAGGTCGCCAGTTCGGGCGCGGTCAGCACGACCCTCTGCATGGCCGGGGTGAGCCGGTGGTTGTCCACGACCTCCAGCCGCATGCGGGTGGTCCCCGCCAGCGCGCCGGACAATTGCGCGAACGGGTCGTTCAGCACGCGCGGGAGGCCGGCTCGCCGAGGATCGCTCATCAGGTAGTTGCCCTTCCGGGGTGGGGTGGCCTCACCGGGGTCAGCCCGGTCCACGTTCCAGTGCCGGGCTGCGGACAGCAGCCAGCCAGCGTCCTTGCGGGGCTGCAGCCCGAACCTGGTGATGACCCGCTGACCTCCCTCGTGGTCGCCGTAGAGGATATCCACCGTCATCTGGCCGCTGGACTCGACTGCCTTCCGGGCTTCCTCGTGCTGTGGATCGGAAGTATCACGGAACGCTCCCTGCCAGAACCCTGTCTCGCCGGGTGGCAGGTAGAGATCACGGGTCTGCCGACGGAATTCCGCCAGGTCCGGGGCGGTCCCGCCAGACTCTTGGCCGGGGTAGAACCGCCACCCGTGGACGATGCCAATCCCGGGCCCCACGTTGCGCAGGGAGGCGAGCAGGTACACAACGCCATCTTCGGCCATGGCGGCGGCGCAGCCCCCGGCCACGTGTAGCCACTTGCCTTCCGCGAACATCACCTTCTGCTGCTCATCCTGCAGCCGGGATGGCAGGAACAGCGGCCGCAGAGCCACAAGCAGCGATTGTTCGGCGGCGCGGGCCGCGCGGTTTGCCGACCGCACCGCTGCGAAAGTCGCCACCGCGAGCACCAGCGTGCCCGCCGCCGTGGCGAGTGACGCGATCGAGGGCCAATCCACTAGGGCGACACTAGCCAACCTCTGGGACTGGATACTGCGCGTATCCATGGAGTTTGGCTAGCGTTACGGTGACAGTTGTGCATGAGACCCCCGTCCATAGCAGAGGCGGTTCGGCGCGGGTGCCAGGCAGGCCCGGCCCCGCCCGCGGCGGCCGCCGGTCCCGGCCCCCTCCCCCCGCAGCACCCCGCCTACACTGGCGGCAGGGACGTTCTGGGCGGGCCGCGCCTCCGTTATCGGCATGTCGTGCGTGGATAACCGGGTGGAGGTTTCATGGTGCCGGCGCACTCGCACGACTTCGAGTTCGATGACACTGAACGGGCAGCCGAGGACGTGGTGAGCGCCGCTCTGACGGCCCGCTACACGGTCGTGCCGGACGGCCGGTCCCGGGTGCTGCGCCGCACCTGGCTGGACACCTTCGACTGGCGCCTGCACCGGGCGGGGCTCACCCTTTCTCACGTCACCGGGCGGGGCGCCGGGAAACTCGCGCTCACCCGCGGGGACGGTGATCCTCTCACCGCTCCCGCAGGCAGGCTGCGGTGGCCGGCGCCGGCTGGCGCGGTTCCGGGCGGGCCGCTGCGGGAGCAGGTCAGCCCGGTCGCGGGTGTGCGGGCACTGCTGCCGGCCGTGCGGACCGTGAGCACCGTGTCCGCGCTGCGGGTGTGCAACGCGGACGGCAAGACAGTGGCCTGGCTCAGGATGGAGCGCACGTCGGTAACCCAGTCGGTCATGACCGGCCTGCCCACGCGGCTCTCGGTCAGCGCGGTACGGGGCTACCAGGCGCAGGCCGACCGGATCGCGCGGCTCCTTGCTGGGACCGCCGGCGTGGAGCCCGCCACGCTTCCCCCGCTCGACGCTGCGCTGGCCGCGGCCGGCCGGCGTCCCGGGGATTACACGGGCAAGATCAATATTGCCCTCACCGCCGCCATGCCGGCCCGGGTCGCCCTGGCCACGGTGCTGCTCCGGTTGCTCGACACGCTGGAAGCCAATGTCGCAGGCACGGTGCGCGATCTTGACACCGAATTCCTGCATGACCTGCGCATCGCGGTGCGCCGCACCCGTTCCGCGCTCAAGCTGGGCGGTGCGGCCCTGCCGGGCCGGCTTGCCGGGGAGTTCCAGGGCGAATTCAAGTGGCTGGGGGACGCCACCACGCCCACCCGCGACCTCGACGTTTATCTGCTGGGATACGACAGCATGGCGGCAAAGCTGACCGCGGCCACCCCGGCTGAGCTGGCCCCGTTCCACGACCACCTGGCGCGCCACCGCGCGGCAGAGCAGCGGCGGCTGGTGCGGGCACTGCGCTCGCCCCGGTTCACGAGCCTGACCAGCCAATGGCGGCACGCGCTGACCGGGCTGACGCCGCCCGCGGGCGGCCCGGATGCCGCCCATTTCGCGGCCGGCAGCATCACCCGGGCGCACCGGCGGGTCCTGTCAGCCGGCGGCGCCATCACCGCGGATTCTGCCCCTGAGTTGCTGCACAATCTGCGTAAGCGCTGCAAGGAACTGCGTTACGCGCTGGAGTTCTTCGCGTCGCTGCACGATCCGGTCACCCACCGCCAGGCGGTGCGGCAACTCAAAGACCTGCAAGACTGTCTCGGGACATTCCAGGACTGCCAGGTCCAGCAGCACGAGATCCGGATGATTGCCAGCGACATGGTGGAATCAGGCGGCGCCCAGGCCACCACGCTGCTCGCGATGGGGGAGCTTGCGGCGCGGGCCGCCCGCCGGGAGTCCAAGGCCCGCAGAAAGTTCGCCGGCCGGTTCGCCAGCTTCGCCAGCGAGAAGAGCAGGCGGCGCTTCCGGGCGCTGACGGCTGCCGGGCAATCATGAAGATCCTCGCGACGTACAACATCAAGGGCGGAGTCGGCAAAACGGCTGCCGCGGTCAACCTGTCACACCTGGCCGCCAGTGCCGGTTCCCGGGTACTGCTATGGGACCTTGACCCGCAGGCAGCGGCCAGTTACCTGCTGCGCATCCGCCCCCGGGTCAAGGGCGGCGGCGGCGCCCTCATCAAGGGCAGCCGGGAACTGGACGCGGCGATCAAGGGCACCGACTTCACCGGCCTCGACCTGCTCCCGGCCGACTTCACGTTCCGGAACCTGGACCTGATGCTGGATGCGACCAAGAAGCCAACCCGGCGGCTGGCGCGCCTGCTGCGCCCCCTCAGTTCCGATTACGACCTGGTCTTCCTTGACTGCCCGCCGGGCATCTCCCTGCTGTCAGAAAGCGTCCTTTACGCCGCGGACACCGTGCTGGTGCCGCTGATCCCGACCACGCTTTCGGTACGCACTCTCGACCAGCTCACCGAATTCATCGCGGGCATCGACGGGCACCGGCCGGGCGTGCTCGCGTTTTGCTCAATGATCGACCGGCGAAAGAGGCTGCATCTTCAGATTGCGGCTGACCTGCCAGCCGAGCGGAAAGACATGGCCGAGACGGCAATCCCTGCCCTGGCACTGATCGAGCAGATGGCTGTGCGGCGGGCCCCGGTGACCGCTTTCGCCCCCCGCAGCGCCGCTGCCCGCAGTTACGCCCGGCTGTGGGATGAGGTGCGCGCCCGGGCACTGTGATCATGCGCCCAGCGGGCTGCCGCCGGTTCGTGCAGGGCGCATGGCATCAGGAAGCACTTTTGTGCTTTATCACTAATCGCCCAGCTATGAGGCATGTCTTCGTAGATCCTAGATGGAAGGAAGCGTGAAGGGGGGAACAGGTGAGCCGCAGAGTGCTCCGGCTGGAGATCCCCGTCTTCCCTGACAGGAGGATGATCCGGCTGCACGATGCCACGGTCGACCCGGATGCCCCGGGCCGCCCGCTTGCGCCCACAGGCGCCCTCATCAGCGCCAACAGGGAGCAACTCTGGATCGGCAGCCTGCAGGAAAGCGTCGGCGCCCGGCTCACCCTCGAAGAGTGGGACAGCCCACCCGCCCCGTCTGGCGATGAGTGGGGAGACGAGGCGAAGGCCGTGGTTTACCTGCGCGGCGCGCTGAGTATCGACATGGGGTCGGCGGGCCGGGCGGTGGAAAAGCTCAGGCTGGTGGGTGGCGTCGGCGACTATGTGATCCGGGTGTATGCCCGCAACCGCAGGGACGTGGCACAGCGCTATCGCGAGTTTTTCGCCCGGGGGCTGGATCCCCTCACCGACGATTTCCAGCAAGCCCGCAAGTCCCTGGAGGGAATTGAGGAGTATCTCCTCCAGTTGTGGCGCGAATACTGACCGGGCCTAGGGCTGCCCTCGAAGTATCACGGCGGGACTGCTGCGGGCTCCGGTGCTGTTGCGGGCGACGGTGCTGCTGCCCATCGCGGGCGTAATCTGGCTGCTCGCCTGCGTGCCCGGGCTGCTGATGACACTGCCGGCCGGAGCGGCCGTCGGGCGTGCGGACTCTCCGCGCTGCGGGGAACCACGCAGCGAAAGGAACGTGTACACCACGACCGACGTGACCGCCAGCATGAGCAGCGCGGCCAGCGATGCCACGACCCGTACCCGGGCCGACCGCAGGGCTGCCACTGGGGCGGGATCGGTGAAGGATGACAGCCGGGCGGCCAGTCCTGGCTCGGTGAAGGATGACAGCCGGGCGGCCAGCCCTGGCTCGGCCCGGCTGAGTTCCTGCTCGATCTGAGCGAGGATGCGTTGCTCCTCCATGGACAGGGCCATGGCGCCACCTCCGCCCAGTGCGCGCCACTTCAGTGTGGTTGTTTTATGTGCTATCCCCCACGCCAAGATCTTTAGCCGTGGTGGGTCCATGGGCATGCGGGAACTTTGTACCCGCATGCCCATGGGATATGAGCCGGCCCCGGCGGATGCGAGCCCGGTCCGGCCGGGCCCAGCGGGGTGTGGCACCCGTTTCCCTGGCCGATGTCAATCGAACTCATATTTGACTCCTGCGAACGCGCGTTCTAACTTTTCCATATGCGCTGGGATGAGCTTCGGACCGACGACACTGCCCCCGACGGCGGTGGCCAGCCGGCGGCGCCCGCGCTGTTCGAGCGCGGGGCCGTGGCCCGCTCCTTCGATACCCCCGCCTTCCGCGGCATGACCTTCTTCGAGGTACAGGCGCGGTCGATCATCAACAAGGTGCCGGACGCGTCGCGGATGCCGTTCCGCTGGACGATCAATCCCTACCGTGGCTGCAGCCACGCGTGCGTCTACTGCTTTGCCCGCAAGACCCACACCTACCTGGACCTCGACGCTGGCCACGACTTCGACACCAAGATCGTGGTGAAGGTGAACGCGCCCGAACTCGCCCGCAAGGAGCTGGCCTCGCCCCGCTGGGGGGGTGAGCACGTCGCCATGGGAACCAACGTGGACTGTTACCAGCGGGCCGAGGGACGCTACCGGCTCATGCCCGGCATCCTGTCCGCCCTTCGTGACGCCGCCAACCCATTCTCCATCCTGACGAAGGGCACGCTGATCCTGCGGGACACCGAGCTTCTCCAGCAGGCAGCCGACGTCACCGACGTCGGGCTGGCGGTCTCGGTGGGGTGCGCGGATGAGGAACTCTGGCGGGCGCTGGAGCCAGGCACACCCAGCCCGCAGCGGCGGCTGGAGGTCTGTTCCACGCTCAGCGGCGCGGGCCTGCCGTGCGGGGTGCTCATGGGGCCGATCGTGCCGTTCCTTTCCGACTCACCGGAGCAGCTCGCCGCCACCGTGCGCCAGATCGCGGCGGCTGGCGCCTCCTCCGTGACACCCATCGTGCTGCACCTGCGGACCGGGGCGCGGGAGTGGTTCCTGAGCTGGCTCGGTGAGCATCACCCAGAACTGCTCCCGCGCTACCGCGGGCTCTATGGGCAGGGGGCGTACGCTCCGCGGGGCTACCAGCGCCAGGTGGCCGAGCGGGTTCAGGCCCTCGCCCAGCGTTACCACGTGGGGCGTGGTGTCCCGCGCCGCCCGGCGCAGGAACGGCCCGCAGCCCGCCCGGCGCGCGCCCCGGAAGCGGAGGGCCGCCCCAGCGGCCGGGAGGGGAAGGGCTGGCGGGGCGGCCCTGGCGGGATAGGCGGCCCGGGCAGGATAGGCGGCCCGGGCAGGACAGGCGGCCCGGGCAGGATGGGCGCGCCGGGCGGAATGGGCGGGCCGGTGCGGAAGGTCCCGCCGGCGGGCCAGGAGGAGGGCGCGCCCGTCCAGCTAGAACTCTTGTGACCGCGGGGGCTGACCCCACAGGCGTGTGGAGGATGCATACCGCTCCGATGTCACACGGCGGTGGGGCCTGCGCCCGGTGTCTCCGGTACCGCCCGGTGACGCGGCAGCAGGACGGCGGGCAGGAACGCCACCGCGGTAAGGCCGATAGCCACCCAGAACGCGTAACCGAACCCGAGCGCGAGCAGCGGTGCCACCATCTCGCGCAGCTGCGCCGGCAGCCGCGTGAGCTGGCCTGCCCCGGAGCCGTGGGCGGACAGGCCATGCCCGGCGAACTCCTGCGCGACCCGCCGGGTCAACACCAGGACGAGCACCGCGCTGCCGAACGATCCTCCCACCTGCTGGATGGCAGACAAGGTTGTGGCGGCGCGGGACACCATCGCACGGCTGAGCGTGGCGTAGGCGGCGGCGAAGGTGGGCATCATGCTCGCGCCGACCCCCATCCCGCGGACGAACAAGGCCAGGCTGAGCCAGGTGTACGACGTGCTAGTCCCGACGTGGGTGAAGACAGCCGTGCCCGCCAGAACGAGAATTAGCCCGAACGGAACCACCCGCCGTGCGCCTACCCGGTCGGTGAGTCTCCCCGCCACCGGCATCGCCACCATGGCGCCGAGCCCTTGCGGGGCCATCAGCAGGCCGGCGTGCAGCGCGCCCTGGCCGCGCACGATCTGGTAGTACAGCGGCAGCAGCAGCATGCCGCCGAACAACGAGACGGCCACCAGGAGCATCAGCACGGAGCTGGCCGAGAACAGCCGGTTGCCGAACAACCGCACGTTCACAACGGCCGCATCTTGGCGCACGAAGCTGTACACGGCAAAGATCGCGAGGCAGGTAGCCCCGGCTGTGAGCCAGCCGAGCACCCGCCCCTGGGTGAAGCTGCCACGCGAGCTTGCTTCCGACAGTCCATACAGCAGCGAGGTCAAGCCGCCGGCCAGCAGCACCAGCCCTAGCGGGTCCAGCTTGCTGCCCCGTGATTCCTCCCGGCCGCGTGGCAGTTTCCATGCTGCGAGCAGGACCGCAAGGACGCCGATCGGCACGTTCACGAAGAAGATCCAATGCCAGCTCACCTTCTCCACCAACAGGCCGCCGATCACTGGCCCGAACACCGGCCCGAGCAGCATGGGAACGCCGAGGATGCTCATCGCCCGGCCCAGCCGGTGCGGCCCGGCCGCGCGCGCGATGATCGTCTGGGCGACCGGCAGCATCATTCCGCCGCCGAGGCCCTGCAGGACACGGAAGCCGATGAGACTCTCGATTGACCAGGAGAGGCCGGCCAGCGCCGACCCTGCCGTGAACAGGACCAGCGAGGTGATCCACACCGGCTTGGTGCCGAAGGTGTCTGTCGCCCAGCCGGAGAGCGGGATGACCACGCCGAGTGCGAGCAGATATCCGGTGATGACCCACTGTGTGGTGGGCAGCGAAGCGTGCAGGTCCCGGCTCAGCGTGTCCAGGGCGACGTTGACGATAGTGGTATCAAGCACCGCCATGATCATCCCGGCCACGACGACCAGCCCGGTGATGATGACCGCTCGGTCCAATGTGTCCGGCTGAGCCGGCTGGACTGACGCGCTGCTGGTCGCGGTGCGATCCGTGGCCATCTCGGTCCCTCCCTGGCTTGCGCCCAGGCTCAGTCCTGCCCGGTGAAGCGGGGTGGCGCTGTTCAGCTCGGTGATCACGCCGACCCCGGTGCCGCCGCCCAGCTCCAGCGCCGGACATCCTTGCCAACGCTACCGCCGCGTCGACCCGTGAGCGCGGCGGAGAACACCGCGGGTGATCCTTTCCGGGATGGCGAGCGCTGTTATCCGGTCTGCTCCCCGGCCAGGACGGGCAGGCCCGCCCGCACCCAGGCCAGGAAACCGCCATCCAGGTCGGTAGCCCTGGCCAGGCCAAGGTCCTGCAGGGACGACGCCGCGAGGCTGGACGCATACCCCTCCACGCACATGATGATCAGGTGCGTGTCATAGCTGGCGATCCCGCGGAGCCTGGCCGGCGACGATGGATCGAAGCGCCACTCCAAGACGTTGCGCTCGACGTGCACAGCATCAGGCACGCGGCCCTGCGCTGCCCGGACTTCCTGCGGCCGGATATCCACCAGCACCGCGCCCGCACCCATCGCCGCATATGCCCCGGCAGGACCGAGGCGGCACAGCCGCCGCCGCGCCGCCCGAAGGATCTCATCGATCGAGCGGATGGTCGGCCAGCGGGTACCCGGCACGTCCGTGACCGGGCCGCCGGTGCCAGGCTCGTGGCCGGCCCTCACCACTGCTCGGCGGTGTCGACGGAGACCGGGACAAGGCCGGTGGCGGTGAGCTCGAAGCGCTGCATCGTGGTCAGCGGCGGGGAGTAGGCGTGGATGCTCACCGCAAGCTGCTGTGACGCGTTCGACACCGCATGGATGTGGCCCGGACCGAACGATCTGACGGTGCCCTGCAGCACCGTTATGCCGACAGGTTCCCGCGCGCCTTTCGACAGGCTGCGCTCGCAGAGGGCGCCGAAAGCGACGGCGAACGCCCCTGCCGATTCGCCGTGATCGTGGAACCCCGTGTCTTGTCCCGGAAGCCAGCTCAGCAGCCAGACTTCTTGGTCGTGATCCTGCAGCAGGCGGTGATACCACCGCTCGCTGGTGCCGTACCGCACCAGCCCGGCCCATTCTCCGGGGCGGGCAGCGATGTCCTCGACGACGTGGCGGAGCTGCGTTGGGCTAAGAGAGACCTGATTCATCCTTTTAATCCGATCGTATTACTAGGGATCTTGATGATCAGCACGTTACCACTGGGCACGTGAGCAGGTTGGTGAGGTCACGGCGATCGGCAGGTAACGATGCGGTCGATGATGCGCGGGCGGGCGCTACGCCCCGCAGGCGTGCCTGCGTAGTTGGGTGTTGACCTGGCCGGAGATAACGGCTGCGCCTGCTGCCAGCAGCGTGGTCGGCCAGTGACCAGGCGTTCACCCGGCGGGAGATAACGGCTGCGGCTCCGCGCGGGCGGCTGGCCGTGGGAAACTTGCTGATGTTCCTACGGCGAAGGAGCAGGTGTCCATGACAAAGCCGGTCCCCCCAGACCCCCAGCCGGCACCGCAGCCGGTGCTCAGCCCGCTCACCGGCGCGGCGATTTTCCTGGTGCTGTCGGTCAATCCAGGCGGCGAGCCTGCTGTGCGTGACCTGCTGCCCGATCTGGCCGGGCTGGCGAGGTCGGTGGGTTCCCGTATCCCAGCCGATCGGCTGACCTGCGTCACCGGGGTGGGTTCAGCGGCCTGGGACCGTCTCTTCAGCGGGCCACGGCCAGCCGAACTGCACCCGTTTCGCGAGCTGGACGGGGCGAAGTACAACGCCATCGCCACACCCGGTGATCTGTTGTTTCACATCCGGGCCGCGCACATGGACGTGTGCTTCGAACTGGCGACGCAGATCATGAACCGGCTCACGGGCTGCGTCACCGTCGACGACGAGGTCCACGGATTCCGGTACTTCGACCAACGCGACCTGCTGGGGTTCGTCGACGGGACAGAAAATCCCGGCGAGCAGACCGCCGCAGCGGCGGTCATTGTCGGCAGCGAGGACCCCCGGTTCGCCGGCGGCAGTTACGCCGTCGTCCAGAAGTACACCCACGACATGCGGGCCTGGAACGCCGTACCCGCCGGCGAACAGGAGCGGGTGATCGGCCGCACGAAGCTGTCCAACATTGAGCTGCCCGACGACGTCAAACCCGCCAACTCCCACCTGGCCCTGACCAACATCACCGGGCCCGATGGTGCCCAGCGCCAGATCCTGCGCGACAACATGCCTTTCGGCAGCGCTGGGCGCGGCGAGTTCGGCACCTATTTCATCGGCTACGCTGCCAGCCCCAGCGTCACTGAGCAGATGCTGGAGAACATGTTCACCGGCCACCCGCCCGGCAACTACGACCGGATACTCGATTTCTCCACGGCGGTCACCGGCGGCCTGTTCTTCGTGCCCCCGGCCGGCTTCCTCAGCGACCTGCCCGGTCCGCCCGCGTGGTCCGCCCGCACCCGCGATCCGGCCGACCCGCCCGCCCGCGCGCCGGCAGGGCCGGGCCTGGCCTATGCCAGCGCGCCTGGGCGCGCAGGGTGAGGAATGTGACCTTCACCACAGGTACCTGGCCTAACGTCACAAGAATGGCTCCTCCCACCGGAACTCCGACGGCTCCCACGTAGAGTTGGCAGGCGTGGAACCCGGCCAGGGCAGGAGAGACCAGCGCACCCAGGAGCGGCTGGCCGTGCGCACCATCCCGATCGCCGATCCCGGCGATTTGGTGGCTGCCCTGCCGGAACCAGCGGCACTCGCCTGGATCCGTCACGGCGATGGCCTCGTCGGCTGGGGAGAGGCTGCCAGGATCACCCTTCCGGCGGGCGAAGACAGGTTCACGGCGGGCGAGAAATGGCTTCGCGAACTCTTCGACGGCGCGAACGTGGACGATCAGGTAGGTGTGCCGGGCAGCGGGCCGGTGGCCTTCGGAAGCTTCACGTTCGACTCCGCGTCGGACGGCTCCGTCCTTGTGGTGCCGAGCACAATCATCGGCCGCCGGGAGGGCCAGTCATGGCTGACCATGATCGGCCAGCAAACGTTCCTGCCGGAAGAGGACGGCCAGGCGAACGCAGCCCAGCCGCGCCCGGGCGGAGCCCTGAAACCAAACGGAGCCTGGCACCTCGACTTGCCGCTGAGCCACAACGGATCACGCCTGAGCCAATACGGAACCCGCCTGAGCCGCAACGGAACCCGCGTTAGCCGCAACGGAACACGCCTGAGCCGCAGCGGAACCCGCGTGAGCCGCAACGGCGCGCCGTACCCGAACGACCCGGTCGCTGCGCCCTCCGTAGTGCGCTGGAGCGATGGCAGCCTGGCCGCGCCCGACTGGGAGCTTGCTGTTGCCGCCGCGGTCGGCCGCATCCGGGCAGGCGAGCTACGCAAAGTGGTACTGGCCCGCGACCTGTATGCGAATGGCTCCGCTGACATCGACCCCCGGTTGCTGCTGCACCGGCTGGCCACTCGCTACCCGGATTGCTACACCTTCGCGTGCGCGGGCCTGGTCGGCGCCACGCCGGAACTCCTGATCCGGCGGCAGGACACCGACATCAGTTCCCTGGTGCTCGCGGGCACCGCCCCGCGTGGCCGCGACGCCGCCGAAGATGCCGCGTTCGGGGCCAGCCTCCTCTCGTCGGCGAAAGACACCGAGGAGCACGAGTACGCGGTTGCTGGCGTCCGCACCGCGCTGGCCCGGCTCTGTGACGAGCTTGTGGTGGACAGCCGGCCGTCGCTGCTGAGGCTGGCCAATGTGCAGCATCTCGCAACGGGCATTACCGGGCGGCTCGCCCCGGGAACAGACGGCAACGAGCACTCCGTGCTCGCCCTCGCCGCCGCCTTGCACCCCACTGGGGCCGTGTGCGGGACTCCGACCGAGACGGCCATGGAGCTCATCCGCGAGCTTGAGGGCATGGACCGGGGCCGCTACGCCGGGCCCTTGGGCTGGATCGATGCCCGCGGCAACGGAGAGTGGGGCATTGCGCTGCGCTGCGCGGAGATCGATGGCCGGCGGGCGCGGCTGTTCGCGGGATGCGGCATCGTGGCCGGCTCGGATCCGGAGGCTGAGCTGGCCGAGGCGCAAGCCAAATTCTCGGTCGTCCAGTTCGCACTGGAATCCTGACCCGTCACACGGCGGAACGGGAACTCGTCGCCAGGTCAGTTCCGGCCGGAGCAGCAGGCTTCCACGGCGGCAGTGCAGGCTGTCCGGAGTTGCTGGCGCAGCGTGGTTCCGTCCGCCCGGCTCGTCCGCACCTCCACCACCCGGATGCCCTTACCATCCAGGGCCGAGTCCAGCCCAGCCGCCCGGTCCAGTGTGACAGCCGGAATCCCGGCGGCTTCCGCGACCTGCTTGAGCGCACCACCGTGCGGCGTGCCAAACACCCGCTCGAACGACTCCGGGAACCCCGCCGGCTCAAGCTGGGAGAAGATGCCGCCACCATCGTTGCTGGCGACGACCAGAACCAGATCGGGTCTGGGCTCGTCCGGGCCGAGGAACAGGCCCGGTGCGTCGTGGAGGAACGCCAGGTCGCCGAGGAGCGCGACGGCGGGGCCCCCGCCGCCGCGCTGATGGGCGAGTGCCGCCCCGGCCGCAGCGGAGACCAGCCCATCAATCCCGCTGGCACCCCGGTTGGCCAGGACCGTCAGGCCGGTTCGAGGTGCCATCTGCTGATCAAGGTCACGGATTGGAAGGCTGGATGCCGCCCAGAGCAGCGCGCCGTCCGGGAGCGATGCGGCCAGATCGCGGGCGAGCCGGGGTTCGGAGACCGTGTCACCAGCGTCCAGGATGGCCGACGCGGCAGCCCGGGCCGCCGCATCGGCCGTCCGCCAGGAGTGCAGCCACGCCGAACCAGCCGGCTCTCCCCCAGCGCCCACGAGCCGGACGGCCGCGGCCACGTCGGTCGCGGTCCTGGCAGGGTCGGCCCACTGTCCGGGGCCCTGGGCGATGACCACATGGCGGCCAGCAGAGTCCGGCGACGCCAACCCTTTAAGGTACCCAAGCTGCGCACGGGAAAGCCCGGGGCGTCCTGCTGACACGACCACGTCCGGCCGGTGCCCGGCCACGAAAGCGGGCGAGCCCAGCAGGTACTGATAGGCGCCCAGCGCATTGGGCCCGGTCCTGGCACCGGAGGACGGCTCGGCAAGCAGCGGCCAGCCAGCCTCCTCGGCGAGCCGGACCAGCGCCGCCGGGTCACCACAGCCATCCCCGCAGACAATCACGCCCCGCTCGGCCCACGGCAGTTCCAGAACCGCGTTGGGCCTGGGTGTGACACCCAGGCCCATAGAGGGGCCTGAATGTGACACCCAGGCCCCTTCACCAGCCATGTTCGTCCACGGCCTGCCATCAGGCCGGCCTTCCAGCGGCTCCGGCCAGTCAGCGCGGACGGCAGCCGCAACACCCGGGTCCTGCCCCGGCTCCGCGCCATCAGGCACCAGCGGTTCACGCAGCGGCAGGTTCAGGTGGACTGGCCCGGGAAGGGTGCCCGGGGCACCGGCGGCTACCGCCCATGCCCGGCACGCGAGTGAGCGCCAGTAGGCGTTCATCCCGGGACGTGCCTCCGCCACACCCACCTCGCAAAACCAGCGCACCGCCGACCCATACAGCTTGACCTGGTCAATCGCCTGATTCGCGCCCGTCCCGCGCAGTTCCGGCGGGCGGTCCGCGGTGAGCACGAGCAACGGCACGCCCGCCTCGCTGGCCTCGATCACCGCCGCGTGGAAATGGGCCGCCGCCGTGCCGGAGGTGCACACCAGGGCGACCGGCCGCCGGCTCGCCTTGGCCAGCCCAAGCGCGAGGAACGAAGCTGACCGCTCATCGATCCGCACGTGCAGCCGCAGCCCACCTCCGCCAGCCCGCCGCGCAGCCTGCGAGCCCCCACCGTTGTCAGCCCGCTGCCACAAAGCCATCGCCAGCGGCGCGCTCCGCGAGCCGGGCGCAAGCACCGCCTCCAGCAGCCCGCACCGGGTCAGTTCGTCCACGAACGTCGTCGCGAACGCGGTCGAGGGATTCACCGGGCACCCAGGAGTTCCGAGGCGGCGAGCATCCGCTGGCGCCAGGGGGCGGGGTCAGATTCCCACACCGCCAGGCGTTTGGCGTCAACTGAAGGCCGGCGGACGGGCAGGAAGCCCTTTTCCTCCGCGAGCGGCGCGTCCGTCACATCGCCGGTGAGCAGGCTCATGGTGGCCAGGCCGCAGGCGTACGGAAGGTCAGGCAGCGCGGCCGCGAGGGCGGCGCCTGCGGCCAGGCCGACCGAGGTCTCGACCGCACTGGAGACCACCACCGGCAGGCCGCAGGTCTCGGCGACAGCCAGGGCGGCCCGGACGCCGCCGAGCGGCTGGGCCTTGAGCACCACGATGTCGGCCGCACCGGCCGCCCGCACCGCGAGCGGGTCCTCGGCCCGCCGGATGGACTCGTCGGCGGCGACCGGGACGTCCACGCGCCGCCGGAGTTCGGCCAGTTCGCCCAGGGTCGCGCAGGGCTGCTCGGCGTATTCCAGGCCGTAGCGGGCCAGTTCGCGCAGGGCGCGTTCGGCCGTGGTCACGTCCCAGCCGCCGTTGGCGTCCACCCGGATCCGGCCGCCGGGACCGAGCGCGTCCCTGACCGCCTCCACCCGGGCGATGTCCTCGCCCAGGGTGGCTGGGCCGTCGGCGACCTTCACCTTGGCGGTCTGGCAGCCGGACGCCGCCACGATCGCGTGCGCCTGCTCCGGCCCGACCGCGGGCACCGTGACGTTGACGGGAATCTCCCGGCGCACAGGGGCGGGCCAGCCGATGGTGGCCGCCTCCAGCGCGCAGGCGAGCCAGCGGGCGCACTCCCCCGGCCCGTACTCGGGGAACGGCGAGAACTCTCCCCAGCCAGCCGGCCCCTCGATCAGGGCGCCCTCGCGCACCGTGATGCCGCGGAACCGGGTCCGCATCGGGATCGCGAACGCGCGCAGCCCCGGCAGCAGGTCCGCGACCTGGCCGGCGTTGCCGCTCACGGCCGTCGCGGGAACCGGGAGAAGTCAGGCCGCCGCTTCTCCTTGAACGCGTCCCGGCCCTCCTGGGCCTCCTCGCTCATGTAGTAAAGCAGCGTGGCGTCCCCCGCGAACTGCTGCAGCCCGGCGGCGCCGTCGGTCACCGCGTTCAGCGACCCCTTCAGCATGCGCAACGCCAGCGGGGACCTCTCCATCAGCTCACGCGCCCACGCGACGGTCTCCTCTTCCAGCCGGTCCAGCGGCACAACCGTGTTGACCAGGCCCATCTCAAGGGCCTGCTGGGCGTCGTACTGACGGCACAGGTACCAGATCTCCCTTGCCTTCTTCAGCCCGACAGTCGCGGCGAGCAGCCAGGCGCCGTACCCGCCGTCGAACGACCCGACCTTGGGGCCGGTCTGCCCGAAGATCGCGTTGTCGGCGGCGATGGTCAGGTCACAGCAGACGTGCAGAACGTGCCCGCCGCCGACGGCGTACCCGGCCACCATGGCGATCACAGGCTTGGGGGTGCGCCGGATCTGCACCTGCAGGTCGAGCACGTTGAGCCGCCCGACGCCATGGGCATCGATGTACCCGTCATCGCCGCGGATCTTCTGGTCCCCGCCGGAGCAGAACGCCTTCGTGCCCGCCCCGGTGAGGATGATCACACCGATGCCCGGGTCGTCGCGCGCCACGTTGAACGCATGCGACAGCTCGAAAAGCGTGGCCGGCCGGAACGCGTTCCGCACCTCGGGCCGGTTGATGGTGATCTTCGCGATTCCCTCAGCGGTCTCGTACATAATGTCGGCGTACTCTTGGCCTTCCGCCGGCCCCGCCTGCTGCCACTTGATCACGGCAGACCCTCCCAGTCACTCCGCCCTGCGCCCGTTAACCTTACGACGGTGACCGGCCGGCCTCTGCACGCCCTCCTGCTGCCGCCCGCCGCGGCGGACGGCCGGCTGCTCGACGCGCTGGCGGCGGCGCTTGACGGGACCGGCCCCGCCATCCTGCCGCTCGACCCGAGGTTGCCACCGGCACAGCTCACAGCGCTGCTTACCACCTTCGCTCCAGCAGCCGTGGAAACAAAAGCAGGCACCAAACGATGGCTCGGCCCACCCGGCCGCCCCCCCGCGAGTGCCGGTGCGGTGGCTGGCCAGGAACCAGCGGGTGCGGGCGCCGGCCAGCCAGCGGCCGCCAGCCAACCGCCGGGGGCCGCTGTCCCAGCGGGCACCTCTGTCCCAGCGGGCACCGCGGTCGTGATCGCCACATCGGGCTCGACCGGGGAGCCGAAGGGAGTCCAGCTGAGCGCGGGTGCAATGCTGCACTCGGCCCGGGCCAGCCTGGAGCGAATCGGCGCCCGTCCTGGTGAGAGGTGGCTGTGTGCGCTGCCTACCAGCCACATCGCGGGTCTCGGTGTGCTGGCCCGCTCCCTGGTGGCTGGCTGTCCGCCGGTCGTGCTTGAGCGGCTCGACCCGGTGGGACCCGACGTTGCCGCGCTCGGCTGCACGCACGTGTCGCTGGTGCCCGCCCAACTGCGCCGACTGCTGGCGGCGGGTGCGGATGTGGCTGCGTTTGGCACGATCCTGCTCGGCGGCGCGGCGATACCCGGTGGCCTGCTCGCGTCGGCACGGGCGGCAGGCGCCCGCGTGATCACCACGTATGGCATGTCGGAGACGTGCGGGGGGTGCGTTTATGACGGGGTGCCGCTGGATGGGGTGTCGGTTCGCACCGGCGCTGATGGCCGGATCCGGATCGCGGGCCCGGTGCTGTTCTCCGGCTACCGGGGCCGGGCCGACCTGACGGCCAGCGCGATGGATGGCGACTGGTTCGTCACCGCCGATGTGGGCACCACCGACGATGCGGGGAGGCTGGTGGTCCACGGCCGGGCGGACGAGATCATCAACACCGGTGGTGAGAAGGTGGCGCCTGCCGCGGTAGCGGCAGTGCTGGAGGAATGCCAGGGCGTGCGGGAAGCGGTGGTGATCGGCGTCCCGGACCCGGAGTGGGGGGAACGGGTGACTGCGGTCGTGGTACCAACCGACCGGGCGGCGCCGCCGCCGCTGGCTGGCCTGCGGACCCGGGTCCGAGAGCGGATGGCAGCTTTCGCGGCGCCGCAGGCGCTGGTGATTGTTTCTGCCATCCCGTTGCTGCCGTCCGGCAAACCGGATCTCACGGCGCTGCAGCTCACTGCGCTGCGCGAACTGAGCCGGCATCCCCCCGTGCGAGAGGGCCCTGACAGTCTCCTGAGCGAGTGATGGCGCCGCACGCAAGGGGCGATCGGGCCGCACGAAGAGGGGATAGCACCGCACGAAGAGGTGATGTCGCCGCACGCGCAAGGGGCGATAGCGCCATACGGAGACGGGACGGCCAAAGCGGCAAAACAGGACAGCTCGCGACGAACTCGTCCGGATTGGTGATGCGAATCAGGGCGTGACAGACTGGCGCGGGAACAATCACGCCCTCGCAGCGTTAGTACATATGCCCGCGTCTCACAGTACCAGCACATGGCGTATGCATCCCAGATGCTGCCGCTGGGCGCGGAGACCGCCAACGTAAGCGCGCCAGCCAGCAGCGCGCCCACGAAGGGAGGTGCCTCATGCCGAGGACCGCACGTGCCACCCGCGCGGCGAGCCCGCGTGGGGTCACCGTGACCAGCGTGGACGAACTGATCGGGCGCGGCCGTGAACGCGGTTATTTGACCCTGCCCGAGCTGCACGCCGCCTTCTCCGAGGCGGGGCTGTCGCCGGCGGAATGCCGGGCGGTGGTCCGGGCGCTGAATGAAGATGGGGTGCGACTGGCGAACGAGCCCGTGAGGACACCAGCCAGGCAAACTTCTGGGCGGCGTGCACCTGCCAAGCCAGCCAGCAGCAAGCGGGTGAACGGGTCCGCCGGCAACGGGCCTGGCCGTAAAGGGTCCGCGGCCAACGGGTCCGCCGCCAACGGGCCCGGCGGTAACGGGCCCGCGGCCAACGGGCCCGGCGCTAACGGGTCCGCCGCCAACGGGCCCGCGGCCAACGGGCCCGCCGCCAAACGGTCCCCAGGCAAGCGGCGAGCCGACGCCGAAGCCGCGCCAGGTGCGGGGAGCGGGGCAGGAACGAGCAAGGAGACCATGCAGAGCGTGCAGACAGTGAAGACCAAGCCGGCCCGCGAGCGGATTGCCGCAGTCATCGAACTCGACGCCGCCGACCCCGCCGTCGCGGCGGAAGCCGCTGCTCTCAGCGAGACTGCTGCGCTTGTGAGTGCCGCCGAACCCGGCGAGCCTGCGCTTAATGAGGCTGCGCTCAATGAGGCTGCTGCACTCGGTGAGGCGGCAACCGCCGCTGCCGAGGTAGATCTGGACGACCAGACCTCCACGATGGGCGACTCGGTCCACACGTACCTCAAGTCCATCGGCCGGACCAGCCTGCTGACAGCCGAGCAGGAAGTGAACCTCGCCAAGCGGATCGAGGCCGGCCTTTTCGCGGAGCACAAGCTCGCGACCGAACCGGACCTGCCCGGCGACTACCGTGCCGAATTGGAACTGGTGGCGGAGGACGGCCGGCGGGCCAAGGCGCACATGCTGGAGGCGAACCTCCGGCTCGTGGTGTCGGTGGCCAAGAAGTACAGCGACCGCGGGCTCTCCCTGCTCGATGTGGTTCAGGAAGGCAACCTCGGCCTGATCCGCGCGGTGGAGAAGTTCGACTACACCAAGGGCTACAAGTTCTCCACCTACGCCATGTGGTGGATCCGGCAGGCGATTCAGCGTGGCTTCGCCGACTCCGCCCGCACGATCCGGCTGCCGGTGCACGTGCTGGAGATGCTCAGCAAGCTGAGCCGGGTCGAGCGCGACATGCACCAGCGGCTGGGCCGCGAGCCAACTCCGGAGGAGCTGGCGGTGGAGCTGGACCGCACCCCCGACCAGATCGAGGAACTGCTGCGCACCAGCCGCCAGCCCATCAGCCTGGACTCAACCATCGGCGAGGACGGCGAGACGAGCATTGGCGACCTCATTGAGGACGTTGACGCACCCGAGGCGTCCGAACTGGTGGACCGCCAGCTGATGGCCGACCAGCTTCGTCACGCGCTCGACGCGCTGACGCCACGGGAGGCGACCATCATGGCGATGCGTTTCGGCCTCTACGACGGTAACCCGCACACGCTGGACGAGGGAGCGGATCCGGCAGCTGGAAAAGCAGTCCCTGTCCAAGCTGCGCCACCCGAGCCGGGCCCAGCCCCTGCTCGACTACGCCAGCTGACCTGTCATCACGAAATCCCGCCAGCCCCAGTGGCTGGCGGGATTTCGTATTTCGGGGAGAGGTTCTGGCAAGCGGCCGCCTACGGGGCGACGACCGTGACGGCGCCACCGCCTTCCACGGAGGTGCCCTGCAAGGCCCATCCGAACTTAGCCTGGCCCGCCGTGGCCGGTGCTGGTATCCGCATGCCGAACGTGACCGAGCCGTGTGCTGGGATCTGGGCGACGGCCTGGCAATTGAGGTAGTACCTGTGCAGACCAGAGGCCGGGCTGGTGCCGGGACCCACGATGAACTCCGCATAGGACGGGCAAGGGCTCAGCGAGACTGGGTGGCTGGCCGGATTGTGAAGGGTCACGGTATAGCTGGCCATGGTCCCGGCGGCAAGCGTGACGGGCATCGCGATCGAGACAGTCAGGACGTCCAGCGGGGAGGAATTTTGCGCCTGAGACGACACCGGCACGCCGAAAGTACTGACTGGGCCAATGATATGGCCGTCCCTTCTGCCCACGCGCCCGTCGCTGCTGCGCACGCGCCCGTCCCTGCTGCCCGCGCCGACATCGAGCGTGCCGTGCGAAACAACAACGTTGGCTTGCGAGGGCTGCGGCCCGGCGGCGAAGCGGCTCGGTTGCGGCAAAATGCCGGCTCAGTGCCCCTATGGGCTCGGTGACAAAGAGGAGCCGTAGAACTTCTGCTCTCACGGCTAACGGGACCGGCGGGGCGGTGGCTGGCCCGCGGTCGTCACGCCTGCCTCCGTTATGGTTCACGGCATGCAGCGCATTGACGCAGTCCTGATCGACATCGATGGGGTGCTGACGGTGTCATGGAACCCGCTGGCAGGAGCGGTCGCGGCGCTGGAATGGCTGCGCGCTGCGGCGCTGCCACTGGCCCTGGTCACGAACACCACTTCGCGCCCACGGGCATGGATCGCCGGCGCACTCGCCCGGGCGGGATTTCCCATCACCGTCGAGGACATCCTCAGCGCGCCCGCCGTGGCCGCCGCCTACATCTCAGGGCACTATCCCGGTGCCCGGTGCCTGCTGCTCAGCAGCGGGGACACCCGCGAGGATCTGCCGGGAGTCGCCCTGGCCCGCGGCGACGAACCCGGCGTGGACGTGGTTCTAGTTGGCGGTGCTGGCCCCGAGTTCACCTATGAGGCGCTCAACAGGGCGTTCCGCCACCTGCGGGGCGGCGCCCGGCTGGTTGCCATGCACCGCGGCATGTACTGGCGTACCGAGCAAGGCCTGCAACTCGACAGCGGCGCATTCGTCGCAGGCTTGGAGGAAGCCGCGGGAACAGAAGCAGAGGTGGTGGGCAAGCCCGCCCCGGCGTTCTTCGCGACAGCACTGGACCACCTCGGTGCTGAAGCCCCTCACACACTGATGGTGGGAGACGACATCGAGACCGACGTGCTCGCCGCGCAACGCCAGGGACTCACCGGGGTCCTCGTCAAGACCGGCAAATACCTGCCTGCCACCCACCGGGCCGCCAGCGGCACACCTGATCACGTCCTGGACTCCATTGCCGACCTGCCGGACCTGCTGCAGCGACTCTCTTGACTCGCTCACGCCCCCGCACCGGCCGGCAGCGTCGGTCGCGAACTCCTTATCGCCCGATGTCCTCCTGCCGCGCGCGGGCCGCGGCCGCGGCACTCATCACCTTGGGACCCTCGGCCCCTTGCGCAATCCAGCCTTTTTCAGTAATTATTTACTGCATGAGCGAGAGCAAGGCACTCCTACTGGCCGCGGCGGCCGGGGAGTTCGCCAAGTACGGGCCGAAGGGCACCCGGGTGCAGGACATCGTGAAGGCTGCCGGGATCAACGAGCGCATGATCTATCACCACTTCGGCAGCAAGGAAGGCCTCTACGCGGCGGTCATGCGGGATCAGCGGTGGCGCCTGGGCGAGGCGTGGCACCATGCCCTCGAGAAGGCCGCAACCATGGATCCGTACCCCGGGATGCAGGTGGCGCTGGGGGGATTCTTCGACGCGCTGCTCGCCCAACCGCAGGTGGCAGCCCTGTTCGTGCATGAGGTCCTCGGTGACGCCCCCATATCTGTACCCGAGGGTGTCACAGGCCTGCCGGAGCCGGTGCGTTCGCTGTACGAGCGCGGCCAGGCCGGAGGAGTGTTCGCCAGCAGTGTGCCGTTTGAGGTCGCCTACGCGACCGCAGTCAGCTCAATGATCGCCATGTCGGTCTTCGGGCCCCGCTTCACCGAAATCGTCAAGACCGGTCTGGAGACCGATCCAGCCGGACTCCGTGACCAGGTCGTTAGCCAGTTGCTCGACGGCATGACTGGCTGACACCGACACGCTTCCCGTCCGCCAGGCACCCCTAGCCCTTCTATCAGATGCAGTAAATATTTACTTCAGAAGGTGATCACGATGACCAACGAAACCACCGAGGCCCCGACCACCGAGGCCCCGACCACCGAGGCCCCGACCGCCGAGGCCCCGACCGCCCAGGCCCAGACCGCCCAGGCCCAGACCGCCCCGAACCAGACCACCCCGACCCCGACCATCTCGGCCAGCCGACTGCCGCCCGCCCTCCTCCAGATCATCGCTGTGGTGATGCTGGGCGCGCTGATGATGCAGCTGGACATGACCATGACCAACATCGCGACCAGAACCCTGGTTCGCGACTTCCATTCGCCCCTCACGGTCATCCAGTGGGTTGGCACGGGTTACCTGCTCGCGATGGCCTCCACGATTCCCCTGGCCGGGTGGGCACTGGAACGGTTCGGGGCCCGCGCCGTTTGGGTGACATCGATCGCGGTTTTCCTCGCCGGTTCGGTGCTGTGCGGGCTGGCCTGGTCGCCGGCCAGCCTGATTGCCTTCCGGGTCCTGCAAGGGCTCGGCGCGGGCATGGTCATGCCCGTCGGTCAGGCAGTGCTGGTCCAAGCGGCGCCAGCAGACAAGTTCGGGCGGGTGATGGCCGCCATGGGCGTTCCTGCCATGGTGGGTCCAGTGCTCGGGCCCGTCCTGGGCGGCGTCCTGATAGCCAACCTGGGCTGGCGGTGGATCTTCTACATCAACGTCCCAGTCTGCCTGGCCGCCTTGGCGCTGTCTCGTCGGTCGATGCCGACCACGACAGCACCGGGACGGTCCCGGCTCCACTGGCTCGGGCTTGCGCTGCTGTCACCGGGTTGTGCGGCGATCGTCTTCGGGCTGGCCCAGAGCAACCGCTATGGCGGGCTCGGCGACAGCCACGTGCTCATACCGTTGGCCCTGGGCACCGTACTTCTCGCGGGGTTCTGCGTGAACGCGCTCCGGAGTTCGCATGCCCTGGTGGACCTGCGGCTGTTTGCCAAGCGGGGATTCGCGTCCGCGTCAGCTTCGATGTTTGCCTCCGGCTTCGTGCTCTTCGGAGCAATGGGAGCGTTGCCGCTGTACTACCAGATCGCCCGCGGCGATAGCGCACAGCATGCCGGCCTGCTGCTTGTCCCGATGGGCCTGGGCATGGGTTTGTGCCTGGCTCTCGCCGGCAGGCTGGCGGACAAGATCGCGCCCCGCCCCATGGCCCTGGCCGGGGTGGCGTTCGCGCTGCTCGGGACCCTTGCCTACACCCAGCTGTCACCAACCACCAGCGACCTGCTGCTGGGTGCGGCGCAGGTGTGCAGCGGCATTGGGATAGGCGCCACCCTGGTGCCCATCATGTCCGCGGCCTTCCGGGGGCTGGAACTCCCTGCCGTGCCCCGGGCCAGCACCAGCATTCGAATCATGCAGCAGCTCGGCGGCTCGTTCGGCAGCGCCATTCTTTTCATCATCATCAGCCATCAGCTCACCGCACACGCGCACACCGCGGCCGGACTGGCTGGGGCCTTTAGCGCCACGTTCTGGTGGGTGCTGGCATTCACCGGCATCATGGTGATCCCGGTGCTTTTCCTTCCCGGCCGTTCTCGCTGAACCACGGCTCTGTGGCACCCGCCACCGGTGCCACAGAGCCGTCGGCGACGGTCGCGTCGGCGGAAGGGCATCTCACTGGTGGTGGTCAGGAGGCCAAAACCGCCTTAGGGTCGCAGCATGAGCGAGACGCTGCCGCTATTCCAACTCGGCACCGTGCTCTACCCTGGCCTGCTGCTGCCGTTGCATATCTTCGAGGAGCGGTACCGCCAGCTCATGGGTGATCTCCTTGATGGTTCACGGCCCCAGCGTTTCGGAGTCATCGCGATCCGCGAGGGCCGCGAAACGGGAGTGGGCGGCGTTGCGGCCCTGTATGAGATTGGCTGTATCGCGGCGCTGCGCCGGGTCAACAAGCTTGACGACGGCCGTTTCGATGTGGTCACGGCGGGGACGCAGCGTTTCCGGCTGCTGAAGCTTGACGAATCCCGGCTGTACTTGCAGGGCGAGGTCGATCTGCTCGCCGAGGACGCTGGCGATCCCGCCGCCGCGAAGCTCGCGGCGAAGTCCGTGCAGGCTGCCTTCCGCGCCTATCTCGACGCGCTTACCAGGCAGGGAGCCACCCAGGCAGGCATTCCGGATCTGCCGGACGACCCGGTCGCGCTTTCCTATTTGGTGGCCGCGTCGATGATCACCGACCTGCCGGACAAGCAGGTTTTGCTCGCCGAACAAGACGCCCTGCATCGGCTGACTGCCGAGCGTGCGCTGCTGTCGCGGGAAACCACGATGCTTCGCACGCTGACCTCCGCGCCAGCCCCGGATCTGAGGTACTCCCCCTACAGCTCCAACTGAGGGCTGTTATGAGAGTTCCGGTGGCACCGAACCCGGCGGCACCGGAACCGGTGGCACCGGAACCGGCGGTGCTGGAGACGGACCAGCCGGCCACAGCCGCGCCAGATCGTCGGCGGCTGTCGCCGCCTGTGTGTACCCCGCTCTGGCCGCAGCGTCGCACTGTACCGGGTCGAGCAGGTTCTTCCCGATAGCGGCGACTGATGCCTGGTCGGGAACCACCATCGCCACAGCGCGTCCCGTGTGGGCAAGCTCAAGGCACTGGCGGGCGACGGGTGGCATCGTCCCGAATCCCTGGCTGATCGGCGCGAGCACCACGATCTGGTCATACTCGGCCGCCAGGTCGGCGTTGGCCGCCGAGCGCATGCCGCCGTCCATCCAGCGCCGCCCGTTGATAAGGACCGGTGGCCAGATGCCCGGTACGGCACAGCTGGCAGCAACCGCCTCGCCCAGGCTGACCCCGCTCGCGGCGTCGAAGGCAGCGAACACGCCGGAATCAGCGTCAACAGCGGTGATAAGCAGTCGCTGCGCTGGCCAATCCCGGTTCGGCAGCCGTGCCTCGATCACCTCGCGGCGCTGGGCTTCCGGTATCGAAGGCGTCGCGAGAGCCAGCTTGCCGAGCCGCAGGCGGGACCGGGCTGGATCCCGGCAACACGCAAGTGCCCAGACAAACCGGAGCTTGACCCGCAGCCCCATCCTGGCCGCGATCACTCCATCAGGCGGTCCAAGCTGTGCCTCGTACAGCGTGGCCAGCGGAACCTGCGACGTCACCTGCCCACCAACCACCGAGCCGGCGGAGGTGCCGATGACCAAGTCCGCGGTGGTCAGGTCAACCCCGCGTTCGGCCAGTCCGGCCAGCATTCCGAGTTCCCATGCGACCCCCGTGATGCCACCACTGCCCAGAACCAGCGCCCTGCCCGCCATGAGTCAAGTCCTACCGCATCGGGCTAGCCGGTTCCTAGGGCGGCGGGCTGGCCAGCCAGGGCGCTGTCACCAGCCCGCCGCCGGAGAGAACATAGCGCCACCCGCTCGCCATCGGTGTGGTCCAGCGCCCGGTCGTGCCGCTCGGGACGTACCGGCGGCACGTCCAACACAAACGGGCGCAGGCAATTGGAGGTGCCTGGGAAGCTGACACTCCGCAGCTCGCTCGTAGACGAACCTCACCTGCAGACGCTCCGGTAGTACATGCTGACCTCATCGCGGCTCCAGGGCCGGACGTCGCTGCCAAGTCGCAGACTCGGCTGTCCTAGGCAGGCGCGTGTAGCGTCTGGGCCGTTGACCCGTCACGATCGCGACAGGTGGGTGGGTGCGAAATGAGCGTGTTCTCTGACGCCGAACTGACTTACCTAGCCAAGGGCAGGCTCGGCCGACTCGCGACCATCGATGGAACGGGGATGCCGCACGTCGTTCCCCTCGGCTGGCGCTACAACCCCGAACTGGACGCGATCGACATCGGCGGCCGGGACTTCGCCCGATGGAGTTCGCCGAGGAATAGTTATCCGCCGCCACTCGGATCACGCCCAACCGACCACCCGGTCAAACGCCTGGTGTAACCGATGCTGGTGAGCTTCGCGGCCCGCGTGTGGTGAGCTCTATCAGCAGCAGTGGAGGGCCAGCGTCTGGTCCGCGGTGCCGTTGAAGTAATAAGCCCACCGCCCAGATGCTGGTGGAGGAGGAGGTTGCCACGCCGTTCAGGGCGTTGTTCTGGCAGGCGCCTCCCAGGTCTGGGCTGGAAACGTGCCTCCAGGCTTCACAATCGGGCGCCGGGAGGATGGCACAGGTCCGTGAGATCCGGGAGCACCTGGAGACCGCCGCCACGACCACGAAGGAGACCATGTGAACCGCAAGGCTCAGACCGCAATCGCCATCGCGCTTCTCGCGCTCGCCGGGTGCGTTTCGCAAGCGCGCTCCGGCGGCAGCGGAACCGCGCACCACTCCGGCTCCGGGCATACCTCCAGCGCCCGGTCAGGACTGGCCGCTTTGCACGACCCGGGGCACGTGACCGGCAAACTGACCGGACCGTGCCATGCCCGCGACAATGGCCAGCTTCCGGACCGCTCGTGCACGCCCGGGGCCATCGACCCGGCGGTTACGCAGGCGAACATCCAGCGGACCATTTGCCAGTCCGGCTACACCGAGACCGTCCGGCCGCCGGAATCCCAGACCGAGGCGTTCAAGTGGCACGAGGCTGCCCCCGCCTACGGCCTGCCACAAGGCACCGAGGGCGAGCTTGACCACCTCGTGAGCCTTGAGCTTGGCGGGGACAACGACGCGGCCAACCTCTGGATCGAGCAAGGCTCCATCCCCAACGCGAAGGACAGCGTTGAAAACGCGCTGCACCGGGCCTTGTGCTCAGGGCAGGTGCGCCTCGCAGCCGCCCAGAAGGCGATCTCCAGAAACTGGACCACCGCTGAGCGGGTGCTCGGCATCAGCGGCTGAGAAGAGGTGACCACGATGGCGACGACGAGGTGAGCGAGAAGTTCATCAACGAGTCCGGCTTCATGACATTGACCGGAATCGCATCGAGCAGCTCAACATCCGCCGTCCGCGCCGGGTCCCCGTGCTGCCCCGCCTACTCCACAGGTGCCGTCTTTGCCCGTTCGTGCCGGTGCATGCAGTCCTTGCTGGCCGGCCAATCCTGGCTGACCAGCCAGTACACCAGGCCCTCACGCCGGGCCTCACGCCACGCCCTCACGCCCGGCCCTCTCGCCCGAATCTCAGGGCCTCAGCCCGCATCTGCTGCAGGGCACGGGATCGCTGCCGCACGCCCGGTGTGAACGGTAGGCTGCCCGGCGTGACAGTTGAGATAGTGCGCGAGGTGACCGGCGAGGTGGTCGAGGCGTTCGCCCGCCTCCTGCCGCAACTATCCACGAGCGCGGCCCCGCCCGATCGCGCGGCACTGGGCCGCATCGTCGGCTCGCCAGCCATCACCCTCCTTATCGCCCGCGACTCGGGCCGGATCGTTGGCGCACTGACGCTGGTCACGTTCCCAATTCCCACCGGGTTCCGGGCCTGGATCGAGGACGTGGTCGTGGACGACGCAGCCAGGGGAAAAGGGGTAGGAACGGCGCTCACCCTGGAGGCGCTCCGGCTTGCGCAGGCGGCTGGAGCCAAGACGGTGGACCTCACCTCCCGTCCGTCACGTGAGGCCGCGGGAGGGCTCTATGAAAAGGTCGGCTTCGTGCCACGCAGCACCCGGGTGTACCGCTACACGCCGGCAGAGCCGCACAACTGACCCCCGAGCCCCCGGCCCGGCCCTCGCGCACTGTTTCTCACTTTCGCGGTTGTTTGGTGTGGTCCCCGCAACACCAATCAACCGCGAAAACAAAGATCAGGCGGAGTCAGGACGGCCAGCCGCCTCCTCGACCCGGCGCTGAAGCTTGTTCATGCCGCGCAGCCAGCGGTCCGGGTCGGCGGCGCGGCCCGCGTACATGCCGGCGACCTCTGGATGCGGCAGGATCAGGAACCGCCCGTCCGCGATGCCAGCGATCACCGCGTCTGCCACTGCTTCCGGAGTGATCGCCGACTGCCCAAGGATCATCTCCCCGGACGGTGAGATCCCGGCCAGCATCGGGGTGCGCACTCCTTGCGGGCAGACCGCCTGCACGGTGATGCCACGGTGGGCGTAGGTTGCCGCCAGCCACTCCGCAAAACCGAGCACGGCGTGCTTGGTCACCGAGTACGGGGCAGAGCCCAGCATGGTCAGCAGCCCGGCCGCCGACACCGTGCAGATCAGGTGTCCGCTGCCGCGGTCGAGCCAGCCTGGCAGCAGCAACCGGGCGGCCCGGATATGGGCCATCACGTTGACCTGCCAGGAGGCATCCCAGTCCGCCTCCTCAGAATCGGCGCCGCCGCCGCGCGCAATACCCGCGTTCGCGCAAAACAGATCGATCTCGCCCAGCACGCCACGGGCAGCGGCGATCAGCGTGGAGACCCCATCTTCTGCCGCGGCGTCGGCTGGCACCGCAGCCGCACCACAGGACTCAGCCACTGCTTCCGCGGCAGCCGGGTCAAGGTCGTTCACAACCACCCGGGCGCCCTCGGCAACGAACCGGCGGGCCAGCGCGGCGCCAATGCCGCTCCCGCCGCCAGTGACCACGACACCAGCACCTGCGACAGACCGCATGGTGGTCCCTTCCCTGTCCTAACCGCCCGGCCCGCCGGGGGCAGGCGGGAGCCCAGCGAGGGTTGCCAGCACCGCCCGGTGCCGGTCCGGTGTGCCGAAGGCCAAAGACCCGCTCTTGGCCCGCTTCAGGAACAGGTGTGCGGGATGTTCCCAGGTGAACCCGATCCCGCCATGAAGCTGAACGCACTCTTGCGCGGCATGAACGGCGGCGTCCCCACAGGCCGCTTTGGCGAGCGCCACCGCGACTGGCGAGTCCGGATTCCCATCGGCGAGGCAGGCAGCCGCGTACCGGGCCGCGGCCCGGGCCTGGGTCACCGTCACCCACACATCGGCCAGGCGGTGCTTGAGCGCCTGGAAGGACCCGATGGGGCGGGCGAACTGGCGCCGCTCCTTCAGGTATGCCACGGTCATCTCCAGGCACCGCTGGGCCACTCCGAGTTGCTCGGAGGCAAGCATGGCGGCGCCCGCTGTCAGCGCGGCCGCGACCGCCTGCGCCGCTTCCTGCCCGGTCACGAACCGGCGTGCCAGCACGCCGTCCAGGGTGAGATCCGCCAGTGGCCGGGTGGGATCGAGCGACACCACCGGCGACCTGGTCAGCCCTGGCGCGCCCGCGTCAGCCGCGTACAGCCCAAAGGGCACGCCATCAGCAGGCACCAGCAGTACATCGGCAATCAGCGCGTCAGCCACCCCGGTGACTGTCCCGGTCAGGCGGGCTGTCCCGGGCGAGTCGCCGGGCTGCGGGGCACCGATCCGTGCTCCCCACGGCGGAGCTGCCCCCCGCCCGGTCGCGGGTGGCATCCGCGCGAACTCCACCGCCAGCACCGCGGTCACCTCGCCGGAGGCGAGCCCGGCGAGCAACTCGTCCCCGCTCGCCAGCAGGGCGGCTGTTGCCACGACCGCGCTGCCAAGGTAGGGAATGGGGGCGATGGCGCGGCCGGTCTCCTCGGCAACGACCGCCGCTTCCCGGTAACTTGCGCCAGCGCCGCCGTGGCTTTCCGGGATGAGCAGCCCGGCACAGCCGAGCTCAGCGGCGACCGAGTGCCACAGGGCAGCATCGGCTGGCTCGCTGGTCTCGATCCGCGCGAGCACCGCCGGCGGCGGGCACCGGTCCGCCAGCAGTTCGCGCACCACCCCCCGCAGGTCTTCTTCCGCCTCCCGGTAACGGAGGTCAGGCATGAACGGAGCCGGGACGCTCTGGGGAGGTCGTGTAGTCGTCACCGGGGCAGGTCCTTCCAGGGCACGCGGGTGTCCGTCCGGGGCTCGGGAGGAAGGCCCAGCACCCGCTCGGCAATGATGTTGCGCAGGATTTCCGAGGTGCCGCCCTCGATGGAGTTCCCGCGCGAGCGCAGGTACCGGTAACCGGGCCCGCGGCCGTAGAAGCTCGCCACGTCGGGCCTGCGCTGGGTCCAGTCGTCGTAGCGCAGCGCGTCAGCGCCCGCGAGCTCCAGCTCGAACGCGGCCAGTTCCTGGTTGAGCCGGGCGAACACGATCTTCGCAGCGGAGCCCTCCGGCCCCGGCTGGCCGGCGGCCAGCTGCTGGCGCAGGCGCTCGCCCGCGAGCCGGGCGACCTCCGCGTCCGCCCACAGCCGGATCAGCCGGTCATGCAGCCCGGGTGTGCGCCGTTCCGGGTGCTCCCGCCAGGCCGTGGCAGCCAGGCCGATCATGCCGCCCTCCCGGGGCAGCGCCCCGCCGCCGATGGCGATGCGCTCGTTCATCAGGGTGCCCTGGGCCACCCGCCAGCCCTCTCCGACTCCGCCAATCCGGTCCCCATCAGGAACCACGGCGTCGGTGAGGAAGACTTCGTTGAACTCGGCCTCACCGGTGATCTGCCGCAGCGGGCGCACCTCCACCCCGGAAACGGTCATGTCGCATGCGAAATAGGTGAGCCCGGCGTGCTTGGGCACGTCAGGGTCGGTGCGGGTAAGCAGCAGTCCCCAGCGCGCCTGGTGCGCCATGGAGGTCCACACCTTCTGCCCGCTGACCCGCCAGCGCTCCCCCGCCTCGTCCCGGGCCGCGCGGGTGGCCAGCCCGGCAAGGTCCGATCCGGCCCCCGGCTCGCTGAACAGCTGGCACCACACCTCCTCTCCCGTCCACAGTGGCCGCAGCCAGCGCCGCTTCTGTTCTTCCGTGCCAAACGCAAGGATGGTTGGAGCCGCCATACCCAGCCCGATGCCGATTCGGGCGGGGTTGTTGTCCGGGGCATCCACGGCAGCGAACTCAGCGTCCACCACAGCCTGCAGCGAGCGCGGCAGGCCGAGGCCCCCATAACCTGCCGGGTAATGCACCCAGGCCAGCCCCGCGTCGAACCGGGCTCGCAGGAACTCCAGCCGGGACAGCGAGGATGGGTCGTGCGCCGCCAGGAAGTCACGCGCGCGCTGGCGGAGATCCTCCGCGCTCTCTGCCGGAGCGGGGCCGTCCGCGGTCAGCACAGCGGCCCTCCGGCCACGTAGATCACCTGGCCGGAGACGAAGCCGGCACCCTCACTGACCAGGAAGGAAATGACGTTCGCGATGTCGCCGGGCTGGCCCACCCGCCCGACCGGGATCCGCGAGGCAGCAGCCGCCTGGAAGTCATCGAAGCTCATGCCAACCCGGGCCGCGGTGGCGGCTGTCATGTCGGTGACGATGAACCCGGGTGCGACCGCGTTGGCGGTGACCCCGAACTGGCCCAGTTCGATCGCCAGCGTCTTCGTGAAGCCTTGCATCCCGGCCTTCGCGGTCGAGTAGTTGACCTGCCCCCGGTTGCCGAGCGCGGAGCTGGACGACAGGTTGACGATCCGCCCGTAGCGCTGGTCGACCATGTACTTCTGGGCTGCCTTGCTCATCAGGAACGCGCCGCGCAGGTGCACGCCAAGCACCGTGTCCCAGTCGTTCTCCGACATCTTGAACAGCAGGTTGTCGCGGATCACCCCGGCGTTGTTGACCAGCACCACGGGCGGGCCGAGATCGGCGGCCACCTTGCCCACCGCCGCCTCCACCTGGTCGGCCTGGCTGACGTCCGCGCCGACGGCGATTGCGGTGCCCCCGGCTTCGCTGATGGCCTCCACGGTGCCAGCGCAGGTTGCAGCGTCGAGGTCGAGCACGGCGACGGCCATCCCATCGCCGCCGAGGCGGCGGGCGGTGGCGGCGCCGATGCCGCGGGCCGCGCCGGTAACAATGGCGACCCGCTGTGCGTCCTGTGGCATCTGTTCCCTTTCCCTGTCTGCTGTTGTTCCTGCCTGCCCGCACCGCGGGCGGGTGTTATTCCTGGCCCCCCGCGAGCGCGGGCTGGGCACTGGCCGTGGCCGGCTGCCCGTCGCTGGCGGGGACGCGGTAGGGCCGCAGTTCGCGGTGTGCCAGCGACCGCTTGTGCACCTCGTCCGGCCCATCGGCGAACCGCAGCGTGCGCGCGGCGGCCCACAGGTGCCCGAGCGGGAAGTCCTGGCTGACCCCGCCCCCGCCGTGCGCCTGTATTGCCTTGTCGATGACCCATTCAGCGGTCGCGGGGGTGAGAACCTTGATCGCCTGGATCTCGGTGTGGGCGCCCTTGTTGCCGACCGTGTCCATCAGCCAGGCGGTCTTGAGGACGAGCAGCCGGGCCGCCTCGATCCGGATGCGCGACTCCGCGATCCAGTCCTGGATCACGCCCTGCTCGGCCAGGGGCCGCCCGAACGCCGTGCGCTGGCTCACCCGGCGGCACATGAGTTCCAGGGCCCGCTCGGCCGCCCCGATCATCCGCATGCAGTGGTGAATCCGGCCCGGTCCCAGCCGGGCCTGGGCTATGGCGAACCCATCGCCTTCGCCGCCGATGAGGTTGGCCGCTGGCACCCGGACCCCGGAGAACTCGACCTCGGCGTGGCCACCGTGGGTCGCGTCGTCGTAGCCGAACACGGTGATTCCGCGCCGGATGGTGACACCGGGGGTGTCCCGCGGCACCAGGATCATCGACTGCTGGCGGTGCCTGTGCGCCTGTGGCTCGGTCTTGCCCATCACGATGAGGATCTGGCATACGGAGTCCATCGCCCCCGATGACCACCACTTCCGGCCAGTGATCACGTACTCGTCGCCGGACCGCTCGATCCGGGTCGAGATGTTGGTCGCGTCCGAGGAAGCGACGTCCGGCTCGGTCATGCAGAACGCGGACCGGATCTCGCCGTCCAGCAGCGGGCGCAGCCAGCGTTCTTTCTGCTCCGGCGTGCCGAACTCGGCCAGCAGTTCCATGTTCCCGGAGTCCGGGGCAGCGCAGTTCAGTGCCTGCGGCGCGATCGCGGGACTGTGCCCGGTGATCTCCGCCAGCGGCGCGTACTGCAGGTTCGTCAGCCCGGCACCCTCGGGGTGGCCGGCCAGGAACAGGTTCCACAACCCGCGCTTGCGCGCCTCGGACTTGAGACCGGCCAGAACGCCAGGACGCTGCCACGGGTTCCCCGACCGGGCAAGCTGCTGCGCCTGCTCCGCGAAGACCGGTTCAGCGGGATAGACGTGGGAGTTCATGAAGTCGAGGAGCTTCTCGCAAAGCTCGCGGGTGCGGTCGTCGTACGCAAAGTCCATGGCGCCTCCAGACGAGTCCCGGCACGACTCTACCTACCCGTCAGTACGGCCAGCCCGGCGGAATACGTATACATCGCTTTCCTCAAAAACCTGACGGTACGAAAAGCCGTTGTGGCGCTGGTCCACGAAGGCCAGGACATTGGCAGGGGGCGGGGAGAAGCCGCTGTTGGCATCGTCAAAGACGATGTAACGCGGGGCCTGGGTTCCGCTGGTGCCGACCCAGAACGTGTCATCGCGTGCGGCCAGCGGGGCGAGCATGGACAGCGTGGCCTCCACCGTCGTCCCGTCCGGGACCCGGGCCATCGCGGCCCACTCGGCCCTGACGTGCGGGCTGATCGCGTAGGTCTGCGAGTCCCACAGACCAGCGAGCGGAAACCGGAAGGCGAGCACCGCGGCGATGATCATCATGGCCGCCGGGGCGGCGCGCGCCACGAGCGCTCCCAGCCGCCGCACACCCTTGCGCGCGACGGCCGTCTGAACCGCGGGCTTTCCGCCCGGCACGGACCCGGCGGCCCTTGCCCGCAGCCGCGCCATGGCGTCAATCGCGGCGAGAAACACAACGGGCATCACGGTGGCGTTGTAATGCCAGTTCACTCCCCAGAAGTAGCTGTTCGTGGAGAGGAAGCGCAGCAGCAGGCCGGGTGCCGCAACAGCGACGAGCGGGGAGCGGAGCGCGAGAAAGGCCGTCGGCAGCAGCACCATGAACACGGTCCAGATCTTCTTCTGGCCAGCGCTGGCAAGCTGGTGCGCCAACGTCCCCAGCGAAACGTGGCCTCCCGGGACGATCACGCCGCCATCCACCCAGTACGGGTACTGATGGCCGGGATTGAAGTGCGGGACAATGACCGTGATCGCGAGCACCGCCCAGGTCATGCCCCACAACACAAGCACGAGCCCTGCGGGGGCCCACCGCCGCCGCGCGCGATCCACCGCGATCACGGTCATGAGCAAGCCAATGGCCGCGACCGTGAACCCCTGATCCTCTTTGACGAAGACCAGCGGCAGCGCCCAGGCCACGGCAGCCAGGGGCCGGCGGCGCAGGATCGCCGACAGGCTGAAGGCCAGCAGCGGGACAGCAAAGGCGATCTCGTGGAAGTCGAAATTGATCATCTGCTGAAGGCCCCAGGAGAACCCGTAGGCCAGGCCGATCGCCCGGCTCGCACCCGTGCCGAGCAATTCCTGCGCTGCCCGGCATACGGGCACGACTGACAGCGCTGTCAGCAGCGCCTGGGCGATCAGCAGCGTCACCGGGCTCGGGAACAGGCGGAAAAACGGTGCGATGAGGGCCACGATGGGCTGGAAGTGATCACCCAGCAGGTTGAATCCCGCTCCCCGGATGGCAACCACGGGTGCCCGCAGGTGTGCCAGCTGCTTGACGTACTCGGTGAAGATGCCGAGATCCCACGAACCCGGCTCAAGCCGCAGGTACTTGAACACCGACAGCGTGCCGTAGGCGACGAACGCTGCGAGGGCGATCAGCCACGCAACCGGGTCAGCCCGCCGGGACACGCGCGCGGCCTCGCTCCCCCCATCCGGGCGCTCAGCCTCGCCCAGCCCGGAACTTTCAGCCGGGCCAGTCTCGGCGGCGCCGCACACGTCGGCCGGGCCGGTCTGGCCGGCCGGCCCCACCTGCCTCTTGCCTGCCCTCACTCACTGTCCTTCGTGGGTGCCAGAACGGAGGTCAAGGATGCGGTCACAGCGGTCCGCCACTTCCCGGTCGTGCGTGGCGAGGATCACGGTGCCGCCGTTGGCTGGTATCTCGAACATCCGCGCCAGCGCCAGCGCGCGGGCGGCGGGATCGAGTTCCGCTGTGGGCTCGTCTGCGATCAACAGGGACGGCTCAAGCGCCAGGGCGCGCGCCACGGCGGTTCGCTGTTGCTGGCCGCCGGAAAGTTCCTCCACCAGCTGATCGGCGTGAGCCTCGAGCCCGAGTTGTGCCAGCGCCGCCACGGCGGCGGCCCGTGCGGTTGCGGGCGGCCGCCCGGCCGCCCGCAGCGCGACCTCGACGTTTTCAGCGGCTGTGAGCAGCGAAACCAGCCCATAACCCTGGAGCACCACGCTGACCCCGAGCGCCGGCCCGGCGAACCCGGTCAGCAGCCTGCCCGTGATCTGAACCTCACCAGCGCTCGGCGCGCTGAGGCCAGCGAGGATGGCGAGCAGACTGGTCTTGCCAGACCCGGAGGGCCCCGTCACGGCGAGGCTCTCGCCCGCTTCCACCGCCACGTCGATGCCGGCCAGGATCAGCTGGCCGTCCCGCTGGTAGCGCAGGCCGCGTGCCTTGAGCATGGTCAGCCCCCGTCCAGGTCGGCCCGGCGAAGTTCCACGCCGGTGGCGGTCCGGACGGTCTTGGCCAGGGTTCCTGGCGGCAGCACGTCGAGGAGATCCTCGGGGAGCTGGACTGAGCCGTCACGGGCGACCACGAGATAGTCCTCTCCCGCATGGCCCTCGGCGCCAACCCTGCCGTCGCGGATCGTCACCGTGCGGCCGAAAGAAGCTCCCAGGGCTGGGTCGTGTGTCACCACGATCACCGTGGTCCCCAGGTCGTCGTGGGCCGCACCGATGAGGTCGGTGACCGCGGTCGCGGATTCGCGGTCGAGCTGGCTGGTGGGCTCGTCGGCGAGCAGCAGCCGCGGCCCGTTGGCCAGCGCCACCGCGAGCGCGAGCCGTTGCTGTTCGCCGCCGGAAAGACGCCCCGCTGGCCGGTGGGCCACCCTGGCCAGCCCCACCGCGTCCAGCAGCGCTACCGTCCGGCGGCGCTTGACCCTGCCGGTCCGGCGCGTCGGAGCCTGGGCGAACATCACGTTGCCCGCCGCGGTCTCGTACGGCAGCAGGTTGCGCCCCGGGTTCTGCATCACCATGCCGATCTCGCGCAGCCGCAGGTTGGCGGCCGATCTCGCGTTCAGCTCGGTGAGGCGCCTGCCGCCCACCTCGACCAGGCCCGCGGTGGGCGGCAGCAGGCCGGCGAGCAGCCACAGCAGCGTGGATTTGCCCGACCCGGAGGGGCCGAGCAATGCGACCGTTTCGCCTTCCGCCACCGTCAGGTCTACCCCGCGCAGCGCCGTGACCTCCTGCCCGGGGGTTCCGTAGACCTGGACGAGGCCTTCGCAGCGCACCATTGCCTCAGTCACTGCGGCGCCTCCCGCAATTGCTCGAGCCGGATACCGCGGATGAGCGTGATGCTCGCCACGACGGCGACCACGATCAGCAGCGCCACCGCGGCACCGAGCAGCCCGGCGAGCGGGCCGGCGGGTGGCCGGTAGGACAGCGGCGGCGCGGCAGGCACGGTCATGAACTCGGGCACGCTGCGCAGCACCAGCGCCGCGCCCGCGAGCCCGCTCAGCATGCCCACCACGCTCCCGAAGCCAAGCACGACCGCGAGCTCGATAAGGACGGCCCGGCGCAAAACGCGGCGGCGCAGGCCGGACGCCTCCAGCGCCGCGTACTCATACCTGCGGCGCCGGGCCGACAGGTAGAGCCCCAGAACGGCCGCCCCGGCGGCGAGCACCGCCGCTGCCGCGGCGTCAGCCAGGAACAGCACGCTGGCAAGTGCCGGTCCCTGCCGTTCCAGCGCGGTCGTCACGGCGGCTGAGGTATGCACGGAATCGATCCTCACGCCTGCGGCCTTCAGCCTGCCCTCGATCGGTTTCAGCGCCCCAGCCGCAAGCCAGACCTGGTGGGTCACCCCCGTGAGATTCTCCCCGGCGGCCAGCTCCGCATAGCGGCGGTCCACGATGACGCCGAACCCGGGGGCGCCCGGGACCGCCTTGACGGCGGCCACCAGGCGCAGCGTCAGCGGGCTGCCGTCGAGCCCCGCGCCGGTGAAGAGCCCGGTGCGCCCAGCGGTCAGTGCCGCCGGGATCAGCGCCGGCAGCGCAGTGGGCATGTTCACCGAGGTGAGCGTCGGGGCGACCCTTCCGGGGACCCCGCTGAACGACCATCTGAGCCCGGCGGGCCCGGCCGCGATGACATCCGCCGGGTGGTCGGCGTTGCCTTCCTTCCACCGTGCCGCGGAGGTCAGCGCGCCCTGCCCGGCCGGCCGCCACCGGCCGTGCTGGTGCACCTGTATCGCGGTGATGGTCAGGTCGCCGGTGACGGCTTTGCCGAGCCCACCGTGCTGGATTTCGCTGCCGGACAGGCCCAGTGCCAGGTCCCGGAGAGTGCAGGGGCAGCCAACCAGGGGACCGGTCAGCGTGGCGGTGCCATGGGTGGGCAGCTGGCCGAGGTTGACCGGGCTTGAGCCGGTGGTCACGTCGGCGGAGACCTGCTCACCGGGAAGCGTGAGTGAGGCCACCCGGACGGTGATCCGCATGGCATCCCCGGTGAGGATGACCGGCGGCGGGGCGCGCGGATGGAGCTGGGCAGTGAGTGCTGCCAGCGGCTTCCCGGCGAAGTTGCGTGACCAGGATGCGATCCGGGAGAAACGCTGCGCGTCGACCGCCAGCGTCACGTCGCCGGCGGTGCCGCCGCTGAGGCTGACGTAACTGTCCACCACGGTCGCCTGCCGCCCGCTGGGATCGGCCCGCGCAACGAGCCCGCCGAGGTCCTTCCCGGCCGGGGCGGTGACCGTGAGCACCGCGGGGGCGCCGACCTGGGTGCCGGCGACCAGCTTGTAGTTCTCACGGCCGACCGACCAGGCGGCGACCGCGAAGGAGGCCAGGGCGAACGCCGTCGCCAGCACGATCGTGGTCCGCACGCCGCCCGGCCGGCGCGCGATGTGGCGGACGGCGAGGTACGGCGCGAGGCCACCGTGGCGGCTGGTCCGGTTGTAGGCGGCACGGCAGGTCAAAGGCAGCACCCGGGACGCCAGCACCGCAACCGCCAGCCCCAGCAAGCCGGGAACCAGCAGGCTGAGCACATTGTGGCTGGCGGAGCGGATCGTGCCGGTGAGCAGCAAGTCGCCGAGCCCTGCGATCGAGCCGGTCAGCAGGACGGCATCCACCACCCAGCCGCGGTCAATGATGCCCCGGCCGGACCGGCGGAACTGTTCCACCACTCCCCGGCGCAGGGTGCGCCGCGCGGCCAGGATCACCGCGCCGAACCCGCCGAGCGTGGCCACCACCGCCGCCGCCCATGCCAGGCCGGGCATGCCCGTCGGCGTGCCAGGGCGCAGCAGCACGCTGTCCAGGGCGGCGGCCGATGCCCAGCCCACGACCGCGCCCGCCGGGAACGCGATGGCCAGCAGCGCCGCCGGCTCAGAAAGCCCGAAGAGCAGCGTGCCCCAGCGCCCGTGCCCGCGGAGCTTGGCCAGGGCCACCTCGGAGCCACGGGCCTCGGCCGCATCGGTGACCGAGAGGAAGAGCAGCAGCCAGCTCAGCATCAGCAGGGTCGCCGTGATCAGGACGACAGGCACAGCGACCGTGCGCCAGCCCGCGGAGACCCGGCTGAGGGTGTCCGGGATCGCGGTGGTGACGACGATGCTCTGGCCGCTGAGGTCCGCGCTGTTGCCAAACGCCGACATCGCTGACCGCAGCCGCGGGACGTCGGCGGCACCAAGGTGCCGGGGGCTGAGTGAGGTGTCGATCACCGCAGTGCCCTGCTGGGCGGGCGGGGCACCGGCCAAGGTGGCGTGCGCGGTGAACATCGCGTCCAGCGCTGGGCCAGCCCGCGCCTGGGTGGTAGCCGGGGCCTCCAACGGGAAGTAGATTGCGGCCCTGGGCGCCCAGTAGCTCGCGGTGGCTGCCGGAGGCTGGTAGATCCCGCTGATCGTGAGCGGCGGCCACCCGGTGTGGGTGAGCCGCTGGCCGATCCGCATGCCAGCCAGCCGGGCCATCGACTCACTGACGATCACCTGGTCCGCCGCGCTCGGGCAGGCGCCGCGGATCCGCAGGTGCGCGCACACCCCAGTGCGCCAGGCCAGCCCAAAACTCAGGCCCTCCGGGCGGTACAGCCCGGTGCCTTCCACCGACTCCACCGGCCCGGCGAACAGCCGGGACGCGGCCGGGCCAAGATCGCTGTGGAGTTCCCCGCGGACCGCGTCACTGAGCGACGGCAGCGTTCCGCTGACCGGGCCGGTCAGGTTCGCCTCGAACCCGCGCCCGGTGAGCGGTCCGCCAGTGACCGCGTCTTGCAGAATCGAGACCTTCGCTGCGGCGTAGTAGGCGGGCCCGGCCGCTGCGGCCGCCACCGCGACCAGCGCCACCACCAGGATCATCAGCGTCGGCCCGCTGCGGTGCAGGAGCCCGCGTGCCACCGCCATCAGCTGGTGCACCTGTCGCGCCCCCTCACCGAATCCAGGTCAGCGGAACACCGCGGCCAGGGACCGGGATCATTTGCCCGCCAGCCGCGTGCGCCACCGCCCAGTGACGGCCCGCTGGGTCAGAGCACAGAACGGACGCGCCGTCCGGCGACCACACGCACCTGTCGTAGTGGGCACCAGTGAACGGGAACGTCATCGTGATGGATCCGCCGCCAACCCTCCAGATGGTCAGCCCCGGGCCGGCTGTGCCAAGGGTGACGTAGGCCAGCGACGTCCCGCCTGGGGACCACGCCAGGCGTACCGGCGGGCCGGGTGGTGTCGGCGTGTCAAGCAGCTTCCCGGCCCGGCTCAGCACCACAATTTCGGCGATGGGATGCGCCGCCACGGTCTCCACTTCGACGGCGACTTCGCTTCCCGAAGGGCTGGGGAATGGCACGAGTGCCACCTCACGGCGGCGGCTGGCGCCCAGGCCGTGATTGAGCTTGGCGGCGGTGGCGAGGACCACCGGCGGGTGTCCCGCGATCCGCAGTTCCAGCCGGGTGTCGGGGGTGAGATTGTTCCCTGTGGCTGAGAGCCGCGGTGGCCCAGCCACCGTCACAAAGGCGCCGGCAGTCTGTGGATCACCAGCGGCGAGGTGGCCCTTGCCGAGCGCCACCTCCCGGCCGGTGGCGAGCGCGTTCACCCTGATGTGGGCGGCCGCCGCGGGGGCGCCGTGGAAGCTGTCCATCCGGATGGCAAAGCGGTCATGCCCGGCAAACAGGTTGAGGGATGACGGTTCTGTGTTGATGGAGAATTTGGCCTTCGTCTGGGTGACTGCCGCGTGCCGAAGGCCCGCCAGCGACAGCACCTGGCCATCACCAAGCCACACATAACGCTTGTCGGGGGCCACCGCCAGATCCGCCGGGAACTGTCCGAGCGAGCTGAGGCTGGCGGCCTTGCGGCCGCCAGGGACGGCAACAACCAGGCCGCCGGCAGCCGTCTGGGCCAGGATCCGCCCGCTGGCCGCCAGGCCGGCGGGCCGCTGGCCCGCGGTTCCGTGGTGCGCCTGGCCGGTCAGGGGCCAGTCCGCGACGGCAGCGGCCACGGCGGCCACGACACAAAGCACGCTCACGGGCAGGAGGAGCCGCCTCCACCATGGCCGTGGCGGAGGTTCCGGGTCCAGCGCCGGGAACCGCGCCCGGCCAGGCTGATCAACTTGAGCGGGCCGCACGCTGGACAGCGTAGCCACCTCGGGAGACCTTCCTGGTCCTGGGCGGGAGCCGGGAAAGCTCCGGAGCCATGGCAGTATGGCGGATTTCTAGACAAGCAGCAGCCGCCGGATGCGGCGGCCTGCGATGGAGAGGCCGGCCACGCCCATCAGTGCCAGGTAACCGGCATGCCACAGCAGCCCTGGGCCTGCCACGCCGAGGGCCAGCCCGCGCATAAGCACCACGGCCTGGTACAGCGGGGTGCATTCCACCACGACCTGAAACGGGCGCGGGTAGATGCTCAGCGGGTAGAAGGTGGTGGAGAACAGGAAGAGCGGCAGGCTCGCCAGCGTGATGTACTCGAAATCCTGCCAGCTCCGCATGAACGTGGTGGCGGCCATCCCGACAGCGGCGAACCCGAAACCTGTCAGCACGGCGGCGGGCAGGGTCAGCGCGGCCCACGGCGAACGCAGCAAGCCCATTGCGAGCATCACCACGGTGAACGCGAGGGCGTACAGGGCACCGCGGATCAGTGCCCAGCTGATTTCGCCCAGCGCCACCTCGCCCGCCCGCATGGGTGTGGCGAGTGCGGCGTCGTACAGCTTGGCGTACTTGAGCCGGAAGAACACGTTGAAGGTCGAGTCGAAGATCGCTCCATTCATCGACGAGGTTGCCAGCAGCGCCGGCGCGACGAAGGCGGCGTAGGTCACCGGAGTACCGCCCGGCCCCGTCACGGCGCCCACCAGGTGCCCCAGGCCCACCCCGATCGAGAACAGGTAGAACACCGGCTCAGCGATGCCGGACAGGAACACCACCCACACGTGGCGGTAAGCCCGCGCGTGCCGTTCCACCAGGTGAACGCTTCCGCGCCCGCCGAGGGACCGCAGCCGGCGGCTCAGCAGGTGCAGCGGGAGGACGCGCGGCGGAAAGACGCGCGGCGGAAAGACGCGCGGCGGAAAGACGCGCGGCGGAACGTCCCGCCGCGGCAGCTCTCGCCGCGGCACCTCACGCCGCGACTCCCGCGGCCGCACGTTAGACATACAGCCGCCGCCGGTAAGTGCGGTTCCCGGCGGCTATCCCAGCGGCGGCGACCAGCGCCAGGTACCCGGTGTGTGCCAGCGCGCCGCCGACGGTGGCGGTACCCAGGCTGAGCGCACGGCACAGCGTCACCCCGTGCCAGAGCGGCGTGGCGTACGCCGCTGGCTGCAGCCACGCCGGAAGCTGGCTGACCGGGAAAAAGGTGCCCGAGAACAGGAACAGCGGGATCATTCCGAACCGGTAGATCATGGCGAACGAGGTGTCCTTGGTGCAGGTGACCGCCCACGCCTCGATGGGCGCCGCGAACGCCAGCCCCGTCAGCACAGCCACCGGCAGCGCGGCCAGAACCCACGCGGACCGGACCGCGCCGAATGCCACTGCCACGCCCAGGAACACCCCACAGTTCATGATCAGCCGCAGGGTTGTGAACAGCAGGTGACCGTGGAACACGTCCGCTGGGCGCAGCGGTGAAGCCACCGCGGCAAGGAAGGTCTTGTTCCACTTGACCGACCCGAGCACGGGGTAGGTCGACTCCCCCACCGCTGTCTGCATCCCGCTTGCTGCCAGCAGGCCGGGGGCCAGGAAGGTCAGGTAACTCACCCCGCCCAGCCGGGCGGTCCCGTGCGCGTCGACCAGCGTGCCCAGCCCCAGCCCCAGCGCCCCGAGGTAGAGCAGCGGGCTCAGGAAGCTGGAGTAGATGGAGCCACGCCAGGTGCGCCGGTAGTCGGTCAGCCAGAATCGCAACTCGCGCACCGCGTACGACCACTGGGACGCCGTCACGGCGGGTACTGCTGCTGGCGTCGCGGTCGCCGTCATCAGTCCTCCAGCCTGCGGCCGGTCAGCCGGAGGAAGACATCCTCCATGGTGCTCCGCCGGACGAGGGATGTCAGCGGTTCCAGCCCCAGTGTCCGCACGGCCCCCAGCGCGGCCTCGCCATCGCTCACATAGAGCAGGATCCGGTCGGCCAGCACCTCCCGGCGGCGGGCGGGGACACCCGCCAGCTTTTCTGCCGCGACCTCGTGCTCGGCCGGATCGAACCGCAACTCAAGTACCTCGGGGGTGGAGTACTGCTCGATCAGCCCACGCGGCGAACCCTGGGCAGCGATCTTTCCCCCGTCCATCACCACCAGCCGGTCGCAGAGTTGTTCTGCCTCGTCCATGTAGTGAGTCGTGAGGACGATCGTGACGCCCCGCTGCTTGAGCCGGAACAGGCGGTCCCACACCACGTGCCGCGCCTGCGGGTCCAGCCCCGTGGTCGGCTCATCCAGCAGCAGGATGTCCGGCGCGTTGATCAGCGACCTGGCGATGGTGAGCCGGCGCTTCATCCCGCCCGACAGCGGTTCCACCTGCTCTTTTGCCCGGTCACTCAGCTGGACGAAGTCAAGCAGTTGCGCGGTACGGTCCCGGATCTCCTCCCGGGGCAGCCCGAAGTACCTGCCGTAGACGAGGAGGTTCTCGCGCACCGTCAGTTCGACGTCAAGGGTGTCCTCCTGCGGCACCACACCGAGCCGGGCGCGGATTGCCGGGCCGTCAGCCACCGGGTCAAGGCCCAGGATGGACAGTTCGCCGCCGCTCGGCGGGGACACGCAGCCGATCATCCGCATGGTCGACGACTTGCCCGCCCCGTTCGGCCCCAGAAAGCCGAACGCCTCACCGCGGCTCACATCGAAGTCGATGCCGTCCACTGCTGTGAAACCGCCGAACCTCTTTACCAGGGCACGCGCGCGGATCAGGACAGGAGCAGCAGGCACGCTGGCGAGGTTACCGGGAGGCCCGGACATTCTCCCACTGTGTTTTTGTCCCCCAGGGCGGCAGTTATCCTGGGCTGTCGCCCGGAAGGCCACGTGAGAGCGCCGGCAGCGGTACTGTCGCAAGGGGCCACCGTGAAGGCCACGGGAACGCGGCCGCGGGTTTTGCCCGGGGACAATGAAGGGATCACGCCGGTGTCTGTTGCTCGTGCGCTATATGAGCGGTTTAGGCAGCTCATCCACGAGTTCGCCAAATTTGGCGTGATCGGGGTCATTGGCCTGATCATCACCAATGGTGGTTATGACCTGCTCCACGAGGAGCTCGGCGTCGGCCCGCTGATCTCCACGACGGCGGCCACGATCGTCGCGACTGCCGTCGCCTTCGTGGGGAACCGCCACTGGACCTTCCGGCACCGGGAACGGGCCGGGGTTGCCCGCGAAAGCGTGGTCTTCTTCATCCTGAACGGCGTCGGGCTGCTGATCCAGGACGCGGCTGTCGGCTTCAACTACTACGTGGTCGGCCTGCACGACAAGGCTTCCGGTTTTATCGCATTGAATATCGGCATCGCAATCGCGACGGTGTTCCGTTTCTGGTCCTACCGCAAGTGGGTGTGGGGCGGGATGCCCGCGGCTGGGGTGGCTCGCTCGTCCCGCCTGCGCGCCCCTCGGGTGGCGGGTGCCCACGCCAGCGCTCGCCATGGCGCCGGCCGGGACGATGACGTTTCGGGTGCGAACGGGCATGTGGTCTCCGAGCCGGCCGCCCGCCCCGGCTCTTCGCGCGTTGGCTGACCCGGCGGATACGCCGGGGCGGGCCCCCGTTTCCTGGCTTGACCTGGCGGATACCCGTACGGGGTTCTTCGTTGTCTCCTGGCTGGCCCGGTCCGGGCGCTGGGCTAGGGCAGGGGGTTCCCGGCACTGTCGTTATGGGCAATGGGCGCTGCGGGAAGACAGCCGGTAGCGGGGCCGCGGATCAGGTGCAGCGGATACCGGTAGGCCCATTGGGCCTGCACGAGGGAGAGCCGGCCGGTGGCGACGAGCCGGCCGAGCACGTGTGCCTCCCTGGCCCTGGCGATCGCCAGGTGGGTGAGCGGGTCGTCGGCGGAGGGTGCCTGCACCAGGCCCGCCAGCAGCGCCGCCTGCGGCCACGTGAGCGCGGCAGGGGCGACGCCGAAATAGCCGCAGCTTGCCGCGGACAGGCCGTAGAAGCCATGCCCGAAATAGGCCACATCCGCATACATCTGGAGAATCTGCGGCTTGGCGTAGCTGAGGTCCAGCTTGATCCCGAGGACGACCTGCTCCGCCTGCGTGAGCATCCCTGGCCGCCCGCGGGTGTAGAGCATCTTCGCAAGCTGCTGGTACAGGGTGGCGCCCCCCTGGTCGGGCTGGCTGGTGAGGTGCCCGAGAAACACCCGGGCAACCGCGAACGGGTCGATGCCGGGCTCGGAGTAGAAACGATGATCCTCGGTTGAGATCAGGGACGACGCGAAGCGGGCGGGAACCGGCGGCCCAGGATAGACGGCCCGGTGGCCGTGGTCGAGCGCGGTTGCCAGCGCGGGCGCGTTGCTGACCGGAGGAGTGACCATCAGCAGCCCGGTCACGATGATCAGCCCAATGATGGCCAGCCCCATGACCACGCCGGTGGTGCGCCGCATGCACACCGCGAGGTAGCGCCAGACCCGGTGAGCGTGCCGGGGCGTGCCGTCCGACCACTGCAGGAGGGCGGGGTACTGTGCGCGCTTGCGTTCCTGCGCGCGGTGGTGTTTCTGCGCGCGAATGTGTTTCTGCGCGCGCCTGCGTACCTCGGCTCGTCTATGGGGCGGAGCGCTCTTGCGGGCGTGTGCCCTTTTCCGGCCCGCTGCCCGCTTGCTGGCTCCTGCCCGCTTGCTGGCTCCTGGCCATTTACGTATCCGCACGCGCGACAGTGGCACGGCGGGAACACTCTCCGACGACTGCTCGCGCGTTGTCATGCCGCCCCTGCCGGTAGCCCGGAACAGCTGCCACGGATGGACCTTGGTGATACCCAGCCCATGCCCGATCATCCAACGATTTGGGGGCTACTGAAAGTGCCGGGTTTTGCATGCTGCTGGCGGTGGTCCGCAAGGGGGCACACGTTGGGCGGGGCTGGGCTGGCCGGACCGCTCGTTCTGGTGCTGTGCAGCTGGCGGGTGGCCGCGCCTCGGGCTCTCGTGCGGCGCGAATGCCGGTACGCGTGCGCTATCGTCTTAGAGTCCGACACGGACGGGACGTGGCGCAGTTTGGTAGCGCACTTGACTGGGGGTCAAGGGGTCGCCGGTTCAAATCCGGCCGTCCCGACGAGCGTAGGCCAGCTCCGGAACTGGTATTTAGCCAGGCCGAGGCTGGTTTTGCGGCCATTACCTCCACTAGCCGCCTCTGCGGGAGGCTCTGCTAGTGGGGACCACATGGGGACCAACATGGCCGTCCAAGCGTCGTGAGAACAGCGGTAACGCACAGCAGGAGGGCGCATCCAGATGGGGACGGACAATCCCTCGCAGGGTGACTCTGGCCAGTCTCCGGAGTTCATAGGCAAGAGCGCGCACGACGCCCGCCTCGCCGTGGACACAACCCCGACGTCCCGGGTGACCGTACCCGAGACATCCATCCGTGGGAGCGCGCACGACGCCCGCCTCGCCGTGGACACAACCCCGACGTCCCGGGTGACCGCACCCGAGACACCCATACACAGGAGCGTGCACGACGTCAGCCTTGCGGTCGACACGACTCCGACCAGTCGGGTTGAAATGACCGCCGTGCCCAGCGCCGCTCCGGTTACCCAAGACGCTTCTGCCGCCGGTGACCAGCAGTAGTAGCCAGCCCGATCGCACGCCTCGGGATCAATACATTGAAGGCGTCCGCCAAGATATAAAGCAGCATGTCGCCTATTTTGGTAACCAAATAATCCGCTATCGCGCTACGCGTATAGTGGTAACCGTAGCTGCCACACTGGTCCCCGTTTTGGCAACAGCAACCGCGGTTCCCCGGTGGGTGCTTGGCCTCCTTGGCGCGACAGCTGCGATCATGGAGGGCATCCAGGGACTCTTTCAGTTCCGGCGCTCCGCGCTCGACGCAATGAAGACTGCCAACGAAATGGAGCGCGCCCTTAACAGGTACATGACCGCTATAGATCCCTATCAAGGGTCGCCCACTGCGGCCTTCCCGCTCTTTGTCGCGGACATTGAGGCAATGCGGAAGGCTGCGGATGATGCGTTCCTACAGACCTGGCAGGCCACTACTTCACCTCCACCACTACCTGAGAGTCCGCGTAAAGTTCCGCCACCTGATAGGCCTAAAATCGAGGGAAGCTGAGAATCCATTCCTGAACCTAGTACGGCAGCCGCATTTCGCTAGCTGACCTGGGTGATCTCGGCGTCGCGGGCGAGCCTGGTGCGCTGGTGGAACCATCGTGCGCGGGCCTGGTGGCGGCGAGTCCATGCGTCCCAGTGGATGACGAGCCACGGGGGCGGGATCCGGGTGGTGAGCGCGGCGACGAGGCGCTTGATCTCCGGGATAGTCAGCGGGATCATCCCCGGCTCGGCGGGGGGTGGCTGATCGGGCCGGACCGGGGGCGGCGCCTGGGTATCGGTGCGATCGCGCAGGAGCGCAGCGGTGACGGCGCAGATCGCCAGAGCTGCCATCACCAGCACGAGGTGGCGGGCGATCGCGGCATAAAGCCGGGCCTGGCACTGGTCCAGTCCGAAGCAGTCCTTGCCGAATTCGAAGTCCTCTTCGACCGGCCACCGGAGCCCGGCGGCGCGGATCAGCCGGGTCTTGGTCAGTACCTGCCCTTCGGGCACGTAGCAGTAGTGGAAGGCCAGTTCCCCGGACTTGAGGTGGCGGCGGATGAGCAGGTGGTGGCGTGGGGAGGCGGTGGCGAGCCACGCCCAGGCATACCATCTTCCGCCTTTGGAGCCTTTCCCGGCGGAGCGGACTTCCCAGCACCGCTTGTGCTTCAGCAAGATCTTGATTGCTTCGGCGCAGGTCAGTTTCGTGCCCGCGGCCAGGGTGAGCGTGAAGTTCGACGGCACCCGTAGCACGTACGCCTGGCCTGCGGCTTCGAAGTGCCCGCGCAGCTGCGTGCAGTTGCCGTACACCTCGTCCCCGCAGTAGAAGTCCGGGCGGATCCCGCCGGCGGCGGCGTCCTTGCTGATGTCGATGGCCAGCTGCCCCTTGGTGCGGAACTCCAGGTTCAGCGGCAGCCCCATGACCAGGGACTTCACCGGGTCGGCGATGTGCTCGCGGGGTATCCACTGCCTGGCGCCGATCAGCGCGTGCCCGGTCGCCTCCCGCACATACGACAGGTGGACGGTGTTGATCCCGTTGGCGACCCCGCCGGCGCAGCCCAGGTGCTGCCTCTTGACGCCCGCGGTGGCCTCGCCTTTCTTCTCCTGCCCGGTCTCATCAATCGCAACGATCACCAGGCCGCCCCGGCGTTTCCCGCGCCGCGCCGCCTCCTCCAGCCCCGCGACCGCGAACCGGCGCACCACGCCCATCGCCGCGAAGGTGTCCCAGCTCGCGTGATTGAGCAGCCGCTGAGTCTTATCCGGCGTCTTATCCCCGGCGTGGCGGGCGATGCTCCACCCGTTGCGCTCCGGCAGCTCGCTCATCACCGCGGCCGTGTACTTACCCGCCTGCAGCCACGGCCCGGTCCTTGCGAAACACGGCCGCAGCAGCTCCAGCAGCTCAGCGCGTTTCCGCAGCGCCAGCCCGGCGCCTATCCTGACGGCAGCAGCCGCCTCTGATTTTGTACTCGTCACACAGACATGATCACGAGGCGGCTGCGCTCACGTCCGCCCATCCCGTAACAAGATCACATCAACCCGCGCCAGGCGCCCTCCGCCCAGCTCACAGCACCAAGTGCGGCTGCCGTACTAGCCTGTCCGCCGCTCTGCGCTGCGTCTATCCACTCGTAGCTGAGTACCACTTGGGGAACGCCTGGCCGTGAGATGGGCGCTCAGCGCGTCGCCCGCGTCGGTGACCGACTGGGCATCCGGGTGGAGATAGCGCTGCGTCGTGATCAGCGAGCCGTGCCCGGCGATCTTGCGCAGGACATGCAGCGGCACGCCAGCGTCAGCCATCCATGTCAGTCCGGTATGGCGCAAATCATGGCGGCGCAGATGCTCATACCCGAGCGCCGTCACGACCTCATCCCAATGCGTCGCGTCCCGCAAGACCGCCGTCGAGATCCGGCCGCCGCGAGGACCGATGAACAGGCGCGCCTCCTCGTCGTCGCCCAGAACGTCGAGTCGTCGGCCGACCAGTCCGCGCGCTTCCTCGCTGATCGGCACCTTGCGAGCGCGCTTGCCCTTGGTGCCCTTGTCGATCAGGCCGCCCGGACTCGGCGTGGTCTGACGGCGAACCGTCCAGATCCAGGTTTCCCGGTCGATGTCCCTGGCGCGGACGCCGGATACCTCGCCGATGCGCGCCGCCGTGCAGGCCGCGAAGATCACCACCTCGCCCCAGCCCGCGAAGTTATCGGCCGACCGCTCGACCAGCGCAGCCGCGAGCAAAGTCAGCGCCTCCCAGCCAGGCAGCGCCAGCGAGCGCGGATCGTCTAGTTCATCCTCCGCACGCTGATACTCGTGCTGCCAGCCGGTCACTCGCGCGGGATTGCGGTCGATGATCCCGTCACGAACGGCCTGTTCCATGATCCGCACCAGGACGGCAAGACTGTTCTTCACCGTCGAGCGGCTGCATTCATCTGCGATCCACGCATGCACCGTCCGGTCTACGGAACCGTTCGTAATCATGCGCACCCCAAGGTGGCCGAGAGAGGGAACACGCGCTTGCGCCACCCGGCCAGATAGGGATCGAGCGTCTTTGCTTCCAGGCCGCGCAACGCAAGCGTCATCACCGCCTCGCCGTAGTCGGAGAGCTTCATCGTCGCGGCGATCGGGTCCACTCCCCCGCGCGCCGCGCGCATCATCGCGTCTATCCACGCCTGCGCAGCCTCCGGTGTGTCCGCCGACTCCGATCTCGACTTGCGTCGCTTACTGTCAGGATCGACCCAGCGCACGCGAGCGCGGTAAGGATGCGGTCGGCCATCCCGGTACTCCACGTCCGGCGACAGGGATACGCCGACCGGCGGCATTTCCTGGTGGCTCATCAGGCAGCCCTCCGAGGATCAACGCGCCGACTTTCGAGCCATCGCCGTACGTCGTGGCCGCTGTAGACGGTCAGCCGCGACGACAGCCGCAGGAACTGCGGGCCTTGCGCTGGACTCGCCGTGCGCCATCTTCGGACGGTGGACGGGTCAACGCCCAGGATCTGCGCCAGTTCTTCGGTGGTGTACCGGTCACCGTGCAGAATATCGTCGTCGTGCCGCTCCTGCGGTTCGGCCGCGCTCATGCTGTTCTCCCAGTTGCCGAAAGATCGGAGGCCGGTTTTCCCGCCGCTCGCCGCCGCGCTTCATCGAGTGCCTGTTTCCAGGTGAAGCGGTCGGCGACGATGTGCAGGAGACGCTGTGCCGGGGGCATGTGGTCGGGGTCACCGGGGGTGACGGGCTCCCACATAAATCGGGCCGGGTCGGTCTCGGCGATGCCGAGCGTTTCCAGCAACCAGGCTTTACGGTCTGCGCAATGATCGGCGAGGGTCTTGCCGGACCACTTGCGGGAGACCAGGACGCGCCGCCCGGCATAGCCAAGGTATTCACGGCGGTGTGCCTTGCCGGTGCACCGGCCGGGGCGCAGGCCCTCACGGGCGTTCTTGGGCTGGACGCCGTAGCGCAGCCAGTTCGCGCACGTCGGCGAGCACGGCTCGTATCTGAGCGCATCGGCCAGGCGCTCGGCGTGGTTTTGCTCGGCGCTGGTGGTCGCCTGGTGGCAGTCGGCCACATTTTTCGTGAGGTATTTCGTCAGGTACCCGATGCAGCGGGCCGAATCCCTCGACCCGCCGAGCACGCCCTGGGCATCGAACTTCGGGCCGAACCGGGCGACGTGCAGCGGCTCGTCGTCGGGGCCGATCGTGTCTAGCGCGTCATCCCAGGTCGGCAGGAACTCGCCAGTCGCGGGGGCGAGGTAGTTAGCGCTGGACTCGTGCCAGACGGGCAGGTCGCTGTCGCCGTGCTTCACCTTGTCGGCCGGGGGCCACCACACCTGGTGGTAGGTCGCGGCCAGTATCTGCCGCAGCTCGGTGCGGGACAGGGTGCCGCGGATCGCCACATGCATGTGGGGAGCGAGCCGCCTCTGAGGCTCGACAGCGGCGAAATACTGGACGTCGTAGCCAAGAAACCGGCGCAGGTTCTGGACGAGCCGGTCGAACAGCGCCGCGAAGTGCAGCGCGTCCCGTGCCGCCCGCTGATAGTCGTAAGCGTCTTGATTGACGGGAGTGCCGTCCGCGCCGACCTTGCCGTAGCTGTCACAGGTCAGCGTGATGAACATGGACGGCCGGAACGTCTTGCCGTCAGGCGTCGTGTAGGTCTTCCCGATCGTCCGGGGTGCGACTGCTCGGCGGGGCAGGTCCGGGGCGTCCTGGCGACGCCTGGTCGAGCGGTGGCGGCGTTCCGGCCGTCCGGGCAGGACATTGCCGCGAATACCCGATCGGGTGATCTCCTCGTCCAGGTCGGCGCTCAGCTCGTCCAGTTCGCTTGTGTCGCGTCCGGCCGCTTCGGCGTGGTCGCGCTGCTGCTGTGTCTCGGCCCGGTGCTCGACCCACATGAGCTGCGCGTCGTCCGGGTCATCCGGAACGATGACCGGTTCGGTTTCCAGGTGCCAGCCCTCGCGGCACTGTGCCGCCCGCAGCGCCTTGGCTCGCTCGGCGCAGGAGGGGCAGATGGTGGCGAGGGTGTGCCCGCACGGAACAAGCACCTGTTCAACCTGGCCGGTGTTTATGTCAGTCCGGCGCAGCTGGATGGGACGGATGCAGCCGCCGTGGGTGACGGCCAGGTCGCGGACGACATCACGGGCGAGCGGCATGGCCAGCCGCTGTGTCCTGGTCTGCCGTGGAGTCATGCGGTCTCCGTTTCGCCGGGGTCGGTGGTGTCGTCGGGGTCGGTGCTGTCGTCGGGATGGGTGGCGTGCCAGGCGACGCGGTAGCCGCAGCGGGGGCAGGCCAGGATCAGGAGCCGGGGGCCGGTGCTGACGTCGAGCAGCGGCCCGCCGCAGTCGGGGCAGTCCTCGCCCGATAGCCAGCCGGTGATCATGCGATCTCGCCAGCGGTCAAAGCAGGCAGCCCGGCCGGAACGTCAGTCGTGTAGGCGATGGTCATGGCGCGGATGTCGTCGTCGGAGACGAACGCGGCGCGGACCCGCACGGGGTCGGGGGCTGCTTCGAGCCGGACGTAGGCGACGCCCGCCCCGGTGCGAGGGTCGGAGGAGATCTCGTCGCAGAACGCGCCACGGTCCCGCGCGCCGTCGCCGAGCACCATGTCCACCTGGGACGGCTCGTCCAAGCGCAGCGCGATCTTGTCCGGGAACAGGTTCCTGATGTTCAGAACCTCTTTCCTGGGGTCTTGCAGCGCCGCGACCACGCAGTAGCCGACTGCCCGGCCCTGAGTAGTCAGGGTGGCGAGCGCGGCGAGGATGCGTTCCTTGAGCTTGCGGTCAGCCTGGTAGGCGGTCAGGAACGCGATCTCGTCCACCAGGACCACCACGAACGGATGCTCAGCAGTCGGCTCGTGGTCGCGGCGCTTTCCGGCGAACCGCCGTGCCCGCGCCTGCATCTCGCCAACGGCGTCCTCCAGCAGGTCGGCGATGTCGCCGGGGTCGGCGGCATACCGGTCGAACAGCGCCCGGCCGAACGCCAGCTCCATGAGCTTCGGGTCACATGCCCAGGGACGGACCAGCCCGGCCGCCATCGCGGGCAGCAGCGCCCGGACCAGGCCCCACAGGTACGAGCCCTTGCCCGCGCCGGTCGCGCCCGCGATCAGCAGGTGCGTGCCCTGGAGACGCACCGCGAACGGCGTCCCGTCCTCACGCCGCCCCACCGGCAGCGCCCGCAGGTCGGTCACGTCGGGAACGGACAGGGCGGGCATCGCATCGGCGAGCGCGTCGCGGCGTACCAGCTCCAGCACGACCGCACCCGGCCTGCCGGTGCGGACCCGGCATAGGTGCGCCCGGAAGCCGTGCGCGATGCCATCGGCCCGTGCGGCGAAGTCGGCGGAAGACTGCCCGGACACGAGCCGGACGGATACGCGGTCGGTGCAGCCGGTGATCTGGACCCGGCCCAGCACGGGGACGACGACGCGGCCCCGGTAGGTCGGGGCAAGGCGGGTGATGGTCATCACGGCGTGCCAGTGACGCCGGTAGAACCACCACCGCCACCGGTTGCGCGCCGGGCCGGACACCAGCCGGGCGAACCAGTGCGGCCAGGTGACCCGCAGCACGACCAGGCCCGCCAGCATGACGGCTGCCAGCACGGTCACGCCGGGCCAGCCCGCCCGCAGCCAGACGAGCGCCACCAGCCCTGCCGCCGCATCCAGCAGCGGATGGCGCAGCGCGAACCAGACGACCCGGACCAGCAGGCGCAGGAGCTGGACGAGCCAGATCACGAACTCCGGTGTCCGGTACACCGGGGACCGCCACACCGGGGAGGCGAACGGATCGGGATTGTCGACCTGGGCGAGCTGCTCGCCCGTTACGTTACGCATTATGATCAAGACCTCTCCGAGTTTGCTGACCTGGGGAGACACTGGGGCGGCAGGAATTGCAGTTCCTGCCGCCCCGCCTTACTCATTACGCCGCCGAGTCCCCGGCCGAGCCACTGCCCCGGCCGCCGCGACCAGGTACCCGCACCCCTGTCGCCTTGAGGGAGTAGGCCAGCCGCCCGGCCTGGTTGACGTAGGGCGTCACCGTGAGCCCCGTGAACTCCACCGGGACGAACGGCATCCCCGCCGGGGCTGCGGGCAGCACCGGCTGACCGGAGGCCGCGACCTTGATCCGCGCCGTCTTGTCCCGCGCCGTGGTGTCGGCGTCGATGACGTCGAGCACCCAGAGCGGCAGCCCGGACACCTTGTCCTTGGACTGCACGAACCGGCCGCCCTTGGACGCCTCGAAGTCCCGCACCGCCTCGAACGTTCCCGCCTCGAACACGCCGCGCGGGAACACCTGCCCGAACTCCACCGGGATCGGACCCTGTACCGCCATGGAACCTCCAGATGTGAACTGCTTGGCCACTTGATTAACCAAGCTAGATCAGAGTAAGACTTCCAGCCTGGTTAGTCAAGCGGACAGGATTGCCTAGGTCCGGCCGAACTAGCCCACCGGATAGGCGTCCTCCAGTTCGTGCAGGTCACCTGCCATCGCCACGTCCAGGGCGAGCACCGGAACGCCGGACGCGTCACGAGCGCTCACGTACAGCGCGAGGACCGGAGCCGACCGGGAGATGCCGAGCAGCTTCGCCTCATGCGGATCGGCACGACGCGCGGTGACCTGCTCGACTACGTGATCGATGCGAACGCCCGCAGCCCGGGCCAGCAGGGACCGGATACCGCCGCGCACCGGCTCCGAGCCGCCGAGCCCGGCACGGTCAGCCAGCTCAGAAGGCAGCCACCAGGTCACGATCTCGGACGCTTCGCCGTCCTGGCGGACCAGCCGCCTGCGGCTCACCAGTTCCGCGCCGGGCTTGACGTTGAGAAGCGCCGCAATCCGCGCTGGTGCCGGTGCTTTGCTGGCAGAGACCAGCTCACCCGCCTCGCGTGACTCGTCCCGGTCCAGTTCGGCCTGACCGCGCCGATCTGCGCCGACCCCGGTGAGCGCCGGGCGTCCGCGTACGAAGCTGCCCTTGCCCTGCTGGGTGTCGATCCAGCCCGCCTGGCGCAGTTCGCGCAGCGCCCGCACCACAGTCGGCCGGGCGGTCCCGAACTCTGCCGAGAGCTGATGCTCGCTGGGCAGCAGCGATCCGGGTTGGTACTCCCCGGACTCGATCCGGCGCTGTAGCTCCGCGATCACTTGCGCGTACTTGGGCGGCGTGTACTCGAAGGCCATGCTCTGCCTCACACTTGGCTAGTCTGCCTGGATAGCTGCTTGCCTACTCAGGCAGACTACTGCCCGGCCAGCCAGGATGTCACGCCCAGGCCGTAAACGGCAGGGAACGTGCCGCGCCGTCAGTCGTCAGGCTTGCCAGTCATTTCGAACCACACCACACGGCCCAGTTCGTCCCCGCCATAACCCCACCTGTCGGCGAGCGTGTCCACGATCCGCAGGCCGCGCCCGCCGGTCAGCGCGTCTAAGCCGCCGCCATCGGGTATCCGGGGCTCCGACGAGCTGCCCCGGTCAACGACTGCGACGCGTGCCGTCAGGCCGGTCACCGAGACCGTGACATCGAACCAGCTGTTGTCCCCCGACGCCGTGTGCCGTACGGCGTTCGAGGCGATCTCGCTCACCATCACGAGCACGTCGTCCAGGCCCGGCCAGCGCTCGCCGAGCACGCCCCTGACGAACTCGCGGGCCTGCCAGACCGAGTATGCGTCGCCGGGAAACCAGTCCACCGCCAGGACGGCCGCCCGCTCAGCTTGCACGGCCGGTGCCATCGCAGGCCGCGCAGTCCCGCCGGGCTGGCGTAGCCGAGCCGCGCAGCAAGGTGGCGATGACGACCGCCCGACGAGAGCGGATGAGCTTCCAGCCGTCAGCAGATCCCCGTACCGCACGCTCAGGTCATCAGCCATGCACCGAACGTGCCACGCTCATCGCCAGCGGTCAGCCGGACTGCCCCGAAGGGGCCACCGATCCTGAGCGAGCGAAGCGAGTCTCGGGATCGGCGTAGTAGTCTTTGCATCCCGGACTTACCTGGGCGCAGTCCATGCCAGGCGAGGAAGTGAGATGCGCGAGAGCGCGTTCGGCCCGATAGCGATATCCCCGGCCTTCTGGTCCCGCCCCGATGTCATTCGTGCCTTAACCAGCCACGACATCGGTGAGTTGTTCAGGCTGCTCAAGCAGCGGGAACGGCTGAGCCAAATGCGGATTGGCGCGGCAACGGGCAACGCGCAAGGTCGCGTCAGCGAGATCATCAACGGGAAATACAAGGTCAGGACCATCAAGAGCCTGACCAGGATCGCAGACGGCCTGGACATGCCCGGGCCGGCCCGCGCAGCTCTCGGCCTGGCACCCGGTGTCGATAACAGCCCCGCTGGCCCGCCAGCGCGAGCCATCCCTGACCCGCCGAAACATCCCGTGCCCAGCCCGCAGTACCCGGTGACCACCGAGCAGGCCGTGACGGCCAGCACCAGCCTGTGGCGAGCAGACCAGGCCAGGTCGCACGAAGCGCTGTCGGCCCCGCTGGACCCGGCCGCGTGGAATGCCGCCGCGCTGGCGTGGCTGGTCAGCCAGCCGGATAGCTCGCTGCCCGAGAACGGACAGGGACGGGCAGTCGGCCGCGCCGATGTCGCCCGGGTCCGCTCCTCCGCCGCGCTGTTCGCCGAACTCGACAACCGGTTCGGCGGAGCCCACGCCCGGCGTTCCCTGATCCACTTCCTGGACCGTGACGCTGCCAGCCTGCTCACGGGCGGCTACACCGATCAAGTCGGCCGCGAACTCTACGCCACCGTCGCGGAGGCATCCCTGCTCGCCGCCTGGACGTCCTACGACTGCGGCCTCAACGGCCTGGCACAGCGCTACTTCCTCCAGGCCCTGCGCCTGGCCCAGTCAGCAGGAGACCGGCGGCTCGCGTGCAGCGTCCTGTCTGCCTTGAGCCACCAGGCCACCTACCTCGGCCACCTCACCGAAGCCGCCAACCTGGCCCGGGCCGCCCATGGAGGACTGCTCGGCGTGGCAACACCCGCGCTGACGGCCCAGTTCCGGGCCATGGAAGCGCGCGCCCTTGCCCGCGCCGGGGACACCCGCGGATGCCATGCCGCCCTGGCCGCCGCCGAGCGCGCGTTCCAGGCTCCCGAGCCCGGACGCGATCCCGAGTTCATCAGCTACTTCAACGAGGCCGAGCTAGCCGCCGAGGTCGCCCACTGCTTCCGCGACCTGGGCGACGCCCGCCAGGCCGCCCAGCATGCCGCCATGGCCTCCCCGTCCGATGGCGAGTATGCGCGCAGCGATTTCTTCGTCACGATGGTCATGGCGGACGCCCTCGCCGACCAGGCCGACGCCGACCAGGCGTGCAGCGTCGCGCTCGACGCGCTGCGCATCGGCGAAGCGCTGACCTCAGCGCGGTGCGTGACCTACGTACGGGAGTTCCGGCAGCGACTGGACCGCTTCGGCGACTATCCCGCCGTCCGCGACTTCACCGAACAAGCCGCCGGGCACGCCCTGTGGATCAAGGCCGCCTGACCTAGCCGCCAGCTCAGAACGGAGCCCAGTCCCGGAACCCGTCGCCGTCGCGCAGGTCCGCGATGCGCTTGCTAACCTCCACTGCTATCTCCGGGCTCTCCCTGGTGTTCTGCGCCAGCCAGGCCACCATGATCAGCTCGCGGATATCCCGCAGCACCGGATAGCCCGGCCAGGTCATCACGTCGAACCCGTACCCCGTGACGAACTCCCGGTACTCCTGCGCCGTATGCCAGCCGAACCGCTCGAAGTACATCGCGGTCAGCACCAGATCCCACTCACGCGGACCCGCCGCGAACCCGTCCATGTCGATCAGCACCGCCACCCCATCAGCCCGCCGGATGACGTTGCCGACATTCGCATCCCCGTGCACCGGCCCCGCAGGCAGCACGAACTCCAGCCGTGCATACCGCCCCCGCAGCTCCGCCAGCCGCGCCCGCAGGAACTCACGATCCCCCTCGGCCAGCTCCGCCCCGTCAATCCGCGCATCAACCCGCGCGAACGGCCGCAGCACCGGGAGGACCAGCGACGGCGGCGGCTCCAGGTCATGCAGCCACCGCAGCAGGACGGCCAACTCCGCGACAGTCCCGTACTCCGTGCGCTCAGACACCAGCTCCCAGAACGTCACCACCCGCCCGTCCGCCACGAACGGCTGATCGGCAGGCCCGGCCAGCCGGACAGCCGGGAACGCCACCGACTCCAGCCACCGCGCCGCCGCGACCTCCGTCTCAATGTCCGGCAGGTAATCGACGGTCCGCGCGATCCTGGCCACCAGCGGAACCGAGCGCAGCCGGTAAATCGCGTTCTCGCCCAGCCTCAGCAGCTCCGCTCCCCCGGCATCCAGCCCTGCCGCAGCACACACGATCTCCAGTGTCTGCCTCGTGCTCTCGGCCGAGAAACCACCGGGCCCGCCGGACTCCCCCGCCGCGCCGCCGTCCTCAGTCGTCACATCCCCGACGCTACAGCGCCAGACCCTGACTGGCCGAGCGATCAAGCAGTCAAATTTCGCTCGTTCAGGCGATCCGCCCGGATACGCAGGTAATCACCCGCCCGCCGCAGGTCAGCCCGCCTGCGCCACTACGCTCAACAGCCCGACCACCGACGCCGAATTCCAGACCTCCCCAGCAGCGATCAGCTCTGGCACCGACCCCAGCGGCACCCACTCCACTCGCTCAATGCCTTCCGAGCTAACCGGGTCGCCCACTTGCTGCGCATCCCGGCCCACGAACACCACCCGCTCACCGTCCGCAACCTCGGCCATCGGCTGAAACGTGATCAGGTGCTCAAGTTGGCCAGCCCGGTAGCCCGTCTGCTCCTCCAGCTCCCGCACCGCCGCCTCGCCGGGCTCCTCGTCCTCGTCCACCAGGCCGCCGGGCAACTCCCACCCCCAGCGGTCCTGCACGAATCGATGCCGCCACTCCAGCAGCACACAGCCCTGCGCATCCAGCAGGGCTACCGCCACCGCCCGGTGCAACCGCACGACGTGCTGCCAGATCCGCTCCCGCGACGGCAGGCCGACATCGACCTGACCTAGCCAGATCTCCGGGCTCTCATAGATGACCCGCTCACCAAACGTCCGCCACCGGCTCAACCCGTCGCCCGCTCCGTCAGTCACGACCACGACGCTAGTGCAGCCCGGGCATAGCGCGCATAGCGCCGATTTCCGCGCAGGTCATTCGGCCCTGCTTTCGGATGGTCTCTCAATCGCTCGCGGCGGGTCCGCCCAGGTCAGCCACTTCGGATTGGCACGGTGGCAGCGGGATCGCCCTTGCGCTGCGCGGCGTCTGACTGTCGCCAGCGTGCATTTCCGCATGTCAGATGCGCATCTCACCTCGAACTCGTGGCGAACCCCTGGCTGAGAGTTGCCTTAATTGGCTGCGTGGAAATCCGCGATAGTGACCCGCAGCCAGCAGCGCCGCACCTAGCCCGTTGCCGAATCTAGCCGTAATGGATCAAGGCGGCGCCGCACGCGGCGCCGCTGGCCCGGCGCCAGCGCCGGGCTCTGCCTCTTCGAGGCCCGCCCGGCGCACGCCGTGAGGGGACCTCGAATCGAGCGTGGCCGGATCCATGTCCTATCCGAATCCCTCGTCCAGCGTTCGATCCGCGTGCGATATGAACTCGGGTGTGCTCTCAGCCGATTATTGGCAAACATTCAGGTGCCTGAGTTACTGATGTGTAGCTCTGCGTGATGGGTTCCGGGTGCGGTTCAGGCCATTGCCGGGACGGGCGGTATCCATGGGTTTCCGGCCAGCGCGTCACGGATGGCGGTGAAGACGGCGATG
>WNGR01000615.1_pt1 | contig 61305 bp, 65 predicted proteins | sample 5407581 | NCBI WGS metagenome assembly WNGR01 (sample SAMN13153383, study PRJNA577476) | soil metagenome | isolation source: 80 cm soil or saprolite under Garry oak tree replicate 2 | place: USA:California | collected 2016-06-15 | reverse complement strand
CCGGTCCGCGCGATCGACGGCCTACTGACCGGCTTCCACGATCCGGTCACGAGCCATCTCGCGATGCTCGCGGGGTTCATCGGGTTGCCGCGCGTGATGGAAACGTATCGTGAGGCGATCGCGAACGGATACCGGTGGCATGAGTTCGGGGACAGCCACCTCATCCTGCGGAAGTGACCGCCCTATCGTCGGATGCGCGTGCCGCGTCAAGCATCGGCGATTCAAACGGGCGAGCCGCACCTGCGTGATGCTCAGCCGGACTTCTTCCTCATCTGTCCCGTGTACGTCGCAATGTACCAGTGGTTGCCACTGGGATCTCGAACGGCCGCCGCGCGTTCCCCGTATTCCATATCCCGCACGTCGTGAAGACTCACCCCTCCGGCTTTGAGGGCGCGTTTGTACGTGGCGTCTACATTGCGGACATAGAGGTGAATGCCGGAAGGGAGGGCTCTCCACTGAGCTGCCGCCCGGCCGATCTCAACAATACCGCCATCGACGCGGAGCGCGGCGTGGAGGACTTTTCCGTCGGAGCCGACGGCACGCTGGTCCTCCAGTTCCTCGGCCCGAAAGGCTTCCTTAACGAAGGCCACGAGACGGTCTGGGTCGTCCACGGTGAGATAGGGTGTTACGGCGGTGAATTCGGGAGGCATGTGGGATGCGCGCTTCCGTTCGGGCATGACAGGACCGCAGCGGGTACCCTCGGCTGGCCGTTTCAGGGTTTCGGCGGAGCGGACCATGGCCCCGCCGGCCAAGATCATGCGACAGATGCGGGCCTGTTCGGATTCGTCGTTGATCCCGCGCTTCCCAACGGAAGTCCGGCTTGCATTGGAGCATGTCGGGTACATGTAACGCGAGCCTTCATATAGGGGGCGTGCAATGCATGCATTGCATGCAATCTCCAACGGGCCGAAAGCCCACGATCTCCTTGCGCCTTCCTCGGTCTCTCCTCGAGGAAATCGATGAGCTCGTTCGGAGAACGCGGATGCGTTCACGCACCGAGTTCCTTGAGCGCGCGGTCGAATCCTACGTGGACGAACTTCGAGAAGCTCGCGTCGTTGTCGTCAAGTCTTGGACGGAAGGGAAGGCACGTACTGCGATCCTCCGGTACCTCAAGGGTCGGCGCGCCACCTACGTGACGGATGTCGCGGAGGGGTTGGGGATGGACCTCGATCTCGCTTTCCGGGTCGTTGGATCCCTCGTCAAGGAGGGAAAGGTCGTTGAGTGAACTCGGGAGCGTTGGTGACAGCGTCGCGGGCGAGAAGCTCGCGGCGGTCGGCCGAAAGATCGGCCGGGTGTTCGTCATCACGGGGACCGGCGCGCATCGGGCCCAGCGGGTGTACATCTGGGGGGATCCCGCCCGCTGCTATGTCGACAAGCCAATCCGCCGCCCCTGACGCGAGTGATCCTAGCGATGAGAGGGTAGCGGCCTGCTGGGATTCGACTACGGAAGGGATTTTTGGTTCAATCAGCCCGTGGACCCCATGAGGGGACAGGCGAGAGAGGGTGTGACACTTGCCAACTAATTCCGCCTTGTTTCCAGGCGGCTACTTGGTTGCCCCGTCCTCGTCCTTGCAGTTTGTCGATCTCACTCGTATCGCGATTCGATTCCAGATGGTGCCAGGGATACAATTATGTTCAGCGATGCGAATCGGCTTCTATCCGAGGGAGCCGTTGATGCGACAGCACGCGATTGTAGTCCTGCTCGCTCTTGCTTTCGCTGTCGGGACCGTGCAGCCGGCGGGCGCTTGGCCGGATCTGACCACCAAGCTCGTGGAAATGTCGCCTGCGGTCCACCCCGCGGCCCGCTACTGGACTGCGATGGCCCACGATTCGGAGTCGGAGCGCGTGATCCTCTTCGGCGGCGAAACGCTGTACGGATACTTTGGGGACACATGGGCCTACGACATCAAGGGTAACGCGTGGACCAACATGGAGCCCTCGACATCGCCGGAGGCCCCGTACAGTGGGCCCGGGCTGGCCGAGCACTGCATGGCCTACGATTCAAAGGCGGACCGCGTCATCCTCTTCGGGGGCGTCTTCCAGAACATGAACCAAGACACGTGGGCCTACGACTTCAACGCGAATACTTGGCAGGATATGGGCCCCGTCCCTTCTGGCCTGTACCCTCGGATTGAGTGCGCCATGACCTACGATTCCAAGGTGGATCGGATCATCGAGTTCGGAGGATACGCTGGCGGCACGACATTCAACCAAGACACGTGGGCCTACGACTATGGCAACAACACATGGACGAAGATGGCGCCGTCCGTGAGCCCACCGGGCCGTTTCGGGCACTCGATGGCCTACGACTCCAAGGCGGATCGGATCCTCCTGTACGGCGGCAGCGCGCCTTGGCCGATAGGAGATTTTTGGGCCTACGACTACGGAGGGGACAATTGGACCGCGCTTCGGTCCCTGACGGATCAGAACGCCGAGGGGGATCACGCCCTTGTGTACAAGGCGTCCAGTGATCTCGCCGTCCTCATTGCCGCCGGCGTCTGGGCATACGACTACGACAACAACAACTGGACGAGCCTCGACATCGGCCGTATCAACTGGGACAATTACGGCGCCGACTACCAGTCCGCAGCCTACGTTGTGGGATCTGACCGCGCCGTCACTTTCGGCGGACTGCTTCGGGTCACCGGCACGTCCTTCAGCAATCATACTTGGTCGCTCCAGGTCGGACCGGACACGGGCTCGGGTCCGTTCACAGGTTCAGCGGTCCTTGTTTGGGGGACGGTCGCCGTCGGAGCTGCGGCTGTCGTCTCCGTCCTGCTAATTCTAATCCGAAGACGAAGGCGCAAGGCCTCGCCGCCTCCGCCGAAAGTCGTTGAATAGGCTTGCTTAACTCGAACGTGTTCCCGCGGCACCGATTCCGGATCTTTGAGTGTCCATGTCGTCGCCGACTGAGGCCGAACGCCCGTCGAGGAATGTGTCCCTCTCGAATCGGATCCCTTGGGGGCAGCGGGAGGAAAGACTTTAAAGGCCGCATCGAATCCGACGTGGGCCACGAGGCGTCGCGGGAGTACAATGACCTGGGGACTCCAGAACCGTCTGTCTCGGATTATCCGACCGACGGACGGCCACACGGTGATGCTCGCCGCGGATCACGGCTACTTCCTCGGGCCGACGCGCAAGATCGAGATTCCGCGTAAGACGCTGGAGCCGCTCCTGCCCTACGCGGATGCGGTGATGGTGACGCGCGGCGTCGTGCGGACCTCGATCGACCCCGGCGCGAACGTCCCGATCGTCCTCCGGGTGTCGGGCGGTGCGAGCGTCCTCAACGAGGACTTGTCCAACGAGAAGATCACGACCTCCATGCGGGAGGCCGTCCGCCTGAATGCGTCCGCGGTCGCCCTCTCGATCTTCGTCGGAGCGCCGCACGAGCACGAGAGCCTCGTGAACCTCGGGCATCTCGTCGACGAGAGCGAGGAGGTCGGCCTGCCGGTCCTCGCCGTGACGGCGGTCGGGAAGGAACTGGAGAAGCGAGACGCCCGCTACCTCGGTCTCGCGACGCGCATCGCCGCGGAGTTCGGCGCGCACTTCGTGAAGACGTACTACTGCGAGCCCGATTTCGACAAGGTGGTCGAAGGCTGCCCCGTGCCCCTCGTCGTCGCGGGCGGCCCGAAGCTCGAGACGGAGCTCGATGCGCTCGAACTCGCATACGACTCCGTCGAGGCGGGAGCGGCGGGCGTCGACATGGGCCGGAACATCTGGCAGTCCTCGAATCCCGTCGGCATGATCCGCGCGGTCCGGGCGGTCGTCCACGAGCGAGCGACGCCGAAGGAAGCGCTCGACGTCCTCAAGGGCGGCAAGCCCCGCAAGTAGGCGCCCCATGCGCGCCGCGATGTACTATGCGAACGACGACGTGCGCATCGTCGACCTGCCGAAGCCGAAGATCGGCGCGGGAGAGATCCTCGTCAAGGTGCGCGCGAGCGGCATCTGCGGTTCCGACGTCATGGAGTGGTACCGCAAACCGAAGGCGCCGCTCGTGCTCGGCCACGAGATCGCCGCGGAGGTCGCCGAGGTCGACGCGGGGGTCGACCGGGTGAGGGTGGGAGACCGCGTGTTCGTCTCCCATCACGTCCCGTGCGGCGAGTGCCGTTACTGTCTCGCAGGCCACGAGACCGTCTGCGACACGCTCCGGACGACGAACTTCGACCCCGGGGGATTCGCCGAGTTCGTGCGTGTCCCTGCGATTAACGTGAAGCACGGCGTCTTCCCGCTTCCCGGAGGGATTTCCGACGAGGATGCGACGTTCGTGGAGCCCCTGGCCTGCGTGATCCGCGGTCAGCGGCTCGCGGGCTTCCGTCCGGGTGGCACGGTCCTGGTGATCGGGAGCGGCGTGGCGGGCCTCCTGCACGTCAAGCTTGCAAAGGCGTCGGGAGCCGCGAAGGTTCTCGCGACGGACGTCGTCGCCTTTCGCAAGGCCGCCGCGACGAAGGCGGGGGCCGATTTCGTGATTGATGGCCGGGACGATGTCCCCGCGAAAGTGAAGGGAGCGAACGTGGGGCAACTCGCGGAGTTCGTCGTCACGTGCACGGGCGCGGCAAAGGCAATCGCACAAGGGTTCTCTTCGGTCGACCGCGGCGGAACCGTCCTCCTCTTCGCACCGACGGAGCCCACAACCAAGATCGAGATTCCTTTCAATGCGCTGTGGCGGGACGAGGTCACCGTCACGTCGTCGTACGGCGGAGGCCCCCGAGACATCCGCGACGCAATCGAACTCCTCGCGGGGAAGAGGATCGTGGTGGGGGAGTTGATCACGCACGTCCTCCCGCTCGCCGATGCCGCTGAGGGTTTCCGGCTCGTCGCGCGAGCTCAAGACTCGATCAAGGTCATCCTCCGGCCCTGAGAATGAGGCCGCTCCCGCAGACGAGTCTCGGCGGTAATTCTGGGATTCTCACGTCACCGGCGTACGGGCTCGGCTGCTGCGCCCCCTTGCATTGGGGCTCCGACGCCCGCCGGGGCCGGGGTGACTTCCTCCCAGATCTTGGTGTCCTTCGTCTCGGGTAGGTACTTGATACCAATGAGCAGCGTCATCACCGGAATTGAAATGCACCAGATCAGGAACAAGAAGATGTTTCCCGTCCAGACGACGATGGCCGTCGCGATGACCGGTGTGAAGCCGCCGAACTCTCCGTTTCCGAGGTGGTAGGGGACCGAGAGACACGTGTATCGGATCCGTGCAGGGAAGAACTCAACGAGGAAGGCGGCGATGGGAGCATACACCATCGTGACATAGAAGACCAAAACGAAGTTCAGCGCGATAAGGACGGGAACATTGGGTGGGTTCGCAAACGCCGCGATTCCGGCGAAGATTGGGTAATAGGTCACGGCCGCGAGGAGGCATCCAGCCATGATGATCTTCTTTCGTCCAATCCGGTCCGATAGTCGACCGAAGACGATGAAGAATGGAGTCGCGAGGGCCAGGGCGACTAGAATGATGAGGGAGGCAAGCGTGGCATCCATCTTCAGCGACGTTTGCATGAAGAAGAGGGCGTAGAACTGGCCCGTGTACCAGACGACCGCTTGGCCTGCGGTGGCCCCAAACAGTGCGAGCAGGATGAGTTTCCAGTTCGCCCAACTGGCGAGGGCTTCTCGCAGGGGAGCCTTCGACGTTCGGCCCGTCGCCTTAAGCCGCGCGAACAATGGTGTCTCTCGAAGTTTCCAGCGGATGTAAAGCGATGCCGCAACGAGCACCGACGAGAGTAGGAAGGGGATTCTCCATCCCCAGCTGTTGAACGCCGTAACTCCCAAGATCGCCTTGAGGATGAGGACGATTCCGAGGGAGAGAAACAATCCGAGTGTGGCCGTCGTTTGGATGAAACTCGTCCAATAGCCTCGTTTCGCATCCGGCGCGTGCTCGGCGACGTAGACGACTGCGCCACCGTATTCGCCTCCGAGGGCGAGTCCCTGGATCACCCGCAACCCAAGGAGCGTGATCGGCACGATGACGCCGACTTGGGCGTACGTCGGCAAGAGCCCGATCAGGGTGGTCCCGAGGCCCATGATCGTAATCGTTAGGAGGAAGGCGTATTTTCGACCGACAAGATCACCGATTCGTCCGAAGACGACCGCCCCGAAAGGGCGGACCGCGAAGCCGGCTGCGAACGTCGCAAGGGTTAGAAGAAACGCCCCGGAGCCGGGCGCAAAGAATATCCCCGACATTAACGTGGCCAGAGAGCCGAAGATGTAGAAGTCGTACCACTCGATCATCGTCCCCGTGCCAGAGGCAGCGACGATAAACGGCATGCCGTGCGTTTTCTCGAATGCTTGAGGACCAGTAGCCTGCCCGACCTCCGCCGCCATGCCGTGCGAGAAATTGGCACGTCGCTAAGAGACGGGTGTTTACACCCGATATCAAGTGTGTTCGTCGGATGTTCTAAGGCCGAGTGAGTCGCCGACGGGCATTCGATTCGGGGTCGTGGACACCGCCACGGTGATTCATTACCCTCATAACCGGAAACGACTCTACCGGACACATCGGCCGGACGAGCATCGGTCCGCGGGTGATCGAGCTATGGTCGTCCCGAGCGCAACGATCGACAGCCTGCTGAAGGAGAAGGAACGGTACCCGCCACCCACATCGTTCCGCGGGGGCGCCTGGGTCCGGGACGATCAGCTGGCCCGGGACGCCGCAAAGGATCCGGAGCGGTTCTGGAGCGAGCGCGCGAAAGAGTTCGATTGGTCCCGGCCGTGGTCGACGCTGCTCGAGTGGAAGCCCCCGTTCGCGCGGTGGTTCGTCGGCGGGACGATCAACGTCTCACAGAACTGCGTGGACCGCCACGCGGCCTCGGCCCGGCGGAACAAGGCCGCGATCGTATGGGAGGGCGAACCCGGCGAGAAGCGTGTCCTGACGTACGCGATGCTGATGCGCGAGGTGAACCGCTTCGCGAACGTCCTGAAGGGCCTCGACGTGAAGCGCGGGGACCGGGTGACGATCTACATGCCGATGATCCCCGAGCTCCCGATCGCGATGCTCGCGTGCGCGAGGATCGGCGCGATTCACAGCGTGATCTTCGGCGGATTCAGTGCGAAGGCGATCCACGACCGCGTCGAGGACGCGGAGAGCGAGGTCATCGTCACGGCGGACGGCGGCTATCGACGCGGCAACATCGTCCCGCTCAAGCGGACGGTGGACGAGGCGGTCGCCGACCTCCCGGTCGTGCGCCACGTCGTCGTGTATGCGCGGACGAAGGAGGCGGTCCCGATGCGGGCGGGCCGGGACGTCTGGTGGCACGACGCGATGGCCGAGGCGGATCCGCGGTGCGATCCCGAGCCGATGGATGCGACGGACCCGCTCTTCGTCCTCTACACCTCCGGGACAACGGGCAAGCCGAAAGGCGTGTTGCACTCGACCGGCGGCTACCTCGTGGGCGTCGCCACGACCCACCGACTGATCTTCGATATCAAGGAGGACGACCTGTATTGGTGCACGGCCGACATCGGCTGGGTCACCGGCCACTCCTACATCGTGTACGGGCCCCTCGCGAACGGCGCGACGACGTTCATGTACGAGGGCGCGCCGGACTGGCCCCATCCCGACCGCTGGTGGTCTCTCATCCAGGTGGGGCGACGAGTGGCCGAAGAAGCACGACCTCTCGAGTCTCCGCCTCCTCGGGACCGTCGGCGAGCCGATCAACCCGGAGGCGTGGCGCTGGTATCACCGGACGATCGGCGGCGGCCGCTGTCCGATCGTCGACACGTGGTGGCAGACCGAAACGGGCATGATCCTCATCACGCCCCTCCCCGGCGTCACGACGACGAAGCCCGGCTCGGCGACGCACCCGTTCCCCGGGGTCGAGGCGGAGGTCGTCGACGAGAAGGGCCAGCCGGTCGCCGTGAACAAGGGCGGGTACCTCGTCATCTCGAAGCCGTGGCCGGCCATGCTCATGACGCTCTACAAGGACCCGGAGCGATACCGCGATACCGCCAGGTGTACTGGTCCCAGATCCCCGGGAAGTACTTCACGGGGGACGGCGCGCGGATCGACGAGGACGGCTGCTTCTGGCTCATGGGCCGCATCGATGACGTCATCAACGTTGCCGGACACCGCATCGGCACGATGGAGGTCGAGTCCGCCCTCGTGAGCCACCCGAAGGTCGCTGAGGCGGCGGTCGTCGGGAGACCGCATCCGCTGAAGGGCCAAGCGCTCGTCGCCTACGTCGTCCTGAAATCCGGCCACAAGCGATCGGATGCGCTGCGCGCCGAGCTGCAGAGGCACGTCCGCTCGGCGATCGGCGCGATCGCGGTCCCGGACGACATCTACCTCACGGAGAAGCTCCCGAAGACCCGGAGCGGGAAGATCATGCGCCGGGTGATCCGATCGCTCGTCAGCGGGCAGGAGATCGGCGACACGACCACTCTCGAGGACCCCGGGGCCGTCGAGGAGGTCCGGAAGTGGCTCGAGGCGGTCGAGGGCAAGGGACCCTGATTCACGATTCACCGCTTCCGGCGACTCGCGGCTCGCTTCCGGGTTTTCCTCTTCGGCCGTCGCGGTGCGTCGACATGGTACGCGTCGAGCCAGATCCCTTAGACGACCGGCACGAATGCGATGTGCCAGCCGCCCTCATGGAACGGGCCCAGAGAAGGACGGTAGCCGGCGGCGTCCAACCGCCGCAACGCCGCCTCGAAGTCATCGACCGCGAATCCGAGGTGGTCGAGCTCGTCCCCTTCTCGGAACGGCCCAGCGATCGGGCTGTCCGGCGCGTACCAGTTCAACCCGAGCTTGTGCTTGCCGTCCGGGCTGCTCAGGTTCGCGTACTCCCCCTTGTTCCGGTCCGCCTTGACTCGCGCCTCGAGCTTCATCCCGAGGACCTTCGTGAAGAAGTCGATCGCAGCGTGGAGGTCCCGGACACGCAGGCCCGGGTATTCGATTCGAATCGCATGGTTGAGGGACTCGGGTCCGCGGGTTAAGGATTGAGCCGTCCTAAGGGTCGACCCAGTGCGCGCGGCGCGATGCGATGACTCCCATCAGGGCGGCGAAGCCGAGGAGGTACGCCCATCCGAGCCAGACTTGCCAGTCGGGGATCGAGATGAGTCTGAGATAGTACTTCGCGAGCTGCGCGGCGTGGGTCGTCGGGATGAGCAGGGCGAAGGCCTGCGCGATCGGGTACGCCTGCAACCGGTCGAGCGGATAGTAGACCGGTGGGAGGAAGCCCAAGGCGATGCTGAGGACCTGGGGAATCGAGTTCGCCCGGCGCGCGTTCTTCGTGGTCGCGCCGATCGCGAAGCCGACGAAAACAAGCCCGATCCACAGCACGGCGGAGGTCGCGATGACCAGCACTAATCCCGCGGGGTTGGCAGGTCTCGACAGGATCAGGAAGATAAGAGACACCACCACCGAGGGCAGCGCCACGACGAGTCCGCTCACCGAGAGCCCAAGCGCGTAGGACGCGGGCGACACCTTCGACGCGACGAACATGTCCTGGAAGCGGAACCACTGCTTGTTGAAGTACACGCTCTGCGACGCGAAGAGTCCAGTGAAGGAGAAGGTGAGGACGATCGCCCCGACGAGCGACTGCACGGCGGACGCCTGGTCCGCGAAGACGAAGATGAAGATCACCGGCAGGAATGAGAAGAGGCTGATGACGACGAGCAACATCGGATCCCGGAGGAGCGGCAGGGCGTCGAACAGCCCGATGTAGAGGGCCTCACGTATCTTCGCTCTCAATCGATCCCCCCACGATCTTGATGAACGCCTCCTCGAGGCTCGCCGGTTTGAAGGTCACCTTGCGTTTCTCGCGCAGCCCTCGTTCGACGATGGCTAGGATCTCCTCGTCGGATCGCGGGACGAGGATCTCCCGCTGCCCTCCGTTGCCCGAGGCCGGCTCGACGATGACGCGCATCCCGATCCCCGTGTCTCCCTTCGCCTCGTCGACGGTCCCGAGGAACGCGGTGCGTCCCTTGTCCACGATCAACAAATGGTCCGCGAGCATCTCGGCCTCGTCCAAGTAGTGCGTCGTCAGGAGGATCGTCGTGCCGCGCTTCGTCATGTCGCGAAGCATCGCCCACACGTCCCGCCGGCCGAGGGGATCGAGTCCGATGGTCGGCTCGTCAAGGAAGAAGACCTCGGGGTCGGCGACCATCGCCATCGCGATGATCACGCGTTGCCGCAGGCCGCCCGAGAGCTCGGCGTTGAGCTTGTCGCGGTGCTCCCAGAGCCCAAGATCGTCCATGACCTTCCGGGTCCGCGCTCGCGCGTCCTCGCGGGACCGGCCCCGGATCAGGCACATGTAGTAGATGTGGTCGTATGCCGAGAGGAGCATCTGGGGCCGCGCCTCCTGCGGCACGACGGCGATGTGCGGCCGGATCGCCTTCGGGTCCGAGAGGACGTCGTGGCCGAGGACCGACGCGCGGCCGACGGTCGGCTTGAGCTGCGTCGCAAGGATCCGGAGGAGCGTCGTCTTCCCCGCGCCGTTGCGCCCGAGGAGGCAGAAGATTTCGCCCTTGTCGATCGTGAAGGAGACGTCCTCGAGGGCCTTCGTGCCTCCCGGGTACGTCTTCCCAAGGCCCTCGACGGTGATGACCGCCATGACGCGCGTCGAACGAGCGGGTGCTACTTGAGGCTTCTGCGCGCGCCCGCGCGACAACTGCTGCCGCGGCGGAGACAAAGCCCTTTCCCCGGGAGAACGGGTCTTCGCTGTTTCGATGTGAGGTAGGTGCACAACGTTTATTCTCTCGACTCGATTCCCGCAATCCATGGAACGGACCACCTACGACATCGTGATCGTCGGCGGTGGCGCGGCGGGCCTGCGCGCGGCGATCGCGGCGGCCGAGGAGAACCCCGATCTCTCGATCGCCCTCGTGTCGAAGGTCTACCCGATGCGGAGCCACACCGTGTCCGCCGAAGGCGGGACTGCCGCCGCGATGCGGGACTACGACTCCTTCGAGCTGCACGCGACGGACACGATCAAGGGGTCCGACTTCCTCGCGGACCAGGACGCGGTCGAGTTCTTCGTCGCGAAGTGCCCGGAGGAGATCATCCGCCTCGAGCACTGGGGCTGCCCGTGGTCCCGCGACCCCGACGGGCGCGTGAGCCAGCGGGCGTTCGGCGGGATGTCCGTCAAACGCACCGTGTTCGCGGCGGACAAGGTGGGATTCCACATCCTCCACACGCTCTTCCAGACGTCGATGAAGTTCCCGCAGATCGAGCGCTTCGACGAGTACTTCGTGACGTCGCTGATCCTCGACGGCGGCGGGTGCGTCGGCGTCACGGCGATCGACCTCCGCGGAGGCCGCATGGTCGCGATCGGCGCGAAGGCGACGGTCCTCGCGACGGGCGGGTGCGGCCGCGTCTACGAATTCACGACGAACGGCTTCATCAAGACGGGCGACGGCATGGCCCTCGCCTATCGCGCCGGCGTGCCGCTGAAGGACATGGAGATGGTCCAGTTCCATCCGACGTGTCTGCCGGGCACCGGCATCCTGATCACGGAGGCCGCGCGGGGCGAGGGCGGCACCCTGATCAACAAGGCGGGCGAGCGGTACATGCAGCGCTACCTCCCGGGGAAGATGGAGCTCGGCCCGCGGGACATCCTCTCGCGCGCGATGATCCAGGAGATGAAGGCGGGCCGGGCGTTCGACGGGCCGTACGGACAGTACCTCGGCCTCGACCTCCGCCACCTCGGCGAGGCGACGATCGACAGCAAGCTCCCGATGGTCCGCGAGCTCGCGGAGAAGTACATGGGCCTCGACCCGATCCACGAGCCCATCCCCGTCCGGCCGGGCCAGCACTACATGATGGGAGGCGTGTCGACGAACACCCGGGGCGAGACGAACGTCCCTGGGCTGTACGCGGTCGGCGAGACGGCGTGCGTCACGATCAACGGCGCGAATCGCCTCGGCTCGAACAGCCTGAGCGAGTGCCTCGTCTTCGGCGCGTGGACCGGGCGGGCGGTCGCCGAGTTCACGAAGCAGCGCGCCCGCTATCCGAGCACCACGACGGCGCGCGAGGCCCTCAAGGCGGAAGAGGCGCGCGTGTTCGACGGCCTCCTGGGGCGGGAGCGCGGGAAAGAGACCCTCGCCGGGATCCGCGTGGAGATGCAACAGCTCATGGACCTGGACGTCGGGATCTTCCGGGAAGAGGCGCGTCTCACCGAGGCGTGCGAGAAGCTTGCCAAGCTACGGGAGCGCTTCGCCCACGTCGGCCTGGCGGACAAGGACCGGGTGTTCAACACGGAACTCACGGCGGTCCTCGAGCTCGACTTCATGCTCGATGTCGCGGCGACGATCGCGCACAGCGCGCGGAACCGGAGGGAGTCGCGGGGCGCGCACAGTCGTTCGGACTACCCGACCCGCGATGATGCGAACTATCTGAAGCACACGCTCGCCTTGCGGACGGACGGCGCGCCGCGGATCGACTACGCGCCGGTCACGATCACGAAGTGGCAGCCCGTCGAACGGAAGTACTGACATGCCCGACACCGACGTCCTGTTCCGCGTGAAACGGTACCGGCCGGGCTCGGATTCCCGGCCGAGATATCAGGAGTTCCGCATCCCGTATCGGAACGACATGGTCGTGCTGGACGGGCTGAACTACATCAAGGACCACGTGGACCCGACGCTCGCGTTCCGGTGGTCGTGCCGGATGGGAATCTGCGGGTCCTGCGGCGCGGACGTGAACGGCCACCCGAAGTTGACGTGCGGCACGTACGTCCGGGAGTTCCGCCGCGGCGTCGTGACCGTGGACCCGCTCGCGAACTTCCCGATCATCAAGGACCTCGTGGTGGATTTCGACGACTTCCTCACCAAGCTCGCCTCCGTCACCCCGTACATCGTGCGGGAGGAAGAGGGCGACCTCAAGCAGGAGTACATCCAGTATCCGGAGGAGGTCGAGGCGTACCGCCAGCAGAGCCTGTGCATCAACTGCATGCTCTGCTACGCCGCCTGCCCCGTGTTCGCCGCGAGCCCGGGGTTCATCGGACCGGCGGCCTCGGCGCTCGCGCTGCGGTACATCCGGGACACGCGAGACGAGGGCGCGGACGAGCGCCTCGCGAAGCTGAACACGAAGTCGGGCGTGTGGGAGTGCACGTTCGTCGGCGAGTGCTCCGTCGCCTGCCCGAAGGGCGTCGACCCCGCGGCCGCGATCCAGACGCTCAAGTTCCTCGCGACGACGCGGCACATGCGACGTCTGCTCATGCCGAAATCTGTCTCGAGGTGATGCCACGGCCCACCCGTATCCGGCGAAGCGACGTGCGGGATGGTGGCTGCGGAATCCGCGGTATCTCGGCTTCCAGCTGCGCGAGTTCGGCGGCGTCATCACCGCCGTCTACGGCCTCCTCCTGCTGAATCTGCTCCGGCAGCTGCGCGCCGGCGAGTCCGCGTACACGTCGTTCCTCGAGCTGCTGCGTACGCCGCCGCTCCTCTACGTGAACCTCGTTCTGTTCGCCCTCGTGATGTGGCACGCGATCAGCTGGTTCATGCTGATCGGCAAGGCGCAGCCGATCCAGTTCACCGCGAAGCCGGTGCCCTGGAAGACGGCGTTCGCGATCAACGTGCTCCTTTGGCTCGGGGTGAGCGGGGCCGTCGTCTACCTGATTTTCGGAGGCTTCTGAGATGGCCGAGGAGATCTCGGCGGTGCGAGACGCGACCGCCTGGAATCCCGGCCGCGACACCGTCCACGCCGACGTGCCGGAAGGAGAGCCCGAGGTCGTCGCGGAACCGCTCTTCTGGGGCCTCTTCTCCCTCGGGGGCTTCATCACCGCGTTCCTCTTCCCGGTGACCCTCTTCCTGCTGTTCTTCGCCGCGCCGTTCGGATTGTGGCCGACCGATCCCGCGTCGTATCACACATTTTCCATGTCGTGGCAGGGCCCGCTGGTGCGGCTCTTCTTCTTCGTCCTGATCGGCGGCTCCCTGTTCCACGGGACGCATCGGCTCAAATTCATGCTCGTCGACGCCGGCATGAGGAGCCCCGGCGCGCAGGCGTTCCTCGACGTCATCTTGAACGCGGCCGCGATCCTCGGGAGCCTCGGCGCGCTTTACTACGCGGCGCGCGGCTGGCTTTTCTAGCCGCCACTTTCTTGGCGCGCTTCTTCTTCGCGGGCCCTTTCTTGGCCGGACGCGCTTTCGAGGGGGCTTTCGAGGTGGCCTTCGCGGCGGCTTTAGCGGGCGGTGCCCGGACCGGCGCCGCTGCGGCCGGTGCGCCCTCCGCGACCAGCTTGTACACGAAGTCCTTCTCGCGCACGCGCTCGCGGACCTTCATGCCGACTTCCTGACCGACGTCCCCGCGCGAGACTTCGGCGTGCTCGATCTGCAACGTGTCGACCGTCTGCTCGAGGTTCGTCGTCGGTCCTTGGATCTGCACCGTGTCGCCGATCGCGAGCGTGCTGTCCGTCAACTTGATTGCCGCGACGCCGATCTTCCCGTAGAAGTGGAAGACCTCGCCCACTTTCTTGCGTTCCATCGAGACCGCGGATGAATGCGCGACACGCGGTAAAAACGTTCGCAGGTGTGCGGCTGCATCAGGCTTCTCACGGTCGTGTCGGAAAGTCTTAAGTGGGACCACACGATACCGCGGCATCGGAAGGGGGGAACGTCCTTCTATGGTGATGCCACTCAACGTCCTAGAAAAATCCATCAACAAGCGGGTCCAACTTCTCCTCAAGGACAACCGCATCCTCGAAGGCAAGCTCGTCGGCTACGACGATTACATGAACATGGTCCTCGAGGACACCGAGGAGACGAAAGAGGACAACGTGCGGCGCGTCGGGACGGTCGTGCTCCGCGGGAACAACGTCGTCACGATCGTGCCGAAGTGAATCCCGCGGCCAAAAATAGATATCGACCGGGCCGCATCCGAGCGTTCGATGCAGCTCGTGATCATCGCCGGCGGACTCGGCACTCGTCTCCGTCCGCTCACCCTGCATCGGCCGAAAGCGTTGCTCCCGCTCGTTGACCGGCCGCAGATCGCCCACATCCTCGACTCGCTTCCGGCCTCGTGCGACGAGGTGATCGTCGCGGTCAACTACATGTTCGAGCCGGTGCGGGACTTCTTCCGCGCGCGGCGGTTCGGCGTGGAGGTGCAGGTCGTCGAGGAGCCGAAGCCGCTCGGGACCGCCGGGGCGATCAAGAACGTGCAGCGCCACCTCCACGGTCCGTTCGCCGTGTACAACGGCGATGTCGTCGACACGATCGACTTCGATCGGCTCGTCCAGGCCCACGAGGCGGGCGGCGGAATCGGGACGATCGCCGTGTGGCCCGTGGACGACGTCTCCGGGTACGGCGTCGTGGCGATCGAGAAGAGCCGCATCGTGGACTTCGTCGAGAAACCCGCGAAGGGAGAGGCGCCGAGCCATCTCGTGAACGCGGGACGGTACGTGTTCGAGCCGGACGTCTTCGACTTCATCGAAGCGGGCCGCGCCGTCTCGTTGGAGCGGGAGGTGTTCCCCCGGCTGATCAAGCGTGGGCTCACGCCCTACCCGTACGAGGGGTTCTGGTCCGACGCGGGCACGCTCCCGAGCTACCTGAACGCGCAGCGCCTCCTGCTCGAGGCCGGCGGCGCGAAGATCTCCGGAGATGCGGACGTCACGTCGGGACAGTTGCGGCCGCCGGTCTATGCGGGCCCGGGGTGCTTCGTCGAGGGCCGCGTCGGCCCGTACGTCGTGCTAGGCAAGGCGTGCCGGATCGGCCGGGCGTCCATCCGGAACGCGGCGCTCTTCGAAGGGGTCAGCGTGGACGACAAGGCGGAGGTCGTCGACTCGATCGCCGGAGCCGGCGCGGCGATCGGCGAGGGCGCTCACGTGCGTGACTCGATCCTCGACGACGGCGTGCAGGTGCCGCCCCACGCGACGGTCGTGGACGAGCGGGTGACGGCGTGACCCGTCTCTTCGGCACGAACGGGATTCGGGGGATCGTCGGGCAGGACATGACCGCCGAGCTCGCGGTCAAGGTCGGCCGGGCCGCGGGCACGTTCTTCGGAGGCGGCTCCGTCGCGCTCGCGCGCGACCCGCGGCTCTCGGGCCCGATGCTCGCCCGCGCCGCCGCTTCCGGGCTGATGTCTGCGGGATGCGACGTGATTGATCTCGGCGTGATCCCGACGCCGTGCGCGCAGTACTACGTCGCGAAGTCGGGCGGCCTCAAGGGGGCGCTCGTCGTCACGGCGTCGCACAACCCGCGGGAGTTCAACGGGCTCAAGGCGATCGATGCGCGCGGGATGGAGATGGGACACGAAGACGAGGAGTCCATCGAGGCGATCCTGTTCGAGGACCGCTATCGGGTCGCCGCGTGGTCGGAGGTCGGCTCGATCCGGGCCGACGACTCGGCGGCCCACCGATACCTTGAGGGAGTCCGCGCCAAGGTCGACGTCGAGGCGATCCGCAACCGCGGACTGACGGTCGTCGTGGACCCGGGGAACGGGGCGGGCTGCATCACGACCCCGTACCTGGTGCGGACCCTCGGATGCCGCGTGATCTCCCTGAACGCCCAGGCGGACGGCGCGTTCCCGGGTCGGATGCCCGAGCCGATTCCCGAGCATCTGGATCACCTGATGCGCGTCGTGTCGGAGACGCACGCGGATCTCGGGGTGGCCCACGATGGCGACGCGGACCGAGCGATCTTCGTCGACGACCGCGGTGCATTCGTCTACGGAGACAAGAGCCTGGCGTTGCTCGCGAGGGCCGCGATCCGGGTGCGGGGCGGGACGGTCGTGACGCCCGTGAGCACGTCGAGCCTGATCGATGACGTCGTCAAGGCGGCGGGAGGCACGGTCGTCCGGACGCGGGTCGGCTCTCCGATTGTCGCGCGGACGATGTTCGAGACCGGTGCGGCCTTCGGCGGCGAGGAGAACGGCGGAGTGATTTTCCCCGATCACCAGTTCTGCCGGGACGGGGCGATGGCGCTGGCGAAGATGCTCGAACTCCTCGCGAAGGAACGCGAAGCCCTCTCCGAGCTCCTCGCCGCGCTGCCGGCGTACCACATCAAGAAGGCGAACGTCGCGGTGCCGGTCGAGAAGCGCGAGGCCGTCCTGAAGGCGCTCGTCGGGCTTGCGAAAGGGCGTCCCGTCGACACGACAGACGGCGTCAAGATCCGCGAACGTGACGGCTCGGTCCTCGTCCGGCCATCGGGGACGGAACCGATCTTCCGCGTGTACGCGGAGGGCCGCACGCCGGAGCGGGCGAATGCCCTCGCCGATGAAGGAGTCGAGCTCATCAAGAAGTCCCTACGCGGCGGGGAGCGGGCCGAGTGAGATCAGGACGGCGTACGCCAGCATCGCGCCGGCGCTCGTCGAGATGAGGTTGTTCACCTTCTTGCTGACCAGGCCCCGTTGCTCGAGGGTCGCGCCGATCACGCTGTCGAGCTGACAGCCGAGGAACCCGATCACGGCCGGGATGACGAGGTACGCGGGATTGGCGGGCATCGTCGACTCGAATCCATACCCGCGCGCCAGGACAGAGAGCACGAACCATCCGACGGAGGATGTGTAGGCGGCCGCACCGATCGCGCACAGCTGCCCAAGGCGCGAGACGCCACCGTCCGTCCCCGCGGGCACGGGCTTGCGGTTGGTTATGAGGTGCGTGTGCTTCGACAGGACGCCGATCTCGCTCGCGAGGGTGTCGGCGCCCGCGACGGAGAGCGCCGAGAGGAAGATGATCCCGCTGATGATCTTCGGGAAACCGTCCGGCATGACCATCGAGACGCCGGCGACGAACATCGGTGCCGCGCCGTTCGCGAGGACGTTCGCCGCGCGTCGCTCGCCGCGGGTCCCTTCCTGGACGCCAAGAGCTTCCTTGAGCGCGAATCGATAGCGGGTTGCGAGGAAGCTCGAGAGCAGGAAGAACAGCAGCAGGAAGAGCCACGTCACGTCGCCGAAGATGCCGATGACCATGCCGACGACGAAGGCCGCGAGGCTGCCGTCCCACGTCAGGACGCCCTTCCAGTACGCGAGGGCGCTGAGGACCCCGGTCAACAGCGTGCTGATGGCGACGGAGGACACGAAGTCCAGCGGCATGAATGCGCCCGCAAAGAGGGGACCCATTAAAGCCTTTGTCACCTGAGTTCGCCGCTACGCGAACCAGGAGTCGAGCGACCGCTGCTTCTGCTCCGACCGCGCGCTGCCGAATTTCTCCAAGGCGGCATCGATCCGATCGCGAGAGAAATCGTGCTCGTCGCAGAGCATGCGCCGCACGCCGTCGGCGTCCGGGTCGCGGAACTCGATCTCGGCGTCCTCGACGACTTTCGGGTGAAGGAAGATGCCGCGGACCTCCTCCTTCGATTCGATGTCCACGCCGAGTTCCGCGAGGGCGGGCTCGAGTGCGCCGTGCTTCTTGATCAGGGCGAGTGCCTTCTTCGGACCGATGCCTTTCACGCCCTCGTTGAAATCCGTGCCGATCAAGAGTCCGATGTCCACGAGTTGCTCCCGGGTGATCCCGAGGGTCGCGAGCGTCGCCTCGAGGACGATCTCTTCGGGCTGGACGTCGACGTAGACGTCCTTGCGGGGCAATTTCCGGCGGCCCGAGATCGCGAGGTTCTTCACGAGCCGCGGCGAGCCGAAGAGGAGGGAGTCGAAGTCCTGTGACGCCGCCGCGTACGCAGTTCCGGCGCGCGCCATCGCACTCGCTTGCGCCTCCCCCTCGGCCGGAGCCTGCACCGACGGGAGCCCGAGGAGGTCGAGGAGCTTCTTCGACTGCTCGACCATCTCATCCGTCAGCCGTGAGGTCTGCATCGCTTTCGTCCGGGCGGTCGCGAGGTCTCCGATCTCCACGGCCTCTCGCCACTCCCGTTCCGCGCGTTGCTTGACCTCTCCGCGGGCCACGAGCGTGCGGGCCTTCAGCCGCGGCGGCTCGCCGTCGAACACGAACGCGGGTTTGATTCCTGCCGCGACGAAGTTCGAGAGGCGGTAGATCAGTCCGGAGAGATGCGACGTTACGCGACCTTGGCGATCCATCAGCGGCGTACCGTCGGGCTGCCGGATAATCGCGAGGAATTGATAGAGCGTGTTGAATGCGTCGATCGCGAGGATCTTTCCCGAGAAATCCTCGAGAGTCCGAGGCTCGGAGGTGACGAGGTCTGCGAGATTCAGCCCCATCCGCGGAGCGATGCCTGCCTGCCGGTAAAGCCTTTGCCGTCTACATCTCCGCGGCGCGGACGCCCAGGAGGAACGTCTCTTCGCCTAAGCCCGCTTCGATGACGTATGCATCGGAGGCCGGTTCCTGCACGAACGTCAGGTCGAGCGCGTTCGCGTCCCGGAGGATCATGTCCTTCCAGGGCTGCAACATCGCGCGAAGGCCTTTCGCCGCGACCAGTTCGATCGCGACGACCCGGTCCTCCGCGACGTGCATGTCCTTGCGGGCATCCTTGACGAGCATGACGATCTCCTTCGCGTAGCCTTCCGCGATCAGCTCCTTGGTCATGCGCGTGTCGAGGAACACGACGCCGCCTTCGAACGGCTCCTCGACGACGTGGTCGGGCACCGATTCGACGAATGACACCATGGAGGGATCGATCCGGACCTTCTGTCCCTCGATCCCGACCGAGTACTCGCCGCGGTCGAGGCCTGCCTTGATCTTCCACGCGTCCTGAGAGCGCAGGAGGATCTCGATCTTCCTCGCCCAGAGCCGGTACGACGCGCTCACGGACTGCATGTGCACCTGCACGTCGATCTTCATGCCCCGCCACGTGTCCGTCGGGAGGACGAGGTCCAGTTCCTTCGCACCACTCTGCCCGACGATCACCTTGCGGAACGCGCTCACCGCGTCGTAGCCGGCCTGGTCCGCCGTCTTCACCGCGATTCGCGCGACGGGCCAGTACCGCTCGATGCCCGCGCGCCGCTTCGCTTGGAACGCCGCTTCGAGCGTGAGCCGCAGGAATTCGACGTATGTGTTCACCTGATCGTCGGAGATCTGGAGGGTGCCCGCCTCCTTCGAGGCGGTGATCGCCTGCCGGATCTGCTTCGCGATCTCCTCCGTCGGGCCCACGGTCGCGTCCGAGACGTGTTGCAGGACCGCCACCCCCTGCTCGTACCCGCCGGCCTCGATCGCGGACCGGGCCCATGCGACGAAGTCCTGATCGCCTTCGCCCATCAGCAGTCCGCGCTCTACCATCATCGGGATCTTGCTGACGGGGGTGTCCTCGAGCGGCCCGAGGGAGACGCCCTCGATGTCGGTCACGAAGAGCGCCTTTCGCACGAGGTCGCGGATCCCGACGAGTTCGGCGGGGTCTCCCGTCCACGCCTCGAGGCGCGTTGCGTACGCGCCATGGATCTCGCGGAGGACCTGCATCAGGTAGAGGAGGAGGATCGACGGCTCGCGTCCGTGGAGCGACACGACGAGGATCGCGTGCGGCGCCCGCAGGGCGACGATCGGCACGCCGGCAATCGTCGTGCGCTTCACCGGCTTCGAGCCTTCCGGGAACGCCTTCGCGACGAACGTCTTGACCTGTCCCTCGAGCGCCTCCGCTTTGGAGATCTCCTCCGCCGGGAGGTACGCGCGCGCTTCGTGGCACACAATCGCCCCGGTCGAGTGGAACAGGATGGCGTCGTCGATCACGTAGCCGCCTTCTTCTTCGACGCGGACGACGGCGGAGTCCGTCGTCTGGTACTTCCCCTCGTCGAGCGGTCGGGTGTAGTGGACCTCGAAGTCGAGGTCCATCGTGCCCGCTTCCTTCGGCCGGAGGCCGAACTCGAAGGTCCTCTTCTCGTTCGGCTCGATCTTCTCGATGACCTTGAGGCCCTGCACCTCGACGGGCCCACTGACGATCGGGGTCACGTGCTCGGCGGGCCAGTTCCCCTTGTTCGTGATCGCCATCTCGAACCGGCTCCACCGGTTCGCCTGGAGGCCCGGGCTCTTCGTCTCGAGGAAGAGCCGCGGGTAGCGGTCCTTCAGGATCTGCCCGACGCGCGCCTTCGCGGTCGCCTCCGCCTGGTCGATGAGCGGCTCCAGCCCCTTCAGGTCCTCGGTGCGTAACGCGTCTTCGGCCTTCTGGAGCAGCGCCTGGACGTCCGCGACATCCACGTTGACGGCCTTCGCGTGGGCGACGATCGCCTGCACCCGCGCGAGGTCGGCGCGGCCTTTCTCGAGGACCGTCCGCCGCCGCTGGCGGGCGAGGGACTCCTTCGCCCGCCGGAGGAAGTCCTCCATCTGACGCGGGTTCTTCTTCTGGATGGCCCCCTCGATCTTCGTGAGGTACGACTCCGCCTCGCGGACGTCGAGGTTCTGGCTCTTCGCGATCTGGATGTCGTTGATCAGGGACGCGAGCTCGACTTCGACCTTCTTGGACGCGAGCTCGCCTTTTTGGCGTTCGACGGACTCGTGGAGGCCCTGCTGGATCTCCCGCACCCGCTCGTACTTGCCCTCGTGGAACGCTTCTTCCGCCTCCCGGAGCAGGAGCTCCGCCTGGCTCGTGTCCGCGCCGATCCCCTTCATCTCGGCGACGGTGTCGCGCGCGGCCGTGAGGATGTCCGCCATGCGATCCCGGAGTTGCGTCTGGATCGAGTCCGCCTGGGCTTTCGCCTTCTCGATGAACTGCCACGCGAGCTGGATGTCGGTCTCCAGGGTGGATTGCGCCTGCCGCAGGAGCTCGTTCGCCTCCATCGTCTGCTCCGCGCCGAGCGCCTCGATCACCCGCGCCGTCAGCGTGACGGGGCTGTCCGAGAGCGCGCCCATGTCCGCCGACGGGTCCTTCGCGACCAACAGGAGCTTCTTGATGATCGCCTCGATCCCTTCGAGCTGGTGCAAGAGGCCGGTCCACTTCTCGAGCACGGGGCCGTAGCGGTCTTCGACCTCCTTGAGGACCTGCAACATGTAGAGCGGAAGGAGCTTCGGCTCCTGCCCGACCAGGACCGTCGCGATGAAGGTGTGCGGCGACCGTTCGATGAGGATCTTCGAATCCCCGAAGTCGAGTCGCTTCATGCCGACCCGCGTGCGCGATTTGAACGAGTCCTTGACGAAGTCCTGGACGACCGTGAGCATCCCGGAGAAGATGTCTTCGTCGATTTCCTCGCGGAACTTGCGGCTGTGGTGCGCGATCAGTCGGCCGTCGGAGTGGATTAGGAAGACGTCCTCGACCAGGTACGTCGCCTCGGGCTCGACACGGACCTGCTTCGTGTCGCGGACCTCGTAGCGGTTCTCGTCGAAGAGCCTCTGGTAGGAGATGCCGACCGCGATCGGGAGCGAGCCGGTTCCCTTGGGCTTCAATCCCACCCGCACGGGCACGGACTCGCCCACGCCGATCTCGGGGATCGTCTGGATGCCCTTCGACTCGATGTCCCCGGAGAACTCGATACGCACGTTCCGGGCCGGCAGCTTGCCACGGTTCTCGACCTCCAGCAGATATTGGTTCCACTCGCCCGCCTGCAGCCCCGCCGTAGGTAGGCGGAGCGCCAGGTTCGGGTAGCGGTTCTTGATGAAATTCTGGATCTGGATGCCGATCGAGACCTCGGCCTGCTTGATCAGGATGTCCGCCATGGCCATGTCGCTCGCGCGAAGGGCGGCCTCCGCCTGCTCGAGCGAGTTCTCGGCGTCGCCGAGCTCCGCGCCGAGCCGCTTCGCGTTCGCGATCATCGTCGAGACGGCGTGGACGCGGGACTCGTACTTGTCCATGAAGTGCCGGGTGCGCGACTCGTCGAGCGCCGCGCGGGCGTTCGCGAGGCCGGCCTGGAAGCCGTCCACGTTCCCCTCGCCGATCGCGCTGCGGGCGCTCTCCAGGTGGGCCCGCGCGTCGTCCGCCGGGATGCCCAGCCGCTCGGACTGCGTCACGACGTCTTCGAGGTTCTGGATCTCGCTCATCGACCGCTTCTCGAGGGAGTGTCGCTTCGCGTCGAGCAGCCGCTCCTGGAGGTCCCCTTTCAGGCGGTACACCGCCTCGAGGTCGTCCGCCTCCGCGGCGTCCGCGGCGTGCGCACGGTACTCGTTCAGCTCCTCCTCGTGAAGGCCGAGGGAGACGCCCTCAACGACCATCGGGGCGAACGTGTCCACGAGGGAGCCGAGGTGTGCCTTGCGCGCCATGTCGATTTCCTCGGCGACCCGCTTCGAGAACGCGCCGATGTCCTGGAGCTCGCCAGCGTCGATCTTCGCCTGCGCTTTCGACAGCAGCTCCGAGGCCATCCGCACGTCGGCCCCGAGTCTCGCGTGCGCGTCCACCTTCGCCCGGAGTTCGATGAGGCCATCGCGAGCCGCCTCGGATTCCTTCACCCGTCGCGTCTCGTCGAGGATGTCCTCGATGACCTTCTTGTACTCGATCGCCTCGACGAACCGGCGGTCGTTGATTGCCTCGCGCGCGTTCAGCAAGACCAGATCCGCGCGGCCCGGGTCGAGGCCGCTGGCGCGCATCTCGTCGATCTCGGACTGCGCGAACTGCACGAGGTCTTTCGCGGCCGCCTCGAGGCCGACCGTCAGGCCGGCGGCCATGTCGCGCGTCTCCGCGAGCGCAGGCCCGACGTCGTGGTAGTGCCCCGCCTCGAACGCCGTCTCGGCCCGGGCGAGCGCCTGCTCCGCCCCGAGGATTGAGATGTCCGCTCGGGCCAAGTCCAAGATCGTCTTCCGGATCGCGACGAGTTCGGCGCGGGCGGCTTCCTGGGCGTTGCGGAGCCCCTCCGCCTTCGCGTCCGACTGGGCATGGAGGCCGTCCGCGACCTTCTGCTCGGCCGCGCGCGCGTGTTCCACCGCATCCGCGTACTCGCCTCGCTCGAAGTGTCCTTCCGCTTTGTCGAGGAGTGAGACGGCCTCCCCGAGGCTCATGCCGGCCTCGTGGCCGTCGTGGATCTTCCTCTCCGCGCGGTTGATGAGGTTCCGCGAGGCCGCGACGAGCTCGTCCATCAGCTCCTTCGCGGTCCGGTCGAGGCTCGTCAAGATCGATTCCACGTCGTCGAAGTTGCGCTTCTCGAGCGCCCGCTCCGCGGCCCGCAGGCCCTCCTCCGCGCCGGCGATGTCGATGTCCGCCTTCCGGAGGTCCTCGATGAGTTTCTTGACCATGATGAACTTCGTCGCCGCGCCGCGCGCCTTCTCGAGAGTGCGCCGCTGCTCCTCTTGGTATCGCTCCCTGCGGCGCTCCGCGACCCTCCGCTCGAGCTCCGCGAACGCCTCGAGTACGGCGGCGGGCCGGGCGTCGTTCACGGCGGTCTCCATCGTCGAGAGGATCGGGGTCAGGTCCCCGGAGGGCACGCCTTCCTTCGTCGCGTCGTCGGCGAGACGCAGCGCGCGTTCGTACGCTTCGCGTGCCTGCCGCTGCAGCGTGATCTTGACGCCGTGGACGATCCCTTCCGCGGAGGCGACCATGTGCTCCGCCTCGCCCAACTTCCCGCGCTCGATCGCCTGTTCCGCGGCCGCGAGGACCTCCATGGCCTTATCCAGGTCGACGTGGTTCGCGACGAGGTCCGTGATCTCCGCGCGGACGGCCTCCATCCGTCGATGGATCGCCTCCGTGCGCTCCTGCTTCGTTCGGACGTCCTCTTCCTCGGTCTTCCGCTTCGAGTCGTGCGCGGTCCGCTTGAGTTCCTCGACCTCGGAGATGCACGCCTTGCCGACGTACAGCGTGTCGCCGTACCGCGCTTCCGTGTACGCCGTCTCGGCGTCCTGGAGCATCCGGGCCGCCGAGTCGATCGGCACGCCGTCCGCCTTCGCGAGCGTGACGACGCCGCGCGCTTCGCCGAGCACCTCCGCGGCGGCGCTGCGCAGTAGCTCCCGTGTCGCGTGGATGTCGTGCTCGATCCCGTCGAGGAGCGCGTCCGCCTGGAGGAACCGGTGCTCCTGGACCGCGATCGCGACGTCCGCGAGCTTGCCCTCGAGAGACACGGTGTCGTTCTGGCCGGCCTGCCGCAATCCGACGATGTCGTCCCGGGCCCGCAGCACGTGCTCGTTCAGGCGGGCCTCCGTCTGGGCGTCGGCGTCGGCCATGCGATTGTCGATGATCGCCTGCATGTCGATCTGCCGACCGAGCGAGATCGCATCGTCGACTTCGCGGAGGAGCTGGCGCGCGAGGGCGGGGTCGAGGCCCCGGGCCGCGTTCGCCAAGATGATCTGCAGGGACCGCTCCATGATCGAGCGGTGGTGGGCGTCTCGCGCGGATTCCGCGGTGCGCCGCGCGCGGACGACGAGTCGTCGAGCATTCGGGAGGTCGTGGTCTTCGAGCGCCCGTGTCAGGTCGACCAAGGTCGTCTCGAACTCGCTCGCTTCCGCGCCGAGCTTTCGGAGGTCCTCCGCGTCGAGTCGCAGGCTCGCGAACGCGTCCTGGACGGACTTCAGGAGGGCCGCCTCCCGCACCGCCTCGTGCGCGTCGCGCGCGAGGGCCCGCACTTTTGAGTAGTCCTTCGAAGCCAGCGCCGTCGAGGCTTGTCCGAAGATCGCCTCCGCATGGCCCAGATCCGCGCCTTTCCGCCGCTCGCGGGCCGCCTCGCGCTCCGACTCCCGCAGGGAGACGTCCGCTGCGGCGTAGCGCCGCGCCTCCCGCAGGCTGTTCCGCGCCCGCTGCGCAAGGAGGGGGATGTCCGCGAACACGCCGCGCCGGAGCGCATCCCGCGCCTGCGTGAGGACCTTCCGAGCCTCCGTGATGTTGACGCCATCCTTCCGGGCCGCATCGACGTCCGCCGCCGCGCGGTCGAGGACGTCCTCGGCCCGGGCGTACTTCCGCTGCTGCTCCGCCTTCTCGATCGCCTTCGCACACAGCGACCGGATCCTGCCGTAATCTCGGAGGGAGAGCGCCTTTCGGGCGTCCGCGAGGAGGGCCTCCGCGTCCGCGACGTTGCCCCCGCGCTCCTTCGCGTACCGGACCTGGGAGCCCGCTTTGTCGAGCAAGGCTTGGAGGATCCGTTCGCGGCGTTGGTCGAGCGTCCGCGTCGAGACGCGCCTCAAGAGTCTCTCGGCCGTGACGAAGTCGCCCCGCGCGGTGAGCGCCTTCGCCTGTTCGATGTTCCGTTGGAACGCGAGCGTCTCGATGCCCGCCTGCCTCGCTTCCTCCAGGATCGTGTCGGAGCGCGCGAGCACATCGACGACGCGCGCCTTGCGCTTGGCGATCTCGAGGGTGCGCCTCGAGGCGCGGGCCAGGTCCAGCGCCTTCCCGAGGTCCCCCGCCGCCTCCGTCTGCTCCGCCCGCTCCGTCAGCCGCCGCGCGAACGAGGCGTCCACGGAACTCGGGCTCGAAGCGACCAGGTCCTTTCGCGCTGCGTCGATCGCCTTCCGCACGACGTCCGGTGCGGCGCGGGCCGTCGGCGCGCGGTCGAACGGCTGCCCGCAGACGTCACAAGCGGTCCGGCCGTCCGGGACGTCCGATTCGCAGAGCGGGCAGCGGGCCATGGCCTCCAACCGAGAGGGTGCCCTCCACACGGGGAGGGAAGACGTCGTCAGATGCCTGCTTGGCCAGTATAAATGACGCGCCTTCGATATCCCTCCTGATAACTATATGGCTCGGACGCGCGGCGCCCGCGACACCCGAAAAGCTTCAGTAGCCGGCGGGCGTTCGACGGGCCATCCGGGGCGTCCCGACGGGCGGCTCCGGGGGTGTTCGGGTGGCGGCGCGGCGCGGGCGGTCCCTCGTCGGCATGGCGGTCGTCGACACAGACGGCGTCGAGGTCGGCTACGTCTCCGCGGAGGAGCCGAATGTGCTGGTCCTGGGCGAAGGCTCGTCCGGGCGGATGCGCCTCGGCCGGCGGTTCGTCGCGCAGATCCTGGATCGCGTCACTCTGACCGGCTCGGCGGCGGAGATCTTCACCGGCCTGAACGTGGTCGATTCGGACGGCGAGTTCGTCGGCGTCGTGAAGGACACGATGGAGGCCGAGGATGTGCTCGATTCGTTGATCGTCGAGGACGAGCAGGCCGAGATGGTCACCGTACTCCTCGAGGACGTGCGATCGATCGACGAGTGGGTCGAGCTCTCCGTGTCGGGCGACTCCCTCTACGAGGGCGGCTAGCCCTCCCCTTCCGAACCCGGAGAGAGGAACACGCCGAGTCCGATCCACACGATCAGCGCGATGGTCCCGACGATGCCTCCGTATCCGAGCACGACGTTCACGCCGAGCAGGATGACCGGGAGGATCAAGCCGATGAAGAAGCCGACTCGGGCCATGGCGGGCGCCTCGATGGCCTCGCGCCCTTAAAGGTTTGCGAGATGACGCCGACGTTTCATCGTCGACCTTGCTTCCCGACTCCCTTCGAAGTCGAAAAGAGGCTTCGGAGGAACCCCGTCAGCTTGCCGATTCGAAGGACGTTTCCCAGCATCGTGAGCAATTCCCGGTCCCGCTTCGCAATCGCCCTCTCGTACATCGCCTGGACGAGCGGGATGACGTGCCGCTGATAGTTGATGAGGTTGCGCCACTGGAAGCCCGCGATTGCGAGGGAGACCGCGATGGTCCAGATCGCGGGGACGCCCTGGAGGAGCGGATGGAGCCAACTCGGGAGGTACGGCTTCAACGCGATCATCACGATCCAAAAGACGGGGATCCCGGTCGCGATCGTGCACTTGATCCGGTCCCACTTGTGGCGTGTCGCGATCGAGGTCACGAGGAATTGGAGCGTCGCGATTTCGGCTTCCCGCTCGTTGAGACGACGCGGGTATGCCTCTCGCTTCCCTCCCACAACCGGTTGCACGTTCCGGCGCGCTAGGAGCCGCATCGGAGACCGCTCGATCCATTGCCGTCAGGCGGGAGTCGCGCTATAAAGGGTTTGGAGGAAAGGCTAGGTCGTAGATCATCTGGCCGACGACCACGAGGGAGTTGACGACCGTCGAGGCGGCGGCCCCGATCTTCTGCCAGAAGTCCTGCGGCATCGCGCCGGTCGGGCCGATCGACACGGAGGCCCAGGGCAGGATCTCCACGACGTCCGCCGGGAGGTTCATCAGGACGACGTACGACGTGACGTCGACGTACGAGTACACGAGGACGTTCGTCATGTTCCGCAGCAATCGACCGAGGACATCGTACGCGTCGATGCCCGAGAGGGAGAGGGCGACGACTCCCGAGACGCTCTCCGAGACGCTGGTCTGACTCAGGTTCTCCCCATACAAAGGTGCGTTCGCGAGGGGCGCGAACGTCCCACCATCAAAGTCCTTCCGGAGCTTCGAGTCGAGGAAGATCGACCTCGGGACGACGACCGTGTTCACGCCCACGACGAACGGACCGTACGCGGACGTCACGTCGAACGTGAAGACGTAGTACCGGTCCTGCCCGACGAGGCGGCTCTGGCCACTCGCCAACGTGATCGTCGCGTTGCCGTCCGTGACGAAGAGGGTCTTCGCCTTCGGCAGGGCGACGGTCCAGACGTCGAACGAGTACCACGAGTTCCCGTTCCAGAGGATCGCGACGAACCGCGGCTTGCTGACGCGTCGGACGTACGTCAGCGCCTCTCTCGCGTCCATGATTTCATGTCCGGCGGTACAAAGCGAGGGTGTGCAGACGGCGTGTCACGGGCCAAGAAGATCGGGCCTGTGGGTAGCCGTGGCGTTCTTAAGCTTGGCTGACGAGTCGGGTGAAGTCAAAAGGGTGATGCGTCGCCCGTGGACGGATAGCCAGACCGCGGAACCGGCAGCATGAAAGGTAGCTGAGTCCAGCTCTGCCCACCGAATGCTTCTCACGCTATCGTTGCGGAACGCCAACAAGACATTTTCATTATCAAATCGCAGTCGGATAGGAGCCGTTGCGTATCCCCAAAGATAAACAAGCATACACGCAAGCGCGGAGGTCCCAAAGGAAAGGAGAAGCACCGCCACGAACTCGAGAGTCGACAAACCCGCGAGTACTGCGAAAGCCGCTCCCGCAAAAGCTATCCCGCCCGGAAGGAAAAGGATTCTCCTCAAGACCCGGGTCGTCCGAAGTTGCGACCAGCCCTCCAAACGAGTCACCTCACAGTGCGCGAAAGGCCAGGCCGAGGCCACAGACAATCGCGATAATTCGAAGCACACGTCTCGTAAAAGTCCCCTCCGGGCCCGGTAACCGTGTGGAGGCACATAACCGCGGTTGTCAATTCGGCTTGAGTTGTCACGTCTTCCCAGGAAAGCTCGCACAGTCTCGATTCTCACGAAGCGACTTGCCTTTGCGACAATTCCCGAGTTCCGGATTAGCCTGCCCAGTCACCAACTCGCAATGGTCTCAAAACCCTCTGAACGGGAAGGCAGACGCCCTGCTGGGATTCGAACCCCGGTCAGAGGTTCCGGGACACTCGTCGAGGCTGCGTCGGTTCGATTTCAGGGATGCGCGGCACGACCGCGGGCCGCCTTTTCAGCAGCGGCTCGGATCGCTTTCAGATTCTCCGCGATGCGGTCCGGAAAAATCCCGGAGCCCGACACGAGTATGTCCGCCCCCGCCTCCACGACGATCGGCACGGTCTCCACCTTGATCCCTCCATCGACCTCGAGTGCCGTCTCGAGTCGCTCCCGGTCGATGTACGCTCGCGTCTCGCGGATCTTCGGCACGACGTCCGCACGGAAGGCCTGACCCGAGAAACCCGGCTGGACCGTCATCACGAGCAGCAGGTCCGCGTCCGCGAGGAATGGCCTCGCCGCTTCGAACGGCGTGGCGGGATTCAGCACGAGTCCCGGGGCGATGCCGTGGTCGCGGATCAGCTTGAACGTCTCATGGACGTCGTGATCGCTCTCCGCATGGACGGTCAGATCGTCGACGCCCGCGTCGGCGAACGCTTTGACGAACTGTTGCGGGTGGGTGACCATCAAGTGCGCGTCGAACGGGACCTTCGTCAGCGGCCGGATCGATTTCACCAACGCGGGGCCCATCGTGACGTTCGGCACGAAGTGTCCGTCCATGACGTCGATGTGGAACATGTCCGCGCCCGCGTGGACCGCCTCCATCACCTGCTCCCCGAGCCGATCGAAGCGCGCGGACAGGATCGAGGGGGCGATCTTGATGCCCATCGGCGCGCCGAATGAAAGGGGGCGGGATAAGGGTTCCCTCCTCCCCCGGTGGCGTTTGACGGGAGAGGGGGAAGCGAAAGGGTTCAGGCCCGGTGGTACGACGTCAGTTCGATCTGGACGTGCAGGCCGTCGAGGACGGTCACGACCTTGACGACGTTGCCGACGTCGCCGTTGAACCACGCCTCGACCGGCGGGTGCGGCTCGCCGAATCCGTCGTCCCCGAGGCGCATCGCGAACGCCATCTGGTCCGTCGTGGTCCCGAGATCCATCAGGGGCAGTCCGACTCGGACGGGGATCGCCGAGAACGTGCCCGCCGGCGTCGTGACGTCCTCGAACATCCCGCTGGCCAACAGGAACCGGATCGGCACGGTGAACGTGGCGTTCCGGCCCTTCTCGACGTACCAGTCCGGTCCCTCGAAGCGCCACACCTTCCAGACGTGGACCGTCGCGTTGCTCGAGGCCTCCCACGTCTCATTCTCCCCGAGCGGGAACGCCCAGACGTCGAGCGGCGGATCGTAGTTCGTCAAGATCTTCGCCGTGTACGAGACGTTGATCGTCGCGTTGTACATCCCGTACTCCGCGTAGAACGAGCCGCTGATGTGGACCGTCCGGAACTCCGTGACTTTCGCGAGGTCCGAGGCACGGTACACCGTGTACCCTTCGACCGTCGCGTCGTTCAGGACGACGGTGGAGCGCAACATGATCGTCGCGTTTCCGTACCCCGTCTCCTGCGAGAGGTCGATCACCCTACCGACGTGGAACGTCGCCGCGAGGCTCACGTTGTACTGCGATCCGTCGGCCGAATCGACCGTGCGAGTGACGGTCCCTTCCAACGCGGGAGCGACCCACAGGCTCTGCGTGCTGTCGAAGGCGGAAGACGCGTTCACGCTGTATGTCCACGTGTCTCCCACATGCCAGGTCGGCGTCTCGATCGGCCCCGCTTCGGGTTGCGGCCGCGTACCGTTCGGCGATCCGAGGTTCGTGAGATTCTCGGGGCCGACGGCCACCGCGAAAGCGACGAGCAACAAGGACGTCGCGAGGACGCTGACGATGAGCGCTTTTCGTTGCATTAGCATCATCCTCGATCCGGCAACTTACGAGCACTCCCGCTATATACGAATTATGATACAGACATAGAACCGCACGCTCGTCGGTTGAGTTTATCTTTTGAGAATGGATGTTCGTAGGCGGCTGCGGGGCGGAGCATGGAGCACAGTCCACGTCGATTCAACCGCTGGATTTTCGAAGGGATGTTCCTCGGATGGGGCGCGCTGATGGGCCTCGTCCTCCTGGCGGTCTTCGCGGTCATTGCGGCCTTCGCGCCCGAACCGTTTGCGTTCATCCTCGGCGCGGTGGCGGTCGCGTTCGTGTGCTGGCTCTCCCTCCGGACCGTGTTCGATCGGAAGAGCCGCACACCCTGACCGCGAGGCTCACCAAAGCCCTTAAGCCGGTCGCGTCATCTCCCGGCCGTCCCGGGCCACGAACGGGGGCGGGGTGGGCCATGGTCGACGTTTCCGAGGAGTTGATCGCCGGTCTCAAGAAGAAGGCCGTGACCCTCCGGAAGCACATCATCCGCATGACGCACAACGCCCAGAGCGGCCATCCGGGGGGCTCGATGTCCGCCTGCGACATCGTCACCGCGCTCTACTTCCAGGTCCTCCGCGTCGATCCGAAGCGTCCCGATTGGCCGGACCGCGACCGGTTCGTCCTGAGCAAGGGCCACGCGTGCCCCGTCTGGTATGCGGCTCTCGCCGAACGCGGATTCTTCCCCGTCGACGAGCTGATGACGTTCCGCAAGATCAACAGCCGCCTGCAGGGCCACCCGGAACTCGGGACGACGCCGGGCGTCGAGAACGCTGCGGGGGCCGAGGGCCAAGGGCTCTCTTTCAGCGTCGGGCTAGGGTTGGCGGCGCGGACCGATCATAAGCCGTGGCGGGTCTACTGCATCATGGGTGATGGCGAGCAGGACGTCGGGCAGACGTGGGAAGCCGCGATGGCGGCGTCGAAGTATGGCCTCGACAACGTGACCGCGTTCATCGACCGGAACGGGATCCAGCAAGAGGGCCGCACAGAGGACATCATGCCCCTCGAGCCGCTCGCGGAGAAGTGGGAGGCGTTCAACTGGCACGTCGTCACGATCGACGGCCACGATTTCCGGCAGATCTTCGCAGCGATCGAGGAGGCGCACCGGACGAAAGGACGTCCGACGGTCATTGTCGCACGCACGGTCAAGGGCAAAGGCGTCTCGTTCATGGAGAACAAGATCAAGTATCATGGCGCCGCAACGAGCGACGAGGAGCTGAAGCTGGCACTCGAGGAGCTCGACGCGCAGGGGGCCGCGATTTGACCGCCGGACCGTGGAAGATGGAAAGCCAGCGCTCGTACTTCGGCAAGGCGCTGGTCGAACTCGGCCGCCGCAATCCCGATGTGGTCGTGGTCGGCGCGGACACCACGGAGTCCATCAAGACAATCGATTTCGCGAAGGCCTTTCCAGACCGGCTCTTTCAGCTCGGGATTGCGGAGCCGAACATGATTTCCGTCGCGGCGGGCCTCGCGGCCGCCGGCAAGATTCCATTTGCGTCCACGTACAGTGTGTTCGGAAGCGCGCATGCGTATAACGTGATCCGCCAGAACGTCGCGTACACCAACCTGAATGTCAAGATCTTCTGCTCCCACGCCGGGTTGAGCGTCGGCCCGGACGGCGCGACGCACCAAATCAACGAAGACATCGCGCTCATGCGGGGCATCCCGCGGATGACGGTCCTCGTGCCCGCGGACGGCCCGGAGACCGCGAAGTGCGTCGACGCGGCCGCCGAGATGAACGGCCCGGTCTATTGCCGGTTCTCCCGTACGAACGTCCCGACGGTCACGTCGTCGGAGGACGACTTCGCAATCGGACGAGCGCGCGTCCTTCGGGATGGCTCCGACGTCACCCTGGTCGGCTGCGGACTCATGGTTGCCCGCTGCCTCGAGGCGGCGGAGTCGCTGAAGCGGGCCGGGATCAAGGCGCGCGTGATCAACTTGTCCACGGTCAAGCCGATCGACGTCGCGACGATCGATCGAGCAGCGCGGGAGACGGGTGGGATCGTGACCGCGGAAGAGCACACGGTCGTCCACGGGATTGGGGGCGCGATCGCGAGCGTCGTCGCGGCGAACCATCCCGTCCCGATGGCATACGTCGGCGTTCAGGATTTGTTCGGCGAGAGCGGAGAAGCGGACGAGCTGCTTCGGAAGTACGGCCTGACCGCGGAGAACATTGCGGACGCGGCCCACGGCGTGATGAAGCGCAAAGCCTCCCGATAGGCCGGGTGTCCGATTCGCTCGACCCGTTCAGCCGGCTCTCTTGACGGGGCCTTTCTCGTTGTACCGTTGGACGGTCACGAAGCCCGCGACGTTCTCGTGCGACATGTTCCAGCCCGCCGCCTCGTCCCGGAGCGACCATCGCCGGATGTTCGTCACCGTCGACTTCTTCATGTTGATCCCACCGGGCAAGAGGATATAGCCTTCGAACGGCGCCCCGGTCACGGGATTCCGGATCGGTTCGCTGTGCACCTCGCCCACTCCATCGACACCGAAGGAGCTGTTCACTCCCTTGAACTTGAAATCGATCTTCGTCGTCTTCGTCGGGAACGTCTTCGTGAACGTGCTCGGGAAGATCGCGAACACACCTCCGCCTTCCTTCCCGCCGGTGATCTTCTCGATCGCTTCGCGCTGGGCCGGCTTCGCCTTCGGATCGACGTAAACACGGCCCATCCCGTTGCCCATGTGGATTGCACGAGGCCACCACAGGCCCCACGCGAACGTGGTTCCGTCCAACTTCGTCGGGCCGAATGCCCCCTTCCGAATGTGCCAAGACACGAGCGCCTCGCAATTGCCCGTCGTCGGCAGCGCGTCGAAATTGCACGGGCATCCCCATGCGCAGTTGCAACTTTGGATGTACTCCGCCTCAAAATTCCATTTCGTTGGCATCGAACGAACCCCCTGCCCCGATGCGGCATCCGGTGGCGGCTACTTAATCGTTCTCCGGGGACGGCGGGATTCGGGACCGGTCCGTACGTTCTTAGTGTCACGGTCATTACCGGCGGCGGTATGGAGGAGGCGACGCGGGCCGGGCCGACTGCGCTCTTGCGGCGCATGACGGTTCCGATTGCGGTTGCGGTGTCCCTGGTGGTCGCCGCGGCGTGGTACGTGACGTGGACGTCCACGGACTTCTTGATGGCCCTGATGGCCCCCTCGACGATCGCGTCGACGGACCTCGTCCCGTTCTTCGCCCTCCTGGTCGTCATGATGGTCGCAATGATGTTGCCCTCGGCAATGCCGATGATCTTGGCGTTCCGCGATATGACGCGGCTCAAGGCGGGTCGGCCGACGAAACCCGCGGACAATGCCGCGACCGCTCTCTTCGTCATCCCGTACTTCCTCGTATGGGGCGCGTTCGGAGTCGCCGCCTTGCTCGCGGTGATTGCCCTCGGCCTCGTGGGATCGCTGAAGAGCGTCCTGGTCTTCGTGTCCGCCGTAACGCTGGTCGCAGCGGGACTCTGGCAGGTCACCCGCACGAAAGAAGTCTGCCTGACCCACTGCACGTCCCCGATGGGGTTCGTCATGCGCCATTGGCGATCCGGCCGGTTCGGGGCCTGGCGGATGGGGCTCCGACATTCGCTGTATTGCGTCGGATGCTGCTGGCTCTTCATGCTCGTGCTCTTCGTCGCGGGCTCGATGAGCCTCGTGTGGATGGGCGGGCTCTCCGCGGTGATCTTTGGGGAGAAACTCCGAGTTCGGCAGGTCCTTTTTGCTCGCGCGATCGGCGTCGTCCTCGTGGCACTCGGCGGTCTTGCGGCCTTCGGGGCAATCCTGCCGAGGTGAGCGGGAAGCATCGAGGCACGATGGACTGCGGTGGCGTCGTAGGTAGAGTATTCACTCCGCCGCGGATGGCGGAATCGTTGCGAGTCTCCGAACCGGCGAGAAGAAGATCCACGGGATCGCGAGTAGGCCGCCGACGGCCGCGATGACGATGGCCGGGTACAACCCGAGGACTTCTCCCAGGGTACCGCCGAGGAGGCTTCCGACAGGAAGCGTGCCCCACACGAGGAACCGCATCGTGGCGTTGAGCCGGCCTTGGAGGCGAAGCGGAACGAGGGACTGACGGAGGCTGACCTGGTTGATGTTGTACCAGAGAGCACCGAGAGCGCCTGCGAATCCCATCGCCGTAAGGAACGCGAACGCCGTGCTAGGGGTCGCGAAGACGATCCCGAACGAGCTCGCGGACCCCACGAGGAGGCCGAGGAGGATGGCCCGGCCGATGCCGAGCCGGCGCCCGACTCGGTTCGCAGTAATCGCGCCGAGGATTCCGCCAATGCTCCCGAGTCCACCGATGATCCCAAGTCCGACCTCCTCCAACCCAAGGTTCCGGACCGCATACAACACGAAGAGGGCGAACAAGGCGCCCGAGAACAGGTTCGAGGTTCCTGTGCAGCCCGCGATCGACCAAAGCCGCCGGTCCCGAAACACCACTCGAAGCCCTTCACGGATCTCCTTCGAGACCGACCGCCGCTCGGACACCGTCGGCACCGTCTCGGGCTTTCGAATGCGGGCCATGAGTCCCGCGGAAAAGAAGAACGAGACGCCGTCGAACGCCATTGCGGCCGCGTACCCGAGTCCGCGGATGACAAAGCCCGCGAGGACCGGTCCGCTCACCTGAGCCGTCGTGTTAGTCGCCTCGAGTTTGCTGTTCCCCTCGACAATCTGGTCCCGCGGGACCAGAGCCGGGAGGTACGCTTGGTAGGAAACGTCGAAGAAAACGGTGAGGATGCCCGTCGCGAACGCGAGGCTGTACAGGTACTCCATTCGTGCAAGGCTGAGGAGGGTGAGGACAGCGATTGAAGCGACGATTAGCCCGCGTCCGAAATCTCCGGCAATCAGGATGGGTCGCCGTCGATGTCGATCGACCCATACGCCGACGAGGAGGCCGAAGAGGAGGAACGGAAGAGTCCCGAGTGCCCCAAGCAACCCCATCTGTCCAGGGCTTGCCAGCAGGACCCGCACGGCGAAAAGCTGCAACGCCAAGCCGGTGAACTGATTCCCGAATTGGGATACGCTCTGCCCGATCCAGAGCTTCAGGAAGTCGGGATGGTTCCATAACGTCGCGGCGGGCGGGGAGGCCATCTGAGGCGCCCGCATCGGTCCTTCACATATCTACGTTCGCCCGCCGCGCGGCGGACAATGTCTCCCGAGAAGCGGAAATCCTCTTATCGGTCCGCGGCTATCCAAGCCGGAAGACGCGATGGTCAAGATCTTCCTCGACACCGCGAACATCGACGAGATCCGCGAAGCGGCCTCGTGGGGCGTCCTCGACGGCGTCACGACGAACCCGACGCTCGTCGCGAAGACGGGCCGCAAGTGGTCCGAGGTGATCCAGGACATCCTCGCCCTCGTCGACGGCCCGATTAGCCTCGAGGTCACGACGACCCAGGCGGACGAGATGATCAAGCAGGGCCGTCAGCTCGCGAAGCTCCATGAGAACGTCGTCGTGAAGATTCAGATGACGACGGAAGGCCTGAAGGCGATTAAGGCCCTGTCGTCGGAAGGCGTCAAGATCAACACGACCCTGATCTTCAGCGCGAACCAGGCGATCCTCGCGGCGAAGGCGGGCGCGAAGTACGTCAGCCCGTTCATCGGCCGGCTCGACGACATGGGCCAGGACGGGATGCAGGTGATCCGCGAGATCGTCCCGATCTTCCGGAACTACGAATGGGATTGCGAAGTCCTCGTCGCCTCGATCCGCCATCCGCTCCACGTCATTGAGGCCGCGAAGCTCGGCGCGGACATCGTCACCCTGCCGTTCGACGTCCTGAAGAAGATGACGCAGCACGCCCTGACCGATGTCGGGCTGAAGCGGTTCCTGGACGACTGGCAAAAGGTCCCGAAGTAGACGGCGTTCCCTTTGCGCAAGCCTCATTTACGGCGTCGAGCATCGGGATGGCGTGAAGCTCCCGAGCCTCCGGATGCTCGGCGTGGTCGGGTTCCTGGCGCTCGCGGCCGTCGCGACGGCCCTTGGATGTCCGTTCTTCCGGAACCCAGGAAACTTCGCGAGCACGGGCGGCCTGATCGGGTACGTCCGCTACGTCGTCGACGTCCACCGAAAGCCCTGACCCTCCTGGGATTGCGTCACGCGACGGTTAGGGTCCTCCCGAACTGGGGGGAATCCTTCAAGAGGTGACGGGCCGATGGCACGGGCCGGATGGACCCGGGCGCACCCAAGATCACGCTCGACCAGGAGAGCTTCAAGGCCCTCGCCTCCGACGTCCGCGTCGGAATCCTGAAGCGCCTCGACGTGCGGCGGGAGACGGTCACCGACCTGAGCAACCTGATCGCACTGAGCAAGCCGACCCTTCTCGAGCACCTCGAGAAGCTGCAGAACGCGGGGCTCGTCAAGCGGGTGGACGAGGGCCGGAAATGGATCTACTACGAGCTCTCGGACAAAGGCCGGAAGATCCTGCATCCGGAGCGGGTCGCGATCACGCTCGCCTTGTCGGCCGCGGTGGTCCTCGCGATGATCGGCGCGGCGTACGTGCTCCTGTCGACGTGGGCCCAGATGGCGGCCCGAGGACCGCTCCCGAATCAACCCGCATTCCCCGATGCGTTGCAAAGCGCCGCGACGGCCCTTGCCTTGGTGGTCCTCCCGTTCGTCCTCTCCGCCTTCTGCGTCGTCCTGGCTCTGGGCCTCCGGGTCTACGGCCAGCACCGGCGGGAGCGGTTCTTCGAGCAACTCGGCGCCGCTTAGCCCCCTCCGGGTCGATTCCGAGTCGACGGGACTCCGGGAAACCGTTATGAACGGTGACCGCCTTCGCAGCGGCGTGCCTCGGCTCCGGCGGGGGAGGCCTGCGTGGGCGGTCCCCGTGCTCCTGTTCCTCGCCGTCCTGCTCGCCGCCGCGCTCGCCTTCAACCTCGCGAACCTCGAGGCGGGCGGGGAGGCGGTCCCTGCCTTGCCGACGGGGACGAGCCCGGGGTCCCTGCTCCCGCTCGATCCGGTCTACGTGGACGTGCTGATGGTCGGCTTCGCGGGGGTGGCGCTCGCGGGGATCATCTACCTGCTGGTCGCGAACCGACCGCGTGGCCGTCGGAAGGGGAAGCGGTCCTCGTGGTGGGAGATCGTGTCGTCGATCCTCGGGGTCGTGATCATGATCGCGTTGATCCTCGCCTGGCCGCGGGCGCTCCGGACCTTCCGATCGGACAATGCGACGGCCAATGCGACGGTCGGCGCGGCGGGGCCGGGAGGCGTGGCGGACTGGCCCGCTTCCGTGGGCGCGCCGATCGGGATGTTCCTCATCGTCGCCGTCCTCCTGACGATCGTCGCGGTGACCTACCTCCTGCGCCGGAACGCCGACCTCTTCGATCGCGCCCAGGAGAGCGTCGGGCCCCGGGCCGATCGGAAGGAAGCCGCCGAGGCCGTGCAAGCGACGATCGCAGAACTCGAGATCGGCGCGGACGTCCGGACCGCGATCCTGGCCTGCTTCCAGCGGTTCTGCCGCCTGCTCGGCGCACGCGGGATCACGGAGCAAGAGGCCTTCACGCCGCGGGAACTCGAACGCGTCGCCGTCGACCGGCTCCGCGTCTCGGCGGACGCATCGGAGACGCTGACCTCCCTGTTCGAGGAGGCGCGGTACAGCGAGCACGCGCTCCGAGAGGCGGATCGCGCACGAGCGATCGACAGCCTCGCCGGGATCCGGGCCGCCCTGGAGGCGTGAGTTGCTCCGGCAGCCGCTTCCCGCGACGATGGGCCATCTTCGCGTCCCCGAGTCCGCGGACTCGCCGCAGAGGACGCGGTCGGAGACGATCGCGCTCGTCGTCCTTGCCGTGACCATCGGCGCGCTCCTGTATCTCGCGGGGTTCAGCGGCTCGACCCAATGGATCCTCGGCGTCTCGTCCCTGACCGTCTTCGCGCTCTTCGCATCGATCCTCATCCTCCGGCGGACCGCGGAGCCGGCTCCGCTCGTCGGTCCGGCCGCGCCCGGGCCCACGCACGGGGGCGAGTTCGAGTCGCTCGCCGCCGCGGTGAAACGCGCTTCCCGCGGGCTCGTGTACAGCCAGGTCCAGGTCGCCTCGCGCGCCCGCGCCGCGTTCGTCGAGCGAGTGCGCCTGGGCATCGGCCTCTCCCCGGAGGCGATGCGGGACGTGCAAGGCGATCCGATGCAGCTCCGCCGCGTGATCCATGACGAGGTCCTCGAGGATTTCGTGCGCATGCGGATCGGCGATCTGGACGAACGCTACCGCTGGGTCATCGAGGCGCGCGAGCGCGGATCGTTCGTCCGCGCGTTCCGGGACGTTCTGGCGAGGATGGAGGCATGGCGGTGAAGGTCGCCTCCGTCGCGGAGGTCGGCGGTTCGCTGCTCGATGCGGTCGAGACGGTGATCGTCGGGAAGCGGCCGGTCCTCGAACGCGTGCTGTGGGCCGTGCTGGGCGACGGACATCTCCTGATCGAGGACGTGCCGGGGCTCGGGAAGACGCTCATCGCGAAGTCGTTCGCCGCGGGTCTCGGCCTCTCCTTCCGGCGGGTCCAGTTCACGCCGGACCTGCTGCCCGCGGACATCACGGGCACGTACGTGTTCGACCGCAAGACGGGCGAGTTCGTGCTCCGCCGCGGCCCCGTCTTCACGAACGTCCTCCTGGCGGACGAGATCAATCGCGCCCCGCCGAAGACGCAGTCCGCCCTGCTCGAGGCGATGCAGGAACTCCAGGCGACGCTCGAGGGCGAGACGTTCCGGCTCGACCGACCGTTCTTCGTGATCGCGACCCAGAATCCGATCGAGCACGAAGGCACGTATCCGCTTCCGGAGGCCCAGGTCGATCGGTTCCTCTTGAAGATCGATGTCGGCTATCCGACCCGCGAGCAGGAGATCGAGATCCTCCAGCGACGACGGAACCGTCGGTCCGACGACGCGCCGATCGAGCCGGTCACGACGCCGGACGAGGTCCGCTCGCTCCAAGCGGTCCTGGAGGACGTCCACGTCGATCCGGCCGTCGAAGGATATATGGTCGATGTCGCGACGGCGACCCGCACACACAGCCAGGTCGAGATCGGTGCGAGCCCGCGCGGCTCCCTCGCGCTCCTCAAGGTGTCCCGCGCCCGGGCGGCGCTCGCGGGCCGGGACTTCGTCACGCCGGACGACGTGAAGGCGGTCGCGCAACCCGCGCTCGCGCACCGGCTGATCTTGAAGCCGGATCCCTGGATCCGCGGCGTCCGCACGTCGTCCGTCATCTCCGATATCCTCGCGCAGGTGCCGGTTCCCAAGGTGCCGTGACATGCGGACGTCGTTGTCCGGAGGCCTCGCCGCGACGTCGCTCGGATTCCTCGTGATTGGCCTCGCCCTCCAGAGCTGGCAAATCGTCCTCCTCTCCCTGTCGCCGGTGATCTTCCTCGCCCTGGGCTCGCTGTTCCCGCCCGCGTCGCCGGAGGTCGTCGCGGTCCGCGCGCTTTCGCGGGACCGGGTGCAGGCGGGCTCCGACGTGCGCGTGGACCTCGTCGTCCGGAATGACGGGAGCGCGCTGGACCTGGTCGAGATCGTGGACGTCCTGCCGCGGGAGCTCGCGGTCGTGCGGGGAACGAACCATGCGGTCGTCTCGCTCGAACGGGGCGGCTCCGTACCCCTCTCCTACACCGTGCGCTCCGCGGTCAAGGGGGATTTCCAGATCGGGCCGGTCCGCGTGCGGTCCCTCGACCCGCTCGCCCTCGGCGCCGAGGACGCGGAGGTGTCGCTCGACTCCCGCCTCGTCGTCGCCCCGGCGATGGAGGACCTCCGACGCGTGCGGATCCAGCCGCGGCGGACGCGGCCGTGGTTCGGCCAGGTGCCCTCCCGCCGCATCGGGGTCGGCACGGAGTTCTGGGGGATCCGCGAATACGTCCCGGGCGACGAAGTCCGGCGGATCAACTGGAAGGCCTCGGCGCGGTTCGACCGGTTGTTCTCGAACGAGTACGAGGGCGAACGGTCCGGCGACGTCGTGATCGTCGTCGACGCGCGGCGCGAATCGTTCGTCGGGACGGAGGCGGACAACCCGATCGAGCACGGGGTCCGCGCGGCGCTCGCGATCGCGGAGCACGTCCTCGCGTCGAAGAACCGCGTCGGGCTCATCGTGCAGCGGGAGGTCCTCGACTGGGTGCCGCCGGCGTTCGGACGGAAGCAGTTGTACCGCATCCTCGACCACCTCACCCACGTCCGCCCCGGGGGTGAGTGGCCCTTCGCCTACGTCACGTGGGTGCTCTCGCGGTTCTTCCCGCGCGATTGCCTCGTCGTCCTCATCTCGCCGCTCCAAGATCGGGCCGGTCTGAGCGCGATCATCTCCCTGGCCGCGCGGGGCACGGAAGTCGCGATCGTCTCGCCGTCGCCCCTGGCGATCGAATCGCGGCTGGCGGACCAAGGGCCGGAGTACGGCATCGCACGTCGGATCATCGACATGGAGCGGTCGAACCTGATCGTTCAACTGCAGCGGGTCGCGCAGGTCGTGGACTGGGATCCGGCGATGCCGCTCGCCCTCGCGTTGCGGAGGATGGCGTTACGGCCGCGTCCCGCGTGATCCCCATCGGCCTGCGGGCGGCGCCGATTGCGACGCTTGGTCTCCTCGTTGCGTGGTCCGCTGCGGACGCCCTCTCGATCGGAGACGCCGGCCGCACGACCTCGGTCCTGCAGGTGCTCTTCGTCGGCGTCGGAATCCTCGTCGGCGCGTACGTGTTTCGCCGACCCTGGCTCCGGCCCGTCGGCCTCACGGCCCTCCTCTTGGCGTATGTGGCCACCCATGTGTTCTACCTCGGCGTCCAACTCGTGGCCGCCCTTCTGTTCGTGGTCCTCCTGATGAGCCACGTCGAGCTGCGGATCCTGGCGGGCCGGTTCGCGCACCTGTACGAGGCGGCGCTGTCGTCGACGGATCGCGCGCGGATTCGCGCCGCCCTCGGACGCGCATCCCTCCGCCTCGCCATCGCCGCGGTCCTGGCGGTCGTCGTGCCGCTGCTCGCCGCGGATCTCGCGGTGGCGGGCGTCGTCCCCCTCACCACGATTCCCAGCGCCATCCTCCTTGCCGGCGGGCTCGTGGCGGTCGTCCTGATGGTCGCGATCCTGCCGAGTCTTCGAGGGAGAAGCCCTTCATTCTCCGAGCAGACAGCGCGCGGCGCAAAGGATAACTAGGCCGCGAACTTTGGCGACGGCCACTGCCCCGGTGGTCTAGCGGTCTATGATCCCGGCCTGTCGAGCCGGGTGCTCGGGTTCGAATCCCGACCGGGGCGTTCTACCTCGGTCCAATGGTCGGGCTGGACATCCTCCGCGAGTCGATTGAGACTGGAGTCGTGGACCTTACGCGCTAGGTTCACCGAGTAAGCCGCCCCCCGACGGGGCGTTTTGTCCACTACTTCTTTGCCTTTTCCTTTCTTGCATCTTCCCGTATCTTCGCTTTTGCGAGCTCCGGGTTCTGGATGTACAGAATGATCGCGTTGGCGTGCCCATGTCCCAGCCCGCAGTCGGACTTGAGCCACGCAAGTAGCTCGGCGTGTTTTGCAAGCCCCTTCTCTTTCGCCATTGCTTGGAAGTATTCCACGTCCTTGCCGGTCTTGGCCTTGATATTGTCGATGTATGCTTTGTATGTCATGATCTCGGCGTGCGTATCTGTCAAGCCGACTTGAATTCTTACGTTTTTCCGAACCGAATCGGACGCTATTCCAAGGTTTCGCTTGGGCCGAGAGTGCCGCCAACCGTGAGAAGAAGTCTCTCGCGCTGGTTCAGTCCCCGCATCCGGCAGCCGGCCGGTGTCCCGCCTGCAGCCAAACCGGTAAGCGACGGCCAGCGACTTCGAGAGGTTTAAGGCGACCCGCGCCAGTTCTGCATGGGGTTCGCGAATTCCGGACGATTTCGAACTCACCGTTGCAGAGGCTCCCCAGTCAGCCGTGGGAATTGGCCGCGCTGGCATCGACGAGGCCACAAGGGAACGCTTAGGTGTCGAGTTCGGGGGTTTCATCGAGATCACGGGGAGGAGGGCGAGTGTCGCCACTGCGTTTCGTACGGCGCCGGAGGACGAAAGCAAGGGGATGATCCGCATTGACGGCCTTCTTCGCCGGAACGTCGGCGTGGACCTCGGCGACATGGTCCGGGTGCGCAAAGCGGAGGTCTTGCCCGCAGACCGCGTTGCGCTCGCCCCGATCCTGAGCGTGGGCCACAAGATTTCGTTCGGCGAAGGCATCGAGAATTTCGTCAGGCGAGGCCTCCTCAAGCGCGCGGTTCGCAAGGGCGATGTTGTCATCGTCCCCGGGATCGCACTCATGGGCGGCGCCTTGCCGTTTATGGTGCTGGCGACGACCCCGGAGACGAACGTGCGCGTCGTCGAGCAAACGGAGATTTCACTCCAGGACACGCCGGTTCGTGAGGGCGCTGCCCTGCCACCGGAGCAGATCCTCGCGGCGTTCGCCGACCGCCTTTCCGACTTGCTGGACGAATTTGGAGCTAGATTCTCCGCGATCGGTGGCGAAATGGGCGAGCGCGCGCAGTCGTTTGCAAACAAGATCCTCGAAATAATCGAAGAGCTTAGAAAACAAAGGAGTCCCTGAAGTCGGAATTTCAAAACGTCAAGCCGAAAGGCTTTAGCGAGTCCGAACCGTCCGCAGACCGGTGGCGATTGTAGCGAAGACGGGGATCTTGGGCGGCGGGAAAGTCCGTACCGAGGACGCCGTCTGCAAGGTGCGCCCGGCGGGCGAGGGCTGGTACTCGATTCCAGGGCGCACCTCTGGCGACTCGGGCCGCGTCCGCTACCACGGTGCACGCGACATCCTCGAGATCGAACGACCCGGAGTCAGCCTCTCGATTCAGTTTCGATCGGAACTGGAAAGGACGACTTTCGAACTGGACCGAACCGTTTACGATGTCGCGACGATGGACTTTGGACACATCTCCATCCGGGAACGGGGTCGTTCCGTCGTGGAGGGCCGCGTGACTCCCAGCGGCGTCCGGCTCGAATCGGTGGCTCCGGACCTGCAGCCGATCGAGCGGGAACTAGCCTTCGGCCTCGCGTTGCGCAGCAACGAGCTCGCAAGGATTTTCCGCCAAGCCGATCGGGTCTATCCAGGGACCCGATAGGACCGGCACCCAACAGGCACCGGCGAGAGTCTCCGAGGACGCATCCGCACTCAATTGCGCGGACGAACCTTGATTATCCCACGCATCCATGACGACTGGGGAGGTTCGTATCGTGGAGGGTGAGACAATTGTCGGAATCGTGTACAACGCAGAAGGACAGGTCGGCCGGCTGGCCATGCCAAAGCTCTACGACCTCATCTTCACGGATCGACGTCTCGTGGGCGTCGTGACTGTGAAGACCGGGGCCGCGCGCATCGCCGGGCAACTGCTCGGCGGGGTGATCGGGCAGGCAGTCGCGGCGTCGGTCGCGAAAGGCGGGGCGGACAAGAAACGGATGGCGTACGCGGGAATGCCGCTAGACCAAGTTGCGGCACAGAACGCGGCGAACTTCGCGGCGCCGTACGGGTCGATCGAGAACCCGAAGGTCAAGGGACTGTTCTCGAAGCGGCTCGAGATGCGGGTGGGCGGGAAGAAGGCCGTGTTCCGTCTGCCGAAAGACCAGGTGCCCGCGACCCAGGCTTTGGTAGAGCGGCAGCTGCCGAAGTAGCGGTTGCAAAGGCCGCCACCGCGATCTTCAGTCAGGTTGTTCGGCGTCGGTCCCATCGCGCCGTTTCCTCGTCAACCCAGGCCTCGATGCGCTCCGCGGCGTAGGCGGTCGCGATCGGGAACACGAGCCCCGCCTGCTCCGGACCGGCGATTTCCTTCGCGGTCACCTCATCGTGCAGGACTTCCGCGAACGTCGACGCCCGGCAGAATACGTAGATGGACGGCGGCTCGGCCATGACGCTCACGGCGACGCAGCGCGGGAGCTTCGTCAGGATCTGATGCCGCTCCGTTGGCGGGAGCCTGGGGAGGACGAGATACATGTTGTAGAGGAGGAGTCCCTGAGCTCGTGCGCCGCTGAGGGATGTCTCGACGGTCAGCGTGCCGTCCCGGATCATCGCATCGCGGTGTCGTCGGACCGTCTTCGGCGAGAGCCGCACTCGATCCGCGAGGGTCCGCACGGGCATGCGCGGCTTCCGGACGAGGGGCCGCATCACCCGCCAGTCGATCGGCGAGAGGACGACCGGTGCCAGGGGTGGGCGGACGGGCCGCGGATGCACGGTGAAGATGGGCTCGCCAAAGGCGCGGACGAGTTCGTCCGGAGGCCCTCCGTCATCGTCGACCGGATGGGCGATCGTCGACACGAGGCCATCCTGGCGGAGGTGGGAGGACACCACCGGATCGACGCGGATCGCCTCCTCGACCGCCTCCGGCCCCGCCCCGGTCTTTCGGAAGACGAACACGCGTCGCCGACGACCGAAAACTTCGGGGGCGGGAATGCCTCGGAAACCGTTGAAGACGCCTTCGGCGGCGAGCCGCTCGAGCCGGGCCTTCGCAGCGGTCCCCGAGACGCCGATTGCTCGGTCGAGAGCTTCGTGGCCCGCGAGCGGTTCGCGCAGCAGGTGCGCGAGGAGCTGGAAGTCTCGCTCGTCGACCATCGGACGGAGGCTGCGCTAAAAAGATGCCGCTATTTCAAGTCGTGCGTCCGTCATTCTATCGAAGGTCCGTCGCGCCCGCCTACTGGCGCAATCGCGCCGCAGGACGTCGACTGGGAACTCCGCGGGGTTGGCCCGAGCTGAGCTTCTCGAGAAGCCGCTGAAGTTGCGCGATCTCTGGGAGAGTCCACCCGTCGAACGCCTCCGAGAGCATGTCCACGGAGGCCCGGCGAACCTTTTCGAAGCGCTTTCGGGCCTTGGACGTCAGCTGGACGTTCACGACGCGTCGGTCCTCCGCGCTCCGCTTGCGGGTGACCAACCCGGCCGCCTCGAGCTTGTCGAGCAGGCCCGTGATGTTCCCGGTCGTGACGCTGAGGGCCTCCGCGAGGTCCTTCGGGGTGGCGGTCCCTCGATGAATGAGAGCCCGAAGGAGGGCCATCTGGCCTACCGACATTCCGTCTTCGGCGAACGCACCGCGGACGCAGCCGTGAAGTTGGGCCATGACGTGGCGGAGGCTTCGAAACGTCTCCTCAACCGCGACGCGTCGGGAAGATGGATTCACCGCGACGAGGTACACGGCCCCTGCCACATGAACCTTAGGATTCGCTTACTCGCGAGTATCTTAACACCTAACTATTTAGGGGACGGCCTCTTCGGGAGGCGCCATGTCGGAAGCCGTCACACCCCGGCCTGACAGCAAGAAGAAAGCCGTTCCGGCACGCTCATCGAAGGGTTCCCTCATCGATGTCCGTCACCTCGTGAAGGTGTATGCAGGCGGCGGCCAAGAAGAAGTGAAGGCCGTCAACGACGTCAGCTTCTCCGTATCCGAGGGCGAGTTCTTCGGCTTCCTTGGACCCAACGGGGCCGGAAAGACGACGGTCATTCGAATCATCACGACCCTCCTCGCGAAGACGAGCGGCTCGATCCGCGTGGCGGGCATGGACGTCGAACGCGACGGTGCCGAGATCCGCCGGATCATTGGGTACACGGGGCAGTCAATCGGCGTCGATGGCGAACTCACGGGCCGAGAAAATCTCTGGCTGATCGGGCGGCTCTACCATATGCCCAAGTCGCTCGTGGAGGAGAGAGTCGAGGAGCTCCTGGACGTCTTGCAGTTGAAGGATGCCGCCGATCGGCGCGCCTACACCTACTCCGGCGGGATGCGGCGGAGGCTCGACCTCGGCGCGGGCCTCGTGCATCACCCTCGCATCCTCTTCCTCGACGAACCGACGACGGGCCTCGATCCGCAAACGCGGAACGCGGTGTGGGAGTACCTGCGCCGCCTGCACAAGGAAGAGAAGATGACGATCTTCCTCACGACCCAGTACATGGAAGAAGCCGATCAGCTGTGCCAGCGCATCGCGATCATCGATCAAGGCAAGATCGTGGCCGAGGGGAGTCCCACGGAGCTGAAGGCCGCGATCGGCGCGGACATCATCACGGTCCGCATCACGAGAGATGAGGCGTTCGAGCAGAGCCGGGATCGGGCGCTCGAGATTGCCCGGATGGTCCCCGGCGTGAGTCGCGCGACGATCTTCGATGAGGGCGTGAGCGCCCACACGGCCGACGGCGGTGCGACCCTGCTCGAGGTCCTGCGCCGCCTCGCAGACGTTGGACACGCACAGCGGGTCATCACGCGGACGCGAGATTCGGAAACGAGCGGCGGGGTCCTGACGGAGATCGGCCTCGTCACGTGGCGGAGCCTGGTGAAGCTCACGAGGACGCCGGTCCTCCTGTTCTTCAGCCTCTTCATGCCGCTCATCTGGCTCGTCATGTTCAGCCAGACGTTTGGGACCGTGTTCTCTTCGGCCACAAGCGGCGGCCTCCCCGGAGGTGGGTCTCCGACCCCGCTCCCGTACGACTACGTCGCCGTCCTCCTGCCCGGCATCACGGTCATGACGGCCATCCAGAGCGCCTCCCAGTCGGGCTTCGCGATGGTGTCCGATCTCGAGTCGGGATTCATGGACAAGTTCTTCGTCGCGCCGATTCGCCGGAGCAGCGTGCTAGCCGGCAAACTCCTCGCCGACGGACTGCGGATGGCGGCGCAGGCCGGGATCATCCTCGGCATCGCGGCCCTCCTCACCCTCGCCGGCTGGCGGATCCCGTTCGCGACGGGCGTCTTCGGAGCGGTGCTGATCATGTTCCTCGCCGCGGCGTTCGGCGTGGCCTTCTCGGGCCTCTCGAACACCGTCGCGCTGAGGACGAAGAACACGGAGTCGACCATGATGGTGAGCTTCTCGCTCACCTTCCCGCTGTTGTTCCTGAGCACCGCGATGCTCCCCAAGGCGCTCCTGCCCTCTTGGGTCCAGAGCTTCTCGACGGTCAACCCGGTCAGCTACATGGCCGATGCCGCTCGCGCGCTCATCCTCACCGGATACGATTGGACCGCGCTGGGGAACGCGATCATCGCCATCGCCGCGTTCGGGATCATCCTGAACGGTCTTGCGGTCATGGCGTTCCGCGCGCAGGGGAAGTAAGCCGCCATCCGCGATGGATGAGGCTCAGGCCGGCGTCGTCGAGAAGGTCGACCCGATCCGCTGCCGGGCGGACGCCCCGGTCGAGGACGCGCCCATCACCGCATCCGCAGGCCCGGAGGCGTCGCGGCTCTCGACCAGGACGGAGATCGCGTTCGAGGCCACCCGGGCGATTGATGTCGCGTCCTCCCACGTCCCGAGGTGCGTTTCGTTGGCGGCCTCGAACTCGCGGACGAACCGGACGAGATCGCGACCGAGCGCGCCGTCGCCAGAGCCGCGGTACACCGCGCACGCGCTGACGAACAGACCGTGGACGGCGACGAGGCTCTCATCCCCGAATCGCTCGCTCGTCAGGTGGAATTCGCGGGCTTCGGTCGGCGTGTCGACGAAGGTCCGGACCGCGCCCAAGACAGGTCCGAGCTGGTCGGCGTGGATGGGCGGCACGAAGTCCGAGGCGACGGTCGCGAGCGGGTCGCCGCTCCGGTGGAACAGGTACACGGCGTGGACCGCGTGGTCCGCCCCTCGCCACCGCAGGCCGATGGGGAAGGCCAACATCGCAATCATCGCCGGGACGAGCAGGATCAGGAAGTCGGCCACCACGAACCCCTCGGTCACCGAACCGGGCCGGGGGTCAATACAATTTGGTCAACGCCGGTTGAGTCAAGTGGAATTGAGCAACGCCGCGCGACAGGCTCAAGTCCGCCCGTGCGTTGCGGCCGCCATGGCCTCCCGTCCGCTCCTGTACTCCATGGACATCAGCCACTACTGCGTCGCCGCGGACCGCATGCTCGCCTTCAAAGGCGTCGAATTCGACACGCGCTACGTCCCGTACCACGACAAGCGCGAGCTGATCAAGGCGACGGGCCAAGACTACGTGCCCACGCTGATCTGGGACGGGAAGACGGTACCGTGGCACGACATCCCAGATTTCCTCGAGGGGCAGCGTCCCAAACCGACGCTCTACCCGTGGGGCCAGAAGGGCCTCGCGGCGACGCTCGAGAACTGGGGGCATCAGGTCCTCGAGGAGCGGGTGTGGCGGTACGTCGTCACGAAGATCCCGCCGGTCCTGAAGGACGACTTCGAGCGCTGGGTGTTCGAGGAAATGCAGACGCGGGCCCGCGGGCCGTGGCACGTGCTCGAGATGCGCCGGGAGGAGTTCCGGCAAGATATGAACAAACACCTCGCGATGGTCGAGGCGATCCTCCAAGGCCGCGACTGGATCCTCGGGGAGCCGAGCCTCGCGGACTTCGGGATATACGGGTCGATGTCACCCCTCCTAACGGCCGGCGAGCGGGTGCCCGACGAGTTCCCACGGCTCGCGATGTGGTCGGAGCGGATTCGGGGGTTCGGCCGGTAGAGAGCAAAACACTAACCCGGTTCTGGTCGCGAGCGTCGATCCCGGCCAAGGGAACGATACTTGATTCACCCACCCCGTGGAAATGATTAAGTATTACGTCTGCGTGAACGTAATACCCATGGCTTCGCGTACGACGACGGTCACGTCGAAATACCAGGTGACGATTCCGAAGGAGGTCCGGGAGGCGCTCCGGATCCGGAAGGGGGACAAGATCGCTTTCGTTCCCACGCAGGACGGATACACGATCCGCCGGGCCGAAGACCTCCTCCGGTGGCTCGCGGACACGATGCAAGGCGTCCAGGAGACGGTTCGCGAGAGCAAGCGCGGGATGCGCCCACGGTGATCGGTTGGCGACGCTCGTCTTGGACACGAACACGCTCGCGAACTCCGTGTTCCTCGAGTGGTTGAAGGACTCCGGTCACGAGGCGTTGCTCCCTGCGGTGGCTTTCATGGAGGCATGCTATCACACGCTGAAGCGGAGGCGTTCCGTCGAGGATCTCCAGCGAGCCCTGGGTGCCGCAGGGATTACGGTCTTGCCCTTCGACTCGGATCAGGCGGCGGAGGCGGCCGTGGCCTCGATCGGTCGATGGGACTTCGCGCAGAAAGCCCGCGACTACGCGATCGGGGGCGCGGCAAAGCTGCAGGGAGCGACGATGGTCACGGAAAACACGCGGGATTTCGCGTGGCTTCCCGATGTAAAGCGCCCACGCGAGGTGATGCGTCCCCGATAGGCGGGCATCCCCGAGTGAAGCGACCGGCTCAGACGCCGCGGATCGCCTCGGGGAGCGAGTCGAGCGGCACCTCGCGCTGTGCCCCGCTTGCCATGTCCCGGATCGTCGCCCGCCCCGCTTTCAGCTCCCGTTCGCCCAGCAGGATGGCGTACCGGGCACCGATCGCGTTCGCGTAGTCCAGGTTCTTCGACGGACCCCTCCCAACGAGGTCGATGTCCGCTCCGAGGCCCGCCGCTCGCAGCGAGGTGAGGACCTCGACCGCCTTCGCCTGCGCGCCTTCGCCGATCGGGATGACGTAGGCGTCGGGGGCCCTTGGCGCTTCGATTGCACCCTCCGCCTCCGCGGCCATCACGAGGCGATCGAGCCCGAGCGCGAATCCCGTCTGTGCGACGCGCTCTCCGCCGAACACCTCGGCGAGGGAGTACGCGCCGCCACCTCCGACCTGGTTCTCGGCTCCGAGGTTCGGCGAATCGATCTCGAACACCATGCCCGTGTAGTAGTCCAAGCCGCGCACGACACCCATGTCGAACGCGTAGTCCGACGGCGCGACCCCGTATGCGGTCAGGAGGCCCGCAAGCTTCCGCAGGTACTCGAAGCCTTCCTTCTTCGCGCCGGTCAGGACCTTCGCGGCTTCGTCGAGGACCGAGACGCCGCCCGACAGCCCGACGAGCTTCCGCAGCGGCGCGCCGAGATCCGACCGACCGAGGCGAGCGAGCTCCGCGTCGAGCATCTCGAAGTTCCTCTTGTCGAGGGAATGTAAAATCATAGGCTGGTCTTCCGGCTCGAACGGCAGGAATCCCCGCAGGATCCCGATGTTCCCGATCCGCGCCTTGACCTGCTTGAGGCCGATCGCCCGCATCGTCCCGATCGCGAGGGCGAGGACCTCCGCGTCGGACGGCAAGGCGGCACCGCCGATGATCTCCGCGTTCAGCTGGAAGAACTCCCGGTACCGGCCCTTCTGCGGCTCCTCGTACCGGAAGACGTTCCCGGTGCTGTAGAGTTTCAGCGGCTTTGGCCGGCTCCGGAGCTCGGACACATAGAACCGCAGGACGGAGGCGGTGAACTCCGGACGCAGGGCGAGGTCCCGGCCTCCCTGGTCCTTGAAGGCGTACAGTTCCCGCACGATCCCAGGACCGGACTTCGCCGTGAAGAGTTCGAGGCTCTCGAACGTCGGCGTGGAGACCTCGCGGAACCCGAACGATTCGGCGAGCTGGACGAACCGCGACTCGACGAAGCGTCGTTTCGCCATCTCCTGGGGACCCCAGTCGTTGGTCCCGCGGGGCCGTTCGAACATCGGAGACGGCGGCGTAGAAGATGAGCCACCATAAACGTTTCTGGCTTGGAGCCAGGAGGGCGCGACGAATGGCGGGGACGGTGCTTGGTCATCGGCTTGGGGAATCTCAGTCGCGCGGGAAAGGTTTCCGCGCGAGACCCCGATCGCATCAGCCAAGTGCGAAGTAATCTTTCCGCAAAGCCTCGATGTCGAGGAGTTCCTCGGGTGGACCGGACCGGACTACGTGTCCGCTTTGCATGACGTACCCGAAATCCGCGATCCGGAGTGCGGCGTACGCGTTCTGCTCCACCATGAGGACGGTCAGGCCGCCTTCTCGCAGTTCGCGGATCTTGTCGAAAATTTCGGACACGAGTTTCGGGGCGAGGCCCAAACTCGGTTCGTCGAGCACAAGTATGGACGGCTTCGACATCAGAGCGCGTCCAATACCGACCATCTGCTGCTCCCCTCCGCTCAGCCGTCCGGCTTTCACGGACGCCCGGTCTCGAAGGCGCGGGAACAGGCCGTACACATACGCGAGGGTCTCGTCGGCAGAGAACCTCGCCCGCTTCGCGTATCCACCGAGGCGTAAGTTCCCTTCCGTAGTCAGCAATGGGAACAGTCGTCTGCCTTCGGGGCACGAAGCGATCCCCCGAGCGGCCTTCTGGTAGGCCAGGAGGTGCGTGACATCCTCGCCCTTCAGGAGCACCCGGCCGCCCTTCGGCTGGATGAGACCGTTGATCACTTTCAGCGTCGTCGACTTCCCCGCCCCATTCGGCCCGATCAGCACGGTCGTCGCGCCTTGCTTCGCCTCGAGACCCATGTCCCACAGGACTTGCGTGTCTCCGTAGCCGGCGTCCACTCCCTCAAGGCGTAGCACGAGCCGCCTCCACGCCGAGGTACGCTTCGATGACGGCGGGGTCCTCGACGACCTCGTTTGCCGTACCCTCCGCGATTTTCACGCCCTCCTCAATCACGACGACGCGTTCCGATAGCGTGAGGACGGCGCGCATCACGTGTTCGACGACGAGGGCTCCGAACCCGGTTTCGCGTTGGAGCTTTGTGAAGAGGGCGATAGCCGCGCGAAGCTCTTCGGGCGACAGTCCCGCGAAGATTTCATCGAGGAGGAGGATCCGTGCTCCTGTCCCCAGGACCCGGGCGAACTCGAGGCGCTTCCGCTCTTGGACGGTCAGGTTCGAAGACATCACCTCCGCCTTGCGTTCCAAACCTACCCGGGCGAGCACGCGACCGGCCTCGTCCATGGCCTTCGCGGATTCCCTTTGCCTGTGGTTTCCAAACATTACCGCCACGGCGACATTCTCGCGACAGGTCATTGTCAAGAACGGCTTCGGGATCTGGTGGGTCTTCGCGATGCCCTGTCCAACGATTCGATGGGCCGGCCAGCGATCGATTCGTTGCGCGTCCAGAGTGATCGTCCCTTTCGTCGGCCTTTCCACGCCGGCAATCAGGTTTAACAGCGTCGACTTGCCCGATCCGTTCGGCCCGATGAGCCCGACGACCTGCCCCTCCCGAACGCTCAGTGAGACGCCCTGTACCGCTCGGACGCCGCCAAAATACTTGTGGACGTCCGAGACTTCAAGCACCTGAGTCATTCCAGAATTCCTCGGAGTTCGGGAATGTACTTTCGGAGGGAACCGACGATTCCTTCTGGGACGAACAGGGCGATCACGATGACGACCACGCCGATGATGATGAATTGGAAGCCAGAGAGGACGGTCAGGAAGATATAGGACGGAATGTAGACCGCGACCGCGCCGATAAGAGGACCGAGGAGCGTGCCCATCCCGCCGATTACAATCATCGCGAGCATCTGCAAGGAGAAAATGAGATCGAATGCTTGATACGGGAAGACGCCCGACAGAGTCCAGTAGTAGACGCCGCCGGCTCCGCCAGCGAATAGCCCGCTCAAGGCGAAGAGGAACAGCTTGACCCGGGCAGCGTTGACCCCGACGGTCTTCGCCGCATCTTCATCGCTTTTGATGGACCGGATCCCGTACCCAATCCGACCATGGGTGATCCAGTACGTCAAGCCGACCTCAATCGCGAGGATGACCCAAATCGTGTAGAACCAGGAAAGGGGCTCGAAACCGAGCTTCTCCGGGCTCAGGTAGATGCCTTGGCCGTCGCCGAGTTCTTTGACCTCGAGCACGATGTACAAGGCCGCGACGGCGACGACAAGGGTCGCGATGGCGAAGTATACGCCTCGGAACCGCAGCGTGACAACGCCAATGCCCATGGCGAGGGCGAGGCCGACCACCGCTCCGAGCGCAACGCCCGCCACGGGATGCAGGTTGAGGGTGCCGACCCCGAATCCGAGGGCGTATCCTCCGAAGGCCATGAACACGACGTGGCCGAAACTCACGTATCCGGTCAGCCCCGTGATCAGATTCATGGAGTAGGCGAGGGTCGCAAAAATCAGGAGCTGGATCAGGACGGTCAAGAGGAAGGCGGGAATCCAAGGCGCCGTTCCGGCCAGGACGATAAGGAAGACCCCGATGCCCCACAACGTGGGCCCGAACGAACGAATCGCAGGCAGCCTCATCGGAGGATTCCCTCGGGCCGGAACAAGAGCACCGGGATGACGATAAGGACTCCGATTGCTGTCGAAAGGGCAATGCTGCCACCGAGGAAGAGTTGGCCCACGTCAATGATCACGCCCAATATTAGTCCGCCAACGAGGCTGCCCCACATTTTTCCTGGACCGCCAAGGACGACGATGACGAAACTGATCGGTGCGTACAGATTCCCCATCGCCGGGTAAATCCCGGTCGGGAGCCAGACGGTCAGAAGGGCCCCACCCGCCATCGTGATGCCAAATCCTAAGGCCGTGCCGATGGCGGCGGTTGAGGTGGGATTGATGCCCACGAGTTGGGTCGCGGGGATGTCTTGGCTGTACGCGCGGATCGCATTCCCCAGGTACGTCTTGCTCAGGAAGACATGCGATAGGCCGATGATCGCGACCGACGTGACCGCGACATAGAGACCGCCGAGGGGGAGTTGGACGGACCCGACCCGAACGACTCCCGGGCTCCATGGGATCCCGACGTTGTTTCCGGTCCAGAGCGTCTGCGCGGCATTAGTCAGGACGAGGGCGAGGCCGAACGTGGAGACGAGGGTCACCATCTCGCTCTGCAGGCCCATCGACTCCTTGCCGCGGAGCTCTCGGTAAAGGAAGAAGAAGTAGAAGATGACCCCGACCGCTAGGCCGATCGCAGCATCAATCGGTACGCTCAGGAGCGGATTGAATCCGAACCAGATGTTGAGGAAGTATGCTCCATACGCGCCGAGCATGATGAATTCGCCGTGCGCGACGTTCACGACCTTGGCGACGCCCCAAATTAGGTTCAGGCCGTGTGCGATGACTGCGAAGACGCAGCCGAGCAATAGGCCGAGGGCGAGATCAGTGACGAACAACGCCGCGTCGGCCATGCGCCTCCGGGTGCCTCCGGCCTATGCGCCCGTGTAGGGGTACTGGCACGTTCCGTCGGCGACGTCGCTCGGCAGGACGACCTTCTTCACTCCGGACTGCCACTGGACGAGCAGCATCGAGTGGGCGATCTGGAAACCCCGCGAGTCGATCTGGAACTGTCCGAAGAAGTTCATGATGTGCATGCTTCCGAGTCTCGCCCGCACGTCCGTCGTGTTCAGGCTGTTCGCTTGCTGAACCGCATCCGCCAAGACGAAGAGCGCCGCCCCCGCTTCGCCGGCATGATAGGCGGGTGTCGCGCCGCCGTTCAGGGTGCCGTACAGCGTGGTGAACTCCGCCGGGGTCGGGCCGTACCAGCCCAGGCCAAGCGACTGGGCTTGAGACGGGCTGTAGCTGACCACGGTCTCCCATTGGGAAGGCCCCGTCACATTGTTCGCGTTGGTGAGTTGCGCTTGGAAATTGGGTTCGGTTACCGCGACGAGCAGCGAGATGAATTTCGGCGACGGCGCCGTCCACGTCGTCTTGAGTTGGTTCATTATGAGGAGGCCGTCATTGAAGTGTCCCCCTCCAATGAGATCGTCCGCGCCCGCATTCTTTGCTGCGGTCAGCTGAGTCGACAGATCCGTCACCGTCGTCGGGTAGGACTGATTGTAGACGACCGCCATCCCCAGCGATTGCGCATACCCAATCGCGGCTTGCGTGGCGAAGGAAGAGAACGAATCGCTTGCATAGAGCGCAGCGATTTTGTCCGATGGGTGGTTCAGTTTGAGCCAGTCTATGGCACCCTTCAGGTAGATAGACGCGGGGCTCAGAACTTCTACGAGGTTACGTCGGGAGGTCGAGGTCCAGATGAGGTCCGACGAACCGCCATGAGAAAGCATCACGCGGTCGTATTGGTCCGCGAGCGGCGCGGCGGCCGTCGTGAGGCCGCTGCTGTACGGAGCGAGGAGGAACTGGGCTCCGTCCTGCTGGATGATTCGAGGATACAGTGTCGCGACGTTCCCGCTGACGCTCTGGTCGTCGTAATAATCAAGGCTAATGTTGTACGCCTTCCCACCGACGGAGACTCCGCCATGGCTGTTGATCCAGTTCGCGGCGGTCTTGATCCCGTTCAACGAGTTCGTGCCTTCGACGTTGAAGGTCCCGGTCAACGAAATCGTGAAACCGACCTTGATGGTGCCTGAGAAGCCGGTTGGCCGGGTCAGGTAGTACACCGCGGCGGCAGTGATCGCGACGATAACCAGCAGGAAGGCAATCCCGACGGCGATGAGTTTTCTCCGGCGCCCCGGCGCAACGGGAGGCGCCGCCTCCGTTTGGCTTGGTTGTGACATGTCTCCAGCGACCCCAACGATATCCTTCACGGATGGTCGAACGTGCGGATCGCGCGCGGTCCCGCCGTCGGGGACGCTCGTGCTCCTTCCCGCCCCACCGCATCAGGAATGCGTCCTGGGTTCTTAAACAATGTCCGGGATTGTCTCTCGAACGGCGATGCGTCGTCCAAACCACGCCGGACGAAACCCTGAATTAGCCCAAATCGTTCGCACGGAGGATGCCCGCCTCGAGGTCGCGTGACTACGGCCTCGTCCTGCTCGCGAGCGTCCTCTGGGGCACGTCGTTTCCCGGGACCAAGGTGACGGTCGGGACGGTCGACCCTCTCTTCCTGACGTTCGCGCGGATGGGTCTCGGCGCGCTCCTCGGGGTCGTGGTCCTGGCGGGCATGCGTCGGCTCGATCTGCGGGTGTTCCGAGAGCCCCTCGTCTGGGTCCTCGGTGCGATTAACGCGGTCGGATTCGACCTCCAGAACGAGGGGATTCTTCTGACGACCGCGACGAAGACCGCGCTCCTCGTCAACGTGAACGTGGTCATCATCCCCGCCTTGATGGTGGTCTTCTTCCGAGAGGCGATGACCCGGACGAAGGTCGCTGGGATCTTGATCGGGACCTTCGGCGTCGTCGTGATCGCGACGAAGCTCGATCCGGCGTCCCTCGCAGGCGGACAGTTCGCGGGCGACCTGCTCGTGTTCGTCGCGGGCGTCATTTGGGCGTTCTACGTCGTCGGCGCCAAGAGGCTGGTGGACCGAGGCGGGGATTACGTCGCTCTGACCGCTGGGATCCTCTCGACCACCGCGCTCCTCGCGACGATTCCCCTGTTTTTCGTGAGATGGCCTCTCCCGACGAACGCGAGTGGTTGGCTCGGCATAGCGTATCTGGGCCTCGTCCCGACCTTCACGCCGCTGATGTTGTACGTCGCGAGCATGCGCACGATCTCCCCGACGATCTCGGGCATCCTGATCCTCCTGGAGGTCGTCGTCGCGGCGATCCTCTCGTTCGTGTTCCTCCAAGACGCGCTGAGCGCGTACACGGTCGCAGGCGGCGCGATGATCCTGCTCGGGGCGTTCGTCGTCACGCGCGGCGAGGCCAGCATCCCGGAGCCCGCGACGGGCGGTTTCTCGCCCGTGCCGCACGACTCAGACGGTCCGGGATTCGAAAGCAAGCCTCGGCCGTAGCGCCGTCCCGACCGTCACGACGAGCGGCCCGGCCGGCAAACCGAGGTAGTTCGCCAAGAGGATTCCTGACCCCGCGCTCACGGTCCCGGTGAGTCCGCTCCGCAACGCGTAGGACGAGAGATTTCGGCTGATGTTTTTCATCGCCGCGGCCGGGACAACGACAAGGGCCCCCACGAGGACCGTGCCGACGATCTTGATTCCGACCGCCACGACGAGGGTCACCAGGAACAGGTAGACGAAGTTGACCAAGGCCACATTAATCCCCGTCGACCGGGCGAGCTCCTCGGACAGGATACCCAGGACGACTCGCCGATACACGAGCCGTGCGACGACGACGATTGGAGCGGAAATCCCGACCGCGAGGAGGGCGTCCACCAGCGAGACCGTCGTGATGTCGCCGAAGAGCGCCTCCAGGAGGTCGACCTCGGGGGTCAAGAGAATCCCCACGGCGAGAGCGGTGACGAACAAGACGCCGATGATCGACTCGGGGAATAGCCTCGTCGTCTTCTCGATGTACCAGGTCAGCACCGCGGCGGAAAACAGGAACGCGAACGCTCCGAAGAACGGATTGAAGTTGAACAGAATTCCGAGGGCGAGGCCTGGCAACGCGACGTGGGAGAGCGCGTCGCCCACGAGGGCCATCCGCTTCAAGACCATGAGAGAGCCGACATAGCCCGCGGCGAAACCGACGGAGATCCCCGCGACGAGGCTATACGCGGCCGCGTCGGTCATCGGAATCCCCGGGACCCGAAGTCGTGCTTATGCTCCGCGAGACCCGACCCGCTCCCGAAGATCTCCATCAAGAGACCCGGCTCCGAGAGACGACTGGGGGCCCCAAAGAATCGGACCGTGCGGTTCAGAGCCAACACCGCGTCGGAATACTGAGAGGCGATGTGTATGTCGTGCGTGATCAGGAGGACCGTAATGTTGCTCTCCTTCTCCAGCCGGTTGAGCGCCTCGTAGAGCATGTCCTCGCTTCCGATGTCGACGGTGGCGGTCGGCTCGTCGAAGAGGAGGACGTTCGGCCGATCGAGGACGGCCCACGCGATCAAGACGCGCTGCATCTCTCCGCCCGACAGGATGTCGAGCCGCTTCTGCAAGACTCCTCCTTCAAGGCCGACCGCGGCGAGCGACTCCTCGAAGCCGGCCTCGCTTTTGAAACCAAGGAAGTCGCGGACGGTGATCGGTACATCCGTCACGGCGAAATGCTGCGGGACGTAGCCGACCCGGACCGGGCCGGACCACTCGACCGTCCCCGTGTGCGGCACGAGGCCGAGGAGGACCCGGAAGAGCGTCGTCTTCCCCGCGCCGTTTGGGCCGACGATCGCGAGCGTGGTCCCTCTCCGCACATGGAAGCTGACACTCTCCAAGATGGGGACCTTGTCCAACCGGACCCCGAGGTTCGTGACCCGCAGGACGTCTCCGGAGGCGCCGGCGTCGCGGGGCGCATTTTGAGCAGGCGGCGGCGCGGCGACCATGCTGCAGCGCCATTCGATGAGGTTATTTAAGAATTTGTGCGTTCTTAATAACGCTCAAGTACGCGTTGCGCAATCGTTAGTAGCATGCCAATCGTCAGCGTGAGCATGGACGAGTCGATTCTCCGCGATCTCGACGACATCGCTCAGCGGCGCCGCTACCGCAGCCGAAGCGAAGCGGTCCGCGAGGCGCTCCGTGAGTTCATCGATGTCACGGAGTGGGGCCGGGAAGGCGGAGAAGCGTCTGTCATCCTCGCGGTCATCTACGAGAAGGGGAATCCACGCGCGGACCTCGCGATGCTCCAGCATCGGTTCGATGAAATTCGCACGATGCTCCATACCCACGTCGATGAAGCGGATTGCCTGCAGATTTTCGTCGCCGAAGGATCGACGACGAGGCTGAAGGAGTTCATCGGGCAAATCCGCCGAATCAAGGGAATAAAAGTGATTAAGTTCATCCAGACTGCAGCCCGCCGTTGAGCATCGTTCCGATCCGACGCAATGCGAGCGCGGACCTTGGCGAAGGGGTGTTTGCGGATGCGCCCCCACGCACCGTAGGATGTTCGCGCCCAGATCACTCGACCGTGACGCTCTTCGCGAGGTTCCTCGGCTTGTCGATCGGGCAGCCGCGCATCCGGGCCGCCTCATAGGCGAAGAGCTGTAGCGCCACACTCACGGCGACCGGGGAGAAGATCCACGGCATCTCCGGGATCCAGATGACATCGTCGACGGAGCGAGGCAGCTCCTTGTCCCCTTCCGTGCCGATCGCGAGGACGGGCGAGCCGCGCGCGCTCACCTCGCCGACGTTGGACCGCATCTTCTCATACGTCGGGCCTTTGACGGAGATGGCGACTACAGGAGTCGCGGGGGAGAGCAGGGCGAGAGGCCCGTGCTTGAGTTCACCCGCCGCGTATGCCTCCGCATGAATGTACGAGATTTCCTTGAGCTTCAGAGCACCCTCGAGGGCGACGGGATAGTTGACGTGGCGGCCGATGAAGAAGACATCCCGGGCGTTCCCGTACTTCGAGGCGAGCGCGCGAATCTCGTCGGCCTTGTTCAACACGTATTGCACGCTCCGAGGCAGCGAGCGGAGCTGATCCTTCAGCGAATCCAGCTCATCGTAGCCGAGGGCGCCGCGGTCCTGCCCGATCTTCAGCGCGATGAGGTACAGGACAACAAGCTGCGCGTAGAACGTTTTCGTGCCGGCGACGCTGATCTCGATGCCCGCGCGGGTATAGAGCGTGAGGTCGGTCTCCCGGGTGAGGCTCGAGCCGAGGACGTTCGTGATCCCGAGGGTCTTGCATCCCCGCCGACGCGCCTCCCGAGCCGCCCCGAGGGTGTCGGCCGTCTCGCCGCTCTGCGAGATCAGGATGACGAGCGGCCGCTCGGACGGGCCTTGGCTGTAGCGGTACTCCGATGCCAGCTCCGCGGACGCGGGGATGCGCGCGATCTCCTCCAGGATGTACTTGCCTACCAGGGCGGCATGATAGGAGGTGCCGCAGGCGACGAGCTTCACGCTCGTCACGCCTTCGGAAAGGAACCCGTTCACCTCGAGGTTCGCGAGGCGGCCCAGGAGCGTCTCCTGGATGGCCTTCGGGCCCTCGTAGATCTCCTTGAGCATGAAATGCTCGAAGCCGCCTTTCTCCGCGTCCTCGAGAGACCAGGTGATGCGCTGCGGCTCCCGTTTCACCGCGCGGCCTTCGAGATCCTTGAGCTCCACGCCTTTCGGCGTGATCACGACCATCTCCTTGTCCATCACGTAGAGCACGCGGTCCGTATACCGGAGGAGTGCGGGCACGTCCGACGCGAGGAAATTCTCGTCCGGCCCGAGGCCGACGACGAGCGGGCTCTCGTTCCGGGCCCCGACGACCTTGCCCGGCTCGTCCGCGTGGACCGCGAGGATCGCGTATGACCCGCGGACATCGTGCAGCGCCTTGCGGACCGCCACCTCGAGGTCCCCGTCGTAATAGGACTCGATGAGATGGACCAGGCTCTCCGTGTCCGTCTGCGACACGAACGTGTGGCCGCGCGCCTCGAGCTTCTCGCGGAGGCTCGCGAAGTTCTCGATGATCCCGTTGTGCGCGAGGGCGATCTTGCCGTGGCAGTCGACGTGCGGATGCGCATTCACTTTCGACGGCGGCCCGTGGGTCGCCCACCGGGTGTGCGCGAAGCCCGTCGTCCCTTTGAGGGCCGGCAGCTGCGCCTCGAGGTTCGCGATGAACCCCTTGTCCTTCACGACCTGGAGGGCGCTCCCGACGATGGCGACGCCCGCGCTGTCGTAGCCCCGGTACTCGAGGCGCTTCAGGCCGTCGAGCAAGATCGGCAAGGCGTTGCGGCGGCCCGCGTACCCGACGATCCCGCACATCTACAGGACCACCGCGCCCGAGGGGATCGTCCCGCGCAGCTTCGCGCCGGACTCCACCCGCGCCCGTTCGTTCACGACCGTGCCGGGTGCGACGCTCACGCCGTTCCCGATCTCGACGTCCTCGCCGAGGAGGGCGCCGATCTGCGGGACCGCGTGCCACGTTCCCTCGATGTTCACGTCGCCCGGGCCGGATGCGGCGAGGAGGCCCGCGCGCGCGATGACGCCGGAGCCGACGACCGCGTCTTGCACGACGCTCGACGGTCCCAGGATGACGTCGTCCATGAGGATCGAATTGGCAAC
>WNGR01001121.1_pt1 | contig 61620 bp, 41 predicted proteins | sample 5407581 | NCBI WGS metagenome assembly WNGR01 (sample SAMN13153383, study PRJNA577476) | soil metagenome | isolation source: 80 cm soil or saprolite under Garry oak tree replicate 2 | place: USA:California | collected 2016-06-15 | reverse complement strand
CGCCGCCTTCAGGCGGCAGATGACTTGCACAACCCCGCCAACCGTCTCACGCCACCCGGAACCGCGCCGACTGCGGCTTCTTCATTCCGCATTCTGCATTCTGCATTCTACCTTTCCCCTATCCGCCCCCCGGAACTGCGGTGACCGCGGCTGAACCGCTAATCTGCGCTCATAAACGCTAATCGCCGCCTCACGCGCCATCCTTCTGCCTTCTGCCTTCTGCATTCCCCCCCCAGTGGCCGTGCGCAGCACCAAATTTCTCACAGTGAGAAATTTGCTAACCCCCACGCCCAGAAGGAGTTACGACTGTGTCTCAGCTAACTCTTTACAATGTGGCCAGCCGCGTCACCGACCCGGTCCGTTCCAGCCCCAACGGGGCTGCGGATTCCACCCAAAGCGTTGCAGCGCAGCGACTACCTGGGTAAAACGTCCCAAACAATAATCCTCCCTCTCCGCTTCGGTCGGGGAGAGGGCTGGGTGCGGTGCCGCTCCCGGTTTCACCGGCACGGAAACCCGCGCCGCTGACGCTCCTTACTCCGGGCGGCTCATCCGACGCGATGGGTCCAATAGCCGGGCTTCCGGCTTCCGTGAGCCACAGCGACAATCCAGATATTAGCCGTTCGGCGGATGAAAAGCAGAGCAAAAGGGAAGTGCTTCAGCCGGAACTTCCGCACACCGGGAATGTCCCGCGCGGGCGGGAACCGCTCCGGATTCGCCATGATAGCTTTGAACCCGGCCTCAACGTGCTCTTTAAAACGTTCAGCAAGCCTCTCTCCGCCACGTTCACGGTAGAACGAGACGGATGTCTGGAGCTCGGCATGGGCTTCCGAGTGAAGTTTGAGCGCCCTGGAACGGGTCGGCATCTACATCTTCTTGAGTGCTCGAAAGGCATCCACGCCCTTCGCGACCCCAGCAGCGATTTCCTTAACCCGTTGGGCAATTTCCTCCCGGAATGCTGGATCGAATCCTGCGGCATCGGCTCGGTCATGGATGGTGGCGATGAGACGCTCGTGCACTGAGACCATCTCCGGCACGGGCAGCTTTCGGATTGCGCGCTCGATTTTTTCTGTGGCTGCGCTCATGGAACTATTCTATCGCATGTGAAACCGAGTTGTCAAAGGCCGCGACAGGAACGCTTCTTTAAGGGGTCAGTTCTTGATAATGGCTACTCTCCGCCGGAGTTGCCTTGACAGAGGTTTGCGTTCCCGCTTGCGGCCCGGCCCGAATCCATCCGCTAGCGCGACGAGAAGTTCGTCACCCCTTCGGCATCAAAGACCAATGCGGCACCCTTCGTTGCCTTCTGTTAATCTGAGCCCCCGGCATCCGCGCCAGTCCAAACCCCCTCGGTGATCTCTGTGGTTTCTGTGGCTGTCCTGGCGCCGCCCGGCCCGGGAATCAAAGCAAAGCTTCATTCCCGTTTTTAGCGTGGTTCGCGGGAGTTTGCCCCCCGGTTTTGGAATCACGGCGGAGTGGCGGACCAGCCAACCGGGCCAATTCGCGACGCGGAAGCCGGCGGCGCGACCGCAGGCGCGGGGAAGACGAACTTTCTGTTCCCGGCCGGCCTGTTCCCCATGTCGCGGTGCGGTTGTGCGCCGCACACGAAACTACCCCGGCGTCATTTGGGGGGCCAGTAATCGGCCTCCAGTCGCGAGTCTCTAAGGGTTCGCCGCGATGATGGCCTTGATCGTGTCGGCCAGCCGGTAGCCGGCCAGTGCCGCTTGCTTCTCGCCTAGATTCCGCGCTTGGCCCGCGTAATTCGAAGGCAGCACGACCGGGTGGTTGCTGGTGCCGTCGAGCGCGGGAAGCGGTTTGTAGCCGGTGCTGATTGCCAGCGCGCGACTTTCCAAGCTCCAATCCTTGGCGTCGGTTTTGGCCAGTTGCGCCGCGAAGTCCGTGCGCGGATGGGCGGTCATTAGCGGACCGACTCTGGCCTCGATGTCGGTGAGCTTCTCACCGTCGCCCAAAAGGCCGTCCCAAAGGGAGTGGAGTTTGGTGTTCTGAGTGGCCGTCGCATTGGTGTGAACGATGAACCGATTGCCGCCTTTATCCCCGTCGGGATACGCGCTGAAGGTGGCGTTGAAAAGGCTTTCGCAGTGGAGTGGTTGGTGGATGTCGCCCACAAAATGGATGAGGAAGGCAAGGTTTTTGGCCTGTTCGGGCGGCGGAAAGTGCGGGTCGTCGAGCCAATCCTTCAACTGGCTGATGCCCACCACGGCATTGTCGTTGGGTTTCAGGTCGGCGCGCATGGGGTAGCTCTTGGGTTTGAGCTTGTAGTCAATGAAGTGCCAGTCGGCGTGCGTGCTGGGATCACTGTAGTTGCGGATCTCATCGGCCCAAATGCTGGCCTTCATGAAGATTTCCAGGTGCGATGCGCCCCCGGCGGACCAGGTGGTGATGTTCGGGTGCTGGGCAAGAATCGTGTCCACTTTCCCCTGTTCGGAGGCGGTCAACTCATGATAGGCGATGGCCGCAATGAGTTCGTGGCCGTCGGCCCACCAAGCCCGCGCCGCCGACGGAGCGAGAAGGCTGACAATGGAAATAAGCGTGGAAATGGAGGTGGCTTTCATAGTCAACAGCAGGAAAACAAAGTGCTCTTCTCAGAGCAAGCGGAAAAAGCCCGGCCGGTTGGACGTCGCTCGGCGACGCGCAAACCAGCGACGGAACGCTCATCGCTCCGTCCGGGAGCGAAGTCACCCCGATGTTGCTCGAAAAACTCCGAAACTTCGCCCAGATCAGCGGCGTCAAAGAGCCGATTCACGTCGAACGGCAACCACCCATCAAGGCCGCGGGAGAGTGCCAAACAGGCTCTCCATAAAAAAAGAGCCAGATTGCTCTGGCTCTAGTGATAAGGTCATATACGCCTTCACTAAGGCGCTCAGAAGGGTAGTGAGGCCAACTTTGCTCGCTGTTCGAACCTCACTACGAGCAAGACCTTTCTGCCAACCCTAAACGAACAGCGAAATCGCTTTAAACCCGTCAATTTTTAGATGCCCGCCACCGGCCATTCGTTCAAAGTTTTAAGGCGCCCTCACTCCCTCTCATCCCTTACCCATTTGACTCTCTCCCAGAATTTAGAAACGGTCAACAATTAATTTCAGGAAACTTATGCCCAAATTACGCCCAAAAATGGCCTAAATTCCAATGTCGGTGAAAATTCTGGTTCGCCCGCGAAGTTTTAGCACCTGGGCCAGCGGCGTCCGGCCATCCGTTTTGAGGGAGTCCTTGAGCGCCTGTTCTTTGCCCGGCCCGGAAGCCAGAACCCACACTTCGCGCGCGGCCCCGATGGCGGCATGGCTTAAGGTGATCCGATGGGGCGGTGGTTTGCCGGCCACGACCGCAAGATAGACCGCGCGCGCGGTGATTTGATCCGGCGGCGCGTCGGGAAAGAGCGACGCCACGTGGCCGTCTTCGCCCATGCCCAGGAAAATAATATCCAGCGACGGCAGGTTTTCCGGGTTCCGCGGCGCGATCTCGCCGATTTCTTTGGCCGCCGCCTGCGCCGCCGCTTCGGGTTTTTCCTCTCCGTGAATGCGATGGATTTTATCGGTGGGAATCCCCAGGGGACGCAACAAGAACTCGTCCGCGAGCGCAAAGTTGCTTTCCGGATCCCGCGGCGGAACACACCGTTCGTCCGCCCAAAAAAAATGGACGTGGTTCAGCGCGATCGCGCGCGACCTGGCGAGTTGGGCGCTGCTCGAAAAAAAATGCCGGGCGATCCGGCCGCCGGAAAGCGCGACGAATTGGGGCCGGCCCAGGCGGTTGGCCTGCGCGACCGTGGCCAGCCACTCCGTCGCGGCGCCGCGGGCCAATTCCAGGTCGCTGGCGAAAGAAATGAGTTCAAAATCTCCCATGCAGGCCGGCGGCCTGGCAGCCGGTTAAGAAAGTAGCAGCCGACGTGAGGAGGCTCTCACATCGCTTCTGTTTCCGAGGAAATTTGAGCCTCGTTACCTCGGCTGCTACGGGAAGTGGCATTTTTCAACGGGCTGCTAGCTGACCGGCTGCGGGTTGCGCCAGGCGTGCCCGCGCCCCGCCAACAAATCGTCCGCCGCCTTTGGACCCCACGAGCCGGCGGGGTAAAACTCCCGCTCCGTGAGCGGTTGGCCGGCCCACGCCTCATGAATGGGATCAACAATGCTCCACGCCGCTTCCACCTCGTCGCGCCGGATAAACAACGTGGCGTCGCCGGCCAGGGCCTCCAGCAAAAGCCGTTCGTAGGCCTCGGGCGTGTACGCGCCAAACTCGCTGTCGTAGCTGAAATGCATCCGCACCGGGCGCAGTTGCAGGCTCGGTCCGGGAATCTTGCCGTTGAAGCGCAGCGTGATGCCCTCATTGGGCTGCAGCCGCATCGTGATCGCATTGGCGTCGAGCTTCGGCCCGCATTGGGCGGCAAACAAAACGTTGGGCGTGGGCCGGAACTGCACGCGCACTTCACTGGCGCTGAGCGGCAGGTTCTTGCCCGTGCGCAAATAAAACGGCACGCCCGACCAGCGCCAATTATCGATGAGAAATCTCCCGGCGACATAAGTCTCGGTGTTCGAGTCGGGGCGCACCTTCGGTTCCGCGCGGTAGGCCGGCCGCGGTTGGCCGTCGATCTGCCCCGCCTGGTATTGCGCCCGCACCACGGCCGCGCCGACCTGGCCCGGATCGAGGTGGCGGATCGACTTGAGCAATTTGACCTTCTCGTCGCGGATGCATTCGGCTTCCAGGGAAACCGGCGGTTCCATCGCCACCAGCGCCAGCACTTGCAGCAAATGATTTTGCACCATGTCCCGCAGCGCCCCCGCCTCCTCATAATAACCCCCGCGCGCGCCGACCCCCAACTTCTCGCTCACGGTCACCTGCGCGTGATCGACCGACTCGCGGTTCCACAACTGCTCGAAGATCGCGTTCGAGAAGCGGAACATCAGGATATTCTGCACCGTCTCCTTGCCCAGGTAATGGTCGATCCGGTAAATCTGCTTTTCGTTGGCGAACCGGGTCAGCTCGCTGTTCAGTTGTTGCGCGGAAGCCAGATCGTGGCCAAACGGCTTTTCCACCACCACCCGCTGCCAGGACTTTCCCTTCTCTCCCTTGCGCAGCAAATTCGCCGCGTGCAATCGCTCGGCCACTTCCGCGAACTGGCTCGGCGACGTCGAGAGATAAAACAACAAATTGCCGCGGAGCCCTTCATGGCCTGGCTGGGCGAGCTGCGCCGCCAGTTTTTCATAAGCCTTGGGGTCCGAAAACTCGCCCGGGCAGTAATTCACGCTGGCCGCGAAGGCCTCCCACTGCGCGGCGTCCACTTTTTTCGCCCGCGAAAACTGTTGCAAGGCGGCCTTCAATTCGTCACGCCATTCGGCGTCCGATTTTTCCCGCCGCGCGAAGCCGATGATGCGGAACGGACTGGGCAACTGTTTCTCGATGAACAACTGGTAGAGCGCGGGGATCAATTTGCGCGCCGTCAGATCGCCGCTGGCGCCAAAAATCACGATCGAACAAGGCTCGATGGTCTTGCGGGCGAAATCCAATCGGCACGTCAACAATTCATCCAACGGGTCCGGCGGTTCCATGCGCCGGTGAAAATGCCCAATCCGCCTCCCGATTTCAACTATTCATCTGCGCCCGCGGAGCCGTCTTCCACGCGGAAAGACTCCGGGCGGCGGGCGATAAGGTCCCGCGCCGATGGGTGTGATTAAATGTGGGTGCGAAGAGCGAGGCTGCCGGCTAAAGCCTGCGTTCCATTGCGGCCGGAACGCTGGCTTTAGCCGGCAGCTCCGCACCCACTTCCAATCACACCCCGCGCCGGTCCGGGCTGGATTTTTCATTTTATCTTTCGGCGCGAACGGTATAACCTGTGCTTCACGAATGGCGTTTCGCATCCTTCATCGTCTCCGAGTCCCTCGCGCCAAAACATCCCGTGCGCGGCCGGGAAAGGCGCGGTCCGGCCTTGTTGTACCGGCGTGAAAACCATTGTTCTGATCGACGATGATCACGTCGTGCGCGGCATGATGGCGCCGTACCTCCGGGACCACGGCTGGCAGGTTTGGGAGGCCGCCGATGGCGAAACGGGCATCGACTTGACGCGACAGCATCGGCCGGCGGCGGTCATTTGTGATCTGCTGCTGCCGCGGATGAACGGCTTCCAGGTCTGCGCCGCCATTCGCAAGGAAAGTTCGCTGCAGGACACGCGCATCGTCGCCATGTCCGGCAACGTCTATCACGCCAATCAGAAGAGCGCCCTCGAAGCCGGCGCCGATGGCTTCATGCCCAAGCCGTTCAGCCCGTCCGAATTGGTGGCGCTGCTCCATCGCTTGACCGCTCCCGGGACTGCCGACGAATCGACTCCCGAAGCCGTGCTGCCGCAAGGACCGGCCTCGCTCCGGTTCTGGGGCGTGCGCGGGTCCATTCCCGCCCCCGGCGCCACGACGCTCTATTATGGCGGCAACACCGCCTGCCTCGAGGTGCGCGCCGATGGCGAAGTGATCATTTTGGATGCCGGCACCGGCATCCGCCCGCTCGGCCTGGCGCTCAAAGCCGAGTTCAAAGATGAACCCATCCACCTGACGCTGCTCATCACCCACACGCATTGGGATCACATCCAGGGCTTTCCCTTCTTCCTCCCGGCGTACGATCCGCGCAACCGCATCCGCATCCTCGGCTACGACGGCGCGCGCGCCAGCCTGACGCGCGTCTTTTCCGGCCAGATGGAAAGTCCGTACTTTCCGATCGGGCTTAAGGAACTGCCCGGCAACATCGTGATCGAGGAATTGAAAGACATGGAGTTCAACGTCGGCAAGGTGCGCGTCCGCTCCTGGTTCATGAACCATCCGGGCATCTGCGTCGGTTACCGGCTCTTCACCGGCAGCGGTTCCATCGCCTACCTGCCCGACAACGAGCCGTATCTGCGCCTGCGCGTCAAGCCCGACACCCAGCGCTACGCCAAGGAAGGGTCCCTCGAATTCGCGCGCGCCGAAGAGCAGAAACTCATCGAGTTCATCCGCGGCGCCGACGCGCTGGTGACCGACTCGCAATACGACGTCGATGAATACGAATCGCACCGCGGCTGGGGCCACACTTGCGTCGATGACAGCGTGATGCTGGCCTTGCAGGCGGGCATCAAGCGGTTATTTCTCTTTCATCACGACCCGATGCACGACGACCAAAAGATCTCCCGCATGCTCGATTACGCGCGGGAATTGGTCGCCGAGCAGGGCGGCAATCTGGCCGTGGATGCGGCCCGCGAAGGCACGATCTGCGAGTTTGCCGCGCCCGATACGGCGGCTTTGAGCGGAGCAGGCATTTGAGGTGCAGCGGCACGCTCCCGGGCAGAAGGACGCGCTGCGGCAACGGAATCAGGCAAAGCTGCGAGACCGACCGCTGCTGGCGAAGCCGTGAGGCCGCGTCCGCCTGGCCTGACAACGCGTTGAAGGGACGGCCGGCTAGCAGCTTGTTCAGAAAGTAGCAGCCGACGTGAGGAGGCTCTCATATCGCATCTGTTTCCGAGGAAATTTGAGCCTCGTTACCTCGGCTGCTACGGGAAGTAGCCTTTTTCAACGGGCTGCTAAAGCTCCGTCCAGTTCCATTCGTTCCAGGAATCGACGACGTATCGCCCGTTGCCGCTCAGGGCTTCGTCGGAGTGGACGCCCGCGCCGCCGCTGATGGTCACCGTGTTGCCGATGATGGCGCCGTAAAAGCCGGCGCTGCCGCTGACGGTTACGTTGGCCATCGGGGTGTCAATCACACCGACGAAGGCGGACGAGCCGCTGTACGTGCAGGTCGTGCAACCGTTCAGGCCCAGCAACGTGAGGTTGGCCGCCAGGCCGGTGCCGTTGGCGATCCCGCTGCCGCTGACCGTGAAGGTGCCGTTGACGTAAATGGTCAGGCTGGCTCCGGGTGCGATCCACATGTAGCCCGAGCCGGAGATGGTGAAACCGCTCGTGCAATACAACACCGCGTTGCCGGTCACGAGCGCCTTGTTTCCACCGCCAACGGTGAAAGTGGTCGTCTGATAGCTGCCGGTGCTCAGGAGGTAAGTGTAGTTGGTGCCCCCCACAATGCCGCTTGCGGGCGCGAAGAAGGAGCCGGTGGGCGGACCGTTGGTGGGGAAAGAGGTGCTGACGTCCGCCGAGGCCGTTCCCGGTTCGATGCCGGTGTTGCTGGCCGCATGCCAGGCCAGATCCCCAAGCGATCCGCTGCTATCGACCGTGACGGTCCCACCCGGCCCAGTGTCAGCCTTGCCATAGACCCAGGCGGTGCCAATGTGGACGACATCCACCGCGCTGCCATTGGACATCACCACGGCGCCATCCTTGCGGGTGGCCACTGTGTACGGACCGACCGAAGAATCGAAACTGTCCACGATCGAGCCGCCGCTGAAGACGACGCCGGCTTTGGCGAGGATGGTTCCCCCGCCGCCCCTCTTGCTGCAAGTAATCTGGATCGCCCGCGACACGTTGTTGGTGCCGGGCGGCACGCGAACAAAGCCGCTGGAAGTGATGGTGGGGGCGCTGTTGGTGTTGATCTGGGCGATGAAGTAGCCGTCGCCGAGCGTCCGCTCCTTGGTATAAAGCCCGCCGGTGAGCGTCCAGCCGTCGGAGCCGCGATTGGTGGTCGAGTTGAGGTGGGCCATGGCCTCTTCGATGCCCGCCTCGGCGACGGGCAGGGCGCTGTTCCAGACCTGCGAGCGCATGACCAGCGAGGTTTGGGTTTGCGACCAGTTAAAATAAGCGAACAACGTGAACCCCACGACGAGCATGATGAACAACGTCACCATGAGCACGCTCCCCTGGCGGCGAGAGTTTCCAAATTTGAGTTTCATTGTTTGCGGATGACGACTTTGGCTGAGACGGCGGTGGCGGTGTTGCTCCGGCCGAGCATGGGCCGCGAGCAGCCCCAGTCCAGTTGCACTACTTTGCAGGAAGCCGGCGTGGCGGCCGGGTAATAGTCATAGTTGCCATTGGTCAAATTGCGCTGAAAGAGGCTGTAATGGACGTAGTCGCAGTCGCTCAACAGCACCTGGTTTGTGCCCGCGCTTTCCCGCAGGAACCGGCGCGAGGCGGGATAATAGGTGAAGCTGATGGTGTTGGTGCCGACCTGAAACGTCGCCTTGTTCGTAGCGATATAGGTCAGCCCGTCCGCCTGCCGAATGATACGGCTGATCCGGTCCAGGGCCTGGCGGTCTTGGGCCTCGAAATCCAAGTAATTGGACAAATCCGCAAACGTGCGCGTGCTGTAGAGGTAGATGGAGGCCAGGGTCACCACGACCAGCGAAGCAATGCCCATCGCGATGACTATTTCGACGAGGGTGAAACCGGCCTGGCGCCGCTCAATAAATGAAGGATTGCATTCCATACTGAGCGACCAAGGTGGACATTTGTGCGCTGTGCGAGCGTCCGAAGGACGACCATTGCACATTCACGGTGACTTGCTTCACCGCGTTGCTGTAGGCCTCGGTTAGCCCGGCGTCGGCAATGGCGACGGTGCCGGTGTAGATAAGGCCGCTGGCGGTGGTGGTGGTCCCGTTGGTGAGGGTCGAGAAGGTGGCGACAAAATCGGTTTGGATGTATCCCGGGGTGTTGATCTGGTCCCAGGAATAGAGCCGGATCGTGTCCAGCTTCTCGTCCATCAGTTGCGTCGCCCGGGCATACTCGCGGCTCCATTGCACGGATGCCACGACCCAGCTCAGACCGCTGAGCAACGCGACAAAGAACATGCCGATGAAGGCCATGGCGATGCTGACCTCCATGATCGTGAAAGCGCGCTTACCGCCCGTGCGCTCCGCGCACGTACCAGCCCTCCGGCCCCTTCGTAAATAGCTCGTTTTCACGTCAGGTCCAAGCCTTAGAGCTTGGAGCCAAATGGTTTATCGACACCCTCGGCCAAGGACTTTAGCGAGACTGGACACGCGGAAATTCCCATGGTGCTTCAGGGTTTGGGGATTTCCGTTCGGGCGCTACTGGTTGATGTAGCGATGCTTATGGATGGGCCGAATGATGTGGAGGGGAGGGAACATTTGGGACAACTCGAGCCGGCCGCGCCGAAGGGGCATGGCGAGAATCCCTTGGCGTTTCAACGCCGGGTCAACGAGCAGGTGCGGCATGTCCCGCAGTGACGGCTGGAATTCGACGCCACAGCTAGTGTCAAAATCTACTTCTGCACTGGAGATTGCGCCGTGCGGACTTGGAACTTGCGGCCAACGCATCCCAGACCGGCGAGCGCGAGTCCAATCAACACGAGCGTCGAGCCGCTGTCCGGAACTGAGGGAGTGTTAATTTCAGCACCGGAGACGATTTGTTCATTGTGACTGTCGCCACCAAAGATGCGGCCGTCGAGAATTGAATGGACGATTGAGACCTGGCCATTCGGGTCGAGGAATGTGCCGGTGAGGGTGTCGCCGTTGTTGTTGATTGACAGCGTGGGGCCACCCGAAAGTGTGGTGTCATTCCCGCCATGGACGTTGAAGAGGACTTGGTCGGATGTCAGCCCGCCTGTGAGCACGATATGGCCTCCGAAAGTCGCCGCACCTGAAAGGTTAAAGACCACGTTATGGATCCCATCGCCATTGATCGTCAGGGTCTGGCCGTTATTGAAGGACGCGGTAGTCGCAGTGAACACGATGTTGCCCAATGCGTCGGGGGTACCAGCCGATATGTTGATCGTCTGGTTGCCACCGATGGTAACGACCGTCCCCGCCTCGGCGCCAAGGGTAGTGGAAAGGCTGTTGAGGTAATTGAGGTCGTTCTGCACGTTGGCGTGGCCGCCGCTGATCACACCATTAACGACGATATTGCCGCTATAGGGACCGTTGTCGCTCACCGCTCCTGCGAAGTCAACGTTGCCATTGAGGGTTAACGGGCCGCTCAGTTGCAAGGACCCGTTTCCGCCGATGCCAATGTTGCCGTTGGCGGCCAGGCCAGCGATGCCGGGGCCGTTGTTAACGTTAAGGTCATTGCCGCCGCCACCTTGAAAGAGCACACCATAGTTGGCAGCATCCCCGAGGGTGAATCCGTTAGCATGAGCGGTTGAACTACCCACGGCCAAGGAGAGCGCCACAGCGCCGCCAGCCAAGGCCGCAGTAAGTTTTTGAGTGCGATTAGGCATATTCTGAAATCGTGTTTTCATTTAAGGTAAAATTGTCGAGACTCTAGCGGGTAATGTGCCAATCGAGGGTCGAAGACCTGGGTATAATGCTTAAGCTGTTGGTGTGCAATATATTAAATATTAGCCCATCGAGAAGCGAGTTCGAGACGGAACCTCGGTATTGTAAAGCAAACCGACAGCCCGAAATGGGCTGCCCGAGCGCAACCCCTTGCCAGACAAAGTGGAATTGGCTAAAGGCAGGCGAACAGGAGTGCTGTAAAGAAATCCGACGGTCTAACTGCTCGAGGCTTGCGGCGGCTGGCGAGCCGGGCCAATGCTGGTGTAACGTGCAATCCGCCGGGGGCGTCGTTGATTCGGCAAATACCGGCAAATCGCTCTTCCCGTCGGCGAGTCGCCGACCGGCACGGTGGCCTCGCCGTGCTACCCATTTTCCGGACCGGCTCTTTGTCCCTGACCGGGCCATGAGACTGCTCAAATCACCTCTGCCAATCAGTCGCGGGCGCCTGGGGTTTTGACCCATGCGCCTTATAGGTGTTTACCCATCTAGCCGGACCGCGTGCGGAGGGAATATGCTTCGCGCCGTAGAGGATGCCATTGTTGAACTAATTCTTGACACTTGGCAGCCTGTTCAAAAAGTAGCAGCCGACGTGAGGAGGCTCTCACATCGCTTCTGTTTCCGAGGAAATTTGAGCCTCGTTACCTCGGCTGCTACGGGAAGTAGCCTTTTTCAACGGGCTGTTAGGCTGGCCCCGGTGGGAAAACTCCTCGCCATCGACGACCACGAATCCAAGCGGCCAACGGGCTGCAGATTCTCGAAAGGGAGGGTTGCAAACCATCGAGCGCCGACAATGGCCGCAAGCGACTCGACCTGGCCCAATCTCAAGCCGTTTCGACGGCCCGGTAAAAATCCCGAAAATTATCGTTGACACCTACGAAGGAATTCGTATGTTGGTGCCCGCGCGTTCAATTAGAGCGAGTCTTGCGTATGCCGAAGAAAAGCCTGCCGCGACCGACCGACGCCGAACTTTCCATCCTGGCGGTGTTGTGGCGGCGCGGACCCAGCACCGTGCGCGCCGTCCATGAGGCACTCAGCCGGCGGCAGGACACCGGCTACACCACGGTCCTCAAGCTGATGCAGATCATGACCGAGAAGGGGCTGGTCCGGCGCGATGATTCGGAACGCTCGCACGTGTACGCGGCGGCGGTCGCTCGGCAACGGACGCAGCGGCAGCTCGTAAGGCATTTGCTGGAGCGCGCCTTCAGCGGGTCCGCACCGCAACTGGTGATCCAAGCGCTGGCGACCCAAAAAGCTTCGCCGGAAGAACTGGCGGAAATCCGCCGACTCATCGATCAAATGGAAGGAAGGAAAATATGAATACCTTGACCGGACTCCTAAGCTCGCCGGCAGCCCTCGATCTGGGCTGGGCATTGTTGCATTTTTTGTGGCAGGGCGCGGCGCTGGCCGGGCTGTGCGGCGTGACGTGGTATTTGCTGCGCCATCAGCCGCCCAATTCGCGCTATCTGGTGGGCTGCTTCTTTTTACTTATGATGGCCAGCGCGCCCGTCATCACTTACTCGACTTTGGCAACTCGGAGGGAATGGTCTGCCAGTTCGCATGCGTCATCGGCAGCGGTGAGCGCGGCTGCGAAGCGGCAACACCCGCGGGCGACGGAGGCCGGCGGGAGAAATGCTGGCAAGGTTTCCTCACTCGCCGCGGAGGAAGCCCAGCCCGGCGCCTGGCCGCGCGAGAAAGTTCTTTCCTGGTTGGTCGGCTTTTGGCTGGTGGGCGTCATCATTCTATCGAATCGGCTCCTGCTCGGGTGGGCCAGCGTGCAGCGACTGAAAAGGAACCAAGTCAGGGTTTTGGATTCGTCGTGGCAGGAAAAGCTCTCCGCGCTGAAACGAGGGCTTGGGCTTCATCGCATGGTCGGCCTGTTTCAGTCCGCGCTGGTGGAGGTCCCCACGGTCGTCGGCTGGCTTCGGCCGGTGATTCTCCTGCCGGCCAGTTCGCTGACCGGACTGACCACGGGGCAGCTCGAAGCGATTTTGGCGCATGAATTGGCGCACATCCGGCGCTATGATTACCTGATTAACTGGGTGCAGAGCCTGCTGGAGACGCTGTTGTTCTATCATCCGGCGGTGTGGTGGATATCCCAGCGGGTGCGCGAGGAACGGGAAAACTGTTGCGATGATGTGGCCGTGGCCTGGTGCGGGAACCGGGTCGATTACGCGCAGGCCCTGGCAACCTTGGAAGAGTTGCGTCCGGCGCCGTTCCGCTGGGCGCTGGCCGCGGACGGCGGCAATCTGTTGCACCGCGTTCGGCGTTTGCTCGGTTTGGGCGCGGACCAGCAACGCACGAAATGGGATCGCAGCAATGGCCGCGTGAGCGCCGCCGTGGCGGTGAGCCTGGTGGCGGGTCTTTTGGTCCTCCGCCTGGCCACGGCCGCCGCGCCCTCCGAACCAGCCGAGCCTGCAGCGGAGTCTAAAACCACCGACGAACTGACAAAACAAATCGAGCGGCAAGCCCGCGCTATCGCGGCCAGCGCCCAGAATTCCACCGCGGTGGCCGAGAAGGACCTGCAGGCGCTGAAAAATTCGGCCCATGAGCTGGCGAAGTCCGTGACGGAGTCGGCATTGAAGCAGGCCGAAGCGAATTTGAAGCAGCTTGAAAAGGTAGGGATTTTTGGGCGGGAGGAGTTGAAAGACCTCGAAGCGTCCGCGCGTTCAATGGCCGAGTTGGCGGCTGAATTTGCGCGGTTCGAGGCGGCAGCGAAACTCGGCCAATTGGAGGGAAGCCTCGGCCAATTGCAAGAAGCGCGAGGAATCTCGGCGGAGGCGTTGGAGCGGTCGTTGCAAACCTTGGGTGAAAAGCTCGCGCAATCGGCAAACCAGATCGTAGTCGCAGCCGCCGATAAGGCGACCCCGGCCGAAGAGTTTGAGGAAGTCGCGAAGGGCGCGGAAGGCACGAATGCGGTGCTGACGAAATCGTTCCCGGTCACGCCGGGCGGGCTGTTGGTGATGGAGCTCGATCGCGGTCCCATCGAGGTGGCGTCCGGCGAAGGCAGCCAGGTGGAAGTAGAAGTGACCCGCCGAATCAAGGGCGGGACCGGCGCCGCGGCCGGCGACATTCTGGCCGCGCACCAGATCGATTTTGCGCACGAAGGGAACAAGGTCGAGGTCCACGCCCAATTTCCGAAGGGCGCCAAGGTTTCGGATCGGGACAAATCGCGCTTGCAAGCGGAATATAAAATCGTGGTTCCGAAGAAATTCAATCTCGATCTCAAAACGGCCGGCGGCCACATCAAGATCGGCGATTTGGAAGGGGAAGTGAAAGCGGTCACGGCCGGTGGCGCGCTGAAATTCGGGAACATTCAGGGCGCGGTCCAGGGGCGGACGGCGGGAGGGGAGATCACGCTGGCCAGCGCCAGCTCGACGGTGAACGTGAATACCGCCGGCGGCCGCATCGACCTGGGAGAGCTGCAGGGGGAGACCACCGCCAAAACCGCGGGCGGCTCGATCAAGGTGGCCAGGTGCAAAGCAAAATTGCTGGCGGAAACTTCGGGCGGCGAAATTGCCGTCCGCAAAGCGCTGAACACCGTGAAGGCCAAAACCGCCGGCGGCTCGATCTCCGTAAATTTCTCCGCGCAGCCGGACGAGGATTGCGCGCTGAACACTGCGGCCGGCAATATTCGCGTCAAGGTGTCCCCCGATCTCTCGTTCGACATCAACGCCAAAACCAGCGGCGGCCGCGTGACCACCGATTTGGACCTGACCCCGGCGGGCCAGCGGAAGGCAAACTCCTTTCAGGGCACGTTGAATAAGGGAGGCAAAGCCTTGGTTCTGAGCACGAGTGGGGGAAATATTTTCATCGAAAAGCTGTGAGGAACCCAGCGCGGCGTTGAGTCCGAGTTCGGTTGATTCGGTGCTTGCCGAGGTTGCGGCTGGAGGTCTTCAATTCGGTTTTTCATTAGCGCGCGCTTTATCGCGCAGGCGCTGATTGAACCGAAGCCTTGGCCGCCCGCCGCCGGGCGACAACTCCGTTGATCTCCGATATGAAAGTCCTGGCTGCGCTCGCCTTGCTGGCCTTCCTTGCTCCGTCGGGCGAATGCGCCAATGGCGCGCTTATCCTCAATGCCAGGCGGCTGCACCTCGGCACGGCCGGTTCGCCCGAATGGGAGGAGTTCGCCCGGGATCCTCCGCCGGCGCGGCAATTGGACCTTCGCTTCCGCGCGCCGGCCAATTCCCGCGAGGCCACTTTGTTCATCCGGCAGGACGATGTCCGCCAGGATTGGATCGTGGAACTCAATGGCCGGCGGCTGGGGAAGCTTTTCCTGATGGAAGCCGACCTCGTCTATGCGCTCCCGGTTCCCGCAGGCGCGCTGCGGGAAGGCGAGAACCTGCTCGCCATCGTGCCGCCCAAGGAAAATGACGATATCGTGCTGCGCGAAATCAAACTCGATCCGCGTCCGTTCCATGAAGCGGTGCGCGAAGCCACGCTGGCCATCAGTGTCGTCCGTCAGGCCGAACGAAAAGCTCTCCCCTGCCGCCTCACTATCGTGGAGGCGCACGGCGCGCTGGCGCCACTGCTGGCCCTCACCAATCCGGGTTTGCGCGCGCCGCTCATCGCCGCTCGTCCGGGCGTTGTCTATACGGGCGATGGGCAGGCGCGGGTCGGGTTGCCCGCCGGTGATTATACGATTTATGCCTCGCGCGGTTTCGAGTACAGCGTCGCCACCCAACAGGTCCATGTCGCCCGCGGCCAGACTATCCGTTGCACGCTCCGATTGCGTCACGAAGTGCCGACGCCTGGCTTGGTCAGTTGCGACCCGCACGTCCATACCTTTACGCACAGCCATCACGGCGACGCGACCGTTGACGAGCGGATGCTCACGCTGGCCGGTGAAGGTATCAAGCTGCCGATCGCCACGGAGCACAATTGTTGCGCCGACTATTCCGAGCCTGCCCGCCGCATGGGCGTCGCCCCTTGCTTCACTCCCGTCACTGGCGATGAGGTGACCACCGACGCCGGGCATTTCAACATCTTTCCCGTCGCGCGCGGAGCGCCCGCGCCCGACTTCCATATTACCGAATGGCCAACGCTGATGAGATCATTCCGCGCCACGCCCGGCGTGCGAGTGGTCGTGCTCAACCACCCGCGCAATGTCCACAACCAATTCCAGCCCTTCGCCGCCACGAACTACAACTGCGTCAGCGGCGAAAATAAACGCGGCCCGGAATTTGGCTTCGATGCCCTTGAGGTGTTGAATTCATCGGCGCAACAATCGGACTACTTGCTCGTCTATCGCGATTGGTTTGCGCTTTTGAACCACGGCTATCGCATCACCGCCGTCGGTTCGAGCGACGGCCACGACGTGAGCCGCTACATCGTTGGCCAGGGCCGGACTTACATCGTTTGCCCGGATGAGGACCCCGCTCGCATCGACGTGGCCACGGCCTGCTCGAACCTGCTGGCCGGCCGGGCGCTGGTGAGCATGGGGTTGCTGACGCAGATGACGGTGGATGACAAATACGGCATCGGCGACCTGGCCACCAACCTCGGCGCGCAAATCCGGGTGACGATTAAAGTCCTCGGTCCATCCTGGGTGTGCGCGACGAACGTGGCGTTGTACGAGAACGGCATAAAGATCCGCGAAACCGCAATCCACACAACGGCCGGGAGGCGGACGGCTTCTTCGACCAGCGCCGAAAAAACGACCGTTAGTTGGAGCATTGCGCGCCCCGCGCACGACGTTCACCTCGTGGCGATCGCCATCGGCCCGGCAGTCGAGGTGCCGTTCTGGCCCATTCCGCGCCCCTATCAGCCCGCTTCCCCACACTGGGAAGGCCGCGTCATCGGCTCGACCAATCCCATCTGGCTGGATGCCGACGGCGACGGCCAGTTCACTGCCGCCCGCGCCTATGCCCGGCGTCTTATCGCCGCCCACGGCGCCGATGCAGGAAGACTTCTCCCAGCACTCGGCGACTTCGATGAGGCGATCGCCGCCCAGGCGGCAAGCCTCTGCGTCGCGGCCGGCGCAAGACTGGACCAAGGGGATTTCGCGCAAGCGCTGAAATCCGCCGCGCCTCAAGTGCAGCGCGGTTTCGCGGCCTACGCGGCGACTTTGGCGGCTAATCCTTCTGTACCGTGAACCCCAAGCTGCGCCGTCGCCACCAACGGCAGACCAGGAGACCGGCGGCCAGGGGTGGCATCTGCCATGCCATTGGTTGCCACGTTTTCATAAGTAGGGAGAGCGGGCATTGACGCCCGCTCTCCCGTTGTTTCATTCCTTCACGAACAGCTGCCAATCCGTGATGCCCTGGGCATTGCGGATGAGCGCCGTGACCGGCAACTCCTTCGGCGCGCGCGGCACACGGAGCAGTCTCAAGCCGGCTTCGTGCGGCAGGCGGTTGCCCTTGCGCGCGTTCACAGCCTTGTCCGCCCACACCAAATTTCCCCATTCGTCCTTGCCCCCACGCGAACGAGGAAGAACGTGGTCGAGGCTGCCTTCGTCCGGGCGCAGCCACTTGCCGGTGTACTGACAACGATTGCGGTCGCGCTCGCGAATCGTCTTCGCACAGAGCTTTGGGCGCTGCTTGGGCACCTTGGCGAAGTTCACCGCCACGATCACCGTCGGCACGCGGATCGCGCCGCGCACGGTGTGCACCCCGCCGTCAATCTCCAGTGCGGTCGCGACGTTCGTTGCCATTTGGCAAAACGCGTCGGCGGGCGTGCGTATGTTAATCGCCTGCCAGTTGCGGTTGAGCACCAGCACAATCGTCTTGTTCAGTATGTCGGTCATAAAATCTGTAACGGCTGTCTATGACTGCCGCTCTCTTCGGCGCTCATAGAGGGCCGCCACAGTTTTTCGGTGTTTGCTCTTGGTTGGTGGGGCAATTGCTTTGCATCACGGCTCCTTGGGAGTCTTGCCGCGCGAAATTGAACCTTTTGCCGGCCTGTGGCACTGATAGGGGATGGCTGAGCTTCAGCGCGTTCCCGCCTTCAAGGCGCCGGAGTCCCTTGATTTTCAGGAGTTGATTGAATCGTACGGCGATCGGCTGCTCCGTTCCGCCTGTCTGCTTTGCGGCGACGAAACCGAAGCCCAGGACCTGGTCCAGGAAACCTTCGTGCAGGCCCTCAAATCGGCCCATCGCTTTCGCGGAGACTCGGCCGTTTACACCTGGCTCCATGGCATTCATCCCAGCGACCGGTGCAATCGCCGTCTCATGATCCGCCTCCAGATGCTTGCCGACGTCGCCCAACGAACGGAATAATACAGTTCCGCGGCCTGAGTAGCCTAGATCACCACCGGGCGGTAAAGATCGGCAAGTATATCAGCAACATGCTGGTCCACATTACTGTTTTTTTTCAACGATATGCTTGTAAATAAACATGTTCTGTGCTTAATTAGATCGGCAATATCATCGGCATAATATGACCAGAAAGGCAGCCATCAAGACGCTCTACGATCACCCATCGGACATGGAACCGCTCCTGCCCGGCGATGGCGACAGCAAAACGTCTGCTCCGGCCTTGGCACTCATCCGCGGAGCCGAACGTCTCCGTGCCGCGCTGCACCCCATCACGCGGAAACTGGTGACGGATCTGGTACGCTCGATGAACAGCTATTACTCGAACCTCATCGAGGGGCATCGCACGAGACCCAGGGATATTGACGCCGCAATCAGAAAGGACTTCTCCACGAACCCGGCTCAACGGGCGCTTCAGATTCAGCATCTCGCTCACATGGAGATTCAGGCGGAGATGGAATCCAAGTTGCCAGCCATGGCGGCTGGCGAGGTCTGCTCGACTCAGTTTCTTTGCTGGCTGCATGAAGGATTCTACCGGCGCTTGCCGGAGGAATTCCGCCAGGCCGAAGACGGGAAAGGAAAGACCCATGCAGTCCAACCTGGCAAACTTCGCCAAAACGAAGTGAGTGTGGGACGACACATGGCGCCATCCAGCAAAAAGCTCGGAGAATTCCTCGGACGATTCGCGGAGTCTTACGGTCGAGTGGTAACGACCGAACCGGGCAGTCTGATCGCCGCCGCGGCCGCGCACCATCGTCTGACCTGGATACACCCATTCCTGGATGGCAACGGTCGCGTCGCCCGGCTCTTTACTCACGCCTGGTTTGCAAAGGCGAGTGTTGATAGCGATGGATTGTGGACAATCTCGCGCGGTCTGGCCCGGCGGAAGGCCGATTATCAAGCCGCGCTGGCCAATGCTGATGAAAAGCGAGTGAACGATATCGACGGCCGCGGATATCTCTCGGAGCGTTATCTCCGTGAATTTGTTCAGTTCTTTTTGGGCACGGCAACCGACCAGGTCGAGTTCATGCAGGAACTCCTGGCGCTCGATGGCATGCTCAATCGCATTGCCGGCTATGCCGAGCGTAGAGAGTCGGCGAAGGAACTTCCTGGCGGCTCGGCTTTGGTGCTCAGGGAAATATTTATCCGCGGCGAATTAGCGCGCGGCGAGGTGTCACGAATCATCGGGGCATCACCCCGTACCGCGCAGAAGGTGACCGGCGAGTTGCTCGCGCAACGGTTGGTCACCTCTGGTTCGCCGAAAGGGCCGTTACGCCTGGGCTTTCCGGCGGACGCGGCCGGCCATTATTTTCCGAACCTGTATCCAGCGGGCGCCGATTGACGAGGTTGCACTGGCTGCCTCGCTTGGATTCGCACCAAGACCGTCGGGGCCAAAACCCGGTATGCTGCTGTTACACCACGAGGCGAAGGCTGGTGGAGCCGGAGGTAGTTGCAACCTCACCCTGCCGGGTTAAAAGTCCGGTGCCGGTCTGCTGTGGCTTCAGCTCCGAAAGGAAAGGCAGAAGGTAGAATGCAGAAACGAAGTTGGTGCGCAAATTGCCCAATCCACTTCTTCATTCTGCGTTCATCCTTCTTAATTAAGAATCAAACCCCTGGCCGGTCTCTTCCACCGACTCACACCCGGCTCCTTTCAAAATCAACAATCAAATGAAAGGGCCAGGCCGCTCGATCTACTTCGCGTTCAGGGATTCGAAATGGTACGCCCGTCCGGTAACGCTCCGGAACCCGGCACTGATCTAGTGCGATGCGGGGTATAAGGCCGCTTTTGGCCGTGTGCTAACACCTCTCTTTGAGCTACGCGCGCGAAAGCGGCCGGCGCGAACGGCGTTAACAATGCGCCGAAAGAAAAGAAAGCGCTCTTGAACTCGGTCTTCCACACCGTCAAAGTTACGGCTCATGCATCGAAGAAAGTTTCTTGCGGCAAGCGCTCAGGTTGCTCTTGGGTATGGTCTCCTTCCGTTTGCGGCTCGCGCGCAGCAGAACCAAGAGTCGATCGGCGCAAAGAATGGCGCCAGTTCAGCGCGTCTTGTAGCTGATTTGGAGAAACTACTTCCAAAACTCATGGCGAAGTCGATTGTTCCGGGCCTCTCCATGGCGTTGGTCGAGGACGGAAAATTGCTTTGGCGAAGAGCTTTTGGCGTCAAAGACACTGCGTCGAAAGAACCCGTGGATCAAGAGACTGTTTTTGAGGCGGCCTCAGTGAGCAAAACGGTTTTTGCTTATCTGGCCGTGAACTTGTGCGAGAAAGGCGTGCTTGGTCTCGATCGGCCTCTGGCCAAGGATGCGCCGAAACTATTTCTCAATGGCGATGCGCGATTGGAGCTTATTACGCCGCGTCATGTGCTCTCACACACGAGCGGTTTTCAAAACTGGCGTTCGGAAGAAGAGGATTTGAAAATTCATTTTACGCCCGGCCAAAAGTTTCTCTATTCCGGCGAGGGCTATCATTATTTGCAATCGGTGATCACGCATTTGAAAGGCCAGGTGGACTCGAAGGACTGCGCCAAGTATGAAAGGGCCTTCGTGGTCTGCGCGACCGATATCGACCCGTATTTGAAACGAAATCTGCTAACGCCCTTCGGAATGGATTCCAGTGGTTTTGTCTGGAACGAGGCGTTCGAGAAGCACACAGCCCATCCTCACGATTCCCAGGGCAAATCCTTTGCCAAAAAGAAACCGAGAGCAACTGATGCCGCCAGGTATGGGTCGGCAGGAGGCCTGCACACAACCGCGGCAGATTATGCGAAATTTTTGCTCGAAATTCTTGCGCCCAAAAAAGGCGATCCGTTTCGGCTCAGCAAAAAGAGCCTTCAGGAGATGTTCCGTCCACAAATCAAGCTTGCTGAGGGTCAGAAAATTGATGGAGCCGACTCTTGGGCGTTGGGTTGGGCTGTGCAAGAAAGAAAAACCGGGAACGTGATTCTTCACTCTGGAGGCAACGCAGGATTTTCGTGTCTCACTATGGCGTCGATCGAAAGGAAATCGGGGTTCATCATCCTGACGAATAGCGATAACGGCGGGAAGGTCTTTTACAGTCAAGCGTTTGGGGAACTCGTGAATCCTTTGCTCGGTGGAACTGATTGAGCTACGCGCGCGGCCGTCCAAAAATGGCGGAATGCCGTGGACTTGCACCACTTGCCCGAAGGCACGCACTCGTTAGCACCGAGTGCCCGGTCCGCTGGTCCGGTTGACATTCCAAAGTCGTGCCCGTGGCAGGACTTGCACCTGCACTCGCGAAGGTTTGAGCTTCGTGCCTCTGCATTGGGCTACACGGGCGGCTGGCGCCGGCCACAAATGGTGCCCACGGCCGGATTTGCACCGGCACTTTGCGCGTTTTAAGGGCGCTGTCTCTGCGTTGGACTACGTGGGCTGCTGGCGCCGGGCCACCAAATGGTGCCGCGTGAAGGATTTGCACCCTCAACCTTCCCGTTCTGAGCGGGACGCCTCTGCTAGTTGGGCTAACGCGGCCTGAATTGGCGCATCCGGCAGGACTCTCACCCGCAGACTCTCCGTTCGAAGGTGCTAGCGCACGGCCACCAGGATGATTGGGATGATTGTAATTTCACCACGGATGCGGAAACGAAGGCAGAAGGAAGAAGGCAGAATGATTCCACACGCGAAGCGCTGGCTCGGATTCATCCTTCTTCATTCTACCTTCTTCCTTCAAAAATGGGGCCGACGGAGAGAGCACTTGCGTGCCGCCAATGCGCTTCGCGCTAAGCGCAGTGGCCGTGCGCAAGCACCTGTCGCTACTGAGCCACGCCGGCGTGAAAATGGCCTGCCGAGCCGAAGCTCGCGCAGTGCAGGTTAAGCTCGCCTGAGCGCTGCGTGCTTCGGCGCGGCAGCCTCGCTCTCGCTGTGCTACGAGCGAAGGCTGGTAGGTCGCCACGGTGCTGCCCCGTGCTCTGCGGTTTAAGAGACCGCTGCATCGCTGCAATGCTTGCAACCCGGACACGACGCGAAGGCGGAGTTGAACCGCCGCAGCCAGGCCTGTGAAGTCCTGGCCGGCACCGGTATTCGCGTCGCGGAAAATGAACCGCTAATCTTCGCTGATTTGCGCTAATGAAGATTAAATTCTCTCGTGGCCCAATTCAGGAATTAGCGGAGATGAGCGCGGATTAGCGGTTTGAAATTGGAATCCCGTGCTGGAATTGCACCAGCCTTTTGGTGGCCGTGCGCCAGCACCTTTGCAGGCCGCCGCCTGAGCTGCTCGGCCAACGGGATTGACAAATCCAGTGTCTGCCAGTACTGTCTGACAGCATGAAAACGATTTCGCTCCGCACGCTGCTCCGGGAACCGCTCAAGGTGAAACGCATGACGCGCGCCGGCAAACCAGTCCAGGTTACCGATAACGGCGAGCCGCTTTGGATTCTCCAACCGGATAACGGCACGCACACCGACGAGGCGGAACGCTGCCGGGCGATTGACGAAATCCTGGATGAAGTGCTGCGCGAGAAGCCCTCGAAAATCAGCCTCTCGAAGATTGTCCTCGAGTCGCGGCGATGAGAGTCTATGCCGACACCAGCTTTCTGGTGAAACTCCTGACGCAAGAACCGGGCACGGCGGCTGCCGTGGCCCTTTACCGCCGGATCGGCCGACCGCCACTGTTCTTCCTGCCGCTCCATGCTCTGGAGGTCGCCAACGCCATTCGGCAGAGGGTTTCCCATCGGCGCCACACGACGCCGCCTTCCGAACGGGCAGCAATCAAGCGGGAGCGCGACGCCTCTTTCGCGCTGCTCAAGAAATTCATTGCCCGTCGCGCCTTTATTGAAATTGTTTGGGATATGGACTCAGCAATTGAAGCGGCGGGAGGCCTCTCTGAGAGGCACACCGAACGGCTCGGCTGTCGCGGATTCGATCTGCTGCACGTGGCGTTGGCGCTCAGCCTCGAATGTGAAGCCTTTCTCACCTCCGACCGCATTCAGGGCGCGCTGGCACGCGCGGAAGGTTTGGATATCATGGTCAGCGCGGATGAATAGTCGCCGCCGCCGTAACGAGGTTCTGACCTCGAATCCCGCACTCCGCGTTCCGAATTCCGCGTTTGAAACTGGAATCCCGTGTTGGAATTGTACCAGCCTTTTGGTGGCCGTGCGCCAGCACCTTTGCAGGCCGCCGCCTGAGCTGCTCGGCCAACGGGATGCGGCCGATTGCGGAATCGAACCGCGAATGAACCAGCCCTTACGCAGAACCAATCCGGCGAACTGCCGGCCTGGCTGCTGGCTGGATTCAAATTGGGGTGACCAACCGGATTTGCACCGGCACAAACGCCGTCACGGGGCGTGATGCTGCTGTTACATCATGGTCACCAGTTAAGGAAATGCAGAAGGCAGAAACGAAACTGGCAGGCGGCGCCTGGCGTCGGTTTCTGCCTTCTGCCTTTTTCCTTCAACCTTTAATCTGGAGCCGCTGGTCGGACTCGCATCGAGTGCTCGCGCACGGCCACAAAACAAGTTTACGAACCTCGCCCTGTCACTTCTGAGGCACAGAGGTAAAATGGCGTCCACGGCAGGAATTGCACCTGCGACCTCCACCTTCGCACGGTGGCGCTCTGATCTAACTGAGCTACGCGGACAACTAGCGTTGGGCCACCTGGCATCCGTGGCCGGACTCGCACCGGCTAGGGTCTGCTTGAAGGGCAGAGCGCGCGAGCTGCTTTGCATTCACGGACTATTGGCGTAGTGGTCCCCGAGGTTGGTATCGCGCCAACGTCTCCTCGGCTTCAGCGAGGCGCTAATCTGCCTCAGCTACTCGGGGAATTGGCTCGCCAAGCCGAAGCTCGGAGAGCGAAGGCTGGTCGTCCCGCGCGGTAATGCTCCGCGTTCTTTCGCTTATCGGGCGAGGGCTCTGCTTTTGAGCTACAGGACGATGGCGGAAGGCGTCGGTAACGCTCCGACCTCGGCTCGCGCCGATCCTGTTTTCGAGACAGGTGCAGCCAGCTTGTATCTGCCTGCCTTCCGTGAAAGGATCATGGTGGCGGGACTCGCACTCCCCTCCTCCTGTTCCGAACTGGTGGCCGCGTGCTCACGCCCGTCCGCGGCTGACGTTACACCTTGAAAAATGGCTGCCAGACTTGGACTCGCACCAAGACAAGCGGCTTAACAGGCCGCCGTGCTACTTTGACACCACCTGGCAATGGCGCTGCCGGCAGGAGTTGCACCTGCATCGTTCCGTTTAGAAGACGAATGCCTCATCTCGTTCAGCCACGGCAGCCGTTGAAATTGGTCAGCGCGGCAGGACTTGCACCTGCGTTCCCTCGGTCCCAAGCCGAGTGCGTTGGCTGCTACGCTACGCGCTGATTGGCGGACCCGAAGGGAGTTGCACCCTCAACCCTCCCGCAGACAACGGGGCGCTCTGCTGATTGAGCTACGAGTCCGAAAGCTGGCCTGCCGTCCGAAGCTCTGAGCCGGCAGCACACCCGCACCCCTTCGCGCGGACGCTATGGAGGGCATCCTTCGCTCCGAAGCGGCGAACGTCGGCTCAGAGCGAAGGATGGTGGGAAGCGCTGGTAACGCTCCAGTTCGTCGCTTCCGACTTTGTTTTGCGACACCCGATTTACAGTCGGGCAGCCGGATCGCTTCCCCCAGAGCCTGTTTGAAAATTGTCGGCGGACGCCGCGTGAGGGCACGCGGCCTACGGGAAATGGCCAAAATCCTGAAGCCCTGTAGGCCCGGTCCCCTGAGCGGGCGAGTTTTCAAACACGCTCTTAAATTGGTAGCGGGAGTGGGAGTCGCACCCACCTAAAGAAACTTATGAGGTTTCTCTCTGTGCTTTGGTCGAGTTTCCCGCAATGCAAATTGTGTGTTTCGGGATTTGCTACTTATTTCGAGATTTGCTTGCACCCCTCGCGCTGCTCGGGTTCCAATCGAAGGATGGTGGAGGACGGCGGGTAACGCTCCCGCTTGGAGCCTGCTTGCAGGGCAGGTGCATCACTTTTCTGCCACGCCCCCACGATAAAATGGCAAGTCGCCCTGGTGCTGCCCCAGGCAGGCTGAGTTTTGGAGATTCGGCCGCACAGGCTGGTGCGCGACTTTTTCAAATGGAGAATTGGGAATGCAAAATGCAGAATGGCCTCCCTATGAAACAGACTTAAGAGTTGAAGGATAATCGCCATTCCTCGGGAAAATCGGGCCGAGAGGCGATTCTGCATTCTGCAATCTTCAATCTGCATTTGAATCGCTCCCGGCCCGTGCCATTTCAACAAAGAACAAACACCTCTTGGTGATCTACTCGATCCCAACCCGCGGTTTCACGGCGGCTGTTTCGGTGTTTAGGGGCACACCTCCTCCGAAGCCCTCAAATTGTAAAATTCGTTTTGCTCTTCCCGGCTTTGTGATTGGCCGCTCACGGGCACACCACACCGGTGAGTGCTTGCGCACGGCCACGGCGCTCGTCCTCGCCAAATTCGATTTGTCGCCAGAAGACATCACCTGGATGTCGCGTTATTCATGTTCACAGATCGTTCATCTTTCGTTGACCGCCATTCGTCTTTCAGTTCCGCAGGGAAAACAAAAAACCCTGCCTACACGGGGTAAGCAGGGTTGAAGAAAGTCTATTTCGATTCGTTACCTGCTTACCATAAGTCTATCCAAATTGGCTTCGGGCTCTTGCCCAATATATGCCCTGGATAGGCTAAGGCTGAACGTAGCACCCGGGCTTAACCGGCTATGACGTGTCGCGTGCGCGACCGACATTGCCGGCCAACTCGTGGCTGATGTGTCCATGCAAGTTTCCATCGAACTTGAAAGACGTGTATCACAGGAGAATGGTTACGTCAAATGTTTTCGCAATAATTTCGCCTGCGATGGAGGGTCGGGGAGCCACGATGTCTATGAGAAGGCGCCATCCTGCGCCCTGAACCCGGCGCCGGGTTCAGAACGCAAGATGGTGGAGGCGGCGGGAATCGAATTCACTCGGGGAATTGCGTGATTTTGCGCGATGACGACCGAACCTGTATGAACATTGCCGATGGTGCGTGTGTTGCTTTTTCCATTCGCCTGACTGGTTGGCATATTCTTGCACGAAAACGAACGTGTTCTTTCCCGTTTTTTCCCGTTAGCACGCAAGGGGGCGGGGGGGGTGCGGTCAGCCGGGCGCGCGAGTCGAAGCGATAGGTTTGGCCTCGCGGAATTTTTGCCTAAAAGGCTTCTGGAGTTGACGGCGAATGCCGTCGAGAACAGCGTTGGAAACGCCATGAAATTCACCGTCGAGCGCGTCGCATTGGAGAGAATGATTGACCAGTTGAAGGCTGATCGCTGTGTGAGGGGTTAGCAGCAGCGGATGATGCAACTCTCCGCGCGCGCAGCGCGCGCTCTTCCAGTCGCGCACACCAACGGTGGAGTGCCACCCAAAAAAGTCGATCCCAGTTGGAGAGTCACAACTTTCGGACTTGCCTTCGGAGCGCTGTGAGCTGATGTCGCAGGGCCAGAATCTCCAACATGAGCGAGGATGGGTGGAGCAACGGCAGAACAGGCACCTCAAGAGTGACAAAAGAATTCCAAACATCGCCCAGCAGCTTGGCCAGACATTCTGGAAAATCATCGACTTCGCGTCGCGTCAGGTTTTCGCCAGCCACAGGGTGACACCTGAGCGGAGCCGAATCCAATGAGCTGCTTCAACTCGTCCTGAACGGATGCCCGTCATGGTTTTCGTAGGCGATAAAACCGGCCGGCATTGTTCACGGGCACGGTCACCCGATATCGAGTTCCAGTCAACTGACGCACCGCGGAGCTTGGCGACCAGATGGTGGTGGCACGGATGTCGCTGGCTTCTTCCAGGATGCAGTCCGCACACTCTGAGGACCACTCGATAAGCACGCTGTTCCCGCTGCGCTGGACGAACAGAGGCATGACTCCGACCTCCCGAGCTCGATAAAATATCATTGTCACGGCATCAGCCAAATTGGTAATCAGAGTTGACGGGGTCTCCAAATCCACTTCCTGAAAAGCCTTCCAGGCCACGGTGCTAGTGAGACTTGTCGCAAATTCAATGGAGTAGCGACGGTTGGGGTGGCCATAAAGCATGATTGAGCGCATCGCGTTGCTTGAAATCTCCGCGTCCAAGATGGGCTCCGCCCCGATGACGAAGATTCGGCTGCCAACGCCGCGACCGTTTCCCAGCACTGCACCATTTCCACGGGTTCCAATCAGATCCGAAATTTGAATCGGGACTATGGCAGAATGCGCATTTGAAATTGCGAAGAAATTCAGTTGCGCTAGCTCTATGCTTCCTTGAAGTGCTTCGCTCGGTTTGGCTCTGAAAAACATGCTCGCTCTGCCCGGACCAACCGGCGTGAGCTCGGCGGACGCAACTTCAGACGCCAGTTCCCTGAGCGCCAGCCCGGTCAATCGACTCTCTGCAGCCTCCAGAGTAAAACTGATGCTGGCCAAATCCGCTCCTGAGGCGAGCAAAACAGGCACGGAGTTGCTATCTCCTACAAAAATATTAGTCGTGCCGACACTCAAGACGAAGTCGCTCCTGGTATTTCTGACGATTACCGCAAAAGTTTGGGTTGCGCTCAAACTTCCCGGACCATCATCGGTAACAATAATGGAAATGCGATTCGTCATGCCGCCTTGGAAGTCCGCGGGACGCCACGTGAACAGGCCGCTCGTTGGATCAATTGTTGCACCCTCAGGCGCGCCCGGTCCCAAGCTGAACGTCAGATGCTGGGCTGGAAGGTCCGAATCTGTCGCAAAGTTCGTGACCGCGAGCAATTGTCCTTCATTAATCTTATAGTTGCCCAGCGCAGCAATGGAAGGAGGACTGTTGACCTCGTTTACGATGACGGTGACGGTGCCCGTCGCACTCAAGCTCGGTACGCCATTATCTTTCACTCGCACTGTGATGACATTTGTGCTTGGCCCGTTGGCCTCGCCTGTCGGCCAGGTGATAACACCGGTGTTCGGATTGATTACGGCGCCCGCTGGGGCTCCAGGCTCAAGACTGAATGTGAGAATATTGGCCGGTAAGTCTGGATCACTCGTGCTATTGGTAATCGTCACCGTCTCGCCTTCGTTTACCGTAATGGTTTCAGGCAGAACGATCACAGGTGCCCGATTCGTGAGGTTCACCGTTGTGTCTGCATCAGGCACTGGTGGGGGCTGTTCTCGGTTTCCCGAATTGTCGGTCGCAACGCTATAAAAGGCATAGTGGCTACCAAGAGTGCCCGCATAAATGGCGCCGTGCAAGGTCGTGTGCGACAGCCATAGTTGAAATGGCCCTCCGTCAATCGAGACGTAAATATCGAAAAACGCCAAACCACTGCCGGTTGCCTCGTCCACGCCCGACCAACTCAGTGGAATCTGCTGATAGCTGTTTGCAGGCAGGAGCCCAACAGCGCTGGCCGGAGCATTTGTATCCTGAGCAGGGGGAGCGGCGTAGTAGAGAGTGTAGCTGCCGGTGCTGTTGTAATCGAGCAGGTGCAGAATATTTTCACGAACAGGGGGTCGTCCCATACCGATGAACGTGCGGTCAGTCGTCCAAACGTTCGTGCCAAAGGCCATATCGAGGCCATCCGAGCGCCGTACTCCCGTAAGGCGGAGATGTCCATCCGATGGTTCAGGCACCCGCAAATAGGCCCAGCCCCCGGGCATCGGCGCCGTGAGTGCTGCCTGCGGATTCGCCGCGGATGGCGGACTGCCCACCGATGACTGTTCAACAACTTGCACCGGGTTGGTGCTGCCATCGCTCAGGTATAGAGTGTCGGGGAGAGCGCGCGAGTCCGAATTGTCATTCACCAGAAAGTCCGGCTTGCCATCCTCGAAGCGCCCCCCTGCCTGCACCAGATGGATCATCTCATGGATGCTCAGGTCTTCTATCAACGAGAGCTTTTGATTCCCTAGCGCGTCGAGGTGCTGGAACGTCGCCGTATAATCGGTGAACAATCCTTGAAGACTCGAAGTCAGGAGCCAGCGCCCGATTGCGATCTGCCCAGGCTCAATATTGCCGAAGTTCACGGTTAGCGAAGGCGTCAGATTTTGTCCGGCCACCTCCGTCGCGACGATCTGGAAATCCACGAGAAGCCCTTTCTCATTGTCCACGATCTGCGGCTGCGCCGAAGTAATGTGGAAATTTCTGGCTTCGCCCTGACCTTTGTTTTCGACCATCACGGCGAGACTGAACGGGATGCTTGGCTCAACAATGTCGGTGAACGGATCGTCACTAAAGACATCGCGCTGGTGGAAATACTTCACAAAGAGCCGCGGGTTGGGATAGACGGTGATGGGAACCGAAGCTAATGGAACTGTAATATCCAAACCATCGTGCAGGTAGTGGAGTGTGCCACTCACGAAATATTGAGTTGGCGAAGCAGGTGCCGCCTCAGAAGTTGGGATGATGGTCCAACTGGCTTGCGAAGCCACCCCGCCGTTTACCGTTCCTGTGCCATCCACGGCCACCAGGTTGACCAACGCTGGCGCCCGGATTCCGAACAAGGCGCTCGCGTCCTGACTCAAAGAGTCTCTTACTAAAACTTCCACATCCACATTTTGCAACGGCGTGTCCGTGTTATTGAGGATTTCCAACGTCGCCTTGAAAGCGTCTCTGCTCACCACGGCCTGTTGGTCCAATTGCATCCGGACGCGGGCGCAGATCCCGGCAGGTGCGCGGTTTGTGGTGCCGAACAGGGACACGACCTCGGACTCGGACATGAGCAGTTCGTCGGTCGGGAACGAGTCAAGAATGATTTCAGTGTTCAAATCGCCGTTGCTCGCCGCCTTAAGCCTCGTGGCTCCCGGCGCGGGCGGTGGAGGCTGCCCAGCCTGGGCAATAACGACGTTTTGACTCCATGAAAACCCCGCCACAGTCCCGTCGGCGGCTTTCAGGGTCCCCGTCAACTGAGCTACAGAGGTCAACTGACCGGCAGCGCTGATGGTGAACTGACCACCACTACAACCCCTGGCCGTGGTGGTCATGGAACCCTGAATGCCCAGCGTTCCATTCACCTGTCCAGAAAACGGGATGCCGCCGCGCGTCGCGCTAATCGAGGCGTTGATTTTTGTGCCCGCAAACGGCTCGACGTTCAAGGTACCTTGAGCACAGAATTGCCAGTCCCCCAGACACTCTTTCTTCAACTGCAGTTGAGTCGATCCCGACATTTTGATTTCCACACCAAGCAGTCCCGATGCGGACGCGTGAACATCGCTCCAACCTCCCACGTTATCGATTGAAAATGATCCAGCAAAGTTCGGTCCTCCAATGAGCGTCATCGAGACGTTGGCTCCGCCCATGGTATCGATCTGAAAACCCGTTTTGCCGTCTTTGCAGCAAGTGCAAAATCGGCCAGCACCGCTAATAGTAATACTTGGATCACTGACAGTGAATGCGGGAAGTAGTTTCGCGTCCGCTGCCGCGAGTTTCTTAGCCAACGCATCCAGTTTTACGGATTCGCTCCAAGATAGGCAAAGTGGTACAAAGCAATCGCATGTTGACGGTGGAGCGAAATTAGGTTCTGTGACATAGGTGTTCCCAGTCCCTGAGCCGCTCCCGCTGACCGGACCCCCTCTCGTACCTCTTCCTCCTCCGTCTGTCGGCGGGGGTGGTGGCGGATTGCCCGACGAAGGCTTGGGCTGACAGGCAGGATCGGCATTGGACATGGGCACTTCCAAGCAATATTGATTGGTACGAGGGCCGCAGACCAGCGTCCAGCAAGCCTCGCCGAGAACGATACAGGGGTCTCCGGTGGCAGCCGAGGCCGCAGCAAGTTCGCGGTTGGCCTTTGGGGCAGCAGCGCTCCCCGCTTCCGTCTGAAGTCTGCGGGCCGTCACAGGGATACTTAAGCTGCTCTGAGCAGGCAACACACCGAGGTCCGTGAGCAACGGCTTGACCTCCCAAAGTGGGTTGCCGGCAAAATCGAATCTTAAATCATTGGCGGCAATAAGTCCATGGTTCGAAATTGTGAAGTCAATCTGCGTAGCATCCCCGGAGACGGTTGATAGGTCAAAAAACGCCGGCTCAATCGTCACGACGGGCAATGGCACGTACGTTTCAAACACTGTCTGAACTGTGATGTCGTATCGGTCCTCGATTTCCACCGGCTGCACGGTCCAAATGTATTGTACCGTCTGGCGTGAGAGGAACGCCTGCACTTCATTCGTTTGACCGGCTGAAAGCAGAATCGTGCTTCGAAACGAATGGCCGTGTGTGTCGGTAACACCGGTGGCAACATTGGTGTGCGTGACCGAGTCTTGGACAAGCACGTTGGCGTTCGCCAACGGGGGCGAGCCTTCTGCGTAGTAGGTGTATTCATCGACAGTCGTGATCATCAAATCCCCTTTTGCCTCGGACAAGGCTCGGAAGTTAAATGGCACACTGAGCCCGGCTTGCGCGGCGTTCAACGCCAGGTTGCCGGTGTAGGGTCCCAGCGGTAGGTCGGGTGCGGGCGTCAACTGCAGGGTCACATGATTCGTCTCTCCCGGCGCCAATGAGGTGATTGGGTTCGTGCTGGCCAGTTGCATCCAAGGGATGCCGGGCAGAGAAATGGTGATGGGGCCGCTCGGAATACCGCCCACGTTGGCCACGTCGAAAGCCACCATCGCTTGCCCGCCGCGCACCATGCCGGCGAAAAGTTCGCCCGGAGTAGCCAAAAGCTGGGGGCGCAACGGTTGGACGCTCACACCGAAATATATGTCCACCGTCGCCCCTTCAGTGCTGGTGACGCGAATTTGCACCGTGCCATACGCGTTGGCACTGTTGGCTGCGAACGCGTAACCCAGGGTCACTGTGCTCAATGCTGGCAACGCGTTGCTGCCCAGGTTCACGGCCACTCCCAGATCGGCCGGTTTGCTCACGATTTGGGCCGAGAGTCCTGTCAATGGCTGGTCGCTGAGGTTTTCCAACCTCACCGCGCCTGCAACGCTCGAAGCTTCAACCATCGTGAGGGAAGTGCTGGCAGGATTGGCCCTCACTCCCAACAGGCTGAACGTATCCTGCACGGGCGCTTGCGATACACCCGGATGGGTGGCAAAGATTTGATACACGCCGGCCTCGCCCGCCAAAGGCTGCCAGGCGACCGAGAAATTCCCGCTGTCATCGGTGAGGGCCGAAATCACCCGCTCGGTTCCACGCACCAGGATATGGATGTTCACCAGCTTGGAGCCAACTGGCGCGCCCAAACTGTTTGTGGCCTGTCCATGCATCGGAACAGGCGTGCCTGCCAGCGCCGAATGCAGGCCGGCGCTCACCACCGCGCTATAAGAGGCGCCCACGGCTATGGGAACCCGACTGATGGCTGTGTTGTTGTCCTCCAGCACTTCCGGCACGATTTGTTCCGTGTCGGTGGTAACGATTACCCAATAATTGCCCACAGACTGGGGCATCCGCACTTGGAGGGATTGTTCAAAGTATTGGCCGACAGCTAATTGGCCAGGGAAGCGGTATTCGCCGATCAAAGTGTCGTTGCCCACCACCGGATCTTGCGACAGGAAGACGCGTGTGAGAAAGCTGCTGGAGGCGGTCGTAAAACCCTGGTTGGAAACGCGGTAGGTGACGTTCGTGTAACCGTCTGTCTCCGCTGAAGCTGGCACGGTCAGGCTGCTCACCACCAGGTCCGGCAAGTCTGTATCAGTCACCAATAACGTATCCGCTGCGGCCGTGAAGCCAGGCGCCGAAGCGTTAAGCACCACCAGCCGGTTGCCGGCGTTGGTATTATCCGCTACACTCGCGATGTTGAAGGTTACGGAGGGGGAACCCGTGGGAATTGTCACGCTCGGCGGCAGCGTGGCAGCATTTGTGTTACTGGAGAGCAAAATAACAATCAAGTCATTCGTCGCCGGCGTGTTGCGTGAGAGGGCGCCGGTCGTCGCGGGATTCAAGCCCTCCTTCACCACCTTTTGGGCCACCACCAGGAACAAGGCCGGGCCGTCGTCGTCAGTCACAGTCAGGGTGTCAGGGGTGGCCTCGGCTATGCGAGTATCCGAACCCGTGGCCAGCACAAAGGCGCCAATCACGGTGGTTTGCGGCCCATCCACGACCTGGTCATCCACGGCTGCCACCGGGAAACTGACGGAGGCTTGGTAGGCCGGGATCGTCACGTGCGTGGGCACCAGGGCGGCCGTGGGATCGCTGCTGAATACCTCCAGTGTGACCGCCCTCGATGTGACCACGTCTCGCGTGATCGTAGCGGAGGTGGCTTGCGGTCCGGCCCCTTCGCTTACCGTGTGGCTGGCCAGTGAGACGGTTACCTGCGGGACGTCATTGTCGAGGACTGTCACGCTGACCGCGTCGCCCTGAAACCCTGCGGCCGAGGCGGTGAGGTTGTAAGTTGTTGGCGGTTCCAGCAGCGCATCGTCCACGGCCAAAACGACGAAGGCCGCAGCGTTGGAGCTGGCCGGGATTACCACGGTTGGCGGAAGACTGACCTGCCCCGGGCTTGAACTTTGCAAGGTCACAGTCAACGCATTGCTCGTCACAAGATCCCGAGTCACCATCGCGGCCACGCTGAGTCCCTCAATTACCACATTGGTTGCAAGTGTGAGACTCAGTCGGGGCAAATCCGCGTCCAAGACCGTGATTTGGACCAAGTCTCCCAAATAACCATCGGCTGAAGCCGCGATCCCCACCTTCTGCGGCCCGTCCACGATGCCATCGCGTAATACTCTGATGTCGAACAGCGCCGCCGGCGAACCCGCGGCGATAGCCACATTTGTTGGGACAGTCAGCCTCAGCGGATCGCCGTTTGTGAGTGTAACCATCAATGGTTCGGTGAGGTCGCCGTTGCGCGCGACTGTCACATGTATCACTGGGTCCAGCGCGTCCTCCCTGATCTGCGTCACCGGCACCTGCAGTCTTAACTGCAAAGGGACGGTTGTCACATTGGTGGCGACCGCGACATTATTTGATTCATTGGCCTCAAACACCTCGTGCTGGCTGTCCACTTCAACCACAAACCACACTTCCCCTGCTTGCCCCGTTGCTGGGAGCACGACCGATTGCGTGCGAACAATGAAATCGCCGCCGTTGAGCGCGTTGGTGAAGGTGAACAGCGCCACTGCCTCCACACCCCTGAGCGCATTCGATGTGGAAACAGTCTCGCTCCACACCCCGGTGGCCGAGGCCGAACCCAGATTCGTGACCGTCCAAACCAGCTCCAGTGGTTGCCCCGCTTGTGAGGAAAACGGTGCGACAAGTGAAGCCACTTCCAGATCCGGCAGCGGCGGCAGCGTGAGCGAGATCGGGCCGCTCGATTGTAGGTTGTTTGTCTCGTTGGACTCGAACAAGGCATTGTTAACGTCAGCCTGCACGAGGACGAAGTAAGTACCCGGCGCCGCCGACGTGCTCAAGGAAAGCATCACGTTTTGGGTGCGACTGTAGGTCGCGCCCGGTGCGAGCGGGATAATATCCGCTGCAGACAGCATCCCAAAGTTGGCGACGTTGCTTAGCGAATTTGAGGATTGTGAGAGTGAGGCCCTGTCATTCCAATTCACATTCGCGGCAGCATTTCCTGCGTTGCGCACGGTCCAGGCGACGGGAACAGGTTGGCCGAATTGGCCGTTCGGCGGGGCTGACACCGACTGAACAATCAGGTCTGGGGCCAGGATTTCGATCGGTTCGGCGTCGGTGAAATCGTTGTTGGTTTCATTCGTCTCAGGCACCTGATCGCCACTGTCGGCAAACAAGCGCAGAAATCGTGAGCCGGAAATGCCGGATGGGACGATGACCGTAGCGGTTTGAGTTAACGAGCCACCCGGCGCGATCTCGTTGGTCGTGGCCAGCACTGCAACCTGCTGGCTGCCGGCGCCGGAGCTGTCGGCAGCGAGGTACAGTGTATTGCCCCACGGGCCGAGCGCAATCGCGGTACCTTGGTTGGCGAGAGTCCATGAAACCTGGATGGGCTGACCTGGAAGGGCGTTGGACGGCCCGCTGAGCTGAGCTACGAGCAAATCAGACAGAGAAATGTTGAATTGTGCGGTGAACACGTCCTCTGGCGATTCTCCGTTCGTTCCATTTGCATTTTGATCCATCGGGTTTCCCGCAATGTCCGCGACGTTTGGGCCGAGCCTGAAAAGGTATTCACCATTCGCACGCTGGACAGGAAAGCTTATGCGAAAGACGTTGCTTGAAACGGCGGAGAGGCCTGTCACACCCACCGGGCCGCCTGGTCCGGATAGCGTTAGATCGGCGGCGGTGAGAGTTGCCGAGTCAATCGCGGAGTCAAAGGTCACGTCCAGATGTTCCAGTGGCAGGTTGACACAAGAGCCGAAGTCGGCGCACGACCTAACTCCGACCACCCGCGGGCCTCGGGTGTCGATCGTGATCGAAGTTGATGCCTGAACGGCGCTCCCAAACAGCGGGACAAATCGCGCCGTGGCGGTGTGGATTGCATCGCCGAGGATCGGGCTCGTGAACACATGAGTACCCGCCACGAGGTTCGTGCGGACTTCATCGGGGACACCATCCCCTGTAAAGTCGAACTCGATGCGACCCCGCTTGTTTATCGTCACGTCAAATCTAGGCGTTGTGTTGGACGTTATGTTGTCCGAATTGGAAAAGCCAGAGTCACTGGCGGTCTGAAGGGCAAGCGTCACTGCGGGCGCGATGGCCAAGATCGTGACTTGGATGGAAGCAGTATCTGCACCGCCGGCATTGTCCGTGCCGAGAACGGTGATTCGGTGAATTCCCGGCGACAGAGTCGAGATCTGAAGCAAGCCTCCGGCCCCGAGAGAGCCTTCGCGGTCTGAACTCCAAGTGTAGGTGAACGGCGGCGTGCCACCAGTTTGCTGGACTTGCAAAGACACCACTGCCTCCTCGTTGAATTGGCTGCCGTTGGCTGGAGAAACTATCTGCAGACGGAATCCCACACCGCCTCGAATGGTTGATGAGATTCCCGGCGTGTTCGTGTTTCCGCTGTGCCAGGCCACGCTGTACAGAATGCGCCCGTTGGGCTGCAGCCCGAACGGCGTTTGGCTCGGTGAGGAGTCATCGTAAAGTTGGTTGCCCAAATTGTTGGGAAAGCTCATCAATGGGCTCGTTACGTCAATAGGAATGAAGCTCAGGCTGAAGTTTCCGTGGAACCGCGTAATCCCAATCCGATCGTTCACGCTGTTTATCCCAGTGACGTAATTGTCATCGTCGGTGCCGAGCATCAGTCCACCACCCGCGCCTTTCAGATTTTCGTAGTAGTTTTGGGTAAGTCGCGCACCTTCGCTCTGCCAGCGTCCACTCCAATATGAAGAAATTGTCCGCCCATCACAAACGATTGCCAGGTTCGTGCGGGCATTGAACCAATCGCCGATGGCTTGCCAATCCGCGGGATAATCGTCCGCTCCCGCGGAGAGATCGAAGATCCAAATCTGATCATAATGGTTCGTTTGGATGAGCGTCGCCGCTTTTCCGTTTGCGTCGAGATTAACAAAAGTCGCCCTCGCGCCAGTCATTGTCAGTGTTTGATAAAAGTTCGCCCCATCGCCATCATAATTGCCGCCGTGAACGTTGATGAACAGAACGTTTTGATCGGATGGCGTCACCGTCACTTGAACCGAAGTCGCGTTGTTCGTCAGGTTCAGATCCGGTTCATTGGCCGTCACGCTGGCGCTGTTTGTCACGGTTCCGGTCGCGGTGGCAGTGACGACGATGGTAATCGTGGCCGCAGCACCATTCGTTAGAGTCCCAAGCCTGCAAGTAACTGTGCCGCCGACGGTAGTGCAGCCGCCTTGGCTTGGCGTTACCGAGATGAGGCCGAGCGAAGTGGGCAGCGAGTCGATCGCGACTGCGCTGGACGTGTTGAGCGGCCCTCGATTGCTAACGATGATGCTGAAGGTCAGATTGCTTCCTATGGGAACGAGGGTCGCCGCAGCGACCAGCGAAATAGACAAATCGCTGGGCTTGCACATTCCGGCGCTGCCGGCGGCGTAGATAGTAGCGATTTCCTCAGAGGTGAGAGCACGGTTGAAAATGGCGACTTCGTCAATTGTTCCATTCACAGTCGTTCCCGGCCAAGAAGATCGGCCCATCAAGTTGTAGGAAAAGCTGGGCGCTGCCCCAGAGTAAGGATTGGTTCCTTTGAGAACTCCATTCACGTAGATTTGGATACCGTTTGGCCCCCATGTCCCGGCGACGTGATACCACGTGTTGGTCAGAGGAATCACGCCACTGTAAGCCCACGCCCAAGCCGATGAGAACAGCCCAAACATCAACTCCCCTGTGCCCCCGTAAGTGCCCAGGTCCATGAAGTCAAAACTGCCGGAGTCGGGCAGGTAGGCGGTACCTGACCAGAAGAACAGGCCGACGCCTGCGGTGCTCCAATTCCAGGTGTTCAAGTAGAACCAAAACTCGACCGTCCCCTGGGCGAGGCCTTGACTTACCGGCGGGAATTGAACGTAAGCATTAGTGCCATCAAAGCCAAAGCCTTGTCCAACAAATCCCGGTGCGAATGACGCCCCGTCTTGCAGCGTGCCAATGTTCGTTCCGATGATGTCATTAGCATTCCCATCCCCTGGCCACCAACTCACCAGGCCGCCAGGTGGTGGCGCGCATTGCGGCTTGCACATCCCGGCGCTGCCGGCGGTGTAGATGGCGGCGATTTCGTTCGAACCCAGAGCACGATTGAAAAGCGCCACCTCGTCAATCGACCCGTTGAAATAGGCGGGAAATGGATGGATGCCGTTGACGTAGGCTCCGATGAAGACTGGGTGAGAGTTTTGGTGAATGTTCGCCGGGATGAAGCCGGAGATCGGCAACAATGTGCCGTTATGCGGTTGTCCATCGATGTAAACGTCGAGCGAGGGGCCTGCACCATTGTAAACGCCGGCAACATGATGCCATTCACCAAGCGGCAGACTGATATCTGACTTTCTGCCGGCGAACGAGGAGTCAGTACCCGCCGTTCCGAAGACGTCGAGCTCGATTCCCCCATCCGGGTCCATGTGAAAACCATAGGATCGGTCACCGCTTACCTGTGGATCCTTGTGCAGAATTGGCTTGTCCCCGGGGCTGGGCGGTTGGTTGATTTGGACCCAGGCGGAAACGGCAAACGCGTTTGAGAAGCGCAGGGCCGGCGCGTCAATCACTTGGATGTAGTCATCTACCCCGTCGAAACTGAAGGCTTGCCCCACAATGCCCGGTGCGAATGCCGCACCGTTTAGCGTGCCATTATTCGTACCGAAGATGTCATTCGCATTTCCTTCGCCGGGCCACCAACTCACCAGCCCGGGCGGCGGCTGAACACAGACGGGCTTGCACATTCCCGCGCTACCTGCCGCAAAGAGCGCGGCGATTTCGTCACTGGAAAGGGCGCGGTTGAAAAAGTTCAATTCATCGATCAAACCTTTAAACGGGATGTCCAACCCATACCGATTACCGGCATAGAGGGAGTTTGCGTTTTGCAAAGAACCAATGCCGGTAGTGGTGCCCGAGGCCGCCGATGTTCCGTCAAAATAAAGCAGAGCGATGTCGGAAGATCGATCCAGCACACCCGCCACAAGATGCCATTGTCCATCACTGATGCGGCTATCGGTGACGCTCACAAAGACGGCCGGAACCCCGCCATCCAGAACGAACCGTAATTGGTTCGTGACGGAGTCTGCATTCAAGTCGATGTAGAAGCCTTGGTAGGGCGCGTCCACGGCGACTTTTTCCAAAAGTGCCATGCGCCGTGAAGAAATAGAATTGTTGACCCAAAAGGCAACGGTGAACGAATTCGTTGCCCCTAAATTAAAAGAGGGGGAATCTGGTGCAACAATATAGTCATCCACTCCGTCGAAACTGAACGCCTGCTGCACTATGCCCGGTGCGAATGCCGCACCGTTCTGTAGCGTCCCGTTGTTCCCACCGACAATATCATTTGCATTACCATCTCCCGGCCACCAGCTCACCAGACCGGAAGGTGGTGGCGCGCATTGCGGCTTGCACATTCCGGCGCTGCCGGCGGCGTAGATGGCAGCGATTTCGTCAGGGGAAATGGCACTTTGGAACAACGCGGGTTCGTCAATCAAACCGTTGAAGAACTGTCCGACGTACACAGGTGGATCATTGATCCCTCCGATGAAAAAATCCCTCGATGTATTTGTTGGTGCATCGTTTGAGACCACCTCGTTGTCCAGCAGACCGTTGAGGAAGACGCGTAAGGTAAGGCCGTCCCATGTGCCCGCGACGTGGCTGAAGCTCCCAATGGGAATTTCATTGCTGCTGACGCAATCTGGATAGATTGTGCTCGCGCGGAATTGGATGGCGACCTTCATTCCAGACGCTCCAGTTCGCACGACCAGTTGCGGACGTCCGTCATCTTGAGCGAAGAGAACCTCTTCGCCGGAGGGGTCATCCACGGGCGCATTGGGTTTGACCCAGGCCGCGATGCTGAAATGATCGAGCAGTAGTTCAGGTTGAACAGGAATCCTCACGTAGCCAGCAACGCCGTCGAAACTGAACGCTTGCCCCACAATGCCCGGTGCGAACGCCGCACCGTTTAGCGTGCCATTGTTCGTTCCGAAGATGTCGTTCGCATTTCCATCCCCCGGCCACCAGGAAACGAGGCTAAAGGACGGCGGGATGCAGGTCAGGACAGTGAGTGCGGCCGCCGCGCTTATGACCGAACCGTAGGCATTGCTCACAATGACTGTGTAACTGCCTGTGTTGAGAGCGGAGACGTTGATGACGATTAAACTATTGCTGGTTGAACCAGTGATGTTCCCTTCGTCCAACAGATTGGTTCCATCAAATTGCCATTGATAGCTTAAGGGCGCCACGCCGGTGGCCGAAATGGAAAAGGTGATTGTGGCGCCCGCCGTGTTGGTAACGTTCGTGGGCTGGGACACGATTGAGGGCGCCGGGAAGGAGGCATTGGGGTAGTCTGCTACAACAATATTGTCAAAGAACTGCTGCCCCGGGGTTCCAAGGCCGTCTTCCGCCATTATTCGACCACCACTCCGGACTTGGACTTCATAGTGCCGCCAAGTGCCATCATACGTGAGCGCCTGTTCGAGGCCGGGATACCCTTGGCTGCCCGCCAGCCAATCTCCAGCCGTCCCGATGTAGGCTCCAACACCCATATAATCAAAGCTCAAATAGGCGCCGGCCGGGACCGTAATTTGGCTCCAAATATCTCCACCAGACATAAGTCTGTTAAACGTTAGGACGTGTCCGTGCATGGGATCGGGATCGGTGGTTATCACACCCCCGGAGCCAGGTTGCCATTGCCCTAACCCCGATTCAAAGTTGTCAGCAAAGTAGATAGTTCCCCATGCGCTTCCGGCGCTAAGGATCAGCGCCAGCGCCACAACCTCCAGCGTCAGGTGTTTTGTCGCGGACCTGGTTTTCATTCTCCAGTGGCTCCGTCGCAGCCCAAGACACTCCCGTCGGAATACGACGTGACGAGCATGTCCGCCCGGGCCGAGACCGAAACGAGGGTGCTCGCCATGGTGAGGACCGCGGCGAGAATCTTCCCAGCGATTGTAGTGGCGGTCGCGTTCATTCTATTCGTCCTTTTCCTGTCACGTCTTGTCCCGTCCTTTCAGGCCTGGATGATATCCTTTGAACCCAATCCTGGGCATTGCCCCAGGCTATCGAATTGAGCGCTTTCAGCACTGCTGGTGAGGACGGCGCCGTTGTTGAGGTCGTCGATTTGTTGCGGCAGCGCACGGGCGGTGTGAACGCAAGGGAAGCCTGCGAGGAAAATTAACGAAAACAACGTGTCAATGATCCCCCGACGCATCGATGCGCGGGCCGGATGCATTTAGGAAAAATTGATGCTGGTCTGTGGCTACAGGACTCCTTGCGGAATGTCAATGAAAATCTGTCCTGAATCTGTCGGCGGCTTGGCCCATGCATGAAGAACGCCATCTGCGCATTCTGCGGAGACGCTCGCTCTGGTTTCCGCCGGAAAAGTCCAGCGAAATTGGGTGAAACCCGCTGTCGGTGTCGGAAAAAGGTTCCAGGAATGCAGCCCGCACAAACGTTGTGTTCTTCAGAACGCCGAGCGCCCGCATTGCAGCAAGAATCCGCCCTGGGGCCGCGAAGCTTGAAGCAGCGCGCGCGGCAAATGATACCCAATTCAGGCAGCCGGCCGGACTCGCGCAGGTTGCGGACAAAGGGCGACCGGGGGCCTGAATCTATCAGCCCGGCGTCAGGACGAAGCGGGAACACGGCGACTGAGGGAATCGAAGTCGAACATGGCGGGAGACGCGACTGGGGGGGGCAGGGGTGCACCGTCGAAGGAGGGGCAAGCGAGAAAGATAGCTTAGTGCGCGCGGAAATTGATTGCAAAAGGATTCTTGGCTTCGGCGCGCTGAGATGCGGGCGGTCAAATCGCTGAGAACTGGATCGTCAAACGCTGTACCCGCGAGAGCCAGCATGGGCTACTTCATGGAGATATCATCGTTGAGGCCAAGCTCGCGAAGGGCGGATTTGGTTTCGTCGAGCTTCTGCTTGGAGACGCCGCCTTCGGGTGTGGCCTCGACTGTCAATGTCAACTTCAAGCCGCAAGCGGAAGCGAACTTGGAGAGTACCTTCGTGTAGAAGTTCATCCATTTTTGGGGCGGAATTTCTCCCGTCCAACTCATACCCGCAAACGTCAGTTGCTCGCCCCCAGGCGCGGTGCCGCCTTGCGGCGGCGAAGCAGTTGTGGCTGGCTGTCCTCCGCCGGCGGCAGGCGGCGGAGTCGCGGTGGTTGGAGTTGGTCCAGCCGACCTCGTTTTCAGATATGCCTCCGCTGTCTCCTTCGTGATTACAAACATGTCTTCGGAAATTTCCACGTCGGCGGTCATTAACGCCTGATTGAACCAAAACGGTTTATATTCACCCGACGGTGTTTTGCCGACGTACGCCAGCAGGCCGTTGCCGACACCGCGCGAAATTGTTTCCTTCAAAACGTCCGGGTTTGTCAGGCGCGGAAATTGCGGCGAAGCAAAGAAAGCATCGCGCACCGATTTGGTGGACCACTCTTTGAACGCTGGCGGCCATTTGCGGAGCAAGAATGGCGGGCTGATTCCTTTCGTCTCCAAATCTCCTTCTGAATTCAGGCGACTAACGATCAAGGAAACAAGGTCCGTCGCGGCGCTGGAATGAACCAAGCCCAGATCCACGCGCTTCAGCGCGTTGTCCTTGCCGAGCAACATCAGGTTCTTGTACGTGCGCCAGATGGTTTCCTTGAGGTCGCGCCGCGCCTTTTTGAGGTTTTCGCCAAGCTGATGTTGCTGGCTCTCGTCCAGCTTCAAGTCATCGTCCTCGATGGCTTCCCATGCGAGCACTTTGCGAGCGTCTTCTCGCAGCACGTCCGGCGACTCTGGCACGCAGAAGATCAGCGCGCTCTTGAAGGTGCGCGCCGACGTGCCGTATTCGCGTGTCATCGTTTCGACGAACAGCGCGGTCGCTTTCTCGTCTTGCAATGACTGGTCTGGCGCGAGCACCACCAGCGTTACGCAAGGGCGGTCGGCAACCTGGATCGTTTTCTCCGGGAAATAGACGCGCTCCACGCCCACGCCAGCCCCGAACACTTTCTGGATTTCCCCGCGAATGTGTTCCTCGCCTTGTGCCAGTGGAATCGTCGCGCGACGGTCGGCGAACCGCTTGTTGAGGTTTTCTTTGAGACTGAAATGATAGCGGTTGCGCTCGACGGTCAGGTAAAAGCAGGCTTCGGTAAGCGCCTCCAAAGCGGTCTCGACGTTGCCAATGTCGAGGCCCGGCTCGGCCACGGCAAACCGAATTTCAGGCTGCGTTGCGTCGGCCTTCGCCTGCCCTCCGTTCGACTCGAAAAAGATTGCAGTGGCCACTTTGCGATGGAGACGCGCGTTCTTGATCGTCTCCGTCGCCTCAGCGTCGAACCGAATGGCGTGCGAGTCGCGCTTTCCGCAAATGTCCGTCGTGACCGGGCCTTCGAGTTTCGTTTCGCCCAACTGCTCGAAGACAGCGGCACGAAACATCGCGTCGTCAAGCGGCGCGGTGCCGAGTCCGATCAAAGCGTCCTTGTGCGCGCCTTTGAAGCCGTCCTGATAGGCACGCGACACCCACAAGGCGAGCAACCGCAAGATGCCGCGCGTCTGCTGGAATCGCGGGAGGGCCTGCCATTTTCGCTCGAATACCGAAATCAGCGCCGGATGAAAAGGGTACGTTGCCGCAAATTCTTCGCGCGCGGTATCCACGTTGAATTGACTTGGCAACTGCTGGCGATGCTCGACGACCCAAGCGGCATATCCGGCGCAAGTCTCCAGCGCCTCTTTCGGCAGCATCACCTTGCCTTCGCTCGTGACAGCCCGCTCATCCCACTCGAACAGCCGGCGGCGGATGATTTCCGAAATCTCCACGTCCGACGACATCACGATTGCCTTGCCGAGCCGGTCGAGCACCTTCTTGAACCGCTCGAAATCGGACTGGTCCTCCGCCGTCATTTCCAGTTCCGACGCGGGGATGGACACCGCGAGCACGACGTTGTCGAGGCCGCGCGCCACTTCCGAAAGGTTGTGGAGGAAGTGATAGAGCTGCGCGCCCAAGCCGGTCCGACGATTACGGCTGACGTAATTCATCAACTCGTCCATCAGGATGAGGCTCCGCTTGTCCTTCGGGAGAAACTGGCGGATCACGTCACCGCCAGGTGCTTCGCCTTTTTTATCGTGCTCGGCGACGATGGCGAATGCACGCTCGCCACCAAGCTGGAAAGCAATTTCCCCCCACGCTGTCTTACGAAGCGGCGTTCCATCCTTCCCGCCCCGACCGCTGATAGAGTCGAACTCCGAGCCGACAAACACGGCGGAATCGGCCTTCGGCACGCCTCCGACACCCGCACGGGCGAGCAGTTGAGGAACACCGGCCCATTTGTTGGCAGCCGGGCCGTGCTTGGCGAGATGGTAAAGCAGCGTCAACGCGTGCGTTTTCCCGCCGCCAAACTGAGTGGCAAGGTTAAATACTGCGTTCGTTTCCGTCCGCTCACCGGATAATCGGCGAATGACTTCGCTGGCCAGGGCTGTGAGGTTCTTCGTGAGATACGTCCGCTCGAAGAACCGCTCCGGCTTCTGGTAATCGGCGGGGGCTCTGCCCTCGCGAATCTGATCGAGATGGACAGCGAATTCTGAGGCGTCGAGGGGCTTGCCCTCGCGCAGGTCTTCACGCGGCGTGACGACTTTATACCAAGGTTTCATTGCCATAACCAAGAATCCTACCAAAGTTGCTCGAATTTGCCTGTATTATTCTCAAGCTCCCACCATTTGAAGAATCCGTAGGGGAAGGTTGCCGATTCATCGCGGCAGCCCACGACAACCACCGTGTGCCCGTCCAGCTTCAATCGGCCCGGCAACCCCATCGCCTCAATCACTTCGTCTCGAAGGTATCGCAAGAGATTTACCGCACCCTTGCCGGTTCGGCGATAACAGAAAACGAGACGCAATTCAGCCCGGACGCACAGCAGTTTCCAAAGCGAGTAACCGATCTGGTCATCCCGCAATTGGTTTTCCAGTTCCATTACCGCGACGGGAAAGCGCCAGCGCTTCTTTGCGTCGCGGAACGCCATGACATCCAACGCCAGATATTCACTTCTCTGCACCGGCAACAAGTCGAGCTTGTGACTCTTTGCTGAAGCACGCCATCCCATCTGATTGCACGTCGCGACGACGACAGCAGTCAACGCCGCCGTCCAATCCGTCAGTCGTTCCTCCAGTGCTGCCTCCTTCAAGCGCAGCGCCGTTTCGTCCGCCTGAACCTCCTTGAAAAAGGCTTCACGCCAATCCTTGACCATAGGCGCAGGCATTAGAACCTCCGGCTTTCCGTTGGCGCCCCCTTGCCCAATCTCCCAATCGTCCCTCAAGGGCGGCCCCTTTCAATGGCCCGCCAAAAACATCCAGCTGCACCGCCTCGAAAAACGCCGTGCGAAACTGTATGTGTTTTTGATCAATCACCATACGCCGTGTCTCAAAACAGTAGATAAATGAGAATCACCAATCCCACTGCCGGCACCAGCGTCCCAATCTTGGACTGCCGCCAAAGCCCTATACCAAAACAGCACATCAACATTAAACCGAATAATGCCATGGCGAGACCCTTATATGAAACAACCAAGAACATGAACGACCGCGACCATCGAAATGTGAAGGCGAACCAAACAGCCGTTACCAACACTGCACACGAACTAAAAAACAACCACTTGCCCTTTCGCCCCCAATATCGTCTGCCTTGCTCCCCGGTCTTCGGAGATGTCAGCGCGATCAAGATTGCAAGAGATGTACCCAAACAGATTATGTTGATAGTATCGAAGACATCTGAAGAAACATCGGTTGTTTGGAGCAACAACTGCGCCTGCATCCGCGGGAGTTTCAGAGAGGCAGGTACCGAAACTATGGATACCAAATCATACCTCGTCGCTATAGCCACACTTACAATTGCAGGAGGCAAGGTAAGAAAGAGCAACCAAATTGCCCGCTCTCCAAGGCTCGCCAGATCACGTGCAATGCGCGAGCCCAGAGGGTCATCAGGACATGAGAATTGAGGAAATGAGAAAAGCTGTTTGTCGGCAGAAGACGGTCTATCGAAATTAGATTCTTTATTCTTAAATATGAGGTATAAAAGCTGAAAAAAGACGAGGATTGGCCCCGCCAGCATGAGGAAATCGCCCGGAGTGAAAGAAAGACCGGTTCCGCTCACGTTGATGTTTCCCTCAGCTGGCTTTTCGTTTCTCAGGGTTTCATACGCTTTGGTCCTATATGATTCCAGAAGGGATTCCGCTTCGGATGAAGAACTGCAGGCTATCAATCGCTCCCGCTCACGAGAGGCATCCTCCCACGGGCCCCAATTAGCAGGAAATCGGTTTACATAGGATACCCCGTTCCGGCCACTAACGCTAATCGTGGTACCACGATCCCTTGGTGGCCATTTCGAATCGACGATCCAATCGACAATCGCAGGCCATTCCTGGTCGTCAGCAAGTTGATTCATGTGAGTCATTACCTCATTGTCGAAACGATGTCGAACCGTATTAGTCTTGAAAGCCGCTTCGACAGCATCGGTCAGCAGCGTCAGCCTTCGCTCACGATCACCATTCACGCCAAATATAGCTGTTGCATCAGACCCAAATTGGACTGCCTGAAACATGAACATGTCATTGTGAAACCATTTAATCCGGCCGCTCGCCACGTCATGTTGACTCGCGACCCCTTCAAAGAAAGGCGGATTGTCTTCCGCGACAATGAGCGCGAGGCTTGTAAATAGCCCTTCATTCTTGAACCTAAACGCCCTGAGTTTTCCTAGCATATTGGACATCCTCTCGTAGCGTTGGGCATGAACTGCGTGCTCGCGCTGGCTCTCAGCAATTGTGCGATTCAGTAGCCAGACAGCCAGCAATGTAATGAGCGAGAGGGAGAAAAGCACCTTCGCGCATTTGGTGCTTTGGATGGTCTCGCTGTCTTGCATGTTCTTTGAACGCTCAGTCTGCGTGGTTAGACTCGAGACTTGTCAGTAATTCAAAGGAATCAAAACCCCAATCCCTTCTTCCTCGCAAGAACGCCATCAACCCAGCGCTTCTCTTCTGTTTGCGAAGGATAGAGAGCGGACAGGGCTTGTGCAAGCCTCCAGAAGCGTTGGTCGCGGCCGGCGCCATCTTCCACGAGGAAACGTTTCAACGCCTCGCCTCGCCCGGCGGCGAAAAGAATCATGCTCTGGTGGATGCGGTCGAGGACTGTCTCGCCTTGGCGTTCGACTCTTGTTTCGCCTGCCTGTCCGGCAGGCAGGCCGAAGGTCGTTCCGCCTTCGTCGGCTTGTTGGAGCACTTTGAACATATCCATTTGCGGTTCGCGCTTCCTTCGTTGCGGCGCGACTTTGCCTTCGTCCTTGCCGAACAAGTGGCGGGCACGTTCGCCGACAGGGAGCAGGCGGGCGGTATCGCCTGACACTTCCACGAGACTACCCAAGTCTTTAAGATGCGCGCCGAGTCCTTGCGCGATTTTCCGCGCGGCATCATACTCAAGGCTGAAACCTGAAGGCTGAACGCTAAAGTTTTTCCCGCCTTCGTCTTCCTCTTCCACCTCTGACACTCCTTCAGCCTTTAGCATTTCGCCTTTAGAATTTGAAGAAAGCGTCCAGAGCCACATGGCTGTCAGGCGGGCGTCTGGCTCGAATCCGGTGGTGTCCGCGTCTTTGAAGACCAACGCAAGGGCCTCCTTGGCGACGGCGGCCCACACTTGTTCCAGGTATTCCTTGAGCGCGACGGCCTCGCCGCTGGCTTTCTCCACGCGCGGATAGCGGGAGAAGATTTCCAGGGCGGGGCCGAGACAGGCGAAGATGGCGTCCGCGCCCACAACGCCTTCCTCGGCCAGGCGCGGCATCCATTCGTGGATGCGGCGGGGCAACTCCTGCAACACGTCGCGCCAATCGCCGATTTCGTCCGTCCGCACTGAACCGTCGGGATTCTCGCGCGGGCGGCAGACGAGATGGACGGAGGAAGCCAGAGCCGCGGATGACTGTGCGCGAAGACGTGTTCCCATCTCGGTGTCGATTGGCCATGAGCCGGTCATAATCCAACCTGCATCAACCATCGCCTGTAACTGAGCTTCCCACCCCGCCGTGGACTTGTGCGCGAACACCACGATACCAACGCCGTTTGGCGCAAGAACGCGCCGTCCCTCTGCCATCGCTTTCTTCATGGTCGCCTCAAAATAGGCGGCATCTTTGCCTTTCACCTCATCAACAATGCACTCCTCTGTCTTCGGCGTCAGGATTGACGCAAAGCCGTGGTGTGCATTTTCCGGGAGCGTCCGCTTGAACCAAACATAGAAGAAGTCGGAAAGATCAGAGTAAGGCACTGCATCGTAGTAAGGTGGGTCGGTGACAAATGCTTGGGCTGAGTCGTTCGGCAATGGGTGAGCCGCTGCGTCCGCCAACTCGACATGTGCTGATGAATCTACTGGCACTGGATTGTCGAGCGCCTGCATCGTCCAATCGAAAAGTCCCGGCCAACTCCCAGCGCCCGATCCGAAGAAAACTGGCTCAACGAAGTCCCAGACAATCGGAATCGCTTGACGGTGAAACGTATGATTCACCTTTTCGCGATTGTGATAGTGCCAACTGCACAAGCTCGTGTCGTAGTCTGCTTGCTTGTTGACGACTTGCGCCAAGAGAGTCTGCACAGCATCCGCAAAGGCTTGCTCCGTATGGGCCGAGCGGAGCTTGTCACCGACCGTGCGAACAAGACGAGCGAGGGTTGTTATCGCGAGCAATTGGCGATTCGTGAAAAGGTCGGCGAACAAGTCCATGCCATAGTTACGTTGGGAGAAAGCTCGTCCAGCTCCGCTCCCGCCGCCAAGCGGTGTCGGCTCCTCCGGCACCAGACTCACCGCCCCTTCGTGCTTGGATTTCCGCCGGTTCAATTCTTCTGAGGCCGCACGTATTGCAGGCGCGTCGGCCTCATTCGCCACGCGGTATAGCCGGCCGTGCTCGTTGGCTCGTGTCATTACGACGCAAGTAAGTCGTGCGTCGTTGGCCCCTCCGCGCCGCGCCTTGAGTTGCTCACGTACGCGTGCTACAGGAGTTGTGTAACCGCAGCAGGGACACGTCGCCGAACCGCGTTTCACCGTGCCGTCGAAATTTGGGCTTTCGATCTTGATATTGGAATTGGCCTGGACCACCCAGCCATCCCGCTCCTTGACGATGATTTGGAAGTCCACGCGCTTGGCCTTAGGGGTCGGCACAAGCTGGAATGCGACAGAACGCTTATCTTTTTTGACCAGCCAGGGGGCACGGATGAGCGGCACTTCCGCGCCGCAGCCGGGGCCTTCGCATTGAATCGTCCGCGCCCAGAGATAGGCGATGGGCGTCGCGCCGTCCGCGTCCTTCGGATAGAACTCGGCCAGTTCTTTCTCGGCCTCGCGCTTGATCCACTCGCCCCATTTCCGGACTTCATCAGCGAGGCGCTGGCCGTATTTGGGGATGTATTCGAGGACGACCTTGTTGAGCAGGACAGGGATGGGGTTGAGGTCGCTGGCAAAGGCGTCCGCGCCCACGCGCAAGGCTTCGAGCGGAATGGAGCCGCCGCCAGCAAACGGGTCCACGACGAGCGGTCGGGTGCCGGGAGCGCCGCCCAGCGCCTCGTGGGCGGCCTGGGTGAGCGCACGGCTGGTGTCGAGGTATTCGCGGACGGTGGAGTTGTCCCAATTGGCGAAGTCGGCGATGAAGTCGAGCAACGCGCCGCGGAGCCAGAGAAAGTCAGAGGAAGGAGCGCCCTCACCCCGGCCCTCTCCCCCGGGAGAGGGAGAATCGTTTGCCGCGTCCTTTCGAGTCGAGGTGTTCGATTTGTCCGCGCGCTGGGAGCGTTTCTCCCTCTCCCTTTCGGAAAGGGAGAGGGCCGGGGTGAGGGTTTGGGCTGCGAGCTTCGACCACGCTTTGAAATTTTCCGGCGAACAATGGTCGTTGGCGAGCTTAGTGTCAGTCGTCACCTTACCGGCAAAGTCGAGGATGAGTTTAGAGGCCGTTTGGCGGAATGCGTCGGGACAGTTGGGGTCGCCGGGGTCTGGCCACAGCGCCGCGCAAATTACCGCCCGACACGCCGCCAACGGACGCCGCGCCCACCATATATGCAGCGTGGAAATGTGCCCGTGCCGAATGGATTTCTCCCGCCGCGCATGCACGGAGATGCGCTTGATGGGCAGGTCAACTTCGATGAGGCGCTTGGGGTATTGGGTCATGCGATTGCCGATTTGCGATTTCCGATTGACGCCACTGCGATGCTTTCAAGATCAGCGATGTAGTCCGACGGGAGATTCCAGAACTTGGCACCGGTGACCAGCAGTGCCTTGTATTCCGCGCTGGGTTTTGGTCGCGGGTCTTCCCTGTTCACGACAATGTAGGTCAGTGCTTTAATGCGCTGAGCGACGTCGCCGTCGGGATGGACATCCACAGTGAAAGGTTCATAGGCGCGGGCCGCCACGCCTTCGGCCTTTTCCAGGGCGCGTCTTTGCTCGTCTTCGATGTGGTAAACGACGCCCCAGACGGTGGATAACGACTCACGCAGGATGTCGGCCGCCCCACAACGATTGGTGGTCGAGAAGCGGGTGAAAGCGAGCCGGAACCCGGCGAGCTTCGCCTTAAAGAGAAACCGCGCCGACGGACAGCGTTCTCGCATCCGAGTCCAGTCCATGTTTGATCCATAGGCGAAGTAGATCATCTGCGCATCATGCGATTTGCGGACTATGATTTGGGTTCTTCGCGGAGAACCAATTCCTTCTGATTGTCTGGTCGCGGAAGAGGAGCGCCGGGATCGCGCACGACGGAGAGGAGCTTGGAAAGATTCGGCTGGCCGGCACGAGAACGCTTCAGGCTGGAGGCGCCATGCTGGAGGAAGTAGGGATTGCCCGCCGCCGATGGCGAAGGTTCGGCATATTCCACGCAAAACAGAGGTTCGCCAAGTTCCAGGGCGGTCTTGCCAGCCTCGAACGTGCCGCCTTCGAGACCGGATTCAATGACAATCATCGCGTGTGCGAGGCCGCAAATTGTGCGGTTGCGGACCATCGCGTTATGCGCCCGCCAGGGCAAGCCTGGCGAAAACTCGGAGACGACGAGCAGGCGCGATAAGTCTCCTTCGCCGACGACTTCGCGAAGGCCGGCCTTCAGCCGGAAATGGAGGATGCCGTCGGCGAGGACCAGTGTCGTGGTGCCGCCTGCTTCCAACGCGGCGCGGTGCGCGGCGAGGTCCACCCCGTGGGCGTAGCCGCTGATGACATTGATATCTTTCTGAGCGAGCAAACGCGCGCACTCCTGGGCAACTAGCAGGCCTTTCTCGGACGCCTTGCGCGAGCCGCAGAAGCCAACGGCCGGCCTTTGGAAGATGTCGAGGTTCCCGAGGACAAACAAAAGAGGCGGCGCCGTGTCGCGCAAAAGACTGGCCAGCCGGGGCGGATAATCGGGTTGCCCGAGGACGAGGACTTTCACGAAGTCCGCACGGAGACGCTGCCATGTCTCCAGCGTCTCCTTGTCAGGCTCACGGAGCGCGGCAATCGCCGGAGGCTTGAGCCCGTAGCGCGATTGAAGAGCGTGGTCATCGAGCTGGATAAAGCCTTCGGGGGACAGTTTCTCGCGCGCGAGTTGTGACAGCACGGCGCGAAGAGTGACAACACCGACCTTGGGCGCCCGCAGAAGACAGAACGCGACGAATTCGACTGTCGGAGGTTCGCGCATTAGACGTTATCAGTATCGCTCCAAGATTTTACGCAGGCGAGCGCATAAACGTGGCGTGCGCCCTGAGACCTCAAGAATTTGGCGAGTGACCACGTGGTCACGCCTGATTGATAGAGGTCGTCAACGACGAGGACCGATTTGCCAGTGACCGGCTCGGCCAATGTGAAGGCGCCGGCCAACGTAGTGAGCTTTTGTTCGATCGGCAGGGCGCGGAGCTTGGGGTGTTCGGCCTTGATGAGTTTCAAACCGACAGGCCGCCCCAGTGTCGCTGCGATGCCGTTTACCAGTTCGACCGGAAGGTGAAACGTCTTGGAAGGACGAGGCGGCATTGCACTGAGGATGTCGGAGCGTGCCAGCGTCGGATGGCGCTGGATGACCTCCGCGAGCCGCCGGACCAACTCCGCAATAGCCTGCGGATTCTGGTTCTCCTTCGCTATGCGCTCGAAGGTACCTGCGTCCGTGTAGGCGAGCGGAAAGACGTTCGGCAGAAAGTTGAAGTCAAGCGCGTAAGCCTCGTCGAGTTCGCGCTGGAAGTGGGGAGCTAGGTGCGTGGTGAGCGTCAGGCAGCGGATTTTTTGTAGGAGCTGAAGGAACTCATTGAGATGTTCCTGGTCCTCCGGCGAAATGTGCTTGATGTAAGTGTAGCACGTTCCGTGAGTGCTTTCTCGCCAACCGATGTGGTTGATCGCAGGAAAAGCACGGTCAATGATCCCACTATAGACATCACAAATCGGAATCTTCAGGCAGAGGTCTTGCCCCTCTTGCTTCGTCAGATTGAACCATTGGAGTGTGAGTCGGCTCATGAGGCGCCTCCGTATGGTGGCGACTCCTCCTTCAATTCGACTGGCTGTTTGACCGAATCTTGGCGTAATCGGTAATGCTCAACTTTGACGATTGGCTGCCAGTCGAGGGTGGACGGGTCGTGAAGAATGTTCAGGGACGGTCTCGCTGCTGCACAGTGGAACACGACGTAAAGCCAGTAGTCTTTGCGGAGGCGCTTCGCGGTGTTGTATTCGTTCGAGGTTAGTGCGATTTCACCGGTGTCGGAGCGGCCCTTTACCTCAATGAAGCGGACTTCAACCGCGGTATTCGGGTCTTCAGGATGCGGTTTGCGGGAGATGAGGTCGAAGCCGCGATTGTCTTTTTCCACGCTCTCGACTTTCCAGCCGCGCGCTTCCTCGTAGGCGATGACGTGTTGAACGGCAATGCGCTCGATTTCCTCGTCCCGCACCATCGGCGCGATTTGCGGCGACGTGCGCTCCGGGTGCGGCAGAACCCAGGCCCGTCCGATGTGTTGGATGTCGCCAATCATGCACTCGGCTTCGCGGCGCAATTCAGCAGTGCGCTGCTCCAGCCGTCCGTTGAGTTCGTCGAGCTTGTCCTCAACTTTCTTCATGTTTGCGGCCATCAATGTTTCGTCACCGAATTGCCCCTGCTCATGCAGTTCCGCCATGCGGAGATTCTGGCGGTGAATCAGTTCTTTGAGGCTAATTTCGAGATGGCGAGCGATGATGGCTGTTTCTCGCGCCCGTTGCGCGGTGACTTCGGCGAGGAAAGGATTGAGCGCGTTCGCGATGAGGAAGCGTTCGGCGGCTGTGCGGTCGGGCATCCCGTCGCCCTGTCCGTCCGGCAGGCCTGCCTGTCCGGCAGGCAGGCGGGCGTCGAGAGCAGTTCTATCCTTCGGCGCGAGCGCAAGATCGAGGAAAATGGTCGGCTGGCGGATGCTCATCGGCTGCCAAGCCCCTGAACCCTCACCCGTCGCTGCCGCGCCACCCTCTCCCACTCCCGTGGGCGAGGGGCGCGCCTGCACAACGAACAGGCGGCGGTGAAGCTGGTTGTTTCGTCCGTCCTTGATGGACGCGGCGAACACGTCGAGCCGGTAGGGTTGTGCCTGGTGGAGGTCGTAGAACACCGCGCCGCGGAGCAGGTCTTCGCGGACATGCTCGGTCACGTCTTCGCGCACGGCCTCGAACAGCGGATGGCCGGGCGTGACCCATTCCAATGTCGCGTCGCGTTTCAAGTATTCTTTGTCAAAGACGATGTTCCGATATTCCCGGCCCAGCTTGCCGAAACGAGGTTCAAGCCGTTCACCGACGGGCCAGAGCGTGCGCGGCACTTTGCCCAGCTTGTAAACGTGGCCGCCTTCGCGGATTTCAGTGGGATGAACGCCGACGATGGGCGCGGCTTGGGTGAAGAAGCCTTCGATGACTTCGGGCACGAGCCGGCGTTCCCTGGCCTCGGCGGATTTGCCGATGATGGCGGAGAGATTCAATTCGCGTTTGGCGAGACCTTCCAAAGTTGAATTGGTGATGCTCTCCATTCGCTTCGTGTCCACTTGCTCGATGATGCGCTGCTTGATTATGTCCTCGGTTTGGTTACGGACATACATCTCGCGAATCATCTTCTCCAACTGGTTCGCGGGGAACACATCACCAAGCACGTTGAACACTTTGCCGGTGCGCCGGGGATCGAGGTCGTCTTCGATGGCCTGGATGCGCTCGAAAAGTTTGTGGAGCACGCGGCCTTCGCGCGTATTCGTCGAAACGAAATTGAAGATGAGGCAGTCCTTCTCCTGGCCGTAACGGTGGATGCGGCCCATGCGCTGCTCCAGCCGCACCGGGTTCCACGGGATGTCGTAGTTAATCATCAACCAGCAGAATTGCAGGTTGATGCCCTCGCCGGCGGCTTCAGTGGCGACGAGCACCTGGGCGGACTCGCGGAACTCGCGCTCAGCAAAGATGCGGCTGCCGGGCGTGTCGCGGTCGCCAATCTTCATGCCGCCGTGAATCTGCGTCACGGTCAGTCCCCACTCGCGGAGCTTGCCGAGCGGGCGGCCGTCCTTGCCGTCGCCGCAAAGAAAATCAAGCGTCTCCTTATGCTCGGTGAAGATGAGCAGCTTCATTTTCGAGTCGGCGAAGATGCCGTGCTGTTTGATGAGTTCACGCAGCCGGACGAGCTTCGATTCGACTTCGCGTTTTTCGAGCGACTGAGCGAGTTGGATGAGTTTGCCAAGTTCGATGATTTCCTCCCGCAGCGCGGCGGGGTCGTAGGACGCCACGAGGGCTTCAAGCTCGGAGACGATTTCCTGCTGCTCTTCTTCGGGCAGGTCCTCAAAGTCGTCGGGCAGGCGCTTGTCGATTTGCTGCTTCCGGTAGCCTTCGGGGTCGGCGAGAATCTTCTCACGCTTTTCCTTCATGCGCTGAAGGCTCCGCCGCACGGCGTAGATGCTCGAAGCGAAACGGCGCTGGAGCATCGCCATCGTGAAGCCGAGCGCGCGGCCACGGGCGGAATCCTCCGACGCGGCTTTGATGGATTGGTCTTCAACGAACCGCGTCAGGGCGTCGTAGAAGTCGAGTTCGTCGAGGGTGATTTGAAACTCGGTAGTGCGGACGATGCGCTTCGTAAACAGCGCCTTCACCTTGCCGGTGTCAGGATCGGGGAAGGTGACAAGGGCTTCCTTCACGCGGCGAAGGTAGAACGGGGCTTCATGTTTCCTCATCGCTTCCTCCAGGCTTTTTACGTCGCCGTAAACGTCGCGATCGAGCAATTCGAGGAACAGGCAGAAGTTGTCCGGGTCGCCCTTGTGCGGCGTCGCGGTCATCAAAAGGTAATGGTCGGTCATTTGCGACAGCGACTCGCCGAGTTGGTAGGCAAGCGTTTTTTTGTCGCGACTGGCCGCGCTCATTTTATGGGCCTCGTCCACGATGATGAGGTCCCAATGACTGCGGAGCAGGCTTTCCTTCGCGTCTTCGATGCGGGAAACCCACGAGACGGACGTAATGACCTGGTTCTTGTCCTGCCAGGGATTCGAGCCGTAGTTCGCGCGCAGCACGTCGCTGCGGATGATCTCGAAGTTTTCGCGAAATTTGTCCTTCATCTCGCGCTGCCATTGAAACGAGAGGTTGGCCGGCGTGATGATGAGTGTGCGTGAGACAAGGCCGCGAATCTTCAGTTCCTTCAGAAGCAGGCCGGCCATGATGGTCTTGCCGGCCCCAGGGTCGTCCGCGAGGAGGAAGCGGATGCGCGGGAGGGCCATGAAATAGTGATAGACCGCCTCAAGCTGGTGCGGCAGCGGGTCAACCCGCGCGATGGAAAGCGAAAAGTAAGGGTCGTATTCAAAGGCCAGCGCGAGCCGCATGGCCTCGACGGCGAGGCGGAACCGCAGGGCGTCGCCGTCGAACGGCTCAGTGTCGGGCGAGGTTTCGAGGGCGGAGAGTTGGCCTGGCGTGAGGATGGGTTCGTAAACTCGCGATGTGTTGAGGCCCTTGGCGATGAGCTTTACCGCGTCACCCATTGGGATGCAGACGATAACCTGAACCGGTTCGGGGAAAAGTGGTCCTTTGACAACCTTACCGGGACTTAATGCTTCCGTGGTCATTGCGTGGTGTTCCCGTCGAATAGGGTACGCGTTCCGTGGTTTGCAGGCAATCGAATTTGCGGGGCCGAGGCGGGGGTGCGGCGGCGTTTTTTTTGCGAGGCAGTCCAAACATTTGGACGGAAAACGGTAGGCAGTAGGAGCAGCTTGATTGTCAGCGGGGCGGCGGGCGCATTTTTTTTGCGACGCCAGGGGCGGCTGCGCGAGAAGCAGACCTGGGGGCGCGCCGCGCGGCTGGTGTTCCTTGGCACAGACCGCGATCGCCAGGGGCCGGGCAGAGGAGCCGGCGAGGGAACAGGAGCAGGCTATTCAATGAGCGTCGGCGCTCAACGGCTCGCACCAACAGCCATCAGGGAAAAGTGGCCGCACTAATAAAAAAGAATATGTCGTCCGAAGATGCGGGCAGTCAGGGTGATCGGCTAGCGCCATAGACCCACGCAAGCCGCTCGAATTAACCTCACTCAAAGAAAAGAGAGCTGACGGTCCCGGAAATAATCCCGCTGAGACCCGTTCGGCCGGGGAAATTCCGTTTGCAAAAGGCACTACGGACTCGGGAGCCTGCCAGAAGCAGCGGCACGAGGACTTTTCATGCGGAGCCGACGCTGAATCACGGAGCGCGGGCGATACGGCCTCCCGCCGACCGGGAGAATAATCCTATAGACACGCTAAAAAAGCTGAATCAGACGGCCCGGGTGATGTGGCGGTCGGCCTCGATCCTCTCACCCTCAGTGAGCGGCACCAGTAGGCGGCGGGAAATCACGATGGATTCGATCCGCCGTCGGCGAATGGCCCGGCGAACCGATCCGAGCGGGGAAAAATCTCTCCCAAAGGGGGGTGGCGAGTGTCTCATGCAACTTTCGTGCTGGTGCGTCATCATGCGGAATTGCCCCGCGCTGCATCGGAAACAGGGCGCGGCGCGTTCGACGGCCCTTTCCGCGACTGTGAGGTGTTCAGGCCAGAATCCCTCACGTCCAGTGAACGTGGAGCGAGGGCGGTGTCTTGTGGTCGTCGGGACGGAATGAATCGGCCGCGCCCGCGAGCTGGCAACTGAGCTGGTGAAATTCACTCTGCGTTCGTTTGACTTTCCTCGCCAGGACCCGACGGCCGCAAGTTGAAGCGGAAACGAGTCGCCCGTTTGCTGCCGGGCGTTCCTTTTGCGACCTCGATTAAGATGCCGTCCCGCACGAGTCCGCCAAGTAACGTACGGCCATCCTCTGGACTCCGTTTCCCTGCAATGCGGGCAGCGTCACGGACACTAAGAAAGAACTCACCGCTGCCTGCGAGGACGTGCAGGTGGTAACAGACGGCGATGAGGCGCTTGATCCGTGGGCTGGGGTATCGGTTTGCCTGCGGCGGCGGCGGATTTGAGTCAGCACGACGAATTGCTTCCCGCAAATGGTCCGCGCCGAGTGGAGATCGAGCGGATGCGTATGCGCACTCGAAGGCGAAGCGCCACTCGTCGAAATCGGCGTCTGCCGGAAGCAGCGGCTTGGCCTTGTTCCACCAAAGCTTGAAGGCGTTCTCCAACTCCGAAGGCGGCAGTTGCTGGCCGACGGTGACTCCGAACGCCTTGACGGCGCGGGCGAAGATGAACAGGCAGTTCTCGGTCAAACCATCCTTGAGCGACAACGCAACCGCCTCTGGCAGCGTGTTTACGCACGCTGCCAGAGGCGGAATCTTCTGTCGCCTGCGGATCATGTGTTTCTCTGTACCTCTGTTTCTCTGAGTCTCTGTCTCTCTGTCTCTGCGTTTCATTGTTAGTTTTCCCTTTCAGGCGCGGCGGATTTGGTGTGAGGCCAACCACTCGTCCACCGCGCGGCGCGGAAAGCGCCGGAGTTTCCCGGTCAGGGCGATATAAGGCAGGCCCCTGGCCATGAGGTTGCAGATGGTGCGTTCGCTCACGCCCAAGCGAGCGGCGAGTTGCCTTTTGTCCAGGTATTCCGGCGTTGGTGTGTCGCCCGCACCGGCTTCAGGCTTGTGATTTGAGTTCATCGCGCTTCAATCCATGCCTGCCGACTTTCGGCGGGCTTCTTGTGCGACAAACTTAGGAACTGGAACGCCTTTGGAATATGGTCCCCAAAAAGAATCTTTCGGAGTCGCTTGCGGGACTAGCGGCGGGACTAGTGGTTTGGCCCGCGCCAGAGAATAAGCTAATAAGGGTCTTCGACCCAATTCACGTTCCGACGCCAGGTTTCTGGGTTCGCATAAAGTGCCTTCCCCGACAGTTTCTCGGTATAAGTATGCCCCTTGTCGAAGCTTAGGCCATATTGTTTCACCAGCCTCCAAGCCCCAAGGGCAGTGAGACTGGCGCGCAGTTCCTTGGTGAAAGAGGCCGGACCGCGACTTTCGCGCGCTTCAATTCCGTTCTGTTTGCGTCGTTTTTGCACCCACTGCCGAAAGCGCTCGACGATCCGCTCGTTGGATTCCAGCCACTGGATGTCGAAGGCCACATATTCGCGAGTTTTCCAGAGGCCATGTTTTTTGCCGGTGAATGTGATGGTTTGGCCAACTACGGCATCCTCGTAAGGCCCTTTATACCAGGGCGCTCTTTGCCAGAACACTTCTCGCCTGGCGAACAAGTAAGATATCCCCACTAATGGAAGCGCAGGCATTTCCCAAGCGAGTTGCTTTGGCTTCGAGGCCTGCTTGAAAGCGCGCCCAGTCCACAGTTGAAGTCGCTTCTGCCTGACTCGCGCTGGAATCTTCAGGTAAGGCAAAGCAGGCCATTCCGGCCAGAGAACGTAGAACTGGGTAGGCGGCCCTTCCTCGTTGAGCGTTCGCCAGGATTGGCACCAAAAGCTGAGGAAGCCGCCGAAGGTCTTTTCCGCGCAGCGATCCCGCCAAGCGAGAGCCTGGGCAACCACCCGCTTCTCTTCTCGTGAAGATTCGTACTCGTGGCACGGCAGAACTTCTGCGTCTTCAAGGAACTCGTAAGGTGGGCAGTCAAAGTCCGCCGGTGGTCGGAATTTCACTCGGAAGTCCCATTCTTCCCTCGCGGGCTTGATGGGCTTGGGAGTTTCTGGCGGGATGGCTCCTTGAATTTCGTTTGGTATCTCTGGCGGCCAATCAGCAGTCGCGGCGTGGCAAAGGGTTTGGCTCTGGAAAACGGCAAGCCCTAGCGATCTGGCTGCAAGTCCAAACGCTTCATCGGCGGTGAGTTTCCGCTTCCTTCTCACAAAGCGGTCAGCCAGCAGGATTGACGGCGGCAACACCGGGCACGGTTCCCACGCAAAGCACTTCCGGGAACCATTCGCTGTTCAAGTCAGCGTTTGCCCCGGGCGGGTAGAATTCCGGCATGGCAGGTCGTAGCTTCGGCACCAACGCCTTGCCGCCCTCGTCCAGCGCGCAGCATGTGCGTCGGCGGTCGCCGTCCTTTGGAGTTTTCCAGCCGATGGCCTGAAGCTGCTGCCTTTTCCCCTTCCCCAGTTCAATCGTCAAAGGTTGCATAAACCAGCCCGCCAGCCCGGCCCGCGTTATCGGCAGGCAAAGCCGAACAGGCTCGTGCCAATCTTAACGGTGCGCGTAGAGAACGCAATCTGCGAGACGGTGCGGAATGGCGGGGAGCGCCTTGGCTAAAAACTGTGGGATTTACGCGACGGCGACGGTGGCAGCCGGCATGAACGTCTCACCCCTCATCACCGACCGAACCTTCGTGGAGTATCCGGCCTGTGCGTTTGCACACCACCACCACGTCCGAGGATCGCAGTAGCATCTCGTGACAATTTTTATACACCAGCCACACATCCTCGCGCCGCACGTTGAAAATGTGCCAGCGCACCTTCGCGCCGTCCCGCACGGCGGCACCTTTGAAGATTCGATTCAGGACGTAACTCGTCGCCAGTCGCCGGGCCTGCGCAGCCGTAATGAACCGCTTCCGGCTTCTGCCACCGCCAGGCTTCGGTCGCAATTCCGCGTGCTTGGCGGCGGGCGTCTGCTTCCGTTTCCGGATGCTTCTGTCGCGCGAGCGGCGAGGACGACGTTTGGCGTTTTTCATGCGTGGCAGGTAGTGCGGCTTTAAACTCGCGCAGAGGCCGCAGCAACCACCGCTTGCGATCCTGCGGGTTGCGCGGGATGCGCCTCGCCCGTGGCGAGCGGCATTGGAATAATGTCCGCGCCCTCGCCTTTGGGCGGCAGGATGGCGAACCATTCTTTCGCGGCGGTTTCGGTGACGAGTTGGCGGTAGTGCTTGAAGATCATGCTGGCTGAGTTGCCGGCTTCGAGTGCGACCTCACCCACATCTTTCACGATGGCGAGCCGGTAAGAGATGAAGGAGTGGCGCAGGGCGTTGCGCTTCCATTCCACGCCGGCCAGCGGGCCGATCCGTTCAAAGAATTGTTTGTCGAGGCGTTCGTACGGCACCACCGGGCCGGACACTTGAGCGTAAGGCAGCAGCCAGGCGGCGAGGTTGTCCACGACCGGCACGAGGCGGCGGCTCGCAGTTTTCGCTTTGCTCGCTTTCAGTTCGATGAATTTTTCCGGGCCGGTGAGGTGGACTTCGGACCAGTCGAGGCGCTTAATTTCGGCGGAGCGCAGGCCGGCAAATGCAGCAATGGCAACGGCCGGAATCAGGTTTGTGCGGTTGCGCTCCTTCTTGCGCTCGGTGACGGTTTTTGCGCAAGCCCCAAAGAGTTTCTTGAGTTCGGCCGGGGTGAAGATTTGGATCTCGCCGTCGGAATCGTCAGACCATTCAATGGCTTCGAGTTCGGCGTGATCTTTCGGCAGATAGCCTCGGGCGCGGGCAAAGTTGAACAGGGTGGTGATAAGGCGAAGGTAATTGTTCCGGCTGCACGGGCCAACGCCGAGGCCGTTCAACCAGGCGTCCACTTCACCGCCGCCGATTGTTCCGATAGGCACAGCAAAGGCGGAAGCGAATTTGCCGGCCCGATTTCGAAGGTCTCGGAGATAATCGTCGCTGCGCTTGGCAACGCGCTTGGCTTCGATGAGTTCGTCCAACACTTCGCGGACGGTTCTGCGCGGGAGGCCCGAAGGGTGGCGCTTGATGAACTGCGTCACACAATCGCCGAGGGTCACCTGTTCTGGGAGTCGCTTCATTGCAGCGACGTAGTCGGCGACGGCCAGTCCAAGCCGGGCGTCGGGCCGCCAAGCGTGGAGGGTTTGCAAGGCGTCCAAGTAGGCATGGCGATCGGCGCCGATGATTTTGAGGGCCTCGCCGTCGAGATTTGCCAGTCGAACCAAAACAAAGCGGGCCTGCTGCTCAGCGGCTGCATAAGTAGAGAACTTCTGGCGGACGAGCTTCGGGAGTTTCTTGACCTGGTTCGTGGCGGAGGCGATGACTTCCCGGAACCCATCGTAGTAGGCAAGGACGAATTCCTCGAACTGCTCGCCGGTCTTGGCAGTCCATTTGCCGGTGGCAGGATTGAGCCGGCGCGAGTGGTTTCGCTGCCAGTAGATGGTGACTTCGGCGTTTCCTTCGGAGAGTTTCTTAGGGAATCCAGCGGGGCGTTTCAGCTTCATTTTCATGCGCGAAGCTTCCCGCTGCTTTCCCGTTAAGTCAAGATAATTCGCAAACCACCAATAAAAAGTGGTGGAGGCGGCGGGAATCGAACCCGCGTCCCTGGCAAACAAACCAGCCGCGACTACATGCTTAGTTCGGAGAGAGTTGTCTGCCGCGCGATGGCGTCCGAACTCGAGTCGCGCGGCCTAGTCCGCATGGAATTTTCTCGGCCGCCGGCGCGCGGTCTCCGCCGTCAGCCATGCCTGCTGTGGCGTTCATCCGGCGTAGCAGGTGTCCACCGGAGAAC